>Ga0302299_10001665_pt1 | contig 13415 bp, 10 predicted proteins | sample III_Fen_N3_4_FD_198795 | JGI IMG/M metagenome (GOLD analysis project Ga0302299, IMG submission 198795) | Peat permafrost microbial communities from Stordalen Mire near Abisko, Sweden - III_Fen_N3_4 | ecosystem: Environmental > Terrestrial > Soil > Wetlands > Permafrost | place: Sweden: Abisko... | reverse complement strand
CGCGGCCTGCACCAACGGCAGACGTCGCAACCGCATCCCCAGACGCATCCGCCGCGACACCCCACCCCGGTCGACCTTCGCTTCCGCCGCCACCCACTGAGCCGTCTTCAACCCGTGCTGGCGGTCAGTCAGCCCCCGCACCTGCAACTCGGCCAACGCCCGGGCCTCGGCCACATCAACCGCCGACCGCACCGCCTGCCACTCGACAACCGACGCCAACAGGTCGTCATCGGACACCAGCGACGGGTCATCGCCGGCGGCCTTACGGCACAACCCCGAGAGCTCCGTCAGATCGAACATGCATATGATTTTACCCAAAAATAAACGGTGAATCAACACACATGAGCAGAAAGATACGGATTCCTATCCGCTAGACACCATCAGCGGCAACCGCCTCACGCTGAGGCACCCACGAGCCCATCAGGCGTCGGTCGGGACGAACTCGTAGCACCAGGATGCGGGCGGTCCGTCGTCGACCAGCACGTACAGCCCGCCGGCCACGGCGATCTCGAGGGGCGGTGGAAAGGTCACGAGCCGGCTGATCGCCGGGCCGCGGTCACACCAGATGAGCATCCGCTCGCCGACCTCGGGCACCCCGCCATCGTGCCAGCTGGCAACCGGATCAGGGTACGAGGACGACCCGGCCGAACGACTGGCGGCTCTCGATGTAGGCGTGGGCCGCGGCGGCGTCGGCCAACGGGTAGGTGCGGTCGACCACGACGCGGAGCCGGCCGGCGGCCACGTCGGCGATGTGGCCGGCGATCAGGTCGTGGGCCCGAGGCCCGCCCAGGAACAGCTCGGCACCGAGGAACACGCCGGTGAGGCTCTGGTTGTTGCCGCGCATCGTCGAGATGTCGAGCGGCGCGCCCGAAGCGCGACCCGCATCGCCCACGCTGACGACCCGACCCCGGTAGGCGAGGCATCGAAGGCTGTCCTGCAGCACCTGACCACCGACCGAGTCGACGATCACGTCGGCACCACGGCCGTCGGTGAGGCGGCGGACCTCGTCGGCGAAGTCGGTGTCGACGTAGTTGATGCCGTGATCGAGGCCGAACTCGCGGAGTCGCTCGAGCTTGTCGCCGCGTGAGGCGGTGGCGAGCACCGTGGCCCCGGCCCGCTTGGCCAGCTGGACGGCCGCGATGCCCACGCCGCTGGCCCCGGCATGGATCAGCGCCGTCTCTCCCGCCTGGAGGCGCCCGAACTCGAAGAGGCAGTCGTCGGCCGTGCCGAACGGGATCGGGATGCACGCCGCCTGCTCGATGTCGAGCCCGTCGGGCACCGGCCAGCAGAAGGCCTCGGGCACGACCCGCAGCTCGGCGTGCGACCCGTCGAGGCCGACGGTGACGACGCGGTCGCCCTCCGCCAGGCCGACCACGCCCGACCCGGCGGCGATCACCGTGCCGGCCGCCTGGTAGCCGACGATGTGCGGCCGGCCGTCGGTGCCACCGGTGTCGCTGCGACCCAGGGTGTCGCCACCCTCGATGCTGACCGCCTCGACCCGCACCAGGACATCGCCGTCGCCGGGCTCCGGATCGGGCACGTCCTCGTAGCGCAGAACGTCGGGCCCGCCGGCCTCGTAGTTCACGGCAGCCTTCATGCAGATTCCCCCTGGGTGACGATGACGGGGTCACCGTATCGAGCCGCCGGCGCGACCGGTCAGCCGTCGGTACAGAACCCGTCGTGCCACCAACATCGGTGTTCATCGAGGTTTTCCTGGCGCCGCCACCCTTCCTGGTGTAGGCCTGAAGCGAGGTCGGGGCGCCCGCTCGAACGTCGCCCCGTTCGGGCCTCGGACGCATGAGGGGACTGGCGACATGGCCGTTGCAGCAGGTACCTCCGACGCCTCCCTGCACCGCGGCGAACGACCGGCCGACGAGCCCGGTCCGACCGTGTCCTTCGCGCCTGACACGCGGGTCGAGGTGTGGTGCCCGTCGCTCGACCGCTGGGTCGAGGGGTTCGAGGCAATCAGCGTCGGCGCCGACGGTTGGACCGTTCGGCGTCGCTCCGACGGCCAGACCATTCCCGACCGGTTCGCCGTCGAGCGCGTGCGGGTGCTCGGCCGGCCCTGATCCTGACGGCAGCTTGGCTCTACGCTCCTCGACCATGGACGAGGACGGACGCAGCGTGGACGAGGTGCTGGCGGCGATCGACGAGCGGCGTCGGCCCGAGCCCGATGTGAACGCCGGGCGCCTGTTCGGGCTGGTCTACCCGAGCGGCGACGACGAGCTCGAGGGCCTGGCCCGGGCGGTGAGCGAGCGCTACCTGTTCGGCAACGCCCTCAACCCGTTCCGGTTCCCGAGCCTCGCCGACATGGAGCACGAGGTGGTGACCAGCGTCGGCGAGCTCGTGCACCTGGCGCCCGGCGGCGGCGGTTCGATGACCTCGGGCGGCACCGAGTCCATCCTCATGTCGATGCTCGTGAACCGCGAGCGGGCCCGGCTGCGAGGCGTGGAGCGACCGACGATCATCGCGCCCTACTCGGCCCACCCGGCCTACGCCAAGGCCGCGCACTTCCTGGGCATGGGCATCGTCACCGTGCCGCTCGACGCCGACTACCGGGCCGACGTCGCCGCCGCCCGCGCGCTCGTGGACGACGACACCGCGGTGATCATCGCCTCGGCGTTCAACTACCCCTACGGCATCGTCGACCCCATCGAGGAGCTGGCCGGGCTGGCCTCGGAGCGCGGCGTGTCGTGCCACGTCGACGGCTGCATCGGCGGGTTCGTGCTCCCCTTCCTCGAGGACCTGGGCCGACCGGTGCCGCCGTGGGACTTCCGCGTCGAGGGCGTCACCGAGATCTCGACCGACATCCACAAGTACGGCTACACGCCGAAGGGCGCGTCGGTGATCCTGCACCGCGACGCCGACTGGCGGGACCTGCAGTGGTTCCTCTACGCCGACTGGCCGTCGGGCATCTACGGCTCGCCGGCGGTGGCCGGTGCCCGGCCGGCGGCCCCCATCGCCATCGCCTGGGCGGCCATGCAGCACCTCGGTCGCTCGGGCTACCGCGCCATCGCCGCGACCCTGCTCGAGGCCACCGACACCTTGCGGGCCGGCATCGACGCCATCGACGGGCTGGCGTTCGTGGGCGACCCGGTCGGGCCGGTGATGGCGATCGAGGCCGTAGACCCGGCCCTCGACATCTTCGCCATCGGTGACGACGTCGACTCGCACGGCTGGTTCACCAACCGCAACACCTCGCCGCTGAGCCTTCACCTCATGTTGTCCCCGGCCCACGCCGCGCTGGCCGACGAGCTGGTGGCCGACATCGCTGCGGCCGTCGAGCGCAACCGGGCGGCGGGCGGCCCGGACCGTGGGACCGACGGCGGGGAGCACCAGGTCCGCTACTCGTGAGCGATGCGATCGTCCAGGTTCGCAAGCTGCGCGACCGCGACGCGCTGCTGACCCGGTTGGTGCAGCTCGGCATCGATCTCCCGGTCGACGAGCAGCTGGAGCCCGACGGCCCGCTGGCCCAGCCGCTCGACCTGGGCGGGGTCGCACTGGCGGGCCGGCGACTCGGCAATCGGTGGGCGATCCTGCCGATGGAGGGCTGGGACGGCACCGACGACGGGAGGCCGACCGAGCTCGTGCATCGGCGCTGGCGACGCTTCGGCGAGAGCGGGGCCACGCTCATCTGGGGTGGCGAGGCGGTGGCGGTGGTCCCCGAGGGGCGAGCAAATCCGCACCAGCTGTGCATCGGCCCGAGCTCGACGGACGATCTCAGCGGGCTGCTGCACGACCTCGGGCAGGCGCACCGGACGGCCACTGGTGGCGATGACGGTCTGGTGGTCGGGCTGCAGCTGACCCACTCGGGACGCTGGTCACGGCCTCTCGGCGAGCCGGCGCCGCGCGTGGCCTACCGCCATCCGCTGCTCGACGAGCGCGTCGGGGTCACCGATGCCGACGTGCTCTCCGACGGCGAGCTCGACGACCTGGTCGGCGCGTTCGTGGCCGCGGCGCGGGTGGCCGCCGACGCCGGCTTCGACTTCGTCGACGTGAAGCAGTGCCACGGCTACCTCGCCCACGAGCTGCTCTCCGCCGTCGACCGGCCCGGGCGCTACGGCGGCGACCTCGACGGGCGGTCGCGGTTCGTGCGCTCGATCATCGAGGGCATCACCGCCGAGGTGCCGGGGCTGGGGGTGGCGAGCCGCCTGTCGGCCTACGACCTCACCCCCTACCAACCGGACGCAGAGGGCGTCGGCACTCCCCAGGCCGCGTCGACCGGCGAGCCCTACCGCCACGCCTTCGGCGGCGACGGGACCGTTGCCGGCATCGACCCGACCGAGGTCGACGCGCTGCTGCGCAGCCTGCAGGCCATCGGGGTCGGGATGGTGTGCGTCACCGCCGGCAGCCCCTACTACACGCCGCACGCCCAGCGGCCGGCCTTCTTCCCTCCGTCCGACGGCTACCTGCCACCGCACGACCCCCTGATCGACGTGGCCACCATGGTGGCGGTCACGGCCCGGCTGGCCCGGGCCCACCCCGACCTCACCGTCGTCGGGTCGGGCCTGAGCTACCTGCAGGAGTGGCTGCCCGACGTGGCCCAGGCGCTGGTGCGCGACGGCTCGATGGCCGTGGCCGGGATCGGGCGGATGGTGCTGAGCTACCCGACCATGCCGGCCGATGTGCTGGCCGGCCGGCCCCTGCAACGGGGCCAGCTGTGCCGCACCTTCAGCGACTGCACCACGGCTCCCCGCCACGGCCTGGTCTCGGGCTGCTACCCGCTCGACGACGCCTACAAGCAGAGCCCCCAGCGGGTCGAGCTCACCCGGGCCAAGCGAGCGGCCGAGGCGGAGCGGGGTCGTCGACGGGCATGATCAGGTCATGACCCGACCGAAGATCGCGTTGGCCATGATCCCGGGGCTCGAGACCGAGGCGTTCCGCGACGAGCACTGGCAACGACTCGACGCCATCGGCACGATCGTCGATCGCGCGCCGCTCGAGACGTTCGACGACGATCGCGCCGCCGCGGTGCTGGGTGAGGCGGACGTACTGCTCGGGCACTGGGGCTGCCCCACGCTCACCGGCGATGCGCTGGCCCGGGCTCCCCGGCTGCGCCTGTTCGCCTACGCGGCCGGAACGGTGAAGTGGCAGGTCGTCGACGCGGTCTGGGAGCGCGACCTGGTGGTCACATCGGCGGCGGCGGCCAACGCGGTGCCCGTCGCCGAGTACACGGTGGCCATGATCGTGCTGGCCAACAAGGGCGTGCCGCTGTTCGCGGCACGCGAGCGCGACCCCGAGGCGCTCGTGCCGCTGAACCGGCGGATCTCGAACCTGGGGAAGAAGGTCGGCCTCGTCGGGGCGTCGCTGGTCGGGCGGCACGTGATCGAGCTCCTGCGCAGCTACGACCTCGAGGTGGCCGTCGCCGACCCCTACCTCGACGAATCCGAGGCGGCGCGGCTCGGGGTGGCCCGCATGGAGCTCGACGAGCTGTGCGGGTGGTGCGACGTGCTGAGCCTCCACGCACCCGAGATCGACGCGACCCGGGGGATGATCGGCGCCGACCAGATGGCGCTGCTGCACAAGGGCGCGTTCCTCATCAACACGGCGCGGGGGCGCCTGGTCGACCACGACGCGCTCCTGGGCGAGCTGCAGAGCGGTCGCCTGGCCGCGATCCTCGACGTCACCGAGCCCGAGCCGCTTCCGGCCGACTCACCCTTCCGTCAGCTGCCCAACGTGCTGCTCACCCCCCACATCGCCGGGGCCACCGGCACCGAGCTCTGGCGCCTGGCCGACCTGGCCGTCGAGGAGGTCGAGCGCTTCGCGGCCGGACAACCACCGCGCCATCCCGTGGTGCGGGCCGACCTCGATCGCATCGCCTGATGCCGCCCGCGGCACTGTTGGCCGGGGTGTGCTCGGTGACGTTGCGGGCGCGGTCGATCGCCGAGGTCGTGGCGGCCACGGCGGCGGCCGGGCTGGCGGCCATCGAGTGGGGCGGGGACGTGCACGTGCCGGTCGGCGACATCGTGGCCGCCGCCGAGGCCCACCGGCGCAGCGCCGATGGCGGGCTGGCGATCGTGTCGTACGGCTCCTACCTGATGTGCTCCCCCGACGTCGGCGATCACGTCGAGGCCGTGCTCGACACCACCGAGGCGCTGGGCACCGGAGCCGTCCGGGTGTGGTGCCCGTTCGGGGTCGAGCCCGGCGTCAGGTCGGCGGAGCGGGGCGCAGTGGTCGACGCGGTGGCGTCGGTCGCCGATGCCGCTCGGGAGCGAGGCCTGGCCGTGTACCTCGAGTTCCACGGTGGCACCCTCACTGCGTCGGCGGCGTCGGTCACCGATCTGCTCGATGCGATCGGGGCGCCGAACCTGTTCAGCGCGTGGCAGCCGCCGTACTGGGACCCGCAGCCGCTCGACACCGACCTCGACGACCTCCGGGCCCTCGCGCCCCGGCTCGCCCACCTGCACGTGTACCAGTGGGACCCGGACGGCCGGCGCCATCACCTGGCCGACGGGTGCGACACCTGGCCGGCCCGCCTGGCCGCGGTCACCGTCGAGTCCGCGTCGACCTTCCCGGGCCGGTCGGCGCTGCTGGAGTTCGTCATCGACGACGATCCGGCCGCGCTGGCCACCGACGCCGCCACCCTGCGGGCGTGGCTCGAACCATGACCGAGCCCACCCGCCAGGATCTGCCCACCCGCCAAGATCTTTCGGCGCGGGTCCGACGGCAGCGGCCGATCGTCGCCATGTCGGCGGTGCTGCTGCCGTTCACCGCCGATGGCGGCATCGACTGGCCCGGGTTCGAGGCCCACCTCGTGCGCACCATCGAGGCCGGCATCGTCCCCGCCGTGAACATGGACACCGGGTTCGGCCCCTACCTGAGCGACGCCGAACGGGCGCGTGCCCTCGCCATCACCACGGTCCACGCGCCCGAGGGGTTCGTGGCCGGTGCGCTCGTCGACGACCAGCCCGGCGCCGCGTTCGACGCCGACGCCTACCAGCGAGCCATGGCGACCATCGTCGAGGCGGGAGGCACGCCGATCGTGTTCCCGTCCCACGGCCTGGCCGGCGTGCCAGAGGCGGAGCTGGTCGACGCCCACGCCCGGATGGCCGTCGGAGTCGATCGCTTCCTGGGCTTCGAGTTGGGCGCGATGTTCCACCCGGCCGGGCGCATCTGGAGCCTCGAGACGTTCGAGGCGATGCTCGAGCTCCCCGCCCTGGTCGGCGCCAAGCACTCGTCGCTGTTGCGGGGACCCGAGCTCGACCGGCTCGACGTCCGTGACCGCGTCCGGCCCGACTTCCTCGTCCTCACCGGCAACGACCTGGCCATCGACCAGGTCGTCTACGGCTCCGACTACCTGCTCGGCCTGTCGACGTTCGCCCCTGAGGCGTTCGCCCGTCGCGACCAGGCGTGGGCCGCCGGCGACGAGCTGGCGTTCTGGGCCCTGAACGACCTGCTCCAGTACCTCGGTCAGCTGGCCTTCCGGGCTCCCGTGCCCGGCTATCGCCACGACGCGGCCATGTTCCTCGAGCTCCGCGGCCTCATCGGATCGAGCCGCACCCATCCCGACTCCCCGGTCCGTCCCGAGGCCGACGTCGCCCTGCTCGCCGACATCGCCACCCGCCTCGACGCGCTTCTCCCCTGACGACGAGCGGCCTCCCCTAGCGGGAGGCGAGCTTGGCGAGGACGACCTCGTCGAACAGGGCGAGGGTACGGTCGGCGGCGGTGGCCCAGGACTGCTCGGGCTGCAGGTCCCGGCTGGCGGCCCGGGCCGCCTCGACCTGGGCGTCGGTGAGCGCGTCGAGGGCGGCCGCCACCGAGGCTGGCGTGTGCCCGCACGCGATGCCGGCGGCGCCGAGCAGCTCGGTGAGGTACGCCCAGTCGGACACCAGGGCGGCGAGCCCGAGGCCGACGACGTCGGACGCCACCCCGGTGGCCAGCATCTCGCCCTCGGGGTCGAAGGGCAGGGCGATCAGGTCGCAGCTGGCGAGACGACGGGCGTAGAGATCGGCGTCGACCATCTCGTAGGGCTCGGCCACCGCGATGCGGGGATCGTCGGGCACGACGTCGTCGGGGCCGAGCGACCAGCACACCACCTGCAGGTCGTCGCGACTCGACGCCGCCATCCCCTCGAGGAACGCCTGCACCCGCTTCTCCGATCGGGGGGCGCCGAGCAGGCCGATGCGCCAGCGGCAGGGGGCCAGGTCCAACTCGGCCTCGATCTCGGCGCGGGTCCGGTCGGACGCCGCCGCGTGGAGCGCACCGAAGTGCCCGTGCGGGATGACCACGTGGCGGGTGGTCGACGGGAAGCGGTAGCGGTCGCGAAGCGTGGTCTCGCCCCAGGCCGAGTGGTGGATGACGGCGTCCACCGAGTCGGCCCACGCCTGGTAGATCGGGTCGAACACCTCGGGCCGCTTGTCGTGGGGTGTGAGGTTGTGGGCCGTCCACACCACCGGGATGCGTCGGTCGGCCAGCACCGCGATCAGCCGCCGGTGCTCGTCGAGGTCGTCCATGGCGAACCACTCGGGCCAGTGCAGGTGGAACGCATCGAGCTGGTCGAGGTCGACACGACGGTCGGCGAAGGTACCGATCGGCGGGGCCAGAGCGACGACCCGACCGGCCAGCTCGCGGTAGAGGCTGTCGTCGTAGTGGTGGCCATGCGCGGTGGACGCGATGCGCAGGGCCGGCGTCACCCGCAGCGACAGCCGGTGCGAGGCGCTGCCCGCGCCGCCCTCGCCCGGAGCGGTGTCGAGGTCGACCTGGTGCACCGTCGGCATCGTGGACCAGAAGCTGCGCCATTCCTTCAACCCGTCGACCTCGATGGTGTCGATGTGGGCCCGGCCGGCGTCGTCGTCCTCCACGGTGACGACGAGCGGGCGGCCCTTCGTCTCGGGCACGAGGAAGGTCACCGAGTCGGGTCGGTCGTCCATCTCGAGCTCGACGTCGAACCGCAGCGACCGCCCCTCCACCTGCCACCTCGCGGTGCAGGTGGCCGGCAGCCGCATCCGCTGATCGGCGTCCACCGACGCCTGGTCCGGCGGCGGGTCGAGCTCGCCCCGCAGCACGAGGCTGTCCCACCGGGCCGACACGCCACCGGGCCGGGTGGTGACCTCGGCCGGGATGCCGGCCGAGGTCCAGGTGCGGTGGCGGGCGTTCACCATCGGCACCCAGCAGATCAGCCCCTCGTCGACCGGAACCTCGAACAGGCCGCGCAGGTGAGGGGCCGGCAGGTAGTCGCTGCGGGTGGCCCCGACGAAGGGGATGACCAGCTCCATCCCGGGACTGCGATGGGCCCAGACCCCCGCCGGACGCGCGTCCTCGAACCGGATGAGCTCGTCCTGCCACGGGTAGGCCTGCGCCGCGTGGGCCGGCTCGAGGTCGGGCGCCACGGTCGCCAGCTCCTTGGCCGCCCACGCCAGCTTGCCGAGGATGTCGACCGTGAGCTGCAGCCGCCGGAACGGCCCCCGGTACTCATAGGTCGACCGGTGCTGGTGCGCGGTGATGAGCCCGTCGCGGAACCACATGCCCAGGTTGGCGGTGGCGTCGTCGGCCCGGCGCAACCACAGCCCGGCCCGGTCGGTGTGGCCACCGGCGATGGCCAGCGCGGCCAGCTCGATGGTGAGGGCGGCCGCCAGCACGCCGGTCGACCGGCCCCACCCGACCGCGGTGCCATCGGGCGAACCGACCACCTCGACCAGGCTCAACGCCGTGGCCAGGCCCGCGGTCCACAGCGGCCCGAGCCGATCAGCCAACGGCTCGGTGAACAGCCAGACATCGGCCGCGTAGATGTCGTAACGGCCGACGGCGTGGGTGGAGTCGTCGAGGAAGTGCCGGGGGTTGCTGGACAGCAGGGTGCGGGCCCGCTCGACGAGGTCGTCCACCGCCGCGGCGTCGTCGCCCGAATCGTCGAGCAGTCCGAGCGACTGGCGGGCCACCTCACATCGTGAGAGCACGGCGGCGTAGTTGCGGGGGAGGCCCTGATCGAGCAGGGGGATCCACGTGGACGAGTCGCACGCCGCGGCCAGGTTGTCGCGAGATGCCTGGTCCCACCCGCCGATGAGCCGGTTGTCGTCGAACGAGCCGTAGCGGGCCAGCGTCTCGGCCACCCGATAGGAGAAGAAGGTGTGGGTGTTGGCCCCGTCGATGGCGCCCAGCACGATGGCGATGGCATCGTCGATCGGGGTGCCGGCCACCCGCTCGACCCCGGCATCGGCCAGATGCCCCAACGTGTAGACGAGGTCGGCGGCCACATCGGGCTCGACCCGGTGACCGGCGAACGCCCCGGGGATTCGGAAGGCCGGTAGGTGCCGCTCGATCAGCTCGTCGAGGGTGGCGACGACGAGGTCGACGAGATCGGCGGCCAACGCTGGACCGTTCATGACTCGGGTGCTCCTTCGTGCTCGCACCAGTGGTTCCACGCCGCCGCGGTGGCCTCGAGCCGGTCACGCTCCCACTGCCCGTCGTGGACGACGACGCGGTAGCGCAACCGCAGCGGCTGCCCCGGGGCGAGGGCGAGCGGACCGTCCCACAGCAACGCGGCGTTGACGAAGTTCGTCCAGCCGTCGAGCTCGTAGGCCGGCTGGCGGGTGCTGGCGTACCACGGCACCGGGCGATCGGGCAGACCCGCCGCGCCCGCGTTGGCCGGGTGGTCGAGCATCATCACGCCGACCTCGTGCTCGCCATCTGCATCGGCGAGCGGACCGTCGAGCGCGCACCAGGCGGCCCGCTCCCCCAGCACCTGGTCGTGTCCGGCGGGATCGTCGGCGAGCAGCAGCCGGGTGTCGTGCCAGTCCGGTCGACCCCGCAAGGTGAGCCCGCCGTAGCCACCCCACGTGGTGTACGGCGTGCGATCCAGTTCGACGTCGACGGTCGGGGTGAAGACCACGTCCCAGTCGAGCATGTAGGCATCGGGCTGCTCGGGCACCGGGCGATGGGTCAGGGCCAGCACCTGGTGGGCCACGACCGACCCGCCGCCGGGTCGCACCCAGGCGATCGCGTTGACGGCCCGCACCGCGCCGCCGACGAGCGAGGTCACCGCCGGCGGCTCGGTCTGGCGGAGGGTGCCGAACTCGCCGTACTCCTCCCAGAAGTTCTCGCCGTTGACGAACTTGAAGGTGAACCACAGCGCGTGCTGCCAGGGATGGTCGTCGGGAGCGTCGATGCTCACCACCCGCCCGGCGGGGGTGCGGACCGGGTGCACGAACGGCCGGGGCACGTCCTGCCACTGGTAGGTCCATGGCCCGATCGGCGTCGTCGTCATGGCTGCGTAGTCTGGCCCATCCCGCTCCAGAGCGGGAGTGGCCCATTCCGGTTCGGGAGTGGCCGGTCTCCTGACAGTCGAGGAAGCCATGCGCGACGTCTACCTCTACGAGAGCGAGCCCGGGTGGGCCGTCTCGTTCGATGGCCAGGAGCAGCGGTTCGACACCCGCTCGGAGGCGTTCTCGGCCGCCAGCACCGCGGCGAGGGCCGCGTCGCCGAGCCGGGTGATCCGCAGCGCGCCACCCAGGGCCGACCCCCGACCCGCGACCCCGGTACGACCGGCGGCACCCAGCGACGACCACGACTTCGACGACTGGGAGTCCGAGGAGCCGCTCCCCTCCGAGGCCCCCTACGACGAGCCGATGTACGCCTCGGCCGCGGGCCCCGGGACGACCGCCCCGCGTCCGGCGCCGCCCGTGCCGCGGGTGCCGCCCGTGCCGCCGGTGCCGCCGGTGCGGCCGGCAGGCTGGGCGCCGGTGTCGTGGGAGCGGCTGGCCGGACCCCCCGACCTCGGGCGATCGGTGCTCGTCACGCGCGGCGCGGCGGTTCCTCCGCCGTGGGTCGACGGCGAGCGCATCGTCGTCGACGCCGACGCACTGGCCGGTGCCGACCTGCTCGACCGGGTGCGGGCGGCCTATCTCGGCCGCAGGGCAGTCGTCTACGAGGTCGACCCCGGGCTCGAGGTCACCCCCGCGGCCCGACCCGGCATCGACGTCTACGACCTCACCCCCGACTTCGAGTTCACCGAGGAGGCCGCCTGGCGCCTCATCACCGCCAACGCGGTGGACGCCCGCGACCTCGCCGCGCCGTTCTGGCCCTGGACCGACCGGGCCGTGGCCATCGGAGCCACGGCCATCGCCGACGGCGAACCCGGAGCCCCGTTGGCCGACGTCGTGCTGCCCGACGGTCGCCCCGCCCTGTGCGACGGCGGCCCGTTCCGCGTGTCACCTGGCCCGGGTGACGCAGTCGTGGTCGTGCCCTTCCTCGCCATCGAGCGGGGTGGGCTCTCGCCGGTGCACGCCGACGAGCCCACGGCGGATCTCGCTCCCGATCAGCTCGCCGCCGTGTGCGAGCCCGGCGGCGCGGCGCGCATCATCGCCCCCGCCGGCTCGGGCAAGACCCGGGTCCTCACCGAGCGGGCACGCCACCTGCACCGGGTCGGTGTGCCCCTCCACGCCATGTGCCTGGTGGCGTTCAACAAGCGCGCCCAGGAGGAGATGACCGAGCGCACCCGCGACCTGCCCGGCCTGCAGATCCAGACGCTCAACGCCCTCGCCCTCGGGATCATCAACGGTCGCAACGGGTTCCGCAACCGCAACGAGCGGGTCACCACGATCAACGAGCTCGACGTCCGTCGTGAGATCGGCGAGCTGGTGTCGATGCCGCGTCGGGCCAACACCGACCCGACCGCGGCCTGGCTCGACGCCCTGTCGATGGTGCGGTTGGGGCTGCGCACGCCGAGCGAGGTGGAGGCCGAGTTCAGCGGTGACGTCGACGGCTTCGCCGACTTCTTCCCCAAGTACCGCCGGTCGTTGAGCCGTCGCGACCTGGTCGACTTCGACGAGCAGATCTACCTGGCCATCGAGGTGCTCCTCGCCGAGCCCGACACCCGCCGGCACGCCCAGCAGGTCACCCGGCTGCTGATGATCGACGAGTTCCAGGACCTCACCCCCGCCCACCTGCTGCTGATCCGCCTGCTCGCCGGGCCCGACCTCGACGTGTTCGGCGTGGGCGACGACGACCAAACCATCTACGGCTACTCGGGGGCGTCACCCGACTGGCTCATCGACTACGGCCGCTACTTCCCCGACGCGGCCGAGCACGCGCTGGAGGTCAACTACCGCTGCCCGGCCCCCGTGGTCACCGCCGCGTCGAACCTGTTGTCGCACAACCAGCGCCGCGTGCCCAAGCAGATCCTCAGCGGTCCGGCCAACGTCACCGACCGGGCATCGCTCGAAACCACGCTCGTCGACGATCCCACCGAGGAGACCGTGCGGCGGGTCAAGCGGCTGCTCGCCGATGGCGCCGCGCCACGCGACATCGTCGTGCTCACGCGGGTCAACACCCTGCTCGCCCCCGTCCAGGTCGCTCTGCACACCGAGAGCATCGGGTTCGCCAACCGCGACGGATCCCGCTTCGTCGAGCGCACCGGCGTGCGGGCCGCACTGTCGTGGTTGCAGATCGCGGCCCACCCCAAGGGCTTCTCGTCGGCCGAC
>Ga0302299_10001664_pt1 | contig 13417 bp, 10 predicted proteins | sample III_Fen_N3_4_FD_198795 | JGI IMG/M metagenome (GOLD analysis project Ga0302299, IMG submission 198795) | Peat permafrost microbial communities from Stordalen Mire near Abisko, Sweden - III_Fen_N3_4 | ecosystem: Environmental > Terrestrial > Soil > Wetlands > Permafrost | place: Sweden: Abisko... | reverse complement strand
GACGCGCTGGCCGAGTGCGACACCCGCCGGGCGGTCATCGTCGTCGGCCACGGCGCCGAGCGCGTCACCAAGAAGTTGCAGGAGGAAGCGCCCGACCTGGTGCTCGACTTCGTCGAGCAGCACGTGCAGCGCGGCACCGGCGATGCAGCCAGCGTCGGGCTCACGGTGTTCCCCGACGACGACCTCGACGAGGAGGACGGCGATGTCCTCGTCCTGCCGGGCGACACGCCGCTGCTGCGACCCGAGACCGTGGCCGCCCTCGTCGCCACGCACCGCGAGGCGGAAGCCGCCTGCACGCTGCTCACCGCCCGGCTCGACGATCCCACCGGCTACGGCCGCGTGCTCCGCGGCAAGGACGGTCGGGTCCACCGGGTGGTCGAGGAGGGCGACGCCTCCGACGACGAGCGCCAGATCGACGAGGTGAACACGTCGATCTACTGCTTCCGTCGCAGTCTGCTGGCGCCGGCCCTGCGTCGCCTGAGCCCCGAGAACGCCCAGGGCGAGTACTACCTCACCGACGTGGTCGAGGTGCTCCACCAGGCGGGCTACCCCGTGGTCGCCATGGTTGCCGCCGACGCCCGCGAGACCCAGGGGGTCAACGACCGGGTGCAGCTGGCCGAGGCCGAGGCCGAGCTGCGGCGCCGCACGAACGAGCGGTGGCTGCGCCTCGGCGTCACCATGCTCGATCCCGAGCGCACCTACATCGATGCCACGGTGCAGCTCGCGCCCGACGTCACCCTGTTCCCCGGCACGCTGCTGCAGGGGCGTTGCATCATCGGTGCCGGTGCCGAGCTCGGTCCCGACACGAGGCTGGTCGATTGCGTCGTCGGTGCCCGCTCGGTCGTCGAGCACAGCGTCGGCCGACTGGCCGAGGTCGGCGAGGACTCGGTGGTCGGCCCGTTCGCCGTCCTCGAGCCGGGCAGCACGGTGCCGTCATCGACCCGCTCCGGCCCGTTCTACACTGCGACCTCCACGGAGGATCAGGGCTAGCAACGGTCATCGGGCCAGGGGATCAGGGATTCGGATGGAAGTCGTCACCAAGAAGCGCCTGCACCTGATCTCGGGGCGGGCCAACCTCCCCCTCGCCGAAGAGATCGCCGAACGGCTCGGCGTCACCCTCGGCGATGCCAACCTGGCCGAGTTCGCCAACGGTGAGCTGCACTGCCGCTTCGGTGAGTCCGTGCGGGGCACCGACGTGTTCATCATCCAGAGCCACAGCAACTCCGAGGCGATGTCGGTCAACGACGCCCTCATGGAGCAGCTGATCATGGTCGACGCGGCCAAGCGGGCCTCGGCCAAGCGCATCACGGTCGTCTGCCCCTACTACGGCTACGGCCGCCAGGATCGCAAGGCCGAGGGCCGCGAGCCCATCAGCGCCAAGCTCATGGCCGACATGTTCCGGGCCGCCGGCGCCAAGCGCCTGGTCAGCGTCGACCTGCACTCGGGTCAGATCCAGGGCTTCTTCGACGGGCCGGTCGACCACCTCACCGCCATGCCGGTGCTGGTCGAGCACATGGCCACCCTCGGCGACGACCTCGTCGTGGTGTCGCCCGATGCCGGCCGGGTGAAGGTCGCCGAGCGCTACGCCAACGTCCTGCACGCGGATCTGGCCATCGTGCACAAGCGGCGGGTGAAGGGCCAGAAGAACTCGGTCGAGGCCCGTGACGTGGTCGGCGAGGTCGACGGCAGGGTGTGCGTGCTCATCGACGACATGATCGACACCGCGTCCACCCTCTGCGCGGCAGCCGAGCAGCTCATCGACCACGGGGCCACCGAGGTGCACGCGGTGGCCACCCACGGCGTGTTCTCGGGTCCGGCGATCGATCGCATCAAGAACTCGGTGATCTCGAAGGTCACGGTCACCAACACTTTGCCGCTGCCTCCCGAGAAGCAGCTCGACAAGATCGAGGTCCTGTCGGTGGCGGGTGTGGTGGCCGATGCCATCGACGCCGTCTTCGAGGACACGTCGGTCAGCGAGATCTTCGGCGGCGCCAACCAGAGCTGAGCGCTGCGGGCTGACGGCTAGTGCTGCTGGCCCGCCCATCGACCGACGGTGACCGTGCCGCCGAGGAACAGCCCGGCCCACACGCCGACCCAGCCGGCGATGCCGAGCACGGCGGCCACCGACAGGTCGGGGTCGAGCAGGCGCAGGGTGACGGCGATCGCGGCGACCATCACCACGATCCCGGCCAACGAGCCGATGATGACCGCCCGACCGAAGCCGATGTCGGTGGCGAGACCCTCGGCCAGGTTCTCGTCGGCCGGGTCCCCGTCGTGGGTCAGGTCGTCGTGGGCCATGTCGTCGTGGTCGAGGTCGGCGGTGGCTGCAGGTCGGGTGGCGGTGATGGTCATCTCAGCTCCTTGTCCGGTCCCGTCAGCATCGGGGAGGTCCGGCCGCGGCGGCAGGGTCGAAGGTCCCAGCGTTCGGCTCGACTCGCACCGGCGGTCGGGCGACCGGTAGCATGACGAGCTGTCCTTTTTCCGCCCGTTCGAGATCTGGCGCCCTCCCGGCGCCCCCGCAGGAGCGCATCGCCATGGACGTCACCCTTACCGCCGAGACCGGCCGCCCGAACGGTTCCAGCCGAGCTCGCCGCCTGCGCGCCGCCGGCAAGGTCCCCGCCGTGGTCTATGGCCTCGATCAGGAGCCGGTGGCCGTGAGCGTCGTCTGGCTCGAGCTGCGCCGGGCCCTCAACACCAAGGCCGGCCTGAACGCCCTCATCACCCTCGATGTCGACGGCCACCAGGACCTCACCATCGTCAAGGCCCTCCAGCGTGACCCGGTCCGCCGGTCCGTCGAGCACGTCGACTTCCTCCGCATCGACCGCAACGCGTCGATCACCGTCGAGGTGCCGATCGTGCTCAACGGCGAGGCCAAGGAGCTCGAGATCAACCAGGGCATCGTCGAGCAGCTGCTCCACACGCTCACCATCGACGCCCGGCCCGGCTTCATCCCGACCCAGCTCGACGCCGACATCTCCGGCCTCGACATCGGCGGCGCCGTGCGGGTGGGCGATCTCGTCCTGCCCGAGGGCGTCACCACCGAGGTCGACCCCGACGAGCAGATCGCCATCGGCAGCGCCACCCGCGCCGCCATCGCCGGCGAGGATGGCGAGCCGGCCGAGGCGGTCGAGGGCGGCGAGGCCGGCGAGGCCGAGGGCGCGGCGGACGACGCCAGCGCCGAGTAGCACCCTCCCCACCCCGATCCGCACATGACCGACCTGTTGGTCGTCGGACTGGGCAACCCCGGCGCCGAGTACGCCCACACCCGCCACAACGTCGGCTTCGACGTCATCGAGCTCCTGGCGTCGCGCCACGGCGGACGGCTCAGGAAGGGCAAGGAGCGGGCCCTGGTCGACGAGGTCCGCATCGGTGCGCAGCGGGTGGCGCTCGCCCAGCCGCAGACCTACATGAACGACTCCGGCGCGTCGGTCGTCCGGCTCGTGCGGCGCTTCGACGTCGACGACCTCCACCGGCTGGTGATCGTGCAGGACGAGCTCGACCTGCCGACGGGGCGCATGAAGGTGAAGGTCGGTGGCGGACTGGCCGGGCACAACGGCCTGCGCTCGATCCGGGCGCACCTCCACAGCGACGACTTCGTGCGGGTGCGCATCGGGGTGGGCAAGCCACCGTCCAAGGAGCAGGGCGCCGACCACGTGCTCAAGCGCCCGGGCAAGGCGGCCCGGGCGGTGCTGGTGGCCATGGTCGAGCGGGCCGCGGATGCGGTCGAGGCCATCCTCGAGGACGGCGCAGAGGCAGCCATGAACCGCTTCAACTCGCTGCCCGACGAGTCCACCGAGGACCTGCCGGAGCGTTAGTCGTCGGCCGGCAGCAGGGTGTAGGCGGGGTTCATCACCGCGAGGCGCCCCCGGTTCTCGATGACCATGCCCTCGATCTCCATGGCGGCGCCGAGCTTCACGCCGCCGATGCGACGGCGCCCCATGAAGATGACCACGAGGCCGCCGGTGTCGTCGACGAGGGTGCACTCGAGGGTGGCGACCCCACCCTCCCAGGGCTGCACCCGAAGGGCCCGGACCTTGCCGCGGACCCGCACCCGCTGACGCCAGTGGATGCCGCCGATGGCGATCGGTGTGTCGGTCGCATCGGTCGCGTCGGGGGTCGGCACGGACATCGCTTCGGTGATGGTCACTGGCCGTCCTCCGGGACTCCTGGATGGGTGAACACGTCGACCGCGTCCCCGCCGGTGGTGAGGACCTCGGCGGCCAGCTTGGCCCCCGGTGTGTGCTTGCCCAGGTGGTAGGGGACGAAGGTGACGTTGGCGTGGGGAACGTCGGTGAGGACCTTGGCGATCGAGTCCGCCGTGTGGTCGTGCAGGAAGCGGTGCCAGAACCGGCGGTACTCCCGGCGCGGGATCAGCACGCTGACCTCGGTGTTGCCGCTCGACGCGGCCTCGGCCACGACCTCGAGCACGGCCCGGGTGATGCGCCGGTCGGGGCAGTCGACCAGTTCGAGGGGTAGTCGTGACAGGCCGAGCCGGGTCCACTCCTCGGCCAGCACCTCGGCTCGCTCGTGATCGGTGGCGATGTGGACGGCCTTGAGGTCGTCGGGGGTGAGGGTGCGGGCGTACTGGATCGCCCGGGCCGAGCTCTGGTCGAGCCGCTCGATCAGCACGATCACCGAGTGGTAGCGCAGGATCGGCGCACCGGCAGCCTTGGCCGCCTCGTGCTCGAGCTCTTCCTTCTCGCTCTCGTAGGCGTGGTTCAGCCGCACCAGCAGGAACACCATGATCGGGACGAGCAACATGATGAACCAGGCGCCGCCCGTGAACTTGAACGCACCGATGACGATGGTGACCACACCGGTGGTGACCGCACCGAGGCCGTTCACGAACAGGCCGAGCCGCCAGCCCTGCTCCTTGTCCTTGATGTGCTTCTTGGCCATGCCGGCCTGCGACAGCGTGAACGACGTGAACACCCCGATGGCGTAGAGCGGGATCAGGTGCGTGACGTCGGCCTGGAAGATGATGACCGGGATGGCACCCGCGACGGCGAGGGCGATGATGCCGTTGGAGAAGACCAGCCGGTGGCCGCGCTTGGTGAGCTGCTTGGGCATGAACGCGTCGTCGGCGTGGAAGCTGGCCAGGCGGGGGAAGTCGGCGAAGCTCGTGTTGGCCGCCAGCACGAGGATGAGCATGGTGGCGGCCTGGGTGAACAGGAAGAGGGCGTGGCCGATCGGCGTGGTGCCGTAGATGGCCTTGGCCGCCTGGGCGAGCACGGTCTGGCTGTCGCTCGGGATGATGTGCATGGTGGCGGCCAGCCACGAGATGCCGATGAACATGGTGCCGAGCAGGGCCCCCATCACCACCAGGGTGTGGCGGGCGTTGGTGGCCTCGGGGGCCTTGAACGCCGGCACGCCGTTGGAGATGGCCTCGACGCCGGTCATGGCGGCACCACCGGAGGCGAAGGCGTGCAACACGATGAGGATGCCGACGGCTGCGGTGGACTCGAGCGCCGCGGGATCGGTGGGCGGCACGTAGGAGAGCCCGCCGCCGAGGACCTGCTTGTAGATCCCCATGCCGATCATCACGAACATGCTCATGATGAAGAGGTAGGTCGGGATGGCGAAGATCTTCCCGGACTCCTTGACGCCCCTCAGGTTGCCGAGGCAGATGATGGCGATGAAGGCCAGGGCGATCGGCACCCGGTAGGGGTAGAGCCCGTGGAAGGCGGAGTAGAGGGCGGCCACGCCGGCCGACACCGACACGGCGACGGTGAGGATGTAGTCGGTGAGCAGGGCGACGCCGGCGACCTGCGCGGGGATGAGGCCGAGGTTGTCCTTGGTGACGATGTAGGCGCCACCGGCCGACGGGTAGGCCTTGATGGTCTGGCGGTAGCTGAAGATCAGGATGACCAGCACCGCGACGAGCGCCATGGTGATCGGGATCAGCAGGCTGAAGGCGACGACCCCGACGGCGCCGGCCCCGAGGAGCAGGGTGCGCAGGATCTCCTCGCTGGCGTAGGCCGTCGACGACAACGCGTCGGACGCGAACACCGCGAGCGCGGTCGGCTTGCCGAGGCGCTCGTGGGCGAGCTGGTCGTTGTGCAGGGCCTTGCCCAGCACCTTCGACTTCACTCGGAACCCGCGCGATTCGGGGATCTCGACGGCGGGGGTGGGGGGGATCGGCTGGATGGCCGAACGGTCCTGCGTCAACGAGCCTTTGGGCATAGGTGCCCAGTAAAGGCGGTCGGCTGTGCTCCCGTAAAAAGCGCTACCAAATTTTGTTGCGTTCTTAGCGGTCTTCGGAGCGGCGCCGATGCCCCGGTACGCTCGGTCGCCGATGTCGCTCCCCCTGCAGCCCCTGCCCGACCTCCTCCACGATGAGCCTGCCCTCACCCAGGTCCTGGGGCGGTCGAGCGCGGTGTTGGCGGTGCCCGAGCCGGCCCGGGCAGTCATCGTCGCCGCCATCAGCCGCCTGTCGAGTCGCACGCCGCTGGTGGTGGCCGTGCCGACCTCGGGTGACGCCGACCGCCTGGCCCACGACCTGGCCGCCTTCCTGGGCGAGGACGAGGTGGAGCTGTTCCCAGCGTGGGAGACGCTGCCGTTCGAGCGCGTGAGCCCCGGGGTCGAGGTCATGGGCCGGCGGCTGCGCGTGATCTGGCACCTGCGCCACGGAGGGCGCCTCGAAGCCGCCGAGGGCCAGCGCGGCCGGGGGGCGCCCAAGGTCGTCGTGGCGCCGGTCCGGGCGTTGGTGCAGCGCCTGGGACCCCACGTCGAGGACGTCGAGCCGATCATCGTCGGCCACGGTGACCAGCTCGACCCGGCCCAGCTGGTGGCCGACCTGGTGGCCGGCGGATACCGCCGAGAGGATCTGGTCGAGCACCGGGGCGAGGTCGCCGTGCGCGGCTCGATCGTCGACGTGTTCCCGTCCACCGCGGACGTGCCGATCCGCATCGACCTCTGGGGAGACGAGGTCGACCGCCTCACCCAGTTCTCGGTCACCGATCAGCGGTCGACGATCGACCTGTCGGAGGTCGAGATCTTCCCGTGTCGAGAGCTGCTGCCGACCGACGAGGTGCGCGAGCGGGCGGAGGCCCTCGTCGCCAAGCAGCCGTGGGGTCGTGAGCAGTGGGAGCGCCTGAGCGGTGGCCTGACCTTCGACGGCATGGAGTCGTGGCTGCCCTGGCTCACCGAGGGCGAGCACACCCTGTTCGACCTGCTCGACGACTCGGCCCAGGTGCTGCTCGTCGATCCCCGACGCATGCGCGACCGGGCTGCCGACATCCTCGCCGAGGAGGCCGACCTGGCCAACACCCTCGCCGTCACCTGGGAGGCCACCGGCGAGTTCCCGTCGCTGCACCTGCCGTTCGACCGCCTGCTGGCCACCACCAACGCTCCGGCCTGGACGATCACCACCGCGCCCGAGGGCCCTGACGTCGCCACCGTGGTCGCTGCCGGCTGGCCGCCTGTGGTCGGAGACGGCAACGCGCTGGTGCGCCAGATCCTCGAGCTGCTCGCCGATGGCTACCGGGTGGTGGTCGCGGCCGACGGCTCGGGCACCGCCACCCGGCTGGCCGCCCTGCTCGGTGACGAGGGCGTGCACCTCGGCATCGACGACGGCTCGGCCGACCTCAGGATGCCGGGCGGCACCATCGTGGTGCAGCCGCTCGAGCGGGGGTTCCTGCTGCCGTCGGTGAAGCTGGCGGTGCTGGCCGAGGCCGACGTCACCGGTCGACGTCGGGCCCACCGTCGGGCCCGGCCCCGGCGTCGCGAGGCCGCCGGCTTCTTCGACGACCTCAAGCCGGGCGATCACGTCGTGCACTACCAGCACGGGGTCGCCCGCTACGGCGGCATGGTCAAGCGGGCGATCGGGGGCGTCGATCGCGACTATCTGCTGCTCGAGTACCGCGGCGACGACCGCCTCTACGTGCCCTCCGACCAGATCGATGCTGTACGCCACTACACCGGCGGCGACTCGCCGACCCTCAGCCGCATGGGCGGAGGCGAGTGGCAGAAGGCCAAGGCCAAGGTCCGGTCCGCGGTGGCCGAGATCGCCCAGGAGCTGGTGGTGCTCTACCAGAAGCGGGTGCACACGCCCGGCCACGCGTTCGCCCCCGACACCCCCTGGCAGCGCGAGCTCGAGGAGTCGTTCCCGTACGAGCCGACACCGGATCAGCGCACGGCCATCAGCGAGGTCAAGGCCGACATGGAACAGCCCGTGCCGATGGATCGGCTCGTGTGCGGTGACGTCGGCTTCGGCAAGACCGAGGTCGCGTTGCGCGCCGTGTTCAAGGCCGTGCAGGACGGGCGCCAGGCTGCGGTGCTGGTGCCCACCACGCTGCTGGCCCAACAGCACTTCCAGACCTTCAGCGACCGCTTCGCCGGCTACCCCGTGCGAGTCGAGGTGTTGAGCCGCTTCCTCACCAACGCCCAGGCCAAGAAGGTCATCGAGGGCGTGCGGGCCGGCGAGGTCGACGTCGTCATCGGCACCCATCGGTTGCTGTCGGCCGACATCACCTTCAAGGACCTCGGCCTGCTCGTGGTCGACGAGGAGCAGCGCTTCGGGGTGAGCCACAAGGAGTCCATCAAGCAGATGCGCGCCGATGTCGACGTGCTCACGCTCACCGCCACGCCGATCCCGCGGACGCTCGAGATGAGCCTCACCGGCATCCGTGACCTCACGCTGCTCAACACGCCGCCGGCCGAGCGTCAGCCGATCCTCACCTACGTCGGCGAGTACGACGATCGGGCGGTGGCCGAGGCCATCCGCCGCGAGCTGCTGCGCGAAGGCCAGGTCTTCTTCGTGCACAACCGGGTGCAGGACATCGAGAAGGTGGCGGCCGAGGTCAACGATCTCGTGCCCGAGGCCCGGGTCGCCATCGCCCACGGGCAGATGGACGAGGGCAGCCTCGAGACCGTCGTGCTCGACTTCTGGGAGGGCAAGTACGACGTGCTGGTCTGCACGACCATCATCGAGTCGGGCATCGACATGCCGACGGTCAACACGCTCGTGGTCGACCGGGCCGACCTGCTCGGGCTCGGGCAGATGCACCAGCTGCGGGGCCGCGTCGGCCGGGCCGGCTCTCGGGCCTACGCCTATCTGTTCGTGCCACCCGACAAGTCCCTCAGCGAAGAGGCCTACGAGCGGCTGAAGACCATCGGTGAGGCCACCGAGCTGGGCTCGGGCTTCCGCATCGCCATGCGCGACCTCGAGATCCGCGGTGCCGGCAACCTGCTCGGCACCGGCCAGTCGGGCCACATCGCCGCGGTCGGCTACGACCTCTACTGCCAGATGGTCACCGAGGCGGTGGCCGAGCTGAAGGGCGAGGAGGTCCGCGAGCCGGCCGAGATCAAGCTCGAGCTGCCCCTCGATGCCAGCCTGCCGGCGGCCTACGTGGGCAAGGAGGAGCTGCGGCTCGAGGCCTATCGACGGCTGGCGGCGGTCACCACCGACGTCGAGGTCGCCGACATCCGCGCCGAGTGGGAGGACCGCTACGGCCCCGTGCCGGCCGAAGCCGAGGCGCTGCTCGAGGTGGCCACCCTGCGGGCCGAGTGCGTGCGCACCGGGGTGCGCGAGATCACGGTCACCAAGGGCCCCGGGTTCGGTGGGCCGCGCTACGTCGCCCGGGTGGCGCCGGTGGCGTTGCCAGCCAGCAAGGTCATCCGGTTGCGTCGGCTCTACAAGGACACCGTCTACAAGGAGGAGATCGGCCAGCTCCAGATCCCTGTGAAGTCGGCGTCGGACTCGGCGGCGACCGTGCTGCTCGCCCTGCGTGAGCTGATACCTGAGGACGTGGCCGCCGCCGGATAGCGCCGGAACCAGCAGTGCTGGGCGTGACTGGCTCCTGACTCGGGCGTTCCCTAGGCTGACGCTCCTTGTGAGACGCCTCCGCACCGCCCCCATGCTCCTGCTGGCTCTCGTCGCGGCGGTCGCTCTCGCCGCGTCGGCCTGCTCGTCCTCGTCGATCTCGGGGGATGCCATCGTCGTCAACGGCACCGGGCTCAGCAACGCTGAGTTCCACGAGCGGCTGGCGCTGATCAAGGCTGACGCCCAGTACGCCAAGAAGGCGATCACCGACTCGAAGGGTCAGGCCCTCGATCTCACCGGCAGCACCTACAGCACCGACTACACCACCGGCGTGCTGAACCAGCAGGTGAGCTTCGTGCTCGCCGAGCAGGAGGTCACGGCACGCGGCATCGAGGTCACCGACACCGACATCAAGAACGCCGAGTCGGCGCTGGCCAACGATCTCACCACCACCACGGCCACCGACACCTCGGGTTCGGTCACCGACGACGGCACCGGTGCGCAGGCCCTCACCGACCTCGGCGGGTTCAAGGACACGCTGGTCCGGGGCATCGCCAACATCCTCGCCCTGCGCGCTGACTTCGCAGCCAAGCTCTCCACCGACGAGGCCCTCCAGAAGGCGTTCGCCGACTCGGGCGACACCTACAAGAACCAGGCGTGCGTGAAGGCGCTGGTGTTCGTGCCCGGCACCGGCCCGACCCAGGACCCCACCACCGGCAGCATCGTGGCTCCGCCCGACTCCGAGTACCCGGCGGCGCTGGCCCGGGCCCAGGCCGTGCAGGCGCAGCTCAAGGATGGTGGCGACATGGCCACGCTGTCCGCCAACTCGGACAACGCCAAGCTCGGCATCACCAACGCCGACCTCGGGTGCCAGCCGCAGGGCAGCTACGCCCAGCAGGCCCCGGAGCTCGACGCCGCCATCGCCAGCCAGACCATCGGCCAGCCCGGCGAGCCGGTCAAGACGAGCTACGGCTACTTCGTGGTCGTGGTCACCAGCCGCGGCGACCTCACCTTCGAGGAGGCGAAGCCGCAGCTCAAGACCCAGGTGCCCACCGCCGCCAAGGCCGCCTTCAGCGAGTGGTTCATCGCCGCGGCCAAGGCCGCGTCGGTCACCGTCGACCCGCAGTACGGCTCGTGGGACGCCTCCACGGGCACCGTCGTGGCACCGGAGGGGGCCACGACGTCCAGCTCCTCGACGACGGTCGACCCGTCGGCCACGGGGCTCTCGCCCGACGAGCTGAGCGGCATCACCGGCTCGTCCTCCACCACGACGCCCTAGGCGCGCCGGTGCCGGCTCACATCGCGGTCGTCGGGCTCGGTCCGGCCGGGCCTGACCTGATCACTGCTGGCGCGCTGGCCCGCATGGCCTCGGCCGAGCGGTGCGTGCTTCGCACCTCGCGACATCCGGCGGCCTCGGCGGTTCCCGATGCCACGTCGTTCGATCACATCTACGACGACGGCGAGACGCTCGACGCGGTCTACCGCCGGATCGTCGACGACGTCGTGGACCTCGCGGTCAGCCTCGACGGAGCCGAGCTCGTGTACGCCGTGCCGGGGTCGCCGGTCGTGGCCGAGCACACGGTCGAGTTGCTGCTGGCCGAGGCCGAGCGGCGCGACGATCTCGAGGTCGAGATCGTCCCCGCCCTTTCGTTCCTCGATCTGGCGTGGGCCCGACTCGGCATCGACCCGATCGCCCGATCGGTGCGGGTGGTCGACGGGCAGCGCTTCGACGTCGATGCCGCGGGCGAGCGGGGGCCGCTGCTGATCGCCCAGTGCGACACGGTGCACGTGCTCTCCGACGTCAAGCTCGCCCTCGACGGTGGCATCGATCCCTGCCTCGGTCCCGACGAGCCGGTCGTCGTGCTGCAACGGCTCGGACTGCCCGACGAGGCGGTGTTCGAGGTGCCGTGGACCGAGGTCGACCGCGTCGAGCCCGATCACCTGACGTCGTTGTACGTCCCCCGCCTCGCGGCGCCCGTGGCGTCGGAGGTCCAGCGGTTCGTCGAGTTGGTGGCCACCCTGCGGCGCGAGTGCCCGTGGGATGCCGAGCAGACCCATGAGTCGCTCCGCCGCCACCTGCTCGAGGAGAGCTACGAGGTGCTCGAGGCCATCGATGGGCTCGATGTCGAAGCCGGTGTCGGCTTCGAGCATCTGGAGGAGGAGTTGGGTGACCTGCTCTTCCAGGTGGTGTTCCACGCCACCCTCGCCACCGAGGAGGGCCGGTTCACCTTGGCCGATGTGGCCACCACCGTGCACGACAAGTTGCGCTCGCGTCACCCTCACGTGTTCGGCGACGTCGAGGTGGCCGGCTCCGAGGACGTGGTCGCCAACTGGGAGCAGCTCAAGAAGGCCGAGAAGGGCCGCGACAGCGTGTTCGACGGCATCCCCGACGCGCTGCCCGCGTTGCTGTTCGCCCTCAAGGTGCAGAAGAAGGCGGCGACCCTCGGTCTGGACCAGCCCCTGGTCACCGCCGAGGAGTCCGACGGACCCGATCGTCCCGACGATCTGGGTGCGGCACTGCTGGCCCTGGTCGATCGGGCCCGGCGGGCCGGCATCGATCCCGAGGACGCGCTGCGGTCCGCCACCATGGCCTACCGAGACCAGATGCGAGCCCTCGAGCAGCGGACCAGCGACTGATCCTCGAACCAGGGACCTCCGCCCCTGGTGAGCCAGCCGGTGATCGCCAAGGCTCGGGTCATGGTGTCGTGTCGTCGCAAGCTCGTGGGTGGGGCAGGCCTGGTCGCAGCCGCCTATGCGCTGGTGCTACGCCCTCGCCTGGTGCGCTGGGGGGCCAGCGATGAGGAGGTCGCTCGACGGTTCCCCGGTGAGGAGCTGATCCCTGGGGGCACGCGGGCCGCGACGATGGCGATCACGATCGAGGCGCCTCCCGCGGAGGTGTGGCCGTGGCTCGTCCAGATGGGCTGGGACCGAGCGGGCTGGTACTCGTGGGATCGCCTCGACAACGGAGGCCGCCGCAGTGCCCATGAGCTCCACCCCGAGTGGCAGGACCTGTCCGTGGGAGATCGCCTGTCGGCCTGGTCTCCGGGCGGCCCGGTGCAGGCGTGGGAGGTGGCCGCGCTCGAACCGGCACGATTCCTGGGGTTGCGCGGCCTGAGCGATCTGCGCGGCCGCGTCCTCGACCCGGGCCAACCGCGTCCGCCGACCTACACCGAGGGCCTCTGGGGCTTCCTCCTGGAGGAGCTACCTGGAGGCAGGACGCGCCTCATCGTCGGTGGCTACCAGACCCTCCGCCCACGATGGCTCGAAGGCTTCGTCAACTTCTGGATCTACCCGCTCATGCATTGGCCGATGCAGGTACGACAGTTCGCCAACATCAAGCGCAACGCGGAGATCTGGGACGTGAACGGCCGCTGAATGGGAGACGCGCCGGTGCGGCCGCGAGGTCGGGCGTCGCGGCCGGGTCGGCGTCGGTTGGTCTGGCGGATTGCGGGGTCAGGCGGGTTGGAGGTGTTTGGTGGGACTTCGTCCTCGGTGGCGTTGGCTGTGGAGGGTCTGGCCGAGCGGTGTGGTCCAGGTGAAGCGTTGGTGGGTGGTGGCGGTCATGGTCCAACCGGTGCGGTGGCTGACCCCGTGGTGGTACCGGCAGATCAACGCAAGGTTGGTGATGTCGGTGGTGCCGTGGTTGCGCCACCA
>Ga0302299_10001663_pt1 | contig 13423 bp, 11 predicted proteins | sample III_Fen_N3_4_FD_198795 | JGI IMG/M metagenome (GOLD analysis project Ga0302299, IMG submission 198795) | Peat permafrost microbial communities from Stordalen Mire near Abisko, Sweden - III_Fen_N3_4 | ecosystem: Environmental > Terrestrial > Soil > Wetlands > Permafrost | place: Sweden: Abisko... | reverse complement strand
CGACGGACGGTCGATACCCGCCCCGCTGAGCTGGCCGGCCACGACCGGCCCGACCCCCGGCCAGAGGCCGGCGGCGCAGAACTCGGCGAACACCTCGGGCACGCCAGGACCCTACCCGCGTCACGCCGGGGCCCGGACGCTGTGCCGTCTGGCCCCGGGTCCCCGCGCGGATCAACTTGCCCCGCGCGGACGATGTCGTCGCGTTTGGGAGTGCCGTGACAAGAGTCAACGGTTTCAGCCGCGCCGGCGGAGTTGATCCGCGCGATCGACGGGGCTCACTCGGCCTGGGAGGGTCCGCTGCTCACATCGTCCAGGGCCGCCAGGATCTCGGCCGGCAGCGAGATTGCCTCCGCGGCCAGGGAACCGAGCAGCTGGGCCCGGTCACGCGCGCCGATCACCACACTCGATACGCCGGGGCGATCACGAACCCAGGCGCACGCCACGGCCAGCGGGGAGGTGCCTAGGCCATCCGCGGCGGTGGCGACGGCCTCGACGATCCGCGCTGACTGCTCTGTCCGGTAACGGCCGACATACCGGGTGAAGTGCGGTGACGCGCCGCGGGAATCGGCCGGAGTGCCGTGTCGGTACTTCCCGGTCAGCACCCCCCGGCCCAGCGCCGCCCAGGCGAGCAGCCCGATCCCCAACGCCGCCGCGGCCGGCAGCACCGACTCCTCTGGTGAGCGCTCGAGCAGGGAGTACTCCGATTCGACCGAGACCAGCGGCATGCTCGCGCCGCCCCGCAGCACGCCCGCGAGGGTGGCCAGCTGCCAACCCACCATCCCGGACACGCCGACATAGGACGCGCGGCCGGAATCCACCGCGGTCCGCAGGGCCGAGCAGGTCTCCTCGAACGGGACCGACGAGTCGAAACCATGGATCTGCCAGAGATCGACGTGGTCGGTGCCGAGTCGGCCGAGCGAGAGATCCAAGGCGGAGAGCAGCCGCCCGCGCCCGCCGCCCGTGCCGACCGTCGTGCAGGACAGCACCACCGACGAGCGGGGGACCACGTCCGGCACCAGGGTGCCCAGGATCGACTCGGCGTCACCATCGCCGTAGATGTTGGCCGTGTCGATCAGGGTGCCGCCGGCGGCGACGAACGCCTCCAGTTGCGCGGCGGCGTCATCGGCGCCGGTGTCCCGCCCCCACGTCATCGTGCCGAGAGCCAGCCTGGACACCTCCAGCCCACTACGTCCGACGCGGCGCGAATCCATGGGGCCAACCTACGCACGGGCGGTGCTGTGTCTGATCTGGGGTGCCGCCGCAGGTACCGTAGGCACGACGGCGAGCCGCGGGGGGCCGCACTCCGTCGAATCCCGGGGTCGAATCCCGGGGTCGAATCCCGGGGTCGAATCCCAGGGCGAGACCGGGATGCCGACGGCGGTTTCGCTGAACGACATGCCATTTCTCCGCCGACGCGGACCGGTGGACAAGGGGTACCAGCATCGTGCAACACAGCGTCCGTCTCGGCCTGAACCTGAGTTACGTCAGCACGGCCGAGGAGCTCGAGGACGATCTCGCGCTGGCTCAGGCAGCTGAGACCCTCGGATTCGACGCGATCTGGGCCGCAGAGGCCTACGGCTCGGACGCCGTCACCGTGCTGGCCGCGGTCGCCGCGCGAACCCACCGGATCGGCATCGGGTCGGCCGTGCTGCAGATCCCCGCCCGGACACCCGCGATGACCGCGATGACCGCGGCCACCCTCGACGCGCTGTCGGGTGGGCGCTTCCGGCTCGGCCTGGGAGTGTCCGGACCGCAAGTGTCGGAGGGCTGGCACGGGGTGCGCTTCGCCGACCCGGTCGGGCGCACCCGGGAATACGTACAGATCGTCCAGCAGGCCCTGCACCGTCGGCGGGTGACCGCGGGCGGCGAGCACTTCACGTTGCCGCTGCCCGACGGGCCCGGCAAGTCGTTGGTGCTCGCCCTGCAGCCCGTCCGCCCGGAAATTCCGGTCTACCTGGCCGCTCTGGGGCCGCGGAACCTCGAGCTGACCGGGGAGATCGCGGACGGCTGGCTGGCGATCTTCTTCGACCCGGAGTCCGCGGCCGACTCGATCCGGCGCATCCACGATTCGGCCAAGCGGTACGGGCGGGATCCTGCGGCCATCGACATCAGCGCGCTGGTACCGGTCTCGATCGCGTCCGACCCCAGGGAGGCCGCCGCGCGGGTGCGCGCACACGCCGCGCTCTACATCGGCGGCATGGGCTCCAAGAAGACGAATTTCTATCACCGGATCGCCTCGGGCATGGGCTACGAGCAGGAGGCCGACGAGGTGCAGCGACGCTTCCTGTCCCGCGACTACGGCGGGGCCGCGGCCGCCGTGCCCTTCGAGTTCATCGACCGCACGTGCCTGCTCGGCGACGCCGACCGGATAGCCGACCGGCTCGGCCGGCTCGCCGAGGGCGGTGTGACCAGCGTGAACATCAGTTGCTTCGACGCCACCCTGGACGAACGCGTCGAAACCCTGCGCGCCGTGATCAAGGCGGCCGAGAAGGCGGGAGTGGCGGCGTGACGATCATCCAGGCGATCATCTTGGGGATCGTCGAGGGCCTGACGGAGTTCCTGCCGATTTCCTCCACCGGTCACCTGACGATCGCCGCGAAAATGATGGGCCTGTCCATCGACGACCCGTCCATCACCGCGTTCACCGCGGTGATCCAGGTCGGCGCCATCCTGGCCGTGGTGATCTTCCTGTGGACCGACATCAGCCGGCTGCTCAGGGCCTGGTTCCGCGGCCTGCTGCGCGCCGACCGGCGGACCGACCCCGACTACCGGCTGGCCTGGCTGGTGATCATCGGGTCGCTGCCGATCGTCGTCGTCGGTTTCCTGGCCCGGGACCTGATCTCCGGTCCCCTGCGCAGCCTCTGGGTGGTGGCGTTCGCGCTCATCATCTGGGGCGGCGTGATGCTGCTGGCCGAGGCGGTCGCCAAGCAGGACCGCGGCGAGCGTGACCTGACCCTGACCGATTCCCTGTTGATCGGCTTTGCCCAGTGCCTGGCGCTGATCCCCGGCGTGTCGCGATCCGGCGCCACGATATCGGTCGGCCTCATGCGCGGCCTGGATCGGGTGACGGCGACCAAGCTGGCCTTCCTGCTCGGCATCCCCGCACTTCTCGGCGCCGGGGCCTACGAGCTGCCCTCGGCGCTGCGTGGCGGGGTGGGCTGGCTGCCCACCCTGATCGGCACGCTGGTCTCGTTCGTGGTGGCCTACGCCTCGGTGGCCTGGTTGCTGAAATATGTCGCCCGGCACACCATCGACATCTTCGTCTGGTACCGGTGGGTGTTGGGCGCGGCCATCATCGTCGCGCTCAGCACCGGCGCCCTGACGGCGACGTGAGGTCCGATGGCCGTCGCACCGGACCCCCGTCCGTGGATGACCACGGTGATCCTCCTTCGGCACGGCCGGTCCACGGCGAACACCTCCGGCATCCTCGCCGGCCGCACCCCCGGGATCCACCTCGACGAAACCGGTCGGACACAGGCGTCGAACATCGCCGACCGGCTCGCCGACATCGGCATCGACCGCCTGGTGTCCTCGCCGTTGGAGCGTTGCCGGCAGACGCTGGCTCCGCTGGCCACCGCCCGCGGGCTCACGGTCGAGGTGGACGACCGGCTCGCCGAGGTCGACTACGGCGACTGGGCGGGCCGGCCGCTCAACGAACTGGCCACCGAACCGCTGTGGCGGACCGTGCAGCACCACGCGTCGGCGACGGTGTTTCCCGGTGGTGAGTCCCTGGCCGCGGTGTCGACCCGGGCCGTGGCGGCGGTTCGGGACCTGCTGGGCCCGTCGGACGGCGGTTCGGATGCCGGCGCGGACGGCGCTGTCGGCACGGTGTTGCTCTGTTCGCACGGCGATGTGATCAAGGCGGTGCTGGCGGACGCGCTGGGGTTGCATCTGGATTCGTTCCAGCGCATCGTGGTGGCGCCGGCGTCGCTCTCGGTGATTCGCTACACGCCGCTGCGGCCGTTCGTCGAGCGGGTGAACGACACGGGTGAACTGGGATCACTGGGCCGGCACCCGGTGCCGAAGGTCCAGGGGGATGGCGCCGAAGCCAGGCCCGTGCGCGAAGGGGTCGACGCGTCGGAAGCGGTGCCCGGCGGCGTGACCCGCTGACGGTGGCCGCGGCCGGGGCCCGGTCGGCGACGGTCGGCGACGGTCGGCGGCGGTCGGATTCCGGCAAGTGCCGGTGATCAGGTGGCCTAAGCTCGGAGGTGTCATGTCACGCCAGGTCCACGTCTTCCGATCACCCGAGAGGTTCCTCGCCGGGACCATCGGGCAACCCGGCGAACGCGAGTTCTTCCTGCAGGTCGTCGATGGGCGCCGGGTGCTGTCGGTTGCCTGCGAGAAGCAGCAGGTGGCCGTGCTCGCCGATCGGCTCGGCTCACTGATCACGGAGGTCGCGCGCCGGTTCGGCGCCGAGGCCGAGGGCGCACCGGCGGTCGGCGATCATGCCGAGCCGATGCTGGCCACCCCGGTCGACGCCGAGTTCCGGGTCGGCACCATGGGCCTGGCCTGGGACGGCGAGGGCTCGCAGGTCATCGTGGAACTGCTGGCGCTGTCCGAGGAAGAGGTCGGCGAAGAGGTCGTGCTCGAGGACCGCGAGGACGGTCCGGACGCGTTGCGGGTGTTCATGTCGCTGAGCGAGGCCAGGGACTTCGCCCAACACGCCGAACGGGTCGTCGCCGCCGGGCGGCCGCCGTGCCCCTTGTGCAACAACCCGCTCGACGCCGAGGGTCATATCTGCCCGCGGCTGAACGGCTATCACCGCGGTGCCCTCGGCTGACCCCGCCGATTCCGCGATGGACGAGGCCGCGATGGACGAGGTGCTGACCATCGGGGAGATCACCATCACCGGTCGGCTGACCGATGCGTCGAACCTGACGTTGCTCGGCACGGCCTCGGCCAGCGGAGTGGATGTGCCGTGCATCTACAAGCCGGTCCGGGGGGAACGCCCGCTTTGGGATTTCCCGGACGGCACTCTGGCGGACCGGGAACTGGCCGCCTACCTGGTATCGCGGTCGGCGAGGTGGGACTGCGTGCCGCTGACCGTGGTCCGGGCCGGTCCGCACGGGCCCGGCATGGTGCAGCGCTGGATCGAGGACGCGAACCCTGATGAGGTGGTCGACCTGGTGCCGATCGACGACGTCCCGGCGGGGTGGCTGCCCGTGCTGCGCGCGGTCGACGCCGACGGAGCGGAGGTCGCCGTGGTGCACGCCGACCGACCCGCGCTCGCCGCGCTGGCCGGGTTCGATCTGGTGGTCAACAACGCCGACCGCAAGGGTTCGCACGTCCTGCCGCTGCCGGACGGTCGGATCCTCGGTGTCGATCACGGCCTGTGCTTCCACGTCCAGGACAAGCTCCGCACCATCCTGTGGGGCTGGGCCGGGCAGGACCTGCCGCCGGCGGTCCTCGACGGTGTCGACCGGGTGATCGCCGATCTGTACGGGTCCCTGGGCGAACGGCTTGCCGACCTGCTGACGACCGCCGAGATCGCCACCCTGCGGGACCGGCTGCTCACCTTGGCGCAGGCGCCGACGTTCCCCCGGCCACCGACGCATCGCACCCCGATTCCGTGGCCGCCGCTGTGAACGCCGCAGACGTCGGGACCGCCACAGCCGGCGCGCTGTTCGGCGTGACCCGGATGCTGTCCCGTGCGGTCGGCGCCGCGGCACTCGACGCGTCCAGCGGCCTGGCCACGGTGGGGGAGGCCGCGCACGCCGCGATGACGGGTCAGCGCATCGGGCCGGCCACCCTCCGGATACGAGTGGTGATCCTGTCCGATGAGCAGGGCGTTCCGCTGACCACGGCGGAGCGGGTCGACCCGTCGATCGACCGCGCCGACGAGGTCCTGCGGGCCGGAGCGGGCATCCGGCTCCGGCTGACCGGCGTCGACGTCGTCCCCGAGCCGGCCCCCCTTGCGGCGCTGGACCCGCACGCCAACCGGCGACTCCTGCTGGACGACGTGCTCGGTCGGACGCAGTTCTACCGGGATCACTCGTCCACCGCCCCGGTGCCGGCGGTGTCGGTCGGCGTGCCGATCACCGTCATCGTGGTGCGGCACATCGCGGGCAGGATCACCGGCTGCTCGCTCGGGATCAGCGCCGACTGGGTGGTCGCGCAGGCATCGTTGTTCGAGAAGGATCGCGCGGACACCTACGACGACACGGTGCTGGCCCACGAATTGGGACATGCGTTGAACCTGCCGCATCACCCGGATCGGGAGAACCTGATGTTTGCGTCGTCGTCGCCGCCGTCGGAGATTCGCGGGACCCGGCTGCGGGCCTGGCAATCGGCGATCCTGCACGCGAACCGCCACGTCGTGCCCGGTGTGCCGCAATGACGGGTCCGGTCGCGGCGGGGCGGACGTTTAGGGTGGACCGGTGCAGTCCTGGGCCTCTCCTCACGTTCCGTCCCTGCCGGGAGCGTCACCGCAGTTGTGGCTGTCCGACTCGGCCACGGACATGGTCAGGCCCACCACCCCCGACGCCACCGCAACCCTCTATGTCTGCGGGATAACACCCTACGACGCAACGCATCTCGGCCACGCGGCGACCTACCTGGCGTTCGATCTGGTGCACCGGTTGTGGCTCGACGGCGGTCGCGACGTGCACTACGTGCAGAACATCACCGACATCGACGATCCGCTGCTGGAACGGGCGGAGCGGGACGGCATCGGCTGGTCGGAGCTGGCCGCCCGGGAGATCCAACTGTTCCGCGAGGACATGACGGCGCTGCGCATCCTGCCGCCCCGCGACTACATCGGCGCCGTGGAGGCGATGGACGAGGTGTCCGCCGCGGTGGCCCGGTTGCTGGACATGGGCGCGGCCTACCGGGTCGAGGACGCCGAACACCCGGATGTGTACTTCGATGTCGCGGCCGCCCCGAAGTTCGGGTACGAGTCGCGCTACGACCTGCCGACCATGCTCGCCCTGGCGGCCGAGCGGGGTGGGGACCCGGAGCGGCCGGGCAAACGCAATCCCCTGGATCCGGTGCTCTGGCGGACCGAGCGGCCTGGGGAGCCGGCCTGGGACTCGCCGCTGGGGCCGGGGCGAGCCGGGTGGCACATCGAATGCTCGGTGATCGCCGGGAACCGGCTGGGGGCGACGATCGACGTCCAGGGCGGCGGCAGTGACCTGATCTTCCCGCACCACGAGTGCTCGGCCGCGCACAGCGAGGTGCTGACCGGGGTGGCGCCGTTCGCCCGGCATTACACGCACGCGGCGATGATCTCTCTCGACGGGGAGAAGATGTCCAAGTCGCGCGGCAACCTGGTGTTCGTCTCCACCTTGCGGGCCGCAGGCGTCGACCCGTTGGCGATCAGGTTGGCCCTGCTGTCCGGGCACTATCGGACCGACCGGCCGTGGCGGGACGAGCTGCTCGAAGCGGCCGCCGCCCGGCTCGCCAGGTGGCGCACCGCGGCCGGACGGGCCGGCGCAGATGCCTCGTTCGTGCTGCGCGAGGTGCGGTCGGCGTTGACGGACGACCTCGACACCCCGGCCGCCATTGCGAGTCTGGACGAATGGGCCGCCGACGACTCCCTCGACGGCGCTCTCGTCGCCGACGCGGTCGATGCGTTGCTCGGAATCACCCTGCGCTGACTGGCCGCCTGAAATCGCTCCGCGACTGAGCGGAAACCGAGCGGAATCTGGTCTGGGAACTGGTCGGAACGCGGCTCTACGGTTCTGTTCTCGCCGATCGGAGCCACCGGGCACCGATCAAGTCCCACCAGGAGGACCGTCATGAACCGTCGCATTCCCGCCCGCATCGCATCCGCCGTACTGGCCACCGGCGCGGCCGCCGCCATCACCCTGACCGGTGCCGCAGCGGCGCAGGCCGGACCGCCGAGCTCGACCCCGCTGAGTCCGGGACAGGGCAGCTGCAGCGCGTCCGAATACGCTTCTTACCAGGTGCGGGCCGACGGCTACGCCACCGCCGCGGGCGCGAAGTTCAAGCTGCTCCGCAATGGTCAGGTGATCCAGAACACGCCGACCAGGGTCAACGCCTGGTCCGCCGAACTGCGGTCGGCGTACGGGAACTTCCCGGGACCGGGCTACTACTCCCTCTGCGGCCAGAACACCGGGACCGCGAACACCATCGTCACGCTGCAGATCCGTTCCGACTACGAGTTCTGATGAAGCGGGGCTTGCCCCGGCTCGAGTGCCGAGCGCAAGCTGCACGCTGAGCCGACTTCGGGGAGTCGGCGAGGACCAGTTCGTGCACCGCGAGGGGACGCCGATGGGTGCGAGAATGGCCGACCGGATTTCGGCCGCCCGCCGCCGGGGGTTCGTGGGCCGGGTGGCCGAACTACAGATGTTCACCACCCTGCTCCAGTCGGCGGACCCGTTGGTCGCGGTGCTATTTGTGCACGGACCGCCCGGCGTCGGCAAGAGCACCCTGCTTCGCAGGTTCGCCGCCGTGTGCGACGAAGCCGGCGTCGCGGTGCTGGCGATCGACGCGAGGGACACCCCACCCACCATCGAAGCCCTGCGCTACCGTCTCGCGCCGCTGCTGGTCGAGGACGCACCGCAGGTGCGGACCGTCGTGCTGCTCGACGGCTACGAGCTCCTCGCGGATTCCGACGCCCGGTTCCGCGAGGAGATCGCACCGCAACTTCCGGCCGACACGCTGTTGATCATCGGCGGTCAGTACCCGCCGTCGACCGGGTGGCGCACGGATCCCGGTTGGGCCGACCTGGTTCGGGTGCTCAACCTGCAGAACCTCAGTCCCAGCGAATGTCACGCCTACCTCTCCGGTCGCGGGGTGAGAGAAACCCTGTACGACCGCGCCGTCGATTTCACCCACGGCCAGCCGTTGGCGCTCGCGTTGGTCGGCGAGGTGTTGAAGAACCGCGGGACCTTCACGCCCGATCAATCGTCCGACGTCATCGGAGAACTGGTGGGCACGCTGGTCAGGGACGCGCCCACCGCCGCGCACCGTCAGGCACTGGACGCCGCCGGCCAGGTGCGGGTGATGACGGAGCCGCTGCTCGCCGCCCTGCTGGACATCCCGGACGCCTCGGAGCTGTTCGGCTGGATGCGCGGCCTGCCCTTCGTCGACCCTGGGCCGCTCGGACTGCACCTGCACGATCTCGCGCGCAACGTCCTGGCCTCCGACCTTCGATGGCGCCAACCGGACCGGTACGTGCAGGTCCATGAGCGCGCGCGGACGCACTACCTGGGCAGGCTGGACGGCGCCGACCCGGCCACCCAGACCGGCCTGCTGATGGACCTGATCTACCTGCACACCGACCTGCGCCGGTTCCTGCAGGCACCCGACACCGACGCCGCTGCCAGGCCGGCACCCGCGCTGCCCGGTGACGTCGACGACGTCTGCGGGATGGTCGACCGGCACGAGGGCCCGGATTCGGCCGCCCTCGCCCGGTTCTGGTTCGCCGCTCAACCGAGCGCCTGGCTGGTCGTCCGGGACGCGGCGGGCGACGTCACCGGCGTGCTGTGCCTGCTCGCCATCCAGGACTGCGGACCGGACGACCGGACCAGGGACCCGGCGGTCGGCGCCGCATGGCGCCAGTTGGCCCAGCACGCGCCGTTGCGCCCCGGCGAACGGGTCACCCTGGTCCGATTCTGGATGTCGCGGGAGCACTACCAGTCCGTGTCGCCGGTGCAGAGCCTGATCACCACCCAGCTGGCCCGCCACTACCTGAGCACCCCGGGTTTGGCGGTCACGCTGCTGCCGTTCGCCCGTCCCGACGATTGGGAGGAGATGTGCGCCTACGCCGACCAACGGCGAGTCGCACAGGCCGACTTCACCATCGGCGGCCGCCGATATGCCGTCTTCGGACACGACTGGCGGGTCGTGACGCCCGCGGCGTGGGTCGCCGCGCTCTCGGCCCGGGAGATCGGCGCCTCCGGGAATGCGGACGAACCGGCGGCACCGCCCACGCTGCTCGTGCTGGGCGAGGCCGATTTCGCCGCCGCGGTCAAGCGGGCCTTACGGGACCTGACCCGCGCCGACCGACTCCGGGACAACCCGCTCCTGCGGTCGCGGCTGGTACGGGCGCGGGCCGGCGAGGATGCCGCGCCGGCCCAGCGGGTCCAGGCACTCCAGGAGATCGTGCGGGAGGCGGCGAACCTCAGCGGTTCACCGGGGGATCGGCGGATCGCCCGGGTGCTCTACCGCGCCTACCTCTCACCGGCTCCGACGCTGGCACGGGCGGCGGAGGTTCTCGAGTTGCCGTCCAGTACCTTCCGGCGGCTGCTGACCTCCGGCGTCGCCCGGGTGGTCAGCACCCTCTGGCTTCGGGAGCTGGACGGCTGATGTGTGACGGGCGCTTGACGCAACGTCCGGGTCAGCGGCGGCCGTCGCCCGGACGCGGACCGCGTCGACGCAGGTAGCGCTCGAACTCGGCGGCGATCGACTCACCGGAGGCGGGCTTCAGCGGTTCGTCCGCCTCCTCACGTTCCTCCAGCGCCCGGATGTACTCGGAGATCTCCTCGTCCTCGGACGCGATCTGCGAGACCTCGACCTCCCACTCGTCGGCCTGCTGCGGCAGCGACCCGAGCGGCACCTCGATGTCCAGGATCTCCTCGACCCGGTGCAACAGGGCGAGCGTGGCCTTCGGGGACGGGGCCTGCGACACGTAGTGCGGCACGGATGCCCAGAACGACAACGACGGGATCCCGGCCTGCACGCACGCGTCCTGGAACACCCCTGAGATGCCCGTCGGTCCCTCGTAGCGGGATCTGGTCAGGCCGAGCCGGGCCGCGGTGGCCCCGTCGTGGGCGGACCCGGTCACCTGGATCGGCCGAGTGTGCGGCACGTCGGCCAGCAGCGCGCCGAGCCCGATGACGGTGGCGACCTCATGCTCCGTGGCGATCTTGAGCAACTCGTCACAGAACGCTCGCCAGCGAAAATTGGGTTCGATGCCGTGGACCAGAATCACGTCGCTGGGGGACTCGGGCAGCCGGCACACCGACAGCCTGGTCGTCGGCCAGTCGATCGTCCTGGTCACCCCGTCGATCAACCGCACGGTCGGCCTGGTCACCTGGAAGTCGTAGAATCCCTCAGGGTCCAGCTCGGTGAGCGGGGTAGCGTCCCAGGTCAGCCCCAGTTGCTCGACCGCTGCGCTCGCAGCGTCTCCGGCGTCGTTCCACCCCTCGAAGGCGGCAACCATCACCGGATTGCGTAGCTCCTGAAACTGACTCACGCAGGTCAGCCTACTTCCGTCCCGGAGGCGCGAGGCAGCTGTGGCGGCCGGATCGGCCAAAGGCCGTGCCGCGCGAACTACCCTGTACCGGTGACCACTGGAACCGTGCACCCGCTGCTCGCCGCGCTGGCCCGGCGCGTTCTCGTGGCGGACGGCGCGATGGGCACCATGTTGCAGGCCCAAGATCCGTCGCTCGACGACTTCGCCGGCCTCGAAGGCTGCAACGAGATCCTCAACGTCACCCGACCCGACATCGTCCGCGCGGTACACCGCGGCTACCTCGAGGTGGGTGTTGACCTGGTCGAGACGAACACCTTCGGGGCCAACCTGGCCAACCTGGCCGAATACGACATCGCCGACCGCATCCACGAGCTGTCGCTGGCCGGGGCGGCCCTGGCGCGGGCGGAGGCGGACGAGTTCTCCACCGCGGCGCACCCGCGGTTCGTGCTGGGTTCCGTCGGGCCGGGAACGAAGCTGCCGACGCTGGGTCACGCGCCGTATCGCGCGCTGCGGGACGCGTACGCCGAGCAGGTCGCCGGCATGCTCGAGGGTGGCATCGACGCGGTGATGGTGGAGACCTGCCAGGATCTCCTGCAGACCAAGTCCGCGGTGCTGGCCGCCAAGAGGGCCATGACGGCCACCGGCGTGAACGTCCCGATCCTGGTCCATGTCACCGTCGAGACCACCGGCACGATGCTGCTGGGTTCGGAGATCGGCGCCGCACTCACCGCGCTGGAACCGCTGGGTATCGACTACATCGGGCTGAACTGCGCCACCGGACCGACCGAGATGAGCGAGCACCTGCGTTACCTGTCGCGGCATGCCCGTACCGGCGTGTCGGTGATGCCCAACGCGGGCCTGCCGCAACTGGGTCCGAGCGGTGCGGTGTACCCGTTGACGCCGTCGGAGCTGGCCGAGGCGCTGTCGGGTTTCGTCGCCGAGTTCGGGCTCGGGCTGGTCGGCGGTTGCTGCGGCACCACTCCGGAACACCTGAGACAGGTCGTCGAGGCCATCCGCGCTACCACCCCGGCCGTCCGTCATCCCCGTCCGGAACCCAGCTTGTCCTCGCTCTACCAGGCGGTCACGTTCGAGCAGGACGCCTCCGTGCTGATGATCGGTGAGCGGACGAATGCCAATGGCTCCAAGGCGTTTCGTGACGCGATGCTGGCCGAGAACTGGCACGACTGTGTGGAGATCGCCCGGGCGCAGACCCGCGACGGCGCCCACCTGCTCGACCTGAACGTCGACTACGTCGGGCGCGACGGGGCGGTGGACATGACGGCCATGGCCTCCCGCCTCGCGACCGCGTCGACGCTGCCGATCATGATCGACTCCACCGAACCGGCCGTCATCCAGGCCGGGCTTGAGCAGCTCGGTGGCCGGTCGATCGTGAACTCGGTGAACTTCGAGGACGGTGACGGACCGGAATCCCGGTACGGGCGGATCATGCCGCTGGTCAAGGAGCACGGAGCCGCGGTCGTCGCGCTGACCATCGACGAGGAGGGCCAGGCGCGCACCCGCGAACACAAGCTGGCCATCGCCGAGCGGCTGATCGGTGATCTGACCGGCCGCTGGGGCCTGTCCGAGTCCGACATCATGGTGGACTGCTTGACCTTCCCGATCGCCACCGGCCAGGAGGAGACCCGTCGCGACGGTATCGAAACCATCGAGGCGATCAGGGAACTCAAGCGCCGGCACCCGGATGTGTACACCACGTTGGGTCTCTCGAACGTCTCCTTCGGTCTGAACCCGGCCGCACGTCAGGTGCTGAATTCGGTGTTCCTGGCCGAATGCGTTGCGGCGGGCCTGGATTCGGCCATCGTGCACCCGTCGAAGATCCTGCCGATGGCGCGGATCCCTGACGAACAGCGGAGCACAGCGCTGGATCTGGTCCACGACCGGCGCAGCGAGGGCTATGACCCGCTGCAGAAGATCCTGGAACTGTTCGAGGGCGCGACCACGGCCGCCGGACGCGCGACCCGCGCCGCCGAACTGCTCGAACTCCCGCTGGACGAGCGGTTGCAGCGCCGGATCATCGACGGTGAGCGCAACGGGCTGCAAGCCGATCTGGATGAAGCGCTGCAGCGGCGGACCGCCCTGGAGATCATCAACGACACCCTGCTGGAGGGCATGAAGACGGTCGGTGAGCTGTTCGGTTCCGGGGCGATGCAGCTGCCGTTCGTGCTGACCTCCGCCGAAGTGATGAAGATGGCAGTGGCGCATCTGGAACCGCATATGGAAAAAGCTGATTCGGCCGGCAAG
>Ga0302299_10001662_pt1 | contig 13430 bp, 17 predicted proteins | sample III_Fen_N3_4_FD_198795 | JGI IMG/M metagenome (GOLD analysis project Ga0302299, IMG submission 198795) | Peat permafrost microbial communities from Stordalen Mire near Abisko, Sweden - III_Fen_N3_4 | ecosystem: Environmental > Terrestrial > Soil > Wetlands > Permafrost | place: Sweden: Abisko... | reverse complement strand
GTGATCGCCTTCCTGGTGGTGGTGGCCGTGGCCTTCCTGATCTGGCACCGCTACTCCACGATGCGCAAGGAGCGGAGCTGAGCCGGGGCTGAACCAGCTGGTGCACCGGGCACTCGTCGACCGGACTCCGTCTCGTCGGACCCACCGCCGGGTGCGGGGTGCGGGCGGACCTACGAGCAGCAACCGCCTCCGCAGCAGCCTCCGCCGGAGGGGGCGGGAGCCGGTCCTGACGTACTTCCCGTCGTGGCGAACCCCGTCGTGGCGAACCCCGTCGTGGCGAACATCGGGAGCAGGCGGACCGCACCGACGTGGCCGTCGGGGCAGGTGGCCGGGGCGTCGGCGTCGGCCATGGCCCTCGTGACCTCGTAGGTCCGTTCGCAGGTCCTGCACTTGAAGTCGTAGCGCGGCACCAGTCACTCCTCGGTCGGCGGTCGCTCGTCGTGGCCAGCGTAGCGACGGGCCAGCGGCCCGGCCCGTGCGGCCGGCACCGCCACCCGGGGCCGGTGCAGATCGGGTTGGAGCTCGGCCGCCGCGGCGAGCGCGCCCTCGGCATCGAACGCCTCGACGATCTCCGCGGTGAACAGCGGCTTGCCCATCTGCCCCCACAGCACGAGGAACCGTTGGAGTTCCGCCACGTCCGGAGCGTAGCGGTGTACCCGTCGGGCCCCGTTCGGCGGGCCGGTAGGTTCTGGCCGATCCCCACAGGCGGACGTTCCCGTCCTGTCACCGCCCACCGGAAGTGACCAACCGAACGTGCACCCCCTCGACAACCCGGTCTGGTCATCGCTCACCGGTCCGCAGCAGAGCGTTGCGGAGCGGGTCGGTCCCGTCGCCCGCTACCGCACGGAGGTCTCGCCGTTCGGCGCCTTCGAGGAGCCACCGACCGCCGAGCACTGGCGGGCCATGGGGGACCTCGCGGGGCCGGGAGGCGTCGTCATCGTCACCGGCCACACGGGTGATCCGCCGGGCGCCTGGGCCGTCGAGTACGACGGCGTGGGCGTCCAGCTGACCGGGGCGCACCTGGTCGGGTCCCCCGCCGACGTTGCCGCCCTGCAGCCGGAAGTCGGCGTCGTGCCCCTCGGTGCGGCGGACGCGGACGAGATGGTCGCCCTGGTGGAGCTGGCCCGTCCAGGACCGTTCTCCCCCCGCACCTACGAGCTCGGTGGGTACGTCGGCGTGCGGCGCGGCGGGTCGCTGGTGGCCATGGCGGGCCAGCGGTTCCACCCGGACGGCTGGTGCGAGATCAGCGCCGTGGCCACCCACCCCGACCACCGGCGCAGCGGGCTCGGCGAGCTCCTCGTGCGGACGGTGGCGGCCGGGATCGTCGCCCGGGGGGAGGTGCCCTTCCTCCACACGGCGGCAGACAACGCCCCAGCCCTCCGGCTCTACGGGGCGATGGGATTCACGGTCCGGCGGCAGGTGCGCTTCGTGGCGGCTCGTGCTCCCGGCGATGCCACGGGCACGCCGACGCCCACGCTCCCGCCGGTCCACGACTGAACGCCCGGCCGGACGCGGACGTCACGAGGCCGGTGCGGACCGGGTCACCGCCACCGCTGCGGGGATCCCGCTGAGGTGCACCGTCCGGGTCGCCCTGCCTGTCGCCGTGTCGACGTGGACGAGCGCCCGGTCGCCGCTACAGACCCAGACTCCTCCGCGCAGCGGATCGGAGGTGGCACACAGGGCCGGCACCCCGAGGGCGATGGCCGGGCCCGCCGCCCCCGTGGCCAGGAGGACCGGCGTGACGCCGTCGCCGGCACTCACCCAGGCGGTGGCGCCACCGGGTGGAATGGCGATGCCGGTCGGATTCGCGCCCACGGGCACCGCCGGCCCAGCGGTGAGCGAGGGGAGTCCCAGCGAGGTCAGGCTGCTGGTCTGGAAGTCGGCCACCAATGCGGTGGTCCCCGACGGTGCGATGGCCACGGCCACGGGCTCCTGGCCCACGGGGACCGCCGGTCCGGCGCTGAGCGAGGGAAGGCTCAACGGCGTCAGTGTCCCGTCCTGGAAGTTGACGACCAGGGCCTGTCGACCGTCGGGCGTCACGGCCACGGCCACCGGCCGGCGGCCCACCTTGACCGTCCTCCCGACGACGAGGGACGGCAGGTGGATCTCGGTCACGGTGGCGTCGCCGAAGTTGGCCACCAGTGCCGTCGAACCGTCCGGGGTCACGGCTACGGCGTCCGGCTCCAGGCCGACCGCCACCTTCTTGACCTCCTTGCCGGTCGCCGTGGACACCTCGACGAGGTCGTTCTCCGCCTTGACGGTGACGAGCAGCGACGCATCGCCGGGCACGAGGGCCACCGCGGACGGGAGCGTCCCGACGGCGATGGGCCGGCCGACCGTGCCGGTGGCGGTGTCGACCGGGGCCACCGTGTCACCGGGTGCGGCGGCGTTGGCACCGATGGCCGCGTAGGCCACCGGGTTGCCCGGGGCCGGGGTCACGGTCGGCGTCGAACAGGCGGCCAGGGCGATCGGCGCGAGCACCAGGGCGACCGCGACGACGCACCTCCGGCTCGGGCGCCGGCTCACGTGGTGTGCCCGTCGGCGGTGGTCGGTCGTCGGCGCACCGGCTGATCGTAGGTGGAGCGGGCGGCGGGGCCGATCATCCGCGCGAGCACGCGGCGCCGAGCTCGACGGCCGCGTCGCGCCAGCCGGGCTCGTCGGTCACCGGAAAGAAGTCGCCGGTGGCCGTGTCCTGGACGTAGGGGACCGGTGGCGGCACGCCGGCGGCCAGTTCGGCGACCGCGGCGAGCAGCGCGTCGACGTCGTCACCCGAGGTGCCGAGACCGCAGCTGGCCCGCACGGCGCCCGGCACGGCACGGTGATCGCCGGCCAGGACCTCCTGTCGGTACGCATCGACGTCGACCTCGTCCATCCCCAGCAGGCGGACCACGTACGGATGGGCGCAGAAGCACCCGTGCCGCACGGCGATCCCGTACTCGGCACTGAGGCGGGCCGCCACCAGGGCGTGGTGCACACCCTCGACGACGAAGGGCGCCACGGGCAGCGTCTCGACCCCCGGCACCCCGGCGCCCACCGGGCCGAGCAGGCGGACACCGTCGAGGGAGGCCAGTCCGGCGTGCAGCCGATCGGCCAGCGCCCGCTCGTGGGCCGCAATGGCGTCCCAACCGATCGAGCCGAGGGCGTCGACGGCGGCGTGCAGCGCGATGGCGCCGACCACGTTGGGCGATCCGGCCTCCTCGCGGTCGGGGGGTGCCGTCCAGACCACCTCGTCGAGTCCCACCAGGTCGACGGCGCCACCGCCGGCGAGGAAGGGGTCCCCGGTCTCGAACAGCGACCGCGGACCGATGAGGGCGCCCGACCCGTAGGGGGCGTAGAGCTTGTGGCCGCTCAGCGCCACGAAGTCGGCCGTGGACGGGAGTGGGCGGTGCGGCGCCAGCTGGGCCGCGTCCACCACCACGGGGATGCCCCGCGCGTGGGCGGCGTCGATGATGGCCCCGATCGGTGGCACCCACCCGGTGACGTTGGACGCCCCGGTCACCGCCAGCAGGGCCGGGGTGCGACCGTCCGGGGCGTCGAGGGCGGCGATCACGTCGTCCACGCCGAAGGTCCCGTCGGTGCCGCACTCCACGTAGCGCCGCCGGGCCACCCGGCCCCACGGCAGCAGGTTGGCGTGGTGCTCGACCACGGTGGTGACGACCACGTCCTCGGCGTCGAGCCGCAGCCGGTAGGCGAGGTGGTTGATGGCCTCGGTCGTGTTGCGGCAGAGGATGGCCACGTCGGATCCGTCCGGATCGCGGCCGGCGAAGGCCAGGACGGCACGGCGGGCCTCCTCGTAGGCATGGGTGGCCCGCCGCGACCGGTACCCGGCGCCACGGTGGACGCTCGAGTACGAGGGGAGGAACCCGGCGACCCGCTCGGCCACGTCCGGGTGGGCCTGCGTGGACGCCGCCTGGTCGAGCTCGACGGCCCGCCGCTCGACGCCCCCGAGGCACGGCACGGTCAGACCCGAGCCGACCAGGTGGGCCAGCGGGGCGGACGCGTCGTGGGGGCCGGGACCGGTCCCTCCTGTCACGGTGGACTCCACACGGCAACCCTATGGGACGCCCCGTCGGCGGAGGTACGCTCCGTCCATGCAGACCCAATGGTCCACCGGAGCGGACGACGGGAACGGCGGCGTCGGGGGCGGCCCGACGTCGGCGGGCCCGGAGGCCGTGGCCGGAGATGCCGCCGTGGAGGCCGTGCCCGCAGATGCCGCAGCGGAGTCAGCGGGGGAGTCAGCGGTGGAGTCAGCGGGGCAGGGCGCGGCCGGGCCGGCGGGGGAGGCCACCCGTGTCGCCACGGGCGCGACGACCGCTGACGCGACGACCGCGGGCCAGTCGGCATCCGGTGATGCCGGCAGCGCCGACGTCCTGGTCGAGTCTCCGGCCGACGGCAGCGAGGGCGAAGAGGAGGCCCACCGCTCGGCGGTCGACGCGGTCGACGCGCTGCTCGACGAGGTGGAACTGGCCCTGGCCCGTCTCGACGACGGGACCTACGGCCGCTGCGAGGAGTGCGGGGCGCAGATCGACGACGCCCGACTGGCCGACTCGCCGATCGAACGCACCTGCGGCACGTGCGTGATCGGGGGCTCGGGCGCCGTGGAGGCGGTCACCGGACCACTCGGTCACCGCGACGTGGCCCATGCCCCCGTGGCGCCGGCCGGCCTCTCGGCTGCGACCGGGCACCACGGCGGCTGACGCCCGGGACTACTTCTTCGACTCCCAGAACATGGCGTCGATGGCGGCGATCTCGCTCAGCAGGCGGTCGGCCACGGCCACGTCGCCGGTCTTCTTGGTCTCGCCGGCCGTCTTCGTGGCCTTCCAGAACATGTCGTGCAGGTCCGGGAACTTCTCGAGGTGCTCGGGCTTGAAGTAGTCGGTCCACAGCACCCACAGGTGGTGCTTGACGAGATCGGCCCGCTCCTCCTTGATGATGGCGGCCCGGATCTTGAACGACTCGTCGTCGGAGGCGTTGGACTTCTCCATCGTGGCCTTGACGGACTCGGCCTCGATGCGGGCCTGGGCCGGGTCGTAGACCCCGCACGGCAGATCGCAGTGGGCGTGGACGACCGACGGGGGCGACATCCGGTCGACGAGTGCGAGCAGGTGGGCTGCGATGCGCATGGGAGCTCCTTGTTGCTGGGTATGGGGTGGATTCCTGGCGCCGGGCCGGCCCGTGGGCCCGCCCGGCCCGGGCACGGCTCCCGCCGGGCCCGTCTGGTGCAGAGTGGGGGCATGGACCCCGACGGCGCCACCTTACCCATGTCGGGCGGCGCCCATTCAGGGGCACGTCCGCACCCGAGGGGCCGGAGGGCGTTAGTCGTGGCTGGTGCTGCGACGGTGACGGTGGCCGCACTCGCCCGCACCCTCCGACGGGTGGAGGTGACCGGCGACTCCATGGCGCCCGCCCTCCTCGAGGGGGACCGGCTGCTCGTGGTCGCCCTGCCGTGGCGCACCTTCCCGGCGCCCGGTGACGTCATCGCCGTGCCCGATCCCCGGGCGCCCGGACGCCTGCTGGTGAAGCGGGTCGCCGCGGTGGACAGGTCCCGGGGCACGGTCGAGGTGCGGGGGGACGCCCGCCATGCGAGCACCGACAGCCGGACGTTCGGGCCGGTGTCGCTGACCTCCGTGGTGGGCCGGGCCGTGTACCGCTACGGCCCGCCCGGCCGGTCGGGCCCTGTGGGCCGGTCCACGGAGTACCATCGGGCCTGATGCCGAGCTCCCAGGAAGACCTCGCCCGACTCCTCGATCCGGGCTACCTCGCCGACGTCTCCGGGCTGTCGCTCGACGACATCCGGCGGATGCGCGCCGAGTGCCAGGAAGCCGAGGCGTCCCTGTCCTACCTGCGCCGCCTCATCCAGGGCCGACTGGACATCGTCCACGCCTACATGGAGCGGCCCGAGGGCACGGCTGCCCCCGACCTCTCGAGCGTGGTCGACAACCTGGCCGGCATCCTGGCCGGACCCGGCCGGTCGACCGGGCCGAGCCGGAACCCCGTCCTCTACTCGCCGGACACCGACGAGATGGCGGCGCTCACGGTGGAGCTCGACACCATCCTGGGCGCCGACGACATCGCCCAGCTGGCCGGGTTCGACGACGCCGAACTGGCGGACCTGGCCGGCAGGCTGCGTGACCTCGAGAACCGCGTGTCGGCCGAGCGCCGGGGCCTCCACGAGCGGATCGACACCCTGCAGGCCGAGCTGGTCGAGCGCCACAAGAGCGGGAACGCCTCGCTGGACGGTCTCCTGACATGACCGACCCGGTCGGCCACGACGGCGACCGGTTCGTCAAGGAGCTGCCGGAGCGCTTCAACGAGCTGGGGTCGTTCATCCGGGAGCAGCGGAGCTCGGCCCGGCTGTCGCTGCGGCGCCTGTCGGAGCTGGCCGGGATCTCCAACCCGTACCTGAGCCAGATCGAGCGGGGGCTGCGCCGTCCGTCCGCCGAGATCCTCCAGCAGATCGCCAAGGCCCTGCGCATCTCGGCCGAGACCCTCTACGTCCAGGCCGGCATCCTCGAGCGGCCCGACGGTGACACGGACCTGTCCCGGCACATCTTCGCCGACCAGCACCTCACCGAGGAGCAGCGCCAGGCCCTGATGCGCATCTACCTGTCGTTCCGGCACGAGAACGAGGACCTGGCCGACGTGGGCCCGCGCACGGATGCGTCCCCGGCCGAGGTGGCCCCCGAGGGCCCCGGGCCGGCCGACACCACAGCGGCTGCCGGCTGACGCGCACCTCCCGGTAGGATCTTCCGGGCATGAGGCGACTCGCCGTCCTTTCCCTCCACACCTCGCCCCTCGCCCAACCGGGCACGGGGGACGGCGGCGGCATGAACGTCTACGTGCGCGAGCTCTCCTCCGCCCTGGCCAGGGCCGGCGTGATCTGCGACGTGTACACCCGGGCCTGGTCGGACGACCTGGCCCCGACCCTCGACATCGAGCCCGGGTTCCGTGTGCACCACGTGCCGGCCGGCCCACCGGCGCCACTGGCCAAGGAGGCCCTCCTCGGCGTGGTCGACGAGTTCACCGATGGTGTCCTCAAGTCGATGACCACCGCCGGGACGCTCGCCTCCGACGACGACCTGCCCTTCGACGCGGTGCACGCAAACTACTGGTTGAGCGGGATCTCCGGCCACACCATCAAGCACCAGCTCAACCTGCCGTTGGTGTCGACGTTCCACACGCTCGACCGCGTCAAGGCCGAAGCCAGCCCCGAGGAGGTGGAGGCCCACTCCTCGCACCTGCGGGCCGAGGCCGAGGGCGCCATCATCCGCTGCTCGGACACCGTGCTGGCCTCCTGCTCGGTCGAGGCGGCTCAGATCTCCGACCTCTACGGGGCGGACCCGTCGCGCATCCGGATCGTCGCCCCCGGAGTCGACCACGCCTTCTTCGGGCCCGGTGACCGTGCCCAGGCCAGGCGGGCCCTCGAGCTTCCGGCCGACGGTCCGCTCCTGCTGTTCGTGGGCCGGATCCAGCCGCTGAAGGGCGTGGCCGTCGCCGTCGCCACCCTGGCCTCGGTGGTCGGGGACGAGCCCGACGCCCGGTTGGTGATCGTGGGCGGACCGAGCGGCCCCCGCGGCGACGAGGAGGTGGAGCGCATCACCGGACTGGTCGACTCGCTCGACCTGGCCGACAAGGTCATCTTCGTCCCGCCCCGCCCCCACGAGCTGCTGTCCACCTACTACCGGGCCGCCGATGTGTGCCTCGTGCCAAGCCGGTCGGAGTCGTTCGGGCTGGTGGCCCTGGAGTCCGCCGCCTGTGGCACCCCGGTGGTGGCCTCCGACGTGGGCGGGCTGCGCAGCCTGGTCGACCACGGCCGGACCGGCTACCTGGTGGAGGACGCCGACCCCGAGGCCTATGCCGCCTGGGTACGCCAGATCCTGGCCGAGCCGCTCCTGGCCGAGCGCCTCAGCACGGGCTCGGTGCTGCGGGCCCGGCGCTACACGTGGGCCCGTGCCGCCCACCTGCTCGTGGACATCTACGCCGACCTGACCGCCGGCCACCTCGTCGAGTGCACATGACCGACGACTGGGCGGGCATCCTCGGGCCCGCCGAGCGCGATGCGGTGTGCGGGCGCATCGACGCCTGGAGCGCCCGCGAGCTGGCCACCGGCGGCGCCCTGGTCGCCGTGGACCGCCAGGCGGGGGGTGACCCGATCACCGGTGCCCCGCGCTGGTACCTGCGGCTGAAGGGGGAGGAGAAGGAGTTCGTCACCGTCTGGATGACGCTCCGCCAGCGCACCCTGCGCCACGAGTGCCAGTTCATGCCGGCTCCCGAGACCAACGTCGAGGCGACGTGGCGGTACCTGCTCACCCGCAATGCCGACCTCCTGGGCATGGGCTTCGCCCTGGGCGACGAGGACGCCGTCTACCTGGTCGGCCGGGTACCCGTCTCGCGCGTCGACGACTACGAGCTCGACCGCATCATCGGTGCGTCGCTGGCCTACACCGACGAGTGCTTCCCGACGGCCATGGCCCTGGGCTACGAGGGCCGCTACCGCCGCCGTCCACCGTCGCAGCGCTGACGTCCCCAGGAGGCCTGCGGGGCCGCTGGTAGCGTTCGGGCATGGCTCCCACACTCCTCCTGGTCGGCGGCGGAAAGATGGGCTCCGCCCTGCTCAGTGGCCTGGTGGCCGCCGGATGGGCCCCCATCGGCAACCTCGCCGTGAGCGACACGGACCCGGGCCAGCGGGCCCGGCTGGCCGAGGACCATCCCGGCCTGACGGTCGTCGACGGGCCGATCGAGGCAGCGGACGTCCTCCTGGCCGTGAAGCCGGACGTGGCCGAGGCCGTGCTGCGCACCCTCGGCGCGACGGGCCCTCGCCGGGTGCTGTCGATCGTGGCGGGCATCTCGTCCGACCGGCTCGAGGCGGCGCTGCCCCCCGGCTCGGTCGTGGTGCGGGCCATGCCCAATACGCCCTCGCTGGTCGGTGCCGGTGTGGCCGGCCTGTCGGGCGGGATCGGGGCCACCAGCGCCGACCTCGCATGGGCCGAAGGGATCCTGTCGGCGGTGGGCACCGTGGTACGCGTGCCCGAGCGCCAGCTCGACGCCGTGACCGGCATCTCCGGCTCCGGGCCGGCCTATGTCTTCCTGGTGGCCGAGGCCATGATCGAGGCCGGGGTGACCGCCGGGTTGACCCGTGACGTGAGCCGCACCCTGGTGGTCGGGACCCTGCTCGGCGCCTCGCGCATGATGGACGAGACGGGCCAGGATCCCGCCGAGCTCCGGGCCGCCGTCACGTCCCCCGGCGGCACCACGGCAGCGGCCGTCCGGATGCTCGAGTTCAAGTCGGTGCGCTCCGCGTTCATCGAGGCGGTGGCCGCCGCCGTCGAACGCTCGCGGCAGCTCGGCCGGTAGGCGCGGAGGCGGACAAGACGGGCACCCGTCCGCCGTTCTACGATCCTGGCCGTGGCGACGTACACCTCGCGCTCGAACAACGAGCACCGTCCTGGCGCTGTGGGCGCTCCCGGCGCTGCCGGTCGGCGGATCCCGGAAGCCACCGTGGCCCGCCTGCCGGTCTACCAGCGGATCCTCGAGGAGCTGCTGCGGTCCGGCACGTCGACGGTGTCCTCGGAGCTGCTGGGCGCGGCCGCCCAGGTCAATGCGGCCAAGGTCCGCAAGGACCTGTCGCTGCTGGGCTCCTTCGGAACCCGTGGCTCGGGCTATGACGTGGCGTTCCTGGTCGAGCAGATCGACCACCAGCTCGGACTCGACCGTGACTGGACGGTGGCCATCGCCGGCGTCGGCAACCTGGGGAGGGCCCTGGCCCGGAGCCAGGGGTTCGCCTCACGCAACTTCGAGGTCGTCGCCCTGGTCGACACCGACCCGGGCGTCATCGGGGAGCAGATCGACGGCGTCGAGGTCCGCCACCCCGACGACCTGCCGGCGATCGCCGCGTCGACGCCGCTGGCCATCGGGGTGATCACCACACCGGCCGCCGTCGCCCAACGGGTGGCCGACCTGCTGATCGAGGCCGGCGTCCGCTCGCTCCTCAACTTCGCACCGAGGGTCCTCGACGTGCCCGCCGACGTCTCCCTGCGCTACGTCGACCTCAGCATGGAGCTCCAGGTGATGAGCTTCTACCAGGCCCGCCGCATGGACCTCGAGGCCGCCGAGCAGATGCCGATCATCCGGTCCGTCGGGCTGTCCCCGGGCGGTCGGGTCTGACCCGTCCCGGGCCGGCGACTGGCGGGGCGACCCCGAGTGCCGCGAAGCTGGGATCCCCTGCGTCCACATCTGACCGGCGGGTGGCCCCTGATCGGTAGGGTGGTGGACCGGGGAACGGGTGTGCGCCGAACCGGGCGCCGTACCCTGGCCGCTGACGCCCAGACACCGAGGCAGTGTGACGTGACCCACCGAATCGACGAGGCAACCAGCGAGGCGGCCGGCCCGTGTCGGTGATCGTCGTCGGCCTCGAGCAGAAGCGAGCACCGCTCGAGCTGCTCGACCGGGTGTCGGTCACCGAGACGGACACCCCCAAGGCGCTCGGTCGCCTGCGCGACCAACCGAACCTGTCCGAGGCGGTCCTCCTGTCGACCTGTCTGCGGACGGAGGTCTACGCGGTGGTCGAGCGGTTCCACGACGGCGTCGACGAGATCCAGGAGTTCCTGGCCGACGTCAGCGGCACGACCGTCGAGGCCCTGGCCGAGTACTGCACCATCCGGTTCGACGACGACGTCACCGACCACCTGTTCTCGGTGGCCTCCGGACTGGACTCCGCCGTCCTGGGGGAGTCCGAGGTGCTGGGCCAGGTGCGACGTGCGTGGGAGCGGGCCCAGGGCGAGCACGCCTCGGGACCGGTGCTCGGGACCCTGTTCCGCCATGCCGTGGAGACCGGCAAGCGCGTGCGTTCCGAGACCGCCATCGCCCGGGGCATCACCTCGCTGTCGCACGGTGCGGTGGCGCTCGGCGCCGACCGCCGGCCCGGTGGCCTCGAGGGCACCCGGGTGGCCGTCATCGGGGCGGGGGAGATGGGGGAGGGTGTGGCCCAGGCGCTGGACGGGCGTGGCGTCGAGCACCTGATCATGGCCAACCGGACGCTGGAGCGGGTCGAGTCGCTGGTGGCCGGCCTTCCGGACACGGCCGCGGGCACGGTGGAGGCACGCGACCTCGACGACCTGGTCGCCCTCCTCGGCGAGGCCGACGTGGCCTTCACCACTGTCGGCACGTCCCACCCGATCGTCACCCGGGACCTCCTCGAGGCCGCACTGACCCGCCGCACCGGCCGCCCCGCCCTCGTGGTCGTCGATCTCGGCGTGCCCCGGAACGTGGAGCCGACGGCATCGACGCTCGACGGTGTGGACCTGCTCGACATGGACGACCTGCGCGCCGCGGTGGCCGACGCCCTCACCGGCCGCCAGGACGAGGTGACCGCTGCCACCGGCATCGTCTCGGACGAGGTCGAACGCTACCGGGCCGCCTCGCGGGCCCGTGACGCCGCGCCCATGGTGTCGGCACTCCGCTCCCGGGTGGAGGACGTGCGCCGCGCCGAGCTCGACCGGCAGCGCGCCAAGCGCTCCGACCTCGACGAGGCGCAGTGGGAACAGGTCGACGCCGTGACGCGGGCGATGGTGGCGAAGCTGCTCCACCAGCCCTCGGTGACCCTCAAGGAGGCTGCCGGCACCCCGCGCGGGGAGCGCCTGGTCGAGTCCCTCCGCACGCTGTTCGACCTCTGATCGGTGCCCGGGCGTCCGGCATGACCACGTCGACCGGCCGCCTCCGGCTGGCCACCCGGGGCTCCCCTCTGGCCCTGTGGCAGGCCCGCCGGATCATCGCGCTGCTGGCCGGTACCGGCGTCGGTGCCGAGTTCGTCGTGATCGACACCGAGGGCGACCGGCGCACCGACGTCCCGCTGGCCCGGCTCGGCGGCCAGGGCGTGTTCGTCAAGGAGGTCCAGGCGGCGGTGGCCCGGGGCGACGCCGACGCCGCCGTGCACTCGGCCAAGGACCTGCCCGCCTCCGAGGAACTGGCCGCTCCCGGACTGGTGCTGGCCGCGTTCCCCGAGCGGGGCGATCCCCGGGACGTGCTGGTGGGCGCCCACCTCGACGACCTGGCCACCGGTGCCACCGTCGCCACCGGGTCGGCGCGGCGGCGTGTGCAGCTGGCCAATCTCCGGCCCGACCTCACGTTCGCGGACCTGCGCGGCAACCTGGCCACGCGTCTGGCGCGTGCCGGCGCCGACGGCATCACCGCCGTGGTGGCGGCCCGGGCCGCACTCGACCGGCTGGAGTGGGTCCCCCCGGAGGGACTGGTGACCCAGACCCTGGGACGTGACGACATGGTGCCCCAGGTGGCGCAAGGTGCCCTGGCGGTGGAGTGCCGGGCCGGCGACTCCACCACGATCGAGGCGCTGGCGGCCATCGACGACGGCGCCGTGCGACGGGTGGTCGAGGCGGAGCGGGCGTTCCTGGCGGAGCTGGGGGGAGGCTGCACGCTGCCGGTCGGCGCCCACGCCGTCGAGGTGGACGGCGATGGCCCGGACCGTCGTGCGCCAGGCACCCTCGAACTGACGGGCATGGTTGCCGGTGCCGACGGCCACGTCGTGCTCCGCCACACCCGACGGGGCACCGACGGGCCGGCGCTCGGACGCGCCGTGGCCCGCCACCTGCTCGACGATGCGGGCGGAGGCGACCTCGGGCCGTGGCGGCCGGAGTCGTGACCGTCGCCCTCGTCGGCGCCGGACCGGGCGACCCGGGTCTCCTCACGCGGCGCGGCGCGGCGCTGCTGGCCGCGGCCGAGGTCGTCGTCCACGACCGCCTCATCGCCGGCGAGCTCCTCGGTCTCGCACCGCTCTCGGCCGAGCGCATCGACGTCGGCAAGGGACCCGGTCAGTCGGGCCGGCAGGCGGACATCAACGAGCTCCTCGTCCGCCTCGGACGGTCGGGTCGTCGTGTCGTCCGCCTGAAGGGGGGCGACCCGTTCGTGTTCGGACGCGGCGGCGAGGAGGCCGAGGCGCTCCGTCGCGCCGGCGTCGAGGTCGAGGTGGTGCCCGGGGTCAGCTCGGCCTTCGCGGCACCTGCCGCGGCCGGTATCCCGGTGACGCACCGCAACGTGTCGACGTCGGTGACGGTCGTGACGGGCCACGCCGGGGATCCGGCGCTGCCCGGCGTCGACTGGGACGCGCTCGGACGGTTGGACGGGACGCTCGTCATCCTGATGGGTATGGGGGCACGGGCGACCATCACGGCGCGCCTGCTGGCCGCGGGCCGGGCCGCCACCACGCCGGTGGCCGTCGTCCACTGGGGCACCACGGAACGCCAGCGGGTGGTGCGCACGGACCTGGCCCACCTGCCCGACATCGACCTCGAGGCGCCCGCCGCCATCGTCGTCGGCGCGGTCGCCGGGCTCGACGTGACGGCCACCGTGTCGGCGGCCGAGGCGGCCGAAACGGCCGGGGGCTGAGCGTGCACGACCACGGTGCTGCGCCGCCGACC
>Ga0302299_10001661_pt1 | contig 13431 bp, 9 predicted proteins | sample III_Fen_N3_4_FD_198795 | JGI IMG/M metagenome (GOLD analysis project Ga0302299, IMG submission 198795) | Peat permafrost microbial communities from Stordalen Mire near Abisko, Sweden - III_Fen_N3_4 | ecosystem: Environmental > Terrestrial > Soil > Wetlands > Permafrost | place: Sweden: Abisko... | reverse complement strand
CAGGACGAACCGGTCGCGGTCTGCCCAGGCCGGGTCGGCGGGATTGTGCCGGAGGTGCCGGGTCCAGAGCAGGTAGGCCGCAGGCGCCAGGGCCATGGGCGTGCCCGGATGGCCGGAATTGGCCTGTTCGACCGCGTCCATGGCGAGCACGCGGATGCTGTTGATGCTGACCCACGGGTCGGCGGTCAGGCTGGCCGACGCGCGCGGCGCGGCGGGGCGGGTGGCTTCCACCGGCAGGGCGTGCTCCTTTCGACGGGGCGGCAACGTGGGGCGACGGCGGGTCGCGGCCGAAAAGATAACCGCCGGGGAATCTTTTCGGAGGCGCGGCGCCCCTCCATGCCGTGGTATTCTTAGGGCCTTATGACTGACCTCGCAATTCCTCCTGCGCCGGCGGGAACCGCCGGTGCCGCCCCCGGCGCTTCGACCGGATCCGGCCGTCGCCGCAGCGCCCTGGTGGTCGGCGCCGGCATCGGCGGTCTCGCCACCGCAGTGCGCCTCGCGCATGCCGGCTGGGACGTGACCGTGCTCGAGCAGCACGACCAGCCCGGCGGTCGTGCCGGTCGCTGGGAATCGGAGGGTTTCACCTTCGATACCGGCCCATCGCTGGTGATGATGACCGAGTACTGGCAGAAGCTCTTCAGTGACGTCGGGCGCCGGCTCGAGGACTACCTCACCCTGGTACAGATCGACCCATGCTACCGCATCCATTTTCCCGATGGCACCAGTCACGATCGCAGCAGTGTCCTCAATCGCCTCATCGAGGGGTGCGAGGCCATCGAGCCAGGCTGCGGGCCCAACCTGCTGGCGTACCTCACGCGTACCAGCAAGATGTACCGCGATGGACTCCGGTTCATCGGGCGGAACATGCACCGGCCCACGGCGATGGCCGACCTCTCCAACCTCGGGATCGTGACCAGCGGCGCCCTGGGCGACCTGCAGAAGATGGTCGGCAGCTACTTCAAGGATGAGCGGATGCAGCAATCGCTCAGCTTCCAGACGCTTTACCTCGGACTCTCGCCCTACGAGTCGCTTGCCATCTACTCGCTGCTGCCGTACGTGGAGATCGCCGGTGGCATCTTCTACCCGATGGGCGGCATGTTCCAGCTGGCCCTCGCGCTGGAGCGGCTGGCGCGCGAGCTGGGGGTGAAGGTCCGCTACGGCGCGAAGGTCCAGCGGTTCGAGACGGCCGGCCACCAGGTGCGCGCGGCCCTCCTGGCCGACGGCACGCGGGTCACCGCCGACATCATGGTGGCCAATGCCGACCTGCCGTACACCTACGATGAATTGCTGCAGGCCCCGTATCCCGGGATCGAGCAGAAGCGCTTCAGCTGCTCGGTAGTACTCTTGTACCTTGGCACCAATCGTACGTGGCCCCACTTGCAGCACCACAACTTCGTCGTCGGGCGGGACATGCGGACGGGGTGCGACGACCTCTTCAAGCGCCATCGCATGCCCGAGGATCCGCCGTTCTACGTCGTGGCGACGTCGCGCACAGACCCGAGCCAGGCACCACCCGGCGGCGAGAGCCTCTTCGTGCTGGTGCTGGCGCCGAGCCAGCCCGAGGACCGGTCGCAGTGGGTTGACTGGAGCGTGGAGGGGCCGCGGGTCGAGCAGCAGACACTCGACCGGATGGAAACGACGCTGGGCATGACCGGAATCCGGGACCACATCGTCACCCGGAGGCTGGTGACACCGGAGGATTTCCGTGTGGACTACGGCAACAAGCGTGGGGAGGCGTTCGGGCTGTCGCACAATTTCATGCAGATCGGCTACTTCCGCCCGCACAACCGCCACGCCACACTGAAGAACCTCTTTTTCGTGGGCCAGAGTACGCACCCGGGGTGCGGCTTGCCGATGGTGCTGATCTCCGCCGAGTGCGTCGTCGAGCGGATCCGCGAGGAGGTCCCGGGCGCATGACCGCGTCGCTGCAGCTGAGCTACCGGCGCGCCGAGGACGTGACCGCCGACTGGGCGAAGAGCTTCTACTTCGCCAGCCGCTTCCTGCCGGTGGAGAAGAAGCGCGCCATCTTTGCGCTGTACGACTATTGCCGGCACGCGGACAACCTCGTCGATGCGCGGGGCGACCGGCCGGTGGACGTCGTGCGCCAGGACCTGACCGCACTCGCCCGGGAGGTCACGGCAATCCATGGCGGGGCGGCGCCTGCCTGTGAGCGCTGGATGGCCCTGGCCGACACGCTGGGGCGCTACGCCGTACCGCTCGAGCCATTGCTGGACCTGCTCGATGGTGTCGCGATGGACCTGGAGCCGGTGGCCATGCAGGACTTCGCGCAGCTCCACCAGTACTGCTGCTACGTGGCGGGCGGCGTCGGGCTCATGCTGGGCCCGGTGCTGGGCGCGCCGCCCGACAGCTTCCGCGAGGCCGGGGTCCGGCTTGGTGTCGCCATGCAGCTTACGAACGTGTTGCGCGACGTGGGCGAGGATCTCGACAACAACCGGGTATACCTGCCGGCCGATGAGCTCGCAGACTTCGGGCTGTCACGCGCGGCACTCGAGGAGCGCCGCGTCACGCCCGACTTCCGTCGCTTCATGCAGTGGCAGGTGGCGCGCGTGCGCCGCACCTTCGAGGATGGCGGGCGCGTGGTGCCGCTCTTTCCCAACGACGGAAGCCGCCTCACCGTGCGGTTGCTGCAGCGGACGTATGCGGGCATCCTCGATGCCATCGAACGAATCGACTACGACGTGTTCCGGGCGCGGGCGTACGTGTCGACCCCGCGCAAGCTCATGGTGCTGGGCCGGGCGATGTGGTCCGAGCGGCCGTGGACGATCTCGCAGGCGTCCGGGCATCCGGTGTGAGTCGCGCGGCGCGCGCGCCCGCGAAGTACCAGGCGCCCAGGCCCGTTGCGGTCTGGGCGTTTGCGCGATACTTCCGCGGGTTGTTCCGCCGGCATTTCGCGTCGGTGCGATGGGCGGCGCTCGATGAGCCGACGGCGTGGGATCGAGCGGTGCCGGTGCTCTTCGTCTCCAACCACACCAACTGGTGGGACGGCTTCTTCTCCTTCATCCTGACGCAGGAATTCGGGCTCACCTTCCACATCCTGATGGAAGCGGCAAACCTCGATCGCTATCCAGCCTTCAAGCGGATCGGCACCATGCCGCTCCGTCGTGACAGTCGCATGGGAGCGTGGGACGACCTGCACGCGGCAGGCCGCGTGTTGCGGCCGGGCGCCGCGCTCTGGATCTATCCGCAGGGGCGCCGACGTCCCGCCGGCGAACGGCTCGAACAGCTCGAGCGTGGCGCGGCACACCTCGCGGTGCGGCACGCCGGTGCCCTGCGCATCTGTCCGGTGGCGTTTCGCTATCCCTTCGTGAGCGAGCAGCTCCCCGAGGCAATCGCGCTGGTGGGTCGCTCGTGGCTGCACGATGGCATTGGCGACCGCAAGGCACTGACGGAGAGAATCGGCTCGGCGATAGCGGACACGGTGGCGTCACTGGACACACGGCTTTCCGCCGAGGCGCTGGAAGGCTTCCGCCTGCTCGTGCCGGGCAAGCTCTCGGTGAACAAGCGCATGGATCGCGTCCGCCACCGTCTTGGGCTGCTCAGAGGACCCTTCGAGGCGCGCAATGGATAGCTACCAGCTCTGGAAGACATTGCACGTCACGTCGGCAGTGCTGATCGTCGGCAACGTGACGGTGACAGGCTTCTGGGCGTACTACCTGTACCGGCAGCGGCGCGAGGTGGGATTCCGCGCGATCGCGCGCGGCATCATGTGGAGCGACATCATCTTCACGCTGGTCGGCGGGGCCGGACTGACCTTCACCGGCATCATGATGGTGCGGACACAGCGGCTGTCCATCCTCGACACACCCTGGCTGCTGCGCGGCGTGGTGATGCTCGCGATCAGCACATTCGTGTGGCTGGTGTCACTGTTACCCGACCAGCTGCGGATGGAACGGCTCGATCAGTCGGACGACCGCGGCATGCGACGACTCTTCACCCGCTGGAGCGTCTTCGGATGGGCGTCGACCCTCCTGCTGTTCATCGGCCTGTGGTCGATGGTCATGAAGCGGTAACCGGCGGGCCTGCTGCTCGCGCGGATGATCCGCGTGCGCGGATCATCCGTGTCGCTGTCATCCGGGTTGTCGGACGAGGTCGCGTTCCAGATGTCCACCATCAGGTGCCAGCCGTCATCACCCAGCGCAAAGCACATCACGTACTTGCCTGAATCGGCCGCGGTGTCGTCGGTCGGCGCCACATGGTACGTGCCGACGACGTAGCCGTCCCGCTCCCGTGCCACCACCCGAACGGTATCCAGTGTCAGCCCGCGCTCGAGGCCATCCTGCCAGAACTCCATGATGGAATCCCGTCCGGCGACGATGCCCCCGTCGGGTGGCAGGAGGAGCGCCTCCTCGCCGTAGAGGGCAGCGAGCTCGTGCGCGTCACCCTGGTTCGAGGCCTCCTCATACACCTTCACCAGTTCGGCCAGTTCCCGGCGCGCACTCGCGACGTCGCGGCCACCCGCCGGCCGGGTGCAGGCGCTCACGGCAACAGTCGCGAGAAGCACCATGGGGAAGCGTAAGGCTGTCATTCTGGCCGCTCTCTGGGTAGCTTCATTGACGTAGGAGTGGCAGGGCCATTGGGGCGCTGCCCGAAAGAAATGCAAGAACAACCTGTAGCATCAAAGGAATCTGTGGCTCGTCGTCCTCGCCGGCGCTCATCTGCCGGAACTGCCCCCGTGTTTCACCGCTCGGCCGGGCGCAGCATGCAATCGCATCGCGAGTGGCTTCTCTCGCAGCACGGTTCGGTGTGCGCCTATTGCGGCATCGAAACCCCGCCCGAACTCATCACCCTCGATCATGTGCGGCCCCGCCGCGGCCAGACGGCATACGACCGTCCGGACAATCTGGTCCTCGCCTGCCGTGAGTGCAACGCGGCAAAGGCCGATACGCCGTTCATGGCGTTCCTCCTGGCCAAGCGAAGCCGCGGCGTGTTCCTGCTGCACTATGGTGATCACCTCTCCGAGCCGCTCAAGGATATCGCCCGCCAGGCATCCGAGCGGCCAATCCTGGAGAAGGAACGGTAGGCCAGGCTGAACGCCGCCACCGGAATGCAAAGGGCGATCCCGACGGGATCGCCCTTTGTCGTGATGGGCCGGGGTGTGCTACGCCTTCTGCCGCGCGAGGGCCTCGGTGACGATCCGGTTCTGTTCCAGCGCGTGCGCCGCGGGGTAGCCCTCTGCGGGGCTCGCCCGGTCGGGACGCCCGGCATAGCTCAGGGCGGCGCCAGCAGGGAGCACCTCACGCAGCTTCGGCTCGAGGTAGGTCCAGGCGCCCATGTTTCGCGGTTCCTCCTGGGCCCACACCAACTCCCTGATGCCAGGATACCGCGCCAGCGTCTCGCGCAGCTCGGCCCACGGGAAGGAGTAGAGCTGCTCCAGCCGGACCAGCGCGAGGGACGGCGCGTGCTGCTTCGCCGCTTCCGCCAGGATTTCGTAGTACACCTTGCCGGTGCACAGCACGACTCGTGTCACCTGGTCGCGGCGACCCTCCGCCGACGCATCGTCGATGACCGGCTGCCAGCGTCCCTCAGCGAGTTCCGCCAGCGTCGACGTTGCCTGCGGGTGACGCAGCAGGCTCTTCGGCGTCATGATGACGAGCGGCCGCTGCCGGCTTCGCTTCGCCTGGCGGCGCAGCAGGTGGAAGTACTGCGCCGGCGTCGTCGCGTTGGCGACCCGGATGTTGCCCTCGGCGCACGCCTGCAGGAAGCGCTCGAGCCGCGCACTCGAATGTTCGGGACCCTGACCCTCGTACCCATGTGGCAGCAGGAGCGTGAGGCGGGTGGTGAGTCCCCACTTCGAGAGGCCTGAGGAGAGGAACTGGTCGATCACGACCTGCGCGCCGTTGATGAAATCGCCGAATTGCGCCTCCCAGAGCACGAGTGCATCGGGGGCGGCGGCGCTGTAGCCATACTCGAAGCCCAGCGTCGCCAGTTCGGAGAGCGGGCTGTTGTGCAGCTCGAACGGGGCCATCGAGCCCGGCAGCTTCTGCAGCGGGCACCAGGTCACGCCGGTATTGACGTCGTGCAGTACGAGTTGCCGCTGGCTGAAGGTGCCGCGCTCCACATCCTGCCCCGTGAAGCGCAGCGGCACTCCTTCCGTCAGCAGGCTCGCGAGTGCGAGCGCCTCGGCGTGGGCCCAGTCGATGCCGCCGTCCGGTCCCAGCGCCGGGCGCCTCCGCTCGAGCTGCTTCGCGAGCTTCGGATGCACGCTGAAATCGGCGGGATAAGTGAGCAGCTGGTCGTTGAGCGCCTTGAGCAGTTCCGGCGCGACCCGGGTGTCCACTTCCTGTCCCGCCACGACCTGCTTGCGGGTTTCCGGCGTGGTGCTCTTGCCGGTGCTCGCCTTGAAAGCCTGCTGGATCTCGACGAGGCGCTGGTACGCCGCCGCTGCCATGGCATCCGCTTCGTCGCTCGTCAGCACCCCCTCGGCTACCAGCTGGCCGGCGTACTTCTCCCGCACCGTGGGCAGGGCCTTGATCCGGTTGTACATGAGCGGCTGCGTGTAGGCCGGCTCGTCGCTCTCGTTGTGCCCATGCCGACGGTAGCCCAGCAGGTCGATGAGCACGTCGCGCTGGAACTTCTGCCGGTACGCCATCGCCAGCCGGATCGCGCTGAGGCAGTTCTCCGGATCGTCGGCGTTGACGTGGATGATCGGTACGTCGAACCCCTTCGCCAGATCGGAGGCATAGCGGGTGGAGCGCGCATCGATGCTGTCGGTGGTGAAGCCGATCTGGTTGTTCGTGATCAGGTGGATGGTGCCGCCGGTGGCGTACCCCGCCAGCGCACCGAGATTGAGCGTCTCGGCCACCACACCCTGCCCCGCGAAGGCCGCGTCGCCGTGGATCACCACCGGCAGCGCGGCCGAAGCGTCGTGGTGCGCATCGCGCCCGCGACGCTGCGTCTGCTCCGCGCGCGCGCGCCCGTCAACCACCGGGCCCACGAACTCGAGGTGGCTCGGGTTTGGCACCAGGTTGACCGTGATAGCCCGCCCGCTCGGCGTGAGGTACGCGCCCTCCGCGCCGTGATGGTACTTCACGTCACCGGTGCCACCTTCCGGGGTGAGCAGTCCCGCCTCGACATGACGCCCGCCCTCGAACTCGGCGAAGATCGTGTCGTACGGGCGTCCAACGGTGTGCGCCAGGACGTTCAGCCGGCCCCGGTGCGCCATGCCGATCACCACCTGGCGCGACCCCTGCTCGTCGGCGGCCATCTCGATGATGGCATCGAGCATCGGCACCAGCATGTCCACACCCTCGATCGAGAAGCGCTTCTGGCCCAGATATGCCTTGTGCAGGAAGCGCTCGAGCGCCTCCACCTGGATCAGCCGCTCCAGCAGTCGCTTGCGGCGCTCCGCGGGAAGTGCAGTGTGCACCGCACCCGACTCGATCTGCTCGCGGAGCCATACGCGCTCTTCGTGACTCGCGATGTGCTCTACCTGGTACGCCAGCGTGCCGCAGTAGGTCTCCTGCAAGTGCGGATACGCATCCAGCAGCGTCTCGCCCGGCACCGCGACCCGCAGGACAGCTGCCGGGATCTGCGCCATCACGTCCGGTGTGAGTCCCAGCGGAACCGGGTCCAGCGCCGGGTCGCCGCTCGGCTCGCTGCCAAGCGGATCGAGATGAGCGGCAAGGTGCCCGTGCGTGCGGAACGCCTTCACCAGTGCCATGCCGGCGGCCACGTTGAAGAGCGCAGACGTTGCGATGGGTGCCCCACCGGCGATCGGTGCCGCAACCGCTGCAACGCTGGCAGCCCTTTCGGGCTGTGTGTCGGCCATCGCCACGCCGAGCGCGCCTGAGATCTCCGAATAGAACGCGTCCTCGCCTTGCAGCAGCGCGTCGACCGTGCCGAGAAATGCACCCGACTCGGCGCCCTGAATGACGCGATGATCGTAGGTGCTGCTGACCGTCATCACCTTCGAGATGCCCAGTTCTGCGACGCGTGAGGCGGCCACCGTGGCGAATTCGGGTGGGAAGGCGATCGAGCCGACGGCGATGATGCTGCCTTGGCCCACCATCAAGCGCGGCACAGACGCGCGGGTGCCGAGGCCGCCCGGATTCGTGAGCGACATGGTGGCGCCGGCAAAATCGTCGGGCATGAGCTTGTTCACGCGGGCCTTGTCCACCACGCCCTCGTAAGCGCGCAGGAACCCGGCGAAGTCCATCACTTCCGCGCCCTTGATGACCGGCACGACCAAGCCACGGCTCCCGTCCTTGCGGGTCACGTCCACCGCCAGGCCGAGGTTGATCCCTGAGGGAGTCACCCGGACCGGCTTCCCATCCTGCTCGGCGTAGGTGTGGCCCATGACAGGGTGCTGCTTGGTCGCGCGGACGATGGCCCAGGCGATCAGGTGCGTGAACGAGATCTTCTCGCTGCGGCCCGCCTGCTTGAGTGCGGTGTTGAGCGCCTTCCGGGCGCTCTCCAACTGCGTTACCGCCAGCTCGCGGAAGGTCGTGGCCGTCGGGACCGTCAGGCTCTCGTTCATGTTCTGCACGAGACGTGCGGCCGGACCCTTGATGGGCGTGGCGCTGGCTGAGGCGGGTGGGGCGGGTAGGGCGGGTACGCCTGGTGGCGCCTCGGGAGTGATGCCGGGCTCAACGGCGTCAGTCCGTGCAGCGGTACCGCTGCCGTTGAGCGCCGGCGCCTCCCCGACGACCCCACTTTCGAACAACTGGCGCCACTCCGTGTCGACCGAAGCCGGATCACGGAGGAATTCCTCGTACATGACTTGCGCGAAGCCGGCGTTGGCCGTCTCGAACACGTTCGGATCCACGGACTACTCTCCTGGTGACATCGGCACCCCGGCTAGGACTGCCGGGACGGCAAACCTCTGAAAGTTAGTGGAAGTTCGGGCACGGCGGTGAGGGGAAGGGTCCGACCGGTCAGGGCCCGGTAGGCCGCCACCTCCCGTTCCTGCTCCCCGGGGGTCCAACGGAGCTCCCGCCCCAGCAGTTCGGCCGTCCTTGCGGCAGCGGCTGCCCCCTGGTCCCTGGTCTCGTAGAACAGGTGCATCCGCCGCACCAGAACGTCGGCCACCGACCGCGCGAACTCCTTCCGGGCGGCGTGGAGCACCTCGGCGGCCACGGCGGGATGGTCAGGCTGCAGCCGGTCGGCAAGCCCGGGCTCGCTTCGCATCAGGTTGAAGATGCCGGCTGCCTCCGTACCATAATGCCGCAGCATGTGCTCGACGGTGGCTACGTCGACACCCGAATCGAGCCCGAGCGCCCGAATGGTGCCGAGGCTGGCGGACTCGCCGCCAGGCAGGGGCTCAAGATCCGTCCCCGCCTCGGCCGGCCATGCCCCCCGGGCCTCGGCGTTAAGTCGTTTCACCACATGGTCAACTACCTGCGCCGCCATCAGCCGATATGTCGTCAGCTTGCCGCCTGCCACGGTCACCATGCCGCCGGGCCCGTCAGTGACGACATGCTCCCGGGACACTGCGGTGGCGCCGATGGCCCCATCCTCGATGAGCGGGCGCAGGCCAGCCCACGTGGCCACGACGTCCTCTTCGCCCAGGTGCGCATTTGGGAAGCGGCTGTTGGCCGAGCGGAGCAGGTATCGCACGTCCTCGGACGAGGCGCGCACCTCATCGGGTGACTCAGCGGTGTCGGTATCGGTGGTGCCGATGTAGGACCACGCGCCCCACGGAAGGATGAACATCATCCTGCCGTCGAGGGGGCTCGTGAAGGTGATCGCCTCATGATTGCCGAGCCGTTCACGCGGCACCACGGCGTGGGTACCCTTGGTGAGCCGCAGCAGGCGGGGCGCACGGGGGTCCTCGAGGCGGCGGATCTGATCCGCCCAAGGACCGGTGGCGTTGACCACCATGGACGCGCGCAGGGTGGCTTCCCGGCCGGTGCGGACGTCGCGCACCTGGGCGCCCGTCACCCGGTCTTGATCCCGGACCAGCCCCGTCACCGTAGTGTATGTGAGGATGGTCGCGCCATGCTCGTGCGCCGAGCGCGCCGTGGCCACAACGAGGCGGGCGTCGTCGCACTGGGCATCGAAGTAGCGCGCCCCACCGCGCAGCCCGGTGGCGCGGAGCCCCGGCTCCCGCGAGAGCAGGGCGCGCTTGCCCAGCATCTTGTGTGGGCTCACATTGCGGAACAGTGCGAGCAGGTCGTACATCCACATGCCGGCGGCGAGCTGCCAGCGGCGGAGCCGGTCGCCGTCGTGCACCGGGAATACGAACGGCAGCGGCCAGACCAGGTGCGGGGCGATACGCCGCAGTATGGCGCGCTCGCGCAGGGACTCGAAGACAAGGCGCAGCTCGCCGTGCTCGAGGTAACGGAGCCCGCCGTGCACCAGGCGGCTTGAGCGGCTGCTGGTGCCGAAGGCCAGGTCGTTCTGCTCGACCAGCACCGTGCGCATGCCCCGCATCGCGGCGTCACGCGCGACACCGGCACCGACAATGCCACCACCGATGACGAGGAGATCCACGGCGCGACTCGCTGTTTCCTTCAGTGACGCCGGCCGGTCCGATTCCACGTGCCTCCTCACCCTCCTCTCCCGCTTACGCGGCCCAGCACCTGGTTTGCCTGGCAAGCCGACCGGCTCGTGCCGGGAAGCCGCGTACTCGACCTTGCCTGCGGCACCGGTCGGCATGCCATCGCGGCGGCGCAGCGTGGCGCTACGGTGATTGCTGTTGATCGCGACGCCGACAGCCTGGCGACCGCACGCGAATTCGCCGCCACCGCGGGCGTTCGGGTTGACTGGCAGCAGGCCGACCTGGAGGACGCCTGGCCCGACTGGGGCCTCTTTGATGCGGTCCTGGTGTTCAACTATCTCGACCGGCCCCGCTTTCCCCGGGCACTCGAATCGGTGCGTCCGGGGGGCCTGCTCATCGCGGAGAGTTTCCTGACCACCCAGCGTGAACAGGGATGGGGTCCCACCGCCGATGCACACCTGCTGCAGCCCGGTGAGCTCGCCCGGCTGGTTGCGCCGTTCGAGATCATGCATGGGCGCGAAGTTGCCGAGCCGGTGGATACCGAGCGCTGGCGCCATGTCGCCAGTGTGTGTGCACGCAACCCGGGTTGAGGAAGTCTAACGGGGCCCCATCCGCATGTCTTTCCCGGTGACCGGCCGTCGCGTCGCGATCGTCGCGGGTGTTCGCACGCCCTTCGCCCGCAGTGGTACCGTCCTTCGTGATGCAGCGGGCGTCGCCCTCGCGCGTCACGCCGCGCGCGAGCTGCTCTACCGGGCGGAGCTCGAGGGCGCGCTCGTCGACGAAGTAATCCTGGGCCAGGTCGTGCCGTCCGTTCTCACGCCCAACGTCGCGCGCGAGGTCAGCCTGCTGCCCCAGTTCCCCCGCACAATCCCCGCATACACGCTCAACCGTGCCTGTGCCTCTGCGGCGCAAGCCATCACCAATGCCGCCGACCAGATCCGGCTCGGCCACGCCGACGTGATCCTCGCCGGCGGGGTGGAATCGCTCTCGGATATTCCGGTGCTGCACTCGCGCCGCTTCAGCCGGCTGCTGGTGGACGCGAGCAAGGCAAAGACCCTGGGTCAGCGGCTGGGCATCTTCGCACAGGTGCGGCCGCGCGACCTCGTGCCGGTGACCCCGGCGATTGCGGAGCCGTCTACCGGCGAATCGATGGGCCAGTCGGCCGAGAAGATGGCGAAGGAAAATGGCATCAGCCGTGAGGCACAGGATCGCCTGGCGCTGCAGAGCCACGTGCGCGCCGCCGCCGGTACCGCCGATGGCCGGCTCACCTCGGAGATTGCCCCCTGGTTCGGCGGCAAGGGTGGCGATGAGGTGGTGGCCAGCGACAACGGGATTCGCAGCGACACCTCACTCGAGCAACTGGCGAAGCTGCGGCCGGTGTTCGATCGCACCTATGGCACCGTCACCGCCGGCAACAGTTCGCCGCTTACCGACGGGGCGGCCATGGTGCTGCTCATGTCCGAGGAGCGCGCACGCAGCCTGGGCTACGAACCGCTCGCGTTCCTCCGGAGCTATGCCGTTGCCGCGGTGGACCCGGGATGGCAACTGCTGATGGGACCGGCGTACGCCGTGCCGAAGGCACTCGAGCGCGCCGGCATTTCCTGGGGCGAGCTTGGCCTGGTCGAGATTCATGAAGCGTTTGCGGCGCAGGTGCTCTCGAACGTCCAGGCGTGGGGATCCGCACGCTGGGCCGAGCGACTGGGGCTGCCGGGCCCCGTCGGGGAAGTCGACTGGGAGCGAACCAATGTCACCGGCGGCTCCATCGCGATCGGCCACCCCTTCGGCGCGACCGGCGCGCGCATCGTCACCACGCTCGCGAATGAGATGCGACGGCGTGACCTGCAGTTCGGGCTGATCTCCATATGCGCGCAGGGTGGCATGGGCAGCGCGCTGGTACTCGAGAGGACGTGATGGTGCCGGCCCTCACTGTCGAAATCGAGGCGGGCGTCGCGGTAGTGACGCTCGACGTGCCCGGCGCACCGGTCAACACCTTGTCCTACGAAGTGGCGCAGGAGTTCGATGGACTCCTTACGCGCCTCGAGGACGATGCCGAGGCCAGTGCCATCGTGCTCATCTCCGGCAAGCCCGACAATTTCATTGCTGGCGCGGACATCGAGGAGTTCACGCGCCTGCGCACCGCAGAGGAGGCCACGAGCCTCAGTCGGCGCGCGCAGGAGTTGATGAATCGGGTGGCGGCCTGCCGGAAGCCGGTGGTCGCGGCGATTCACGGTAGCTGTCTCGGCGGGGGGATGGAACTCGCCCTTGCCTGTCACTGGCGCGTGGCCACCGATCATCCGAAGACCCAGCTCGGCCTTCCCGAGGTGCAGCTCGGCCTCATTCCCGGTGCCGGTGGGTGCAACCGCCTGCCCCGCCTCATTGGCGTGCGCGCGGCGCTCGACATCATCCTGGCCGGGAAGTCGGAACGCGCGGCGAAGGCGCACAAGCTTGGCCTCGCCGACGAGCTGGTGCATCCGGCGATCCTGCGTGATGTGGCACAGCGCGCCGCGATACGATTGGCGAAGGACGGCTTACCGTCGCGGTCACCGAAGAGCGGCGTGGCGAACTGGCTGATCGATGGCACGTCGCCGGGGCGCGCCCTGGTGTACCGCATGGCGCGGAAACAACTGTTGTCGAAGACTGGCGGGCACTACCCCGCGCCGCTGGCAGCACTCGACACCGTTCGCGTGGGCCTGTCGCGCGGCATGGAAGCAGGTCTAGCGTATGAGGCGCTGCGCTTCGGCGAGCTTGCCGTCACCGATGTCTCGCGTAACCTGGTGGGCATCTTCTTCGCCACGACGGCGCTCAAGAAGGACGACGGGGTTCCGCCCGGCACGGCGGGGCGGCTCGGGCCGGTGGGCCGCATCGGGGTGGTCGGCGCCGGGTTCATGGGGGCCGGCATTGCCGGCACCGCCGCCCTCAATGCCGAGGTCGAGGTGCGGATGCGCGACGCCGACCTGCCGCGCGTGGGTAAG
>Ga0302299_10001660_pt1 | contig 13433 bp, 14 predicted proteins | sample III_Fen_N3_4_FD_198795 | JGI IMG/M metagenome (GOLD analysis project Ga0302299, IMG submission 198795) | Peat permafrost microbial communities from Stordalen Mire near Abisko, Sweden - III_Fen_N3_4 | ecosystem: Environmental > Terrestrial > Soil > Wetlands > Permafrost | place: Sweden: Abisko... | reverse complement strand
TGTGCCGGGCGAGCGGCATCGACTCCCCCGGCGGGCGACCCGGTACTGGCGCTGGCGCGCCTTCTTCTCAGCGGTCCCGACTCTTGCGCTGCTCGTCGCGCTGGCGATTGTGGTGCCGTTGGGGCCATGGTGGGTGCGGTGGAGCATCGTCGGCATCGCTGCCGTACTGGTCGTGGTGGGCATGGCGGTCCTGCCGCCGATCCGCTACCGGGTCTTCTGGTACGCCATCTCGCCCACCGAGATCGACGTCCAGCACGGCATCATCTTCGTCAAGCGCAGCGTGGTGCCCATGCACCGGGTGCAGAGCCTGCGCACCGAACGCGGCCCCATCGCCGACCACTACCGGATGACCAACCTGAAGATCCGCACCGCGGCCGGTTCGGTCGATCTGAGCGGACTGGATCGCCGCGAGGCCGATGACGTGTGCCTGCGGATCAGCGAGTTGTCCGACGTCGCGGACGATGTCTGACCCGCCGATGGGGGTGGCCGTTCCGGACACCCGCCTGCACCCCATCTACCTGGTCATCGAGACGGCAAGGACCCTGCGCTCGGCGATCCCGTTCCTCGTGGTCACGGTGCTCGGCGGCGCACCGGGGTGGGTGAACGGGATCCTGTTCGCGCTGATCATGATCGTCGCCGTCGCCCAGTGGCATGTCCGCAAGTACTCGGTGATCGGTGGCGTCCTCCGACTGCGCAGCGGGCTGGTCAACCGCACGGTGCGGGTGGTACCGATCACCAGGATCACCGCGCTGGCCGCTTACCGTTCGCTGACCCAACGCCTGATCGGGGTGTGGGGCCTGCGAGTCCAGTCGCCCGGGGACCGCAACGGTTCTGCGGTCACCCTGGGGAGCCTGTCCGGGCGACGCCTCGAAGAACTCCGCACCGCCCTTGAACCCGGCCACCCTGGTCGGCCATCCCCCGACGCGGCACCCGATCTGGGCACGTCGAGGATCCAGCGGTACCTCGCCTGGCGCCACACATCGACGGACGCGGATGGGCCCGAGGTGATCGCGGTGCTGCGCACCCAAGAGATGCTCATCGCGGCGATCACCAACAACACCATTCCGTTGATCTTCGCCGCCGCCTTGGTGGTGTGGTACCGATTCACCGGCCTGGTACCGAGCCGGGCGAAGGACTTCATGACACAGACGGTCGAGCCCCGCGGCGTCATCGCGGTCCTGGTCGCCCTCGTCGTGGTTTCCGTGGTGGCCGGCGTCGTGCTGTCTGCCCTGCGGCTGAACCGGTTCACCCTCGTCCGCGACGGTGACGTGCTGCGCAACAAGCGCGGTCTCTTGGGCAAGCAATCGGCAACCATCCCGATCAAACGCATCCAGGCCGTCCGGGTGGTCGAGGGGTTCTGGCGCACGCTCATCGGCTGCTGCACCCTTCAGGTGGAGGTGGCCGGTATCGGGCGCGTCAATACCAACCAGCGGATGCTCTTCCCGTTGATCCGCACGGCGCAGGCCGAACACCTGGTCCGCCGGGCGCTGCCGGAACTGCAGTGGCCGTCGGGACCGCCACATTCGCTACCACGGCACGTGCACCGCCGGTACCTGACCCTGCCGCTGGAGTACGGGGCGGGCTTCACCCTGCTGCTGCTGTTGCTGCCCGGGTGGTGGCGACTGCTGGCTTTCCTTCCGCTACCGCTCGGTTTCTGGCTGGGGGTCGCCAGGGCCCGCGAGGCCAGGTGGCGGGTCGACGAGGACGCCGTGTTGCTGCGCTGGCGACGTGGGCTGGTTCGCAACACCATCGTCGCGCATCGGGGCGGGGTGCAGAGCACCGAATGGTCGAGTTCGCCCTGGAAGGCCAGGGCCGGGGTGGCCGGGTTCAAGATGCGTTTCTCCTCCGGACGCATCGCCAAGATCCGCTACATGGTGGATCATGACGCGCTCACGCTGGTGCACCTCGTGGGCCGGCCCGACCCGTCGCCGGCTGGGCTCGGGGAGCCGGGGATGGCCGTGGACGCGACCCGGCAGCGGTGAGTGGCGGTGACCGGGGGCCTGCCCGGAACCCGGCCCGGACACCGCCGGCGAACGGTCGGGACGCCGCCGCCGACTGGCCCGTACCGTGGAGGTGATGTCCACGTTCAACCCGTCAGGCCCGATCCCGGGCCGGCGACGCCGCCGGGTCGCGCTGGCCGTCGCCGCGCTGACCGGCTTGGTCCTGCTGGCCGCGGCGGGATGCGCCGACTTCTCTTCGGAAGCGTCGACCTTCACCGTGCAGCCGTCGCTGACCGCGCCGGCCGCCGTGCCCCAGGACCCGAGCGCGGATCTGACGTCATCGACCGCCCCCTCCCCGACCGGATCATCCACGCCGCCCAGCACCCCCAGCGGTGCCCAACAACCCGCTGACCCCTGCGCGCCCACCGACGAGGCCGTCATCGCCGCCTGCCTGTCGGCGCCGTGGGGCCTCGCCCCGCTTCCGGACGGGCAATCGGCGCTGGTCGGCGAGCGGACCACCGGTCGGATCCTGCAGGTCGCCAAGGGCCAGGACCCCGTGCTCGTGACGAAGATCGCCGGCGTGGATGCCGCCGGCGACGGCGGGTTGCTCGGCATCACGCTCTCCCCGTCCTACGACGAGGACGGCCTGATCTACGCGTACGTCACCACGGCCAAGGACAACCGGATCATCCGGATCGCGCGGGGAGACGTCCCCAAGGCGATTTTCACCGGGATCCCGCGCGGAAGAAAACACAACGGTGGCCGAATCGCGTTCGCGGCCGACCGGTCGCTCTACGTGGGCACCGGTGACACCGGAAACAGAGCACTGGCCGCGAAACCGGCCTCGCTGGCCGGAAAGGTGTTGCGGCTGAACGAGTTCGGCAAACCGGCCAAGGGCAACCCGACGCCCGGCTCACCGATCTACGCCCGCGGTTTCACCCAGGTCGCGGGGCTGTGCCCACTGGAGGACGGCACCGTCGCCGCCCTGGACCAGCGAGGAAAGAAGGACGTCCTGCTACCACTGGCCGCCGGCCGCGACTACGCCACGCCGGCCTCCGGCGGCGCGTTGTGGACGTGGACCGCGGCCGAGGGCGGCGCCGCCGACTGCGCCGTCGACTCCGGCCTGCTGGCCAGCACGTCGCTGGCCAAGCAGCAGCTCACCGGCATCCAGATGGCCTCCGGCGGCACCTTCACCGGCACTCCGACGGTCCTGCTGGACAAGCGGTACGGCCGGCTGTTGACGGTGGTTTCGAGCGATCAGGGCTTGCTGTGGCTGACCACCTCGAACAAGGACGGCGCGGGCAAGCCGGTGCCCAGCGACGACCGGGTGATCGTCGTGCCGTCCGGCAGTTCCGGCGGTGCGGGCGGCCCGGACTGAGGAGCGAAGAGGGGAAAATCTGATCAGACCAGACCAGATCCTTGGCGTAAGGTACTCTCATGTCGACGACGGTCAATGTCTACGACGCGAAGACGCGACTCTCGGCCCTGCTGGCCCTCGTCGAGGCCGGTGAAGAAGTGATCATCGCCCGCAACGGCCGTCCCATCGCCCGCCTTGGACCCTTGACGACCAGGACCGCGCAGCGGGTGCCGGGCCTGCTGCGTGATCGGATCGAGATCGCACGGGACTTTGACGAGTTCACCGACCGGGACGCAGCCGATTGGTACGGCAGCGCCGCGGAATGAGGATCCTGCTGGACACGCCCATCCTGTTGTGGTGGCTCGCGGCAGACTCACGGCTTCCTCACGCGGCACTGGCCGCCATCGGGGAACCGTCCGCGGATGTATACGTCTCGGCGATTTCGGTCGCCGAGATCTCGATCAAGAGTTCGCTCGGAAAGCTCAGCGTCCAGGGTGATTTGGCCGGCGCGGTCCAGGAGTCCGGATTTTCGTTCCTGCCGTTCACGGCCGAACACGCGACTCGGCTGGCGGACCTCCCGTGGCACCACCGCGATCCCTTCGATCGGATGCTGATCGTCCAGGCAATGGTCGATTCGATGACCTTCGCGTCCGTCGATCCTGCCTGCCGCTCGTACGATGTGCGCCAGCTGTTCTGAGGCTTGCCGTTCGCCCGCCGCGCGGATGAAGTCGTGTGCTCCAGTCCCACCCGTCCCAAAGCCGTCGACTTGATCCGCGCGGGCGAAGTTGATCCGCGCGATACGGGCGGGTTGATGCGCGGGTCAGAACCGCCGGTTGGCCAGCACCGGAAGTTCGGCGCGGGCGTCGATGGCCTGCCGGGGATCTATGTCGACAACGAGCAGGCCGGGCTTCTCGTCGAGCCGGGCGATGACCTCGCCGAGCGGCGAGACCGCCACGCTGCCACCGATTCCGGTGGGCGCAGAGCCGCTCGGCCGGTGGCCGATCGACGCCGGATCGGCCTGGGCGGCGGCCAGCAGGAAACTGGTGCTGTCCAGCGCCCTTGCCCTGGTGAGCAGCTCCCACTGCGCGCGCTTGCCGGGTCCCGCTCCCCAGGAAGCGGCCAGCAGGGTGATCGCGGCACCCCGATCGGCCAGGGCCTGGAACAGGCCGGGGAAGCGGACGTCGTAGCAGGTCGTCAGGCCGACGGTCACGCCGTCGACGTCGATCGTCACCGGTTCTGCACCGGGCGCAACCGTCTTGGATTCGCGGAACCCGTACGCGTCGAACAGGTGGATCTTGTCGTAGCACGACTCGACCCCTCCTCCGCTGGCCAGCAATGTGTTCCGCACCCGACCACCCGAACCGGGGGTGAACATGCCGACCACCACGGTGATGTCATTCTCGGCGGCAATGGTCCGGACGGCCGTGGCCCACGGTCCGTCGAGCGGCTGCGCCACCGGGGCCAGCGACACCCCGAAGGCGCACATCGAGGCCTCCGGCAGCACCACGATGCGTGCGCCGGACTCGGACGCTTGCCGTGCGGCGTCGGCCACCAGGCCGAGATTGCGGTCCGGTTCGATGCTGCTGACGATCTGCGCCAGGGCGATCCGCACGAGATGACCTTCCTTCTCGATCCGGCAGAGGCCTCGAACCGGTCAGCCCTCGACCCCGAGGGTGCTGAGCACCAGCTGCCGGACCCTCGCGGCGTCGGCCTGACCGCGGGTCGCCTTCATCACCGCGCCGACGATCGCCCCGACGGCCTGCAGCTTGCCGGAGCGGATCTTGTCGGCCACCGCCGGTTGCGCGGCCAGCGCCTGGTCCACCGCGGTTTGCAGCGCCCCGTCGTCGGACACCACGGCCAGCCCGCGAGCCGCGATGACCTCGTCCGGCTCCCCCTCGCCGGCCAGCACCCCGTCGACGACCTGCCGGGCGATCTTGGTGTTCAGCGATCCGTCGGACACCCTGCCGATCACGGTGGCCAACTGGGCCGGGGTGATGGGCAACTCGTCCAGCGCGACGCCGCGGGCGTTGGCCTGCTGACCCAGGTAGGACGACCACCATGACGTGGCCTCGGCCGCCGAGGCACCGGCCTGGACGGTGGCGGCCACCAGGTCAAGCGCATCGGCCGCCAACAGGTCCCGCATCTGCAGATCGGTGAGCCCCCAGTCCTGCTGCATCCGCGCCCGGCGCACCCACGGCAGCTCGGGCAGCGACGCCCGGATCCTCTCGACCCATTCCCGTTCGGGCGCCAGCGGGACCAGATCGGGCTCGGGGAAATAGCGGTAGTCCTCGGCGGTTTCCTTCGAGCGACCGGATCGGGTGGTCGAGGTCGACTCGTCGAAATGCCTGGTCTCCTGGACGATCCGCGTTCCCGACGCGAGAAGCGCCGCCTGGCGGGTGATCTCGTACCGCACCGCCCGCTCGACCGAGCGCAGCGAGTTGACGTTCTTGGTCTCGGTGCGGGTACCGAACACCGGGTTCCCGGCCGGGGTGAGCGAGAGGTTCGCGTCGCAGCGCAGCGAGCCCTGATCCATCCGGACGTCGGAGACCCCGAGTGAGGACAGCAGATCGCGCAGTGCGGTGACGTACGCACGGGCCACCTCCGGCGCCGACGCCTTCGTGCCGACAATGGGTTTGGTGACGATCTCGACCAACGGCACGCCGGCCCGGTTGTAGTCAAGCAGCGAGTACTGGGCACCGTGAATCCGGCCGGTGGACCCGCCGACGTGGGTGGATTTTCCGGTGTCCTCCTCCATGTGCGCGCGCTCGATCTCCACCCGGACCGTGCCTCCGCCGACCTCGACGTCCAGATACCCGTTGGTGGCGATGGGTTCGTCGTACTGCGACGTCTGGAAGTTCTTCGGCATGTCGGGGTAGAAGTAGTTCTTGCGCGCGAACCGGCACCACGTCGCGATCTCGCAGTTCAGCGCGAGGCCGATCCGGATGGCGTATTCGACGGCGGTGCGGTTCACCGCGGGCATGGCGCCCGGAAACGCCAGGCAGATCGGGCAGACCTGGGTGTTGGGCTCGGCGCCGAAGTCGGTCGGGCACCCGCAGAACATCTTGGTGGCGGTGCCGAGCTCGACGTGTACCTCCAGACCCATCACCGGGTCGTACCTCTCGATGGCCTCGTCGTAGTCCATCAGCCCGGCGGCGGCCGTCTGGGCGAGTGTCATCGGACCCCAACCTCCAACTCGGGTGCGGCGTCGGGAACGATGCCGCCGTGCTGCCGCGCGTAGGCACTCTCGAAGGCGCCCGCCACCCGGTAGATCCGCTCCTCGCCCAGCGTCGGCCCCATGACCTGCAATCCGACGGGCAAGCCGGTGTCCGATGCGATCCCGCTCGGCACGCTCATCGCCGGGATCCCGGCCAGCGACGCGGGAATGGTGGCCAGGTCGTTGAGGTACATGGCCAGCGGGTCGTCGACCTTGTCGCCGATCGCAAAGGCCGTCACCGGTGATGCCGGGGAGATCAGCACATCCGCGGCCTGGTAGGCCTTTTCGAAGTCCTGCTTGATCAGGGTGCGGACCTTCTGGGCCGAACCGTAGTAGGCGTCGTAATAGCCGGCCGACAGCGCGTAGGTGCCAAGGATGATGCGGCGTTTCACCTCGGCGCCGAACCCGGCGCCGCGGGTGCGGGACATCACCTCCTCGGCCGATGCGGTGCCGTCGTCACCGACCCGCAGGCCGTACCGCATGGCGTCGAAACGCGCCAGGTTGGACGAGCATTCGCTGGGCAGGATCAGGTAGTACGCGGCGAGGGCGTATTCGAAGTGCGGGCAGTCGACCTCGATGATCTCCGCGCCCGCGGCCGCCAGGACGAGCACCGCGGCGTCGAACGATTCGAGCACTCCAGATTGATACCCCTTGCCGCGCAGCTGCTTCACCACGCCGATGCGCATTCCGGCGATGCCGTCGGCCTGCCCGCGGCGGACCGCGTCGACCACCAGGGGCACCGGTTGCGGGATCGAGGTGGAGTCCAGCGGGTCGTGCCCGGCGATCACCTCGTGCAGCAGCGCGGTGTCCAGCACGGTCCGGGCGCACGGCCCGACCTGGTCGAGCGAGGAGGCCAGTGCGATGACGCCGTACCGCGACACACCACCGTAGGTGGGCTTGGCGCCGACGGTGCCGGTCACCGCGGCCGGCTGGCGGATCGACCCGCCGGTGTCGGTGCCGATGGCCAGCGGGGCCTCGAACGCCGCCAGCGCGGCCGCGGATCCGCCGCCGGACCCGCCGGGGATCCGGCTCAGGTCCCACGGGTTGCGGGTCGGGCCGTACGCCGAGTTCTCGGTGGACGAGCCCATCGCGAACTCGTCCAGGTTGGTCTTGCCCAGGATGACCACCCCGGCATCGAGCAGCTTGCGGGTGACGGTGGCGTCGTACGGCGGGATCCAGCCCTCGAGGATCTTCGAACCCGCGGTCGCGGGGATCCCGGCCTGCACGACGATGTCCTTGAGCGCCAACGGCACCCCGGCCAGCGGCGACGCCGGCCGGTCACCGCGAGCTCTGGCCCGGTCGACCGCGCGTGCCTGTTCGAGCGCGGATTGGGTGGAAACGTGCAGGAAGGCGTGCACCGCGTCCTCGACCGCGTCGATCCGGTCAAGGTGCGCGCGGGTGATCTCCTCGGCGCTCGCCTGCCCGCTCCTGATGGCCGCGGCCAGGTCGGCGGCCGTCAGCCGGGTCAGGTCCGTTGGCGGTGTTCCCGCCGCCGTTCCCGCTGTCGTTCCGGCTGTCATACCTCACCCAGGATCTGTGGCACCCGGAACCGGCCGTCCTGCGCCGACGGTGCGCCGGCCAGCGCGTCCTCCCGGCTCAGGCCGGGCCGGACCAGGTCTTCCCTGAACACGTTGGTCAGCGGCACCGCGTGGCTGGTCGGTTCGATGTCTCTTCCCCCCACCACGCCGGACACGGCGGTGACCGAGTGCAGGATGACCGACAACTGGTCCACGTACAGGTCCAGCTCGGCGTCGGTCAGCTCGAGCCGGGCCAGGTGGGCCAGGTGAACGACGTCGTCCCTGGACAACGTCGGACCCGGGTCGTCGGCCTCGGTGGGTGGAACGCTGGACACGGTTCTCCCAGGCGGTCGTCTGATGGTTGGGCGCGCACCCTCGATCCTAGGTGCTGACCCGCGCGCCCCCGCCGAACGGTGCGGGCTCCGCGACGACCCGGACGTCCGCGATCCCTGCCCGGAGCCGGCGCGGGTCGTCGCTCCACCGCGCCGGACACGGCGCGCCGGGCGACAGGAAACACCTGCCGGACGCACCTCGGTGATGTGATCGAAATGCAATGACGCAACAATGGACAGCGCGACAGATGCCCGGGGAGATCTCCAATGCTCCGTCACGGACCGCCACACTCAGGAGGGCGATCTCATCGCTATGTCATACGTGCTCCGCCTGGTGCTTCCGGACAAGCCGGGAACGCTGGGCGCGGTGGCCACCGAGCTCGGCAAGGTTGACGCCGACATCCTGGCCATGGACATCGTGGAACGCTCTCCCGATCAGGCGGTGGACGACATCGTCGTGTCCATTCCCAGTGGCCGACAACCCGATGTCCTCATCACCGCGGCCGAGGCCGTCCCCGGCGTCCGGGTCGAATCAGTGCGCCCCGACCCGGGTATCGCGGCACGGCACCGCGAATGGGAACTGGTAGAAGCGATCGCCGCCGACCCCAAGGATGCCGTGGCGATTCTGGCCAGAATGCTCCCGCAGGTGTTACGCGCCAGCTGGGCGATGGTCGTGCGGGTGGAGTCCAACGGCGACGGCCGGACCATCCGCCTGGTGGCCGGCGGCGGCGGCGTACCGAACCTGACCGGAGTCACCCCGGGTTGGGCCCCCGTCGACCGCGCGGCCGTGCTGGATTCCGAGGCGTCCTGGGTGCCGGAGGACTGGAAGGCCGTCGGCACCGAGATGGCCGCCGCACCGCTATGGGACCCGGACACCGCCGTCATCGTCGGACGGCCGGGCGGGCCGGCGCTCCGCGACTCCGAGGTGGCGCGGCTGGCCCATCTGGCCGGCCTCACGTCGGTGGTCACCGGCCGCTCGCCGTTGTCGATCTTCGCCGACTGACGGGCATTACCGCACCCGAAGCCCTACCGCCCGGCGAGTTCTACGGCACGCCCCCCGGCAGTGCGGCACCTCCGGAGCGCAGCAGCAATCGGCGTCACGCGGCACCACGCTACGGCGCAGCGCCGGTCCGGCTGCGCGGACGTGAGAGGGTCGGTCGGTGCCGACCAGCCTGCGCATCGAGATCTTTCCCGCCGACCTGAATGCCACCGTACGGTTCTATGTGGACCTGCTCGGGTTCGCCTTGGTGAGCGATCGGCGAGCGGACCAGCATCCCCACCTGGCGCTGCAGCGCGATGCGGTGCGGATCGGGGCGGCCGCCCGGCCCGGTCAGGGCAGCCCCGCCCAGCGCCGGCCACCCACCGGTGTGGAGATCGTCCTGGAAGTCGACTACCTGCACGCCGAACGCGACCGCCTGCGGTTGGCGGGCTGGCCCATCGACGAGGACATCACCCGGCGACCCTCGGGCCTGCAGGATTTCCGGGTCCTCGACCCGGACGGGTACTACCTGCGATTCACCCCACGTCCCCGCTGACCGGCTGCGCGGGATTGGGGCTCGGCCGCCGGCAGCCACCGGCCCGCTCGCGCTGGTCCAGACGAAGTACCCGAACCACGCCGAGCCTCGGTGCAAACACCGAACCCGGCCCTGGACCCGGCCGCTGCCCGGGCGGAGACTCGGCGCCATGACGCTACGCACGTTCGTCGGACGGATCGAGCGCCCGGACGACGGACCCGGTCACGCGATCGCGGTGCCGTTCGATCCGGCCCGGGTGTTCGGTCGGGCTCGCGCCCCGGTCCTGGTCGTCATCGGCGATCACCCCGCCTTTCGCAGCACGCTGGCCTCGTACGGCGGGCACGCCTGGATCGGGCTCCGCAAGGCGCAACTGAGCGAGTTCGGGCTCGAGACCGGTGCAGAAGTCGCCGTGACGGTGGAACGCGACGACCAACCGCGGACCGTGGATGTCCCGGCGGAACTCGCGGCGGCGCTGGAAGCCGACGCGGCCTCGGCCGCGGCCTACGCCAGGCTGCCGTTCAGCCACCGGCGCGAATACGCCCAGTGGGTCGGGGAGGCCAAGCGGGCACAGACCAGGAGTCGACGGGCAGCAGCGACCGTCGAGTGGCTTCGCGCCCGGCCGGGCGGGTCGGCCGGGTAGCCACGCCGGCTCCGTCGGGAGCGGTGATCGCCTGAGGGGAAACGCCGCGACGAAATTGTTGGTACGGCGGGAGTCCGGGCGAGCGCTGGGCCGGGCGGGTGTCGGTCAGGCCGGCCGCCACCAGCGGTTTCGCCCGGTCAGCGCCAGTAACTCGGTCAGGTCGTCGGTGCACCCGGGCACCGGGATCGACGCCGCGTACCTCTGCTCCGAGTGCCACCGATCGAAGGATTCCTTGGCGTGGTCGAGGACCTCGGCGAGCAGGTCGTTCGGGAACTCGTCCGCGGCGCCGATCGCTCGAGCCAGATCCCAGGCGTGAACGGTGAGCTCGGTCGATGCCTGCCAGCAGTAGTCGACGGCGCTGACCTCGCCGTGCAGGTACGTCACCGCCCGGTCGAGCGCGTGCGGGCGGGACAGCGCGGCCAGCGCGGCGGCCGACGCCCGCTCCCACGCACCAACCGGGTCGTCAGCCACTTCGTCGGCGACGGACTCCTGATCGCCGGGTGAGCCTCCCGCGGCCGCCGCCGGCCGGCTGTCCAGCACTTCGGACACTGCCCACTGTCCGGCCACCACATGACCGACGAGTTGGCGGACATCCCACTCGCTGTCGGGCGTCGGCGCGGTCCACTGGCCGGCCCGGACCGCCCGCACACGGGAGTCGAACTGGTGCACCGCGCTGCGATAGATCGGCAACAAATCCATGGCGACCAGTCGAACACGACGGCCAGCCGCACTTCAATCCGCCGGCCACGCTCCGACTGCAGGCCGACACCCTGACGTCGCCGACGACCCGCGGCGAGGATCGGTCAGCCCCCGAAAAAGGCCCGATACGCGATGAACAGCAGGATCAGCAGCACGACGGCGAAGGCCGCGTACAGCACGACGGTGCGCGCCGAGGTGCGAGTCCCCTCGCCGTCGGCGCGGTCCAGAATCCTGGGAAACCGCGCCGCGAGGGTCTTCGGCGTCTGGCGGCCCGGCATCCGGACAACGTCCGCCGGGTCGACGGTGGCGATGACCCGCTCCAGCACGTCCGCGGGCCACAGCATCCCGGCCAGCATCAGCAGCGTGCGACCTTGGGCGTCCAGAAAGATCAGGTTGGTAGCCCTGGTCGACAACGGGCGGCGGGCGAAGCGCTCGACCAGGATGGCCGTCTTGATGTACCGCCGTTCACAGGTCACGCCGGTTTGGCCGTTGGTGACCTGGACGAGCTCGTCGGACACCACCAGATGGACGCGGCGGGCGCGGATTCCGGCGACCGCGAGGGCGGCGATCACCGCCAGCGGTGTGGTGATCAGGAGCAACACGCCGATCGTGGGAAACAGCACCGCGAAGACGTAGACCACGAACAGCATCAGCAGGATCAGCGGCAAGCCCGAGATCAGCATCGCCCGCACGGGCCGCAGGGCGGCCACCTCCCACCGTGTGCCCGGCGGACGAGCTAGTCGCGGGTTTCGAACGGGTTCGTCGGACACACCGGCCACGCTACCGCCGGGCCGGTGGGGTCTGGAGGTTCGGCCGCTCGCCAAGGCCATTGCCTGCATCTGCGGGCCTCCCGCTACCGCGCGGCGACGTTCAGTCCCCGTAACCCGCGGATCACGAAGTAGGGCTGGTACTCCGGCTCGTCCAGCAATCGCACCGACGGCGTCATGTCGCGCAGGTGGGCCAGCGAAACGGCGAGCTCGAGCCGGGCCAGCGGCGCGCCGATGCAGAAATGCACTCCGCCACCGAATCCGATGTGCGTGCTCTCGCCGCGGGAGACGTCGAACCTGTCCGGCTCACCGAATCGGGCCGGATCCCGATTTGCCGACCCGAACAGCATGCCGATCCGGTCGCCGACGGCGAACCGGTGGCCACCGATCTCGACACCGTCGTCCAGCACCCACCGTTCGAACATCTGCAAGAGGGCGTCCCAACGGAGCATTTCCTCGACGGCGGTGGCCGGATCGACCGTGCCGTCGATGATCGATCGCCACTGATCGGGGTGGGTCAGCAAGCCGCGCATGCCGTTGCCCAGTGTGTTGACCGTCGCCTCGTGCCCGGCGTTGAGCAAAACGATGACGGTGCCAACGATTTCGTCCTCGGTCCGGGTGTGGCCGGCGTCCGCCACCGCGATGAGTTCGCAGATCAGGTCGTCGGCCGGGCGCGTACGACGCTGCACGATCAGCGTGCGGGCAAGGCCGAGCGACCAGCGCTCCGACTCCTCCCACCGCTCCCACCGGTGATCGGGTTCCCGCTGCCCGAACTCGGCCGCGCTGTACCGATGCTGATACGCCCGGCCCGGCCGGCGATCCCGCAGCGCGGCGTGCACCGGCGCGAACCGGGTCAGCAGCGCGAACCGGGTCAGCAGCGCGAACCGGGTCAGCAGCGCGAACCGGGTCAGCAGATGGACCCGCCTCGGCGGGTAGAACAGCACCGGCCCCAGTTCCCGCATCGCCGCCAGGACCGGATAGGGGTCGGCGATGAAGGTCGGATCGCCCGGATCGAAGCCGAGCGATGCCGGGTCGATGCCGAACCGGACGCCCCGGACCGGCCGGAGCTCTCAGCGGCGCGGGACGCCCCGGCCTCGGCAGCAGGATCGTCAGGCATCCGGTTCGTCGACCGCTAGTGGCGCGCCGTCGTCCGCACCGGCGGAGGCATCCGGGCCGATCTGCGCGACCTGCCTGGCCGCGTCAGGCCCGGACTCGAGCAGTATCCGGAAACCCGCCTCGTCCAGGATCGGCACCTTGAGCGACACCGCCTTGTCGTATTTGCTGCCCGGGTTCTCCCCGACCACGACGAAGGCGGTCTTGGACGATACGGATCCGGCGGCCTTGGCACCACGCTCCAGCAATTCGGCCTTGGCGTCGTCGCGGGAATACCCGGTCAGGCCGCCGGTCACCACGATCGACAGGCCGGCCAAAGTCTGCTCCGAACGGTCGGTGA
>Ga0302299_10001658_pt1 | contig 13440 bp, 10 predicted proteins | sample III_Fen_N3_4_FD_198795 | JGI IMG/M metagenome (GOLD analysis project Ga0302299, IMG submission 198795) | Peat permafrost microbial communities from Stordalen Mire near Abisko, Sweden - III_Fen_N3_4 | ecosystem: Environmental > Terrestrial > Soil > Wetlands > Permafrost | place: Sweden: Abisko... | reverse complement strand
GCCCGAGCTGGCGTGCCGCATGATCACCATGTCCGGGTTCATCGCCTCGAGGTTCTTCGCGGTGTCGAGCAGCGTCTCGCCCTTGGTCGCGCTCGAGGCCGCGACTGCGATCGACAGGCTGTCGGCGGAGAGCACGCGCTCGGCGATCTCGAACGAGGAGCGCGTGCGGGTAGAGGCCTCGTAGAAGAGGTTGACCACCGTCTTGCCGCGCAGCGCCGGCACCTTCTTGATCGGCCGCTCCAGGATCTCCTTCAGGCCGTCCGCGGTGTCGAGGATGGTCTGGATCTCCTGCGGCTCGAGCGGCTCGATGCCGAGCAGGTGCCGATGGGGAAAGCTCACCGCCGCCTCCGCGCCGCTGCCGCCTTCGCGGCGGGCCGGGCGGCACGGGGCGAGCGCCGCTTTCCGCCAGGCGCTCCCGCCGGCTTCGGCTTCGCCCCGCGCTGCATCAGCACCACCTCGTCGCGCCCGTCCTCCTCCTGCACCAGCACCTGCACCTCCTCGTCGCGCGAGGTGGAGAGAGAGCGTCCCACGTAGTCGGCGCGGATCGGCAGCTCGCGGTGGCCGCGGTCGACCAGCACGGCCAGCTCGATGCGGGCGGGCCGGCCGAAGTCGATCAGCTGATCGAGCGCCGCGCGCACGGTACGGCCGGTGAACAGCACGTCGTCGACGATCACGACGGTACGGCCGTCGATCGAGAAGACGATATCGGTGCCCTTCATGATCGGCTGTGCCGCGAGGCTCGTGAAGTCGTCACGGTAGAGCGAGATGTCGAGAGCCCCGACCGCCGGCTCGCTGCCGGCGACCTCGCCGATCAGGCGGGCGAGCCGGCGCGCGAGCGGCACGCCGCGGCTGCGCACACCGACGAGCGCCAGCCGCTTCACGTCGGGGCTGCGCTCGAGGATCTCGTGCGCCATGCGGGAGAGCGTGCGGGCCATCCGGCCCGCGTCCATCAGGGTGATGCTCGCCAAGGCGCGGCGATGCTACCGCGTTGCGGGTCCGCGGGACAAGCGGCGCCGGGCGCTGCGGCGTGGCTCAGGGGCGGTCCTCGGGCAGGGGCGGCAGGTCCTCGACCGCGCCGCCGGGCGCGGCCGGGGCAACCGCGACGCTCTCGTAGCTCGGGATGAAGGTGAGCGGGTTGTCGCTCGCGTACTGCGCGTCCACCAGCTCGCTGAGCACGCGGCCCTCCATGTCGCGCGGCACCGGCAGGCCCATCAGGTAGAGCAGGGTGGGGGCGAGGTCGAGGACGGTCGCGCCGGACGTCGTCGAGCCGGGGACGATTCCGTCCCCGACGATCAGCAGCACTCCGGGCGGCGCGCCCACGTGCGACGCCGCGGCGACGTCGGTGCCGGTCAATACGCCGAGCAGGCGCCGCCAGAGCGGCGTCGGCTCGAAGCCGTGGCCGGACACCACGACCAGCACGTCGCCGGGGCGCAGGCCCTTCTCGATCGTCTGCACCCAGCGGCCGACGAGCGCCGCGTAGCCGCCGAGCACCCGCCCATAGCGCCGCGCGTCCTCGGGAAGAACGTCGCCGAAGGCCTCCGGGTGCGCGTAGCGGTAGAACTCGTGGCCGGCGGCATCGAGGCCGTGCAGGCTGACGACCAGGAAGGACGGGTCGTACGCTGCGCGCAGCACGTCGGCGACCCGCTCGTAGGTCAGGTCGGGGGCCAGCGCGTCCGCGGCCAGCCGCTGCAGCGCCGGGTCGGCGAGCGGCGAGGCCGCGGGCGAGGGCGGGTCGGCCAGCTCGCGCAGCAGCAACGGGTCGATCTCCGACGGCTCGACCGCGCGCGCGACCGCCTCCTTCGCGAGATCGCGCGGGAACAGCGCGCCCGCGGCGCGCTCCGGGTCCAAACGCAGCAGGTGGAAGTAGGGCGAGACGACGAAGCCGCGGATCGTCTCCGGCGGATGCGTTCCCCACACGCCGACCAGGCCCGACGGGATCCCGAAGGCGTCGAGCACGTTCCAGAGGGCCCGCCGCCTGCGCGCGGTCGAGGGCACCGGGCGCCGGGAGACGAGCCGCGTGCGCTCGAGCAGGGCGACGCTCGCGCCCTTTGGCAGCAGCGCCCAGTCGCTCGGCGAAGCGAGCAGCCGGTAGGAGAAGGCGCTGCGGATGCCGTGGTCGCGCGGCAGGCGACCGGTCATCAGGGTCGTCCAGACCGGCGGCCCCTCGGTGGGCCTCACGGTCGCGAGCGGGGCCATGGCGCCCCGCCGGGCGAGGCGCTCCAGCCAGGGCACGCGCGCAGCCCCGGGGCCGCCCTCGAGGTCAGACGGCGAGAGGCCGTCGACGCCGACCACGACCACGCGCCGTACCGCGCGGCCAGCGTCGAGGCGAATCGCGGGCGCCCGCTCGGGCGGCTCGGGCGTCGGCCGCAGCGCGAGCGGCACCGCGATCGCGGCGGCGGGGGCGAGAATCGCGACGACGGCTGCGAACGGCCGCTCGTGGCGCGGGAACAGCGCGACGTCGAGGCCGACCGCGACCAGCGCGAGCGCCGCGCCCGAGACCACGAAGGCCGAGGCCGCCAGCGCGCCGACCGAGGCGAGCGGGATCGCGTGGCGATAGCTGAGCAGGTTGTGCCAGTAGAGCGCGGCGACCACCGCCAGCGCGACGAAGCTGAGCGAGGCGAGGAATGGGCGACCGTCGACCACCGGGCGCTGCGGCCGCGGCCACCAGCGCAGCGCGCTCGCGACGAGCGCGAGCAGCGTCAGCGCGCACGTGCCGCCGGTCGCCCACGGCAGGAACAGGCTCAGCAGCAGCGCCGGCGCCTCGCCGCGCAGAGTCAGCCCGGGGTTCAGCTGCAGGGCGAGCGTGCACAGAGCCACCGCCCCGATCGAGGCGGCGAGCCCCGCGCTCACGAGCGTGCGTCGCGCCACGCCGCAAGCCTATCCGATCGACGTGCCGTGGTCGACGCGGGCCGGCGGGCGCGGGTATGATCGCCCGATGCCCGCGAATCGTAGCGTGCCTCTGGTGGGCCGCGTGGCCCTCGGCGGGCCCTTCTTCCTGCTCAGCTTCCGCCACCCCGAGACCGCCGCCGAGGCGCAGCCGGGCCAGTTCGTGATGATCAAGGCGGGCCTCTCGGCCGAGCCGCCGCTGCGGCGCCCGTTCTCGATCCTGACGGTGGACGCCGCGGCCGGCACCTTCACGCTCTTCGTGAAGGCGATCGGCCCCGGCTCACGCGCGCTTTGCGCCCTGGCGCCGGGCGACGTGGCCCTGTGCCTCGGTCCGCTGGGCAGACCGTTCACTCCCCCGGCCGAAGGCGTCTGTGCGCTGCTGGTCGGGGGCGGCTACGGTGTCGCCCCGTTCCGCTTCCTCGCCGAGCGGCTGCGGCGCGACGACCCCGGCGCGCTCGAGCGCGCACAGCTGTTCTACGGCGGGCGGACCGCCGCGGACCTGCCCCTGCTCGAGCGCCTGCGGGACCTCGGCCTGGAGCTGGTCCCCGCCACCGAGGACGGCAGCCTGGGCGCGCGCGGGCGAGTCACCGTCCCGCTCGAGGCCTGGCTCGACGCGGCCGGCGGGCCGGCGCGCCTGTACGCCTGCGGGCCCGAGGCCATGATGCACGCGGTGGCGCGGATCGCCGCGCGGCGCGGGCTGCCGGCTGAGGTGAGTCTCGACCCGTGGATGGGCTGCGGCGTCGGCACCTGCCTCGGCTGCGTCGTGCGCGTGCAGGGCGCAGAGGAGGCCCGGCCGAAGTACCGCTGCGCGTGCACGGAGGGTCCGGTGTTCGACGCAGCGCGCGTCGTCTGGCCAGGGGACGAGACCTCGCGCGCGCGCGGCGCTGGCAGCGAAGGGGCGCGCGGATGATGCTCGCGGTCGAGGTCGCCGGCATCCGCCTCAAGAACCCGCTGATCGCCGCCTCCGGCACCTTCGGCTACGGCGTCGAGTACGAGGGGATGCTCGACCTCTCGCGGCTTGGCGGGATCGTCTCGAAGGGCCTGTACCTGGAGCCGCGCGAGGGGGCGCCCACGCCGCGCATCGTCGAGACCCCGTCGGGCCTGCTGAACGCGATCGGCCTGCAGGGCATCGGCATCCGAGCGTTCGTGCAGGACCTGCTGCCGCGCCTCGTCCGGCACGACACGGCGCTGCTCGTGAACGTGTGCGGCGAGACGGTCGAGGAGTACGCCGAGGTCGCCCGTGTCTGCGACGGAGCGACCGGGATCGCCGGCCTCGAGGTCAACATCTCCTGCCCCAACGTGAAGAAGGGCGGCATGGCCTTCGGCGGCGACCCGCGCCTGACGCACGAGGTCGTGTCCGCCGTGCGCCGGGCGACGCGGCTGCCGGTGATCCCGAAGCTGTCGCCGAACGTGGGCGACATCACCGTCTTCGCGCGCGCGGCCGAGGAGGCGGGGGCCGACGCGCTCTCCTGCGTGAACACGCTGCTGGGCCTGGCGATCGACGTCGAGGCGCGCCGGCCGCGGCTCGGCTTCGGCACCGGCGGGCTGTCCGGCCCGGCGATCCGGCCGGTGGCGGTGCGCATGGCCTGGCAGGCCGCGCGCGCCGTGCGCATCCCGGTGATCGGGATCGGCGGCATCGCGTGCGCGAGCGACGCGCTCGAGTTCCTGATCGCCGGCTGCCGCGCGGTGCAGATTGGCACCGCGAACTTCGTCGACCCCGGGATCTACGAGCGCGTGCTCGCGGAGCTCGCTGCCTACCTCGACCGGCACGGGCTCGAGGACGTGAACGCGGTGGTCGGCACGCTCGAGTACCCCGGCCTGCCCCGGCTGTGCGAGGAGAAGCGCTGATGGACGCTCGCGAGCGACTGATCGTGGCCCTCGACGTGCCGACCGCGGACGCTGCCCGTGCTCTGGTGGAGCGCCTGGCCGGCCGTGTCGGCATGTTCAAGGTCGGCAGCCAGCTGTTCACGGCGGCCGGCCCCGAGCTGGTGCGCTGGATCGTGGCGCGCGGCGAGCGCGTCTTCCTCGACCTCAAGTACCACGACATCCCGAACACCGTCGCCGGCGCCGTCAGCGGCGCCGCGCGCCTCGGCGTCACGCTGCTCGACGTCCACGGGCTCGGCGGCGGCGCGATGCTCGTCGCGGCGGCGGGCGCGCGCGGCGCGGCCTCCACGCGCCTGCTCGCGATCACCATCCTGACGAGCCACGACGCGGCGACGATCGACGAGATCGGCGTGCTGGGCCCGCTCGGCGAGGCCGTGCGCCGTCTCGCGCTGCTGGCCCGGGACTCGGGCCTGGACGGCGTCGTCGCCTCGCCGCACGAGGTGGGCCTCGTCCGCGCGGCGTGCGGTCCCGGCTTCTTGATCGTCACGCCCGGGATCCGTCCGGCGGGGGCCGCGCGCGGCGACCAGGCGCGCGCGGCGACGCCGGCCGCGGCACTCGCCGCCGGCGCCGACTACCTCGTGGTGGGGCGGCCGATCAGCGAGGCGGCGGACCCGGCGTCCGCCGCCGACGCGGTCGTGCGCGAGATGGCGAGCGCCGTCCGCTAGCGCTCGACGAAGAACGAGAACACGACGCGCTCGCCCGGCCGGCCGCGCAGCCGGAACACGACCGCGTCGCCGCCGACCTCGGCCACGTCGCCCGCGATCACACGCAGACTGCCCGCCTGCAGGCCGGGCACGGCGCCGAGCTCGAAGCGCCAGGTGCCCGGCGAGCGCCCGCCGACGAGCGTGGCCTCGACGCGGTTCTCGCCCTGCGCGACGCGCAGCGCGAGCGCGGCGCGACCCGCGCTCGGGAACACGGCCTCGCCGTTGACGACCACCTGGCCCGATCCGCCGGGCAGGCCAAGGTCGCTGACGGCGCTCGCGCTCGGCTCGGAGCGGGCCGAGGCCGTCGCCTGGCCGGGAACGTCGCATCCCCTGACGGTGTTGGAGATGGTCACGGTCACGGGTGCCGAGAACGTGGCGTTGCCACAGCCGTCCTGGGCCCATGCCTGCAGAGTGATCCGGCGCGTGCAGGCAGTGACCAGGTAGGCGTTGACCGCGGTCTCGCTCCAGTCGAACGGCCAGGGAGCGCCACCGCCGACCGGCCCGAACGCGACAGGGTTGGAGCCGCTCCAGTCGACCTTGTACTCGACCGCCGCGATACCGCTGTTGCCGGTGGTCGAGTCGTCGGCCGACGCCTCGAAGTGCACCGGGTAGAGCTGGCTGCCCGGGTAGGTGGCCCCGTCGGGCGGCAACAGCAGCCTCACGACTGGGCCCTGCGTGTCCGTGCAGGTCGCGCCGCTGACGCTGACGCTCACCCGCCGCGTGGCCTTCGGGTCGTTGTTGGGCGCGACCGAGCGGATGTTCATCGCGACCGCGAACGCCCGCGAACCGGAGGCGCGCACGCCCCTGCCGGCGAGCCCCTGCGACGCCACAGCCCCCTTCTCCGTGAAGGTGACCGTGGACCGGCAGGTCGCCGTGGTCAAGGTGCCGTCCACCTCGACGTTGAAGCGGAGGGGATAGGGACCCGCGGTCTCGCACATGTCGAACACCAGCGTCAGCGGGTCGGAGCCCGAGATCGCGTCGCCCTGGAGCACGCCGTCGCGAAACACCTTGAACACGGGGTTGAACGGCGTCCCGGAGACGAGCGTCGTGGTCGTGGTGGTGGTGGTGGTGGTCGTCGTCGTCGGAACCGTGATGGTGGTCGTGGTCGTGGTCGACGAGTTCCTGCCCGCGATCAGCGCGGCCCCGCCCCCGACCACCGCCGCGCCGCCCCCCACGATCAGGGCAGTGGGGCCGATCGCCGCCCCCGCCGCGGCGAAGCCGAGGGGAACGCGCGGGAAGACGGTGACGGGGGCCTTGGTCAGCCATGGCGCGACCAGGCCGCGGTCCTCGCAGTCGGACTCGCGCGCGACAACGCGGGCGTCGGTCTCGCTGGTACGGCTCACCGCGAACTGCCGGTCCACCGCGTCGAGGTAGTACTGGACGTGCTTGCCGACCAGCTCCTTCTTCGGCTTCGGCAGGATGCCGGAGTGGCAGGGCGCGTCGGACTTCATCTCGACGTAGTACCAGTCGGGTGGCGCGTCGACGACCCGGAAGTACACACGCGCGCGCGCGAGGCCGGTGGCCGGCGCGAAGCACGCGTTCATCCGCGGATACTTCCCGGCGACGATGCACTTCACCGTCTTGTGGTCGATCGCAAGGCCCTGAGCCAGCGCCGTGGCGGAGGAAGCCAGCAGCAGCACCAGCGCGAGTTTCGAGGCGTGGTTTGGCATCTCTGGCTCCTAGGGTTCCGCGATGAAGGAGAACGCAATCCGCTCGCCCGGCCGGCCCCGGAGGCGGAACACCAGCGTGAGCGGCTCGGGATCGCTGACGGTGTCGCCGAGCTGAAGCGCCGCATCCTTCAGCACCTTGAACACCGGCGCGAACCCGGGGGCCGGCAGGGTGGTCGTGGTGCTGGTCGTCGGCGGCAACGTCTCGGGAGGTGAGGTCACCGGGGGCTCGCCGCCCCCCGTGCCGCCGCTCGACCCACGGGCGGCCACGGCGATGCCGCCGCCCGCGAGCGCCGCACCGGAGCCGACGACGACGGCCAGAGTGGCGCCCCCGAGGCCGGCGGCTCCGCCGGAGAAGCCCGTGGGCATGCCGGGGAACACGGCGACGCGCGCGCTGTCCAGTAGCGGCGCGACTGGCCGCTTCGGGTCGCACTCGCCCGGGGCTGCGACCACGCGCGCCTCCGCCTCGGCGGTCCGACTCTCGACGAAGGCCTGGTCGAACGCGTCGACGTAGTGTTGGAGGCGGCGGCCGACCAGCTCGCGCCTGGGGCGCGGCAGCACGCCGGCGAAGCACGGCGCGTCGGACCTCATGTCGACGTAGTACCAGTCCGAAGGTCCCTCGGCCACACGGAAGTACACCCGGGCCCAGGCAAGCCGCGAAGCAGGCGCGAAGCGGGCGTTCAGGCGGGGGAACTTGCCTGCGACGATGCAGCCGACGGTCCTGTGGTCGATGGCGACGCCCTGCGCGGCGGCCGGCGCGGCGATAGCCGTCAGGCCCGCCGCACACACCGCGACGGCCGCGCGAGTCGACATTCGTGCTCTCCGACCGCCGCCAAGCAGGCGAGCGGCTCCTGACGCCGGAGACACCCGGCCCGGACGGAGTTTAGCATCCGCTGCCGGGCGGGCCGTGACGCAGGTCACCGGCCGCTGACCGCCTCGTCGCGCTGCAGGCGCTCCGCCCACGGCGTCCAGGCGTAGGTCTGGCGCAGCTCGCGCCTCCACGCTTCGGCGCCTGCCGCCTGGCCCGCGGCCTGACGGGCGCGCGCGCCGGAGTACAACGCCTGGGGACGATGCGCTCCGCCGCCCTCATCGATCAGGGCGCCGAACGCGAGCGCCGCCTCGCGCGGATGCCCCGCGCGCAGCAGCGCCTCGCCCTCGAGGCAGAGCAGCTCCGCGCCGCGCGGATCGGGTGCGGACGCGAGCCCAGCGGCGTTTCGCGCGAGCTCGGCCGCGTCGTCCCAGCGTTCCGCGGCATAGGCCCGGGAGGCACGCTCCAGGAGCGGCCCGGGGTCCGGGCGGGCCTTGTCGGGGGCGAGGCGCAGCGCGGCGAGCGTCAACACCAGCAGGACGGGCAGCGCACGCACGACGCGCGCGCTCCGAGGCGCCTCGGCAGCAGGCGCGTCGCGGGGTGGCGTCCGACGGCGCGCGACACGCGCGAGCCCGGCGGCGCCCGCCGCCAGCGCGAGCGCGTAGCCCAGCCAGTCGGGCCACGCGCGCCCGGCGTACCACAGCCGCACATCGCGCTGCGTGGGAACGACCAGCATCAGCCCCGGCGAGACCAGGTACGGTCCCGCCGCTCCGGACACGCGCCAGCGCGGGTGGTAGGAGACCTTGACCAGCAGCGGGTGGCCCGGGCGGTCCGTGCGAATGCGGATCTCCTCCTCGCCGAGGATCGCTTCAACGTGCGCTCCGCCCGGAAGCGCGCGCTCGGGCGGGGCCGCCCACGGGTCGGCGGCGGTCAGCGCGAAGCGCGGGTCGCGAGTGAAGACGAGCAGCGCGCGGTTCGCCGGCTTGCGCGTGAACCAGCGGTAGGACGCGTCGCGCCAGTCGGCCGGATCGCAGCGCACCGGCTCGTAGCCGAGCGGCTCGACGTAGCCGGGACCCGGCTCGCGCAGGCGATAGACCGTGTACGGCGGGATGCGCGCCTCGCGCACCAGCTCGGCGCTGGCGTCGAGCGCGGCGGTCAACGCCGGGCTGAGCGCCACGACCTGGCCGACGTTGAGCAGCCGCAGGCGCGCGAGCGCGCTCTCGGGGTCGAAGCGCGAGTAGCTGCGGCTGCGGAACGGGTTGGGCGAGCGCGCGAACAGCTCGGAGGCGAGGTAGAAGACCGGGTGCGCGGTCGTGCTCGCCTGGTTGTGGACCCCCTCGAGCGTCGAACGGCCCGAGAAGAACGGCAGCGTCTCGTACACCCGCAGCGAGCCCGCCCGCTCGTGCGCGGCGTCGTACTCGACCTCCACGCGCGGGTCGCGCAGGCTCCCGCGCAGCCGGTCGTTGAGCGCGCGCCAGGCCGGCCACAGCTCCTTCGCCTCGAGCCCCGAGTAGTTCCAGTCGATCCAGTAGCGCAGGAAGCGCGAGGAGCCGTCGGCGCCGGCCACGGCGAGCGCGAGCAGGCCGAGCGCGGCGAGCTCGGCGAGCGCGAGGCGCGACAGCAGCAGGCCCAGCGACGCGGCACCGCACAGCGCCAGCGCGAGCTGGGCGAACGGCGCCGAGCGCACGTCGACCACGCCGAGGCCGGGGCCGGCGCACACGAGCGCAGCCGCGGTCAGCGCGGCCCAGCCGAGCAGCAGCAGACGGCTGTCGGCACCGCGGCGCCTGGCGCAGGTGGCCGCGAGGCCGGCGGCAGCCAGCAGGAACAGCGGCCACAGCAGCGTCGGCAGCAGGGCGCGCGTGGTGATGTCGATCCAGGCGTCGTCGTACGGCGTCGTCCAGCCCCAGTCGGCCGCGAGCGGCAGCAGCACGGGCGCGGCGAAGCCGAAGGCGAGCGCGGCGACAGCCGCCAGCCAACCGAGTGCGCGCAGCGGTTGCCGGTCCCAGAGCAGCAGGCCCGCGGCCGTCAGCCCGGCCCACAACACGGCGTAGCCGTGGGCGGAGCAGGTGAGCGCGAGCAGTAGGCCCGGCAGGAACGGGCCGCGCCCATCGGCGCGCGCCCGCCACAGCTCCCCGAGGAAGAGCAGGGCGAAGCCGGTCCCGTACGTGTACGAGAACTCGCCCGTCAGCGTCGACGCGATCGTTCCGCCCCAGATCGGGTTCTCCTCGACGTAGAGGAACACCAGCGCAGCGCCCGCCCCGAGCAGCGGCGCGGGGAAGGGCAGGCGCATCCGGCGCAGCGCGACGTACGCGAACACCGGCAGCAGGAACACGCCGAGCGCGCTGCCGATCTTGAACGCCACCGGCATGCCCGCGAGCGGCGCGAGCGCCGCCATCAGCAGGAACGGGAACGGAAAGTAGTAGAGCAGGATCGGCTGCCCCAGGTACGCGCCGGGGTACCAGCCGTGGAGTCGCAGCTGGGGCAGCAGGCGCTCGCAGAGCCAGACGGCGGTCGGGTAGTGGCACGGCGTGTCGCCGCCGGCGGTGATCGTCGACAGCAACAGGAGCGACGGGCGCAGCAGATCGACCAGGACGAGCAGCAGGAAGGTCAGGCCGAGCGCGTCGGCGAGGCGCTGGCGTCTCGGGCCCGGGCTCATCGCGGGCAGTCTACCCGATCGCCCCGGGCGCCCGCCGGCCGCTGCGAGCGAGCGATGTCCGCACGCTGCCGATGCGTCGGGGCTGTCCTCAGCCGCCAAAAAGGGGTAAGGTCGAGACCTGTCAGGCTGTGCCCGCTGCCCTCGCAGGCGGGGCCTGGAGGGCACGAGATGGCGAAGCGTGTTTTCGTACTGCTGATCGGCAACAAGGAGCGCGGCGAGGTCAACCACTTCCAGCTCTTGCAGGAAGACACCGCGCAGGCCGAAGGGCGCCGGCTCGGTTTGGACGTCGAGGTGGCCTTCGCCCCCGGCTTCGACCAGCTTCGGGCGCTGAAGCGTCGCATGATGGACACGTCGGCGGGGACCGTCGACGCCGTCGTGACGGAGCCTGCGAACAACGCGACGCTCGACCTGATGCTGGGCGAGCTCAAGGGCAGGACCAGCCTGATCATCCTCAGCGCCTGGGGAGTGTCGATCGAGCAGAACGCCCCGAGCTGGGGTGGCGGCCTGGCCGTCGGCAGCGTCGGCACGGACCACACGCGGGTGGGTCAGATCCAGGGCCGCCAGGCGAACGCGCTGCTCGGCAGCGGCGGGCGCATGCTCTACGTGGCCGGGCCGCTGCGCGCGGCAGCGGCTCAGCAGCGGCTCGACGGCCTGAAGTCCCAGGTCAGCGCGGGCGTCAAGGTCGAGGAGATCTCGGCCGGCCAGTGGACGGAGTCCGACGGCATCGTCGCGTTCAACGACTGGTACCGCGTGGCCAAGGCGCGCGACCCGATCGTCTCGGTGCTGGCCGCGGGCAACGACGAGCTCGCGCTCGGCGCCCGGCGCGCCTGCGAGGCCCTGGTGAACACCCAGCACCGCGAGGCGCTGCTGAAGGCGAAGTTCCTCGGTGTCGACGCCTGCCCGACCTTCGGACAGAAGCTGATCGCGGACAAGCAGCTGTTCGCCAGCGTGCTGACGCCGGCCAACACCGGGCTCGCCCTCGGCCACCTGCATCGCTTCTGGTCCCAGGGCACGCCGGTGCCGCTGCGCTCGTTCACGGACGCCCGGCCCTGGCCACCGTCGAGCGCTCCCGCCTAGCTCCCGCGCCGCGCCGTCCTTTACCGCGACGGCGCGCTCGGATAGGATGTGCCGCTTCTGCAATGAAAGACCCGCGGCGCATCCTCGTCGTCGACGACGACCCGGGCATCGGCCTAATGCTGACGAAGGCGCTTGGGCGCCACGGTTTCGAGGTCGACGCCGCCACCTCGGCCGACGAGGCGCTGGTGCGCACCGGGACCACCCGCTACGACGCCGCGCTCGTGGACCTCGTGATGCCGGGCCGCGACGGGGCCGACCTCTCGGCGACGCTGCGTCGGCAGTTCCCGGGCCTGCCCGTGGGCCTGCTGACCGGCTACGCCCACTCGCCCCTGATTCCCGCCTTCGAGAAGTCGGGCATGGCCGTGTTCAAGAAGCCGGTGCTGATCCAGGATCTCGTCGACTTCCTGGACCGGGAGATCGGCTAGCCTTCCGCAGCAGCCGCTCGCGCCGACGTTCGAAGCCCTCGGCCAGGTGCCACGAGCGCATGTCGCGTTGCCGCCGTGGCTCGACCAGCGCCAGCCCGCGGGCCACGGCCGCGAGCGCCCGTTCGAGGTCTCTCGTGCGGTGCTCGTGGTGCATCGCCAGCTCGCGCCAGGCCTCGACCTCCCCCGCCGCCCCCGCCTCGGCCCAGAGCTGCGCGGCGCGCGCGGGCTCGCCCGCGCGCTTGGCGCGCCACGCGAGCCTCAGCAGCGCGGCGCCGCGCAGCGGCCCGGAGGCGTGCTCGAGCGCGCGCCGGTACTCCACCTCGCTACGCTCGAACAGCTGCGCTCGCTCGAGCACGCGCGCGAGACTGTAGACGTCGCGCGCGTCCTCGGCCCGCCCCTCCTCGACCCACCGGCAGGCGAGCACCGCGAGCGCGGCGAGCGAGACGATGTCCTGGCGGTTGTGCTCGAAGACGCGGGCCAGCGCCCGGGCGTCGCGCCGGCGCACCCAGTCGAAGTAGACCTGTGGGATCTCTTCCCCGGGGATATCACCGGTGCGACGCAGGCCCAACAGCCCCGCCTCCAGCGACTGCAGGCGGCAGGACTCGAGCCGCGCCTTCCACAGCCGGCGCGCCGGGTGCAGCAGGTCGAGATGCGGCGCCTCCGTCAGCGGGAAGCGGCCGCGGTTCAGCCGGAAGCGCGCGTCCAGCAGCGGCACGTCGAACATCTTGCCGTTGAACGTCACCAGACCCTCGAAGCGCCCCAGCTCACCCGCCAGGGCGTGCAGCAGCGCGGCCTCCTCGTGGTAGTCGCGCATGAAGTACTGCCGCACGCGGAAGCGTTCGCCGTCGAACCAGCCGAGGCCGATCAGGAACGCGGCCGTGCCCGCGCCGCCCGCGAGGCCGGTCGTCTCGGTGTCGAGGAACACGGCCCGGCGCAGCTCGAAGCCGGCCAGCGCCGGCTCGCCCGTCAGCACGCCGACCGTCGCGGCATCGACCGCGTGCACGCGCGAGAGCGGGACGTCGCCGTGCCGCTGCTCGAGGTGCACCGAGCTGTCGACGAGAAAGAACTCGCCGCGCTCGTTTTCGACGCGCATGCCCTCGACCAGCTCTTCGAGCGGGACGGCCTGCGTCGGGCGCGGCCGCGCCCGCTCCTTGAGCGCGGCCGCGCCGACGAGGCGCTCGAGTCGGGCCTTGAGCGAGATCTCGCCGTCCACCGGTTCGACGCCGCCGAGCAGCTCACGCTCGAGCCTCTCGAGCGCGGTCGGGGCGAGATCGTCGGCCGGCGACGGCCGCTTCAGCCGCTGGAGCCGGTCGTGAAGAGAGTAGACAGGCAT
>Ga0302299_10001656_pt1 | contig 13447 bp, 9 predicted proteins | sample III_Fen_N3_4_FD_198795 | JGI IMG/M metagenome (GOLD analysis project Ga0302299, IMG submission 198795) | Peat permafrost microbial communities from Stordalen Mire near Abisko, Sweden - III_Fen_N3_4 | ecosystem: Environmental > Terrestrial > Soil > Wetlands > Permafrost | place: Sweden: Abisko... | reverse complement strand
GTGGAGCTTCCAGGCCGGGGCGGCGCCCGCGTCGGCGACGCACTCGTAGATCTGGACGCCCTTGGCGGCGGCCATGAACACCACCTTGTGGCCCTCGGGAACGGCGAGCTCGGTGGGGACGGTGGGGCGGACCAGTCCCGCGCCCATTCCGCCCGCAGCCGGGCCAGGGGCAGCGACGGCCGCGCCGGGCGTGGCGGGATCCGCGGTGCCGGCCGTCGGGGCCGGCGTGGTGACGTCCTTCGCGGCCGGCGCTCCACCGCAGCCGATCACACACAGGACAAGCGCCGATAACTGAGCTCGCATGACAACCTCCATGGTGGCGGGGAATATACGGGTCAGGTCGGGCCAGGTCGCGCGCCGGTGCAGGAATGACTCGTGATCGAGATCATACAAGCGCGCGTGTCTGCATCGCAGAGCACGATCGGGAGTGCGCGTGATCATGGTCAAGGTTAGCCGGGCGCGGATTCCGTGCCGAGGTCACCGAGGGCACCGTGCAAGGTCGACGGCGGGCACTGATCAGCCGAATAGCCAGAAGTGACAGGCGTGGTCGTGGGCGTGAGCGTCTCATGATTCATCACGAGTCTTCGTCTGTGATGGCTCGATCCTCCGGATCGTCGACGGCGACGTGATGGTTGACTCAGGTCGTCGCGGTCGACGGCAGCGAAGCGGGGCGTAGTCGTTGAGTCGACATCGACCTCTGACCATTCATCACAAGTCGGGCGCCGATCGTGGACGTGGGCGTGATCGTGATCGCCACAGGGATCGTGGAGGTGATCGCTACCGTCGACGACTCGGCCCCACGGCAGGTCAACGGGCGGATCACGATCAGGGTGGGGTTCACGTTCAGGTGCACGGCCACGGTCACGGACCCGATCACGTCAACGTCAACGCCGACCGAGCGCCGTCGTGACCTGCGACCACGGCGTTGAAGTCGGCGATGAGGGCCAGACGTCCACGTATCGCTGCGCTGCCGTCAAGCGCCAGCGCTCCGACCTGCGCTGGCGCTGGCTGCAATCAGCGCAGCTTCAGGATCTCGGCTTCGACCTCGGCGAGCGCGCTGCGCAGCAACGTCGAGCGTGGATCGCTCGCGATCGCGAGCTTCAGCTGGAGCACGGCGCCCGTCAGCTCGCCACGGCGCAGGCACAGCTCGGCCTTGCGGTAGTAGACCAGCGCTTTGCTGTTCATCGCCTGCGCGCTGTTGCTCGGCGCGGCGTCGGGCACCGTGACTGCCTTGTTGGGGGCGGCGGAGTAGGGGACCTGGACCGTCGGTGGCAGCACGCGGGGGCCGGGATCCGATTCGCGCGCGGTGCGGACGCGCGACGGCGAGCGCTGGTTGCGCAGCTCCTGGTAGGCGGCAGCGGCGCGCGCGTAGGCTGTGGTCACCAGCTCGAGCTCGTCGGCCGCCAGCGTCGCGCGGTGCAGATCCGGATGTGCGACCCGCGCGATCTTGTGGAACGCCTCCTGGGCGTCGTCGAGGCTGGCGTCGGCCGCGATCTCGAGCAGCTGGTGGGCGGGCGCGGCCTTGCGCTTGACCACGCCCTGCGCCCACACGAGGACATCGCTTCGTGTGGTCATGGCTTGTCGACCGGCGCGCCGATCACCTGGAGTGTGGCCTCCTGGTGCCGGCCCGACGTCTGATCGCTCGCGCGCACGTGGAGGATGCCGTCCGCGTCGACCCGGAACTGGACCTCGATCTTGAGATCGCCGCGCGGCTTGGGCGCGAGCCCGTCGAGCAGGAGCGTGCCCAGCGGCTCGTTCTCGGTGTAGCGCCGGGCCTCGCCGCGGCAGCAGTCGATCTCGACCCGGGTCTGGTTGTCGCGCGAGGTCGTGAAGATCCGCGTGCGTTCGATCGGGATCGGCGCGTTCTTGTCGAGCAAGCGCTCGATGTAGCCGCCGGCCGTGTGGATCGATAGCGTCGCCGGGTTGACGTCCATGAGGACGGGCCGCCTCGCCGCGATCTCGGGGAGCGTGACCCCGCCGCGCGCGAGCGGCGAGTGCCCGACCGTCGCCACCGCGTCGCGCGCCGCCACGCCGGTGCCGGCCGACAGGTTGCCGGTCAGGCTCCCGGCCTGGATCGCGGCGCCCTGTGCGACGACCTCGTCGGGGTTGATCGCGATGTTGGGCTCGCGCGCGAAGATCTCCGCCAGCCGCCGACGCACCAGCGGGATCCGCGTCGAGCCACCGACGCACAGCACCTCGCTGACCATGTGCGGATCGATGTCGGCGGCGGCCAGCACCATGCGGGTCACGTTCATCGTGCGCTGGACGTAGCCCGCGATCAGGTCGTCGAGCTGCGCGCGGGTCATCGCGAAGCCGAGCTTGCCCACGCCGGTGGGCAGGTCCAGGCCCTCGATCTCGCCCTCCGCGGCGTCGTTGTCCGACAGGTGGATCTTGATGGCCTCGGCACCCATCATGAGCTTCATCATCAGGCCGGCGTGCGGGCGAGGATCGACCCCGAGCGAGCGCTGGCACTCGGCCGCGAGGTACTCCGCGACCGCGCGGTCGAGGTCGTCTCCGCCGAGGAAGAAGTCGCCCTCGGACGCCAGGACCTCGAACACCTCACCGTTGATCTTGAGGATCGAGACGTCGAACGTGCCGCCGCCGAAATCGAATACGGCGATGATCTGGTTGCGATCGCGTCCGAACCCGTAGGCGAGCGCGGCCGCGGTGGGCTCGTTGATGAGGCGCAGCACCTCGAGCCCGGCGAGCCGGCCAGCCTCCTTGGTCGCCTGGCGCTGCGCGTCGGTGAAGTTGGCGGGGACGGTGATCACCGCGTCCTTGACCTGCGTGCCGAGCTGGCGCTCCGCCGCGCGCTTCAGGTGCAGCAGGACGTGGGACGAGATCTCGGGCATCGTCATGCGGCGATCGCGCAGGGCGACGATCGGCTGCTGGTTCTGGCCCTCGACGACGTTGTAGCGCACGCCGGTAAGCGCGAGCTGGACCAGCGGCGCGCGCATGTTTTGGCCGATGAACCGCTTGGCGGAGTGGATCACGTTGTGCGGCTCGCTCAGCCGGTAGCGCTTGGCGTCGGTCCCGGCGACCACGCCGCCGCTGGCCGGAAACGCGACGACCGAGGGGTGGACGCGCTCGCCGCGCGCGCCGAGGATGAACTCGACGCCGGTCGGCGTCGCGATCGCAGCGACCGAGTTGGTCGTACCGAGGTCGATCCCGAGAGCGACTGACACCCAGCCCCGAGTGTCACGCAAAGCCGGGCCGAGCGGGGAGGATTCGTGTCACGACCTGCTGAGCACTGTTCGTGCCCATGTGCGTCCTGTGTGTCCCGCGCTTGTGCTCGGGAGATCCCGGACCGGTGTCGGGCTTGCGCTCGCTGGCTCGCACAAGGCTCCTCGGTGCTCGCGTGTCGTGACCGCGTGCTCGGCCGCGGCCTACTGCTGCGTACCGACCGGCTGCGGCTGGGCGGCGATGGCCGGCTGGGCAGCGATGGGCTGAGCGGCAGTGGCTTGTGGGGCGACGGGCTGCTGCGCGACCGGCTGGGGCTGGGCGGCGACCGGCGGCTGGGCGGCGAAGGCCGGCGGCGCGGTGTAGACGATGCACGTCGCGTAGAGGCCCTTGCGCTCGCGCGGGTGCTCGACCAGCCAGGCCTCGGCGTCGCCGAGGTTGGGATCGCGCGACGACATGCCGCCGAGCACGATGCCGTCGCAGCCGAGCTGCGCGGCGCGCGCGCGGAGCTCGTCGAGCATCTCGGGGGTGCGATCGGTCGACAGCCCCGAGGTCGCCTCGGCCTCGAGCAGGACGAGGTCGACGTGGGGCCGGGCCGGGGCGCCGCTGGTGAACAGCTCGACGGACATCGGCGAGCGCGGGGCGAGCGGCCGGGGCGAGGGATTGATGGCGGTGGCCTGAATGGAAGTTCCACAACCGACGACCAGGACGAGAAAGGCTAGAGGAGACTTGAAGCTCGACATGCCAGACGCTGGAGCAAGCGCAGCGCCAATGCCGGAATGCGTGCAACTCGTTGAGGCGAGGTGCACGGCGGCCAGCCGGACGCGGTGCTGTGAACGCGCGGCCTGTGCCGATCACACCTCGCTCGCGAGCGCCGTCACGTCGCCTGGCAGGAAGCGGGCGCGAGCTTGATCCGGCGCGACGCCGGGGCTCTGGTTACGTCGGGTTCGTGCCGGTGAGGTGGCGGGCGATGATGCGGCGCTGGATCTGCCCGGTGCCCTCGAAGATGTCGTAGATCTTGGCGTCGCGGTACCACTTCTCGACGGGGTGGCCGGGCTCGAGCGCCTCTTCACCGAGCAGCACCATGGCGCGGTGGGTGACGTGCTGGACGGTGCGCGCGGCGTGCGCCTTGGCGGCGGACGCCTCGGCGACGTTGTCGAGGTGATGATCGGCCATCCACGCGGCGCGGTGGACGAGGAGGCGCGAGGCCGAGATCTCCATGTGCATCTCGGCGAGCTCGAACATCAGGTGCTGGTGGCTCGCCATCGGCGTGCCGTGCAGCGAGCCGCCGCGGACGCGCTCGAGCAGGTGCTCGTAGGCGGCGCGCGCGATGCCGACCGCCTGGGCGCCGACGGCGGGCCGGGTCGAGTCGAGCATCTTCTTGGTGTCGGACAGTCCGCCGGCCGGACCGTCGCCCGAGTGTGCGCCGCCGAGCATCATGTCGCGGTGGACGCGGACGTCTTCGAAGTGGACCTGGGCGGTCTCCGAGGCGCGGATGCCGAGCTTGGCCTCCTTCTTTCCCGGGACCAGGCCGGGCGTGTCGCGCGCGACGAGGAACGCGCGCACGCCCGCGCGGCCGGCCGCCGGATCGGTCTGCGCCCAGACCACGTACGCCGACGCCGAGCGTCCGTTGGTGATCCACTGCTTGCTGCCGCGCAGGATCCAGTGGTCGCCGTCGGGGCGCGCCGAGGTCTTCATGCCGGAGATGTCCGAGCCGGTCGCGGGCTCGGACAGGGCCATCGCCGCGATCCGGATGTGGCCGTGCTCGTCGTTGCCGGCGAGTAGGCGGCGAAACTCCTGCTTCTGCTCGCTGGTGCCCATCCGCGCGATCGGCGACGCGGCGAGGCCGGAGCCGCCGAGCGCGAGCGCGATGCCCGCGCAGCCCCAGGCCAGCTCCTCCGAGGCCGCGACGCCGAGCCGCGCCTGGCTCTTCGGCTTGGCGGGATCGGGGTCTTCCTCGATGCCGGTCAGGCGCCTCCGGCCGTCGAGCACCGCGGTCTGCGTCATGCCGACGGCCTGGGCGGCTCGCATGAGGTCCCACGGCATCGACTCCTCTTGATCGTGCTTGATCGCGATCGGTCGCATCATGTTGGCGGCGAACGCGCCGAGCATTTGTCGGATGCCCTGGAGCAGGGGGTTGTCGTGAAACAGGTCCATGGCTGCCTCCTGTGTGCGCTACATCGCCCGGGCCGCGAGCACGCGGGCCAGGCGCTCGTCGCCGTGCAGCGCCTCGAAGGCGCGCGCGTCGCGCATCAGCTTCTCGACCGGGTAGTCGTTGACGAAGCCATAGCCGCCGAAGATCTGGACCGCGTCGATCGTGGCGCGGGTGACGGCGTCGCCGGCGTGGACGTGGGCGCGGCTCGCGGCGTCGCCGGCCTCGGGCGCGCCGGTGTCGAGCGCCCAGGCCGCGTACAGCGCCATCAGGCGCGCCGCGTCGGCGCAGGTTCGCGCGTCATCGCGCAGCCGGATCAGCGCCTCGAACTTGCCGATCGGCTGGCCGAACTGGACGCGCTCGGCGGCGTAGCGCTCGGCGTGGTCCAGCGCGGCGGTGGCGACGCCGGCCGCGCGGGCGGCGAGCGAGCTGTGGGCCCAGGCCAGCATCTCGGCGGTGGCGGCCTGCGCCTGGTCGCCGCGCGCGAGCACGAACGCGGCGGGTACCGGGTGCGCGTCAAGCGTCGCGGTCGCCCACCGCGCGGCGCGCCAGCCCGACGGCGTGATCGGCGTGCGCGCGAGGCCGTCGGTGGCGAGCACGAACACCGCGCCGCGCGCAGCGACGACGACATGGCTCGCCACCGCGAGCGCCGGGACCGGACCGAGCTTGCCCGATACCCGGAGCTCGCCGCCGGCGTCGATGAGCTCGAGCCGGCCGCGGCTGTCGTGCGCGAAGCTCGCGAGGCCGCCGGCGACCAGCGAGCTGAACACCGCGTCGCGGGCGACCTCGGAGCCCCACGCGCCGACCGCGAGCGCGGGCTCGACGTTGGTCTCGAGCAGCGCGGCCAGGCCGGCGCAACCGCGGCCGAGCTCGTAGCCGCGCAGCACCCGCGTGGTGTGGAGGTAGCGACTCTCGAGCGTACCGCCGTGGCTGGCCGGCACGGCGTCGACGAACCAGCCGAGCTCGGCGCCGGCGGGATGGAGCCGCTCGGGAGGCGCGCCGGCGCGATCGGCGTCTGCTGCCCAGGCCGCGAGGTCGCGCTCCGCGAACCGCCGCACGGTCCGAACGATCAGCTGTTGCTCGTCGTCGAGCCCGAACTCCATGGCGAAGCTGTACCGCGCCCGGCGGGGCGGCGTCATCCCGCTGCGCGGCCGCGCTTCTCCGCAGCCCGTGGGTACCCGAGCGTGCCGCCCATCGTCGCGTCCGGAGCACCGCGCGATGAGCGGCCCGCGGCGTCTCGTCGGGCCGACAGGTATCCACGCGTGTGGGCAACGGCGCACTGGGAGCAGACTTTTCCTGACGAGTCATCGCGAAGAAATGCTGTGGTGGCGGTGACGGTCGCGTCGCCTCACCCGCATGCTGACGCTGGACCGCCTCGTCGCTCGTACCGAGCGCAACGCGCTCCGGACGCCGCGCGTGGCCCAGCTCGACGGCGACGCTGCGCGTGTGGGCGACGATGTACGTGCCGAGATCCCCTGCACGGTCGTCCAGCGCGTGGCGTGTGTGCAGCGCGATCGCGATGGTCGCGGCGTGGGTGGTCCGGTAGCGTGGGAGCTGGAGGGCGCCCATGCGTGACGAGGCCGAGGTGAAGCGACCCAGTGCGCTGGAGCGGCCGTCGCCGCTGCGGCCGACGCGGGCGGCGCGGCTCGCGTGGGGCGCGCGCGGGCTGGTGTGGGCGGCGACGGTGGTGCTCGTGCTGCGGCTCGACGATACCGGCGAGCTCAGCTGCGTGAGGGCGTTGCACGGCAGGAGCAAGGGGATCGCGTTGACCGTGTGCGAACGCGAGTACAGAAGGACGCACGATCCCGCGACCGGCCTGCGCGTCGCGTATCTGCTGCGTGCGAGCGGCCAGCTCGGCGCCGCCAAGGCGGTCGCGGGCCTGCTGCTGCTCACGTCGGTGCGCGCCGATGCCTGGCAGGCGCTCGGCAAGATCGCGAGCGACGAGGACGACCTCGCCGCGGCGGGCGCGCTGCTCGGGGTCGCTCGCGAGCAGCACTACCGCGACGCGCAGCTGGGCGGTGTCGCGCGCGATGCACAGGCGCTGGCGAGCGTGTATGCGAAACGGCAGAGATACGCCGACGCGCTGGAAGCTACGGAGGAGTGCATCACCAGGGCCGAGGCGGTGCGCGACGAGCAGCTGGAGTTCTACTGCCACCTGAGCGCGGCAGATAGCCTGTCGCTGGCCGGGCACCTGAAGCTGGCGGGGACCGAGCAGAAGAACGCTAAGGCTCTGCTGAGCAAGCTCGAGGACGTGTCGGGTTACGCCGCGATGACGTTCCACTTCCAGAACGCCCAGCTCGAGCAGGACGTCGGCCACTACGAGCTGGCTCGAGACGAGATGGAGCGCGCCGAGGACAGCAACCGGACGGTGCAGGACGCGAGGTACGTGGCCAAGATCGAGCTCGGCCTCGCCAACATCCTCGCCAACCTCGACAAGCTCGACGACGCCGAGCGCCACCTGGCGGAGGCAGTGAAGCTGAACCGGGGACGGACCGCACTACCTTCGGTCCCGCGGATCGCTGCCGCGATCGCGTACCGCCGCGGCGACCTCGCGCGGGCCTCCGCGCTGAACGAGCAGGCGTTCGCGATGGTCGTCGACGACGAAGACAACGACGAGAACGCCGCGGAGATCGCGAGCCTCGAGGCGCGCATCGCGCTCCACGATGGCAAGCTGGATCGCGCGGCGTGGTGGGCGTCGCGCGGGGAGGACCGGGTCGAGCACCTCCGGGCCTCCCAGTCCGCGCTCGAGCTCCGGCCCTGGGTGCTCTCGATGCGACGGACCTCGTACGAGCTGCGGTTCGCGGCGCTGGCCGGCGCCGGACACCTCGAGGAGGCGATCACCGCGCTCGATCGCTGGCACGGTCGGACCCTGGCAGACATCATCGCGATGTCGGGTGCTCCCACGGCGCTCGATCATCGCCGCGCGACAGCTCAGCTCGCGTCGCTCGGTCGCTGGCTGCCGGTCGCGACGCAGGGGCGGCTCGCCGCGGACCCCGCGCCGAGGGCCGTGCTCGCCGCGCTCGGAGCGATCGACCTGCTCGCGCTCGTGGTCGCGGGCGATGAGCTGTGGTGCGTGACCGCGCAGCACGGGCAGCTCAGGGCCCACGACCTCGGGCCGTACGCGGACCTGAAGGCCGAGCTCGAGCGCTTCCGCGACCACCCCACCGATCGCGAGCTCGCGGCCCGCCTCGGTGATCGCGTGCTGCTGGACGGCGTCGCCGAGGGTACGGCGACCCCGCTTCACGTGCTGCTCGGCGGCCCGCTGTCCGAGTTGCCCGTGGTCGCGCTGCGCCACGCAGGCAAGGTGCTGGTCGCGCTGCGCCCCGTGGTGCGCGTGGCCAGGATCCCGGAGACCACGTGCGTGGTGCGCGCGCAGCCGACGCACGCGACGGTGCTGGCCAACGCGCGCGGAGACCTCCGGGACGCAGAGGCCGAGGCCCGCGCGCTGCCGGCGCTGCTCGAGATCCCGACGAGCACGAGCCTCGGTGCGGCAGCGACGAGCGAGGCCATGTTCTCGGCGTCGGCGCAGGACGTCCTGCACGTCGCGGTGCACGGCGACGTCAGCACCGGCTTCGGGAGCCTCCGGCTGCACGATCGCGACGTTTCGGCGCTCGAGATCGCCGCTCGCAAGGGCGGGCCGTCGCTGGTCTTCCTGTCTGCATGCGCCTCGGCCGGCTCCGACGACGGCGAGCGGGCGGGCTCGCTCGCGATCGCGTTTCTCGCCGCCGGCTCGACCGCGGTGGTCGCCACGCTCGGCTCGCTGGGCGATGCGCTCGCTCCCGCGGTCGTGTCGCGTTTCTACAAGCACGGCGGCGTCCGCGATCCGATCGGCGCGCTCGCGGCCGCCCAGGCCGAGCTCGCCGACGGTGCGAGCTCCGAGTGGACCAAGTTCACCGTGTTCGGTCAGCTGACGTGCTCGGCGCAACGACCGATCGCTTCGTATTGACCGTTCAGCACGCGCATTCCGCGCGCGCTGCGACTTCTCGATCAACAGGTGTAGGAGATAGAGTTATGCGTACTGCCATCTTTGTGAACGCGTCGACCCAGGTGACCATCAGCGCACAGGAGTCCGGACTGACGATCGAGCCGTGGGGCGGCCAGGCCAAGCCGCTGAGCACGACGCTCGTGCTGCCACCGGGCGTGTACAAGATCTCGTCGACCCAGCCGGTCGCGATCACGCCCGCTTCGGCGCAGGTCTACGTCCAATCGACCTCCAACGACAAGAACCAGTTCCCCGATCCGCCGCCGGCGGCGTTCGCAGGCACCACGAACGCGACGATCGAGGAGCTCCGCACGTTCTTCACCGACGCGCGGTCGTACGCCTTCGCGTGATCGCCGCTGCTCCGGGGTGACGCCGCTCACTCCGCGGTGATGCGGGCCAGCCCGCCGCGCGTGCCGATCCACGTGGTCGCGCCGAGCTGGAGGATCGCGGTGACGTCGTCGTCGGGTAGCCGGGGCGCTGTGCCGGCCGACAACCGGAGACCCTGGCCGAGCGTCGCGGCGGCGATCACGCCATCGAGCCGCGCGAGGCCGTGCGGGTTGATCCAGAGCGGGCCGTCGAGCGGCGCGACGGGCCGCGCGGTGCCGTCGGCGGCGAGCCGGACGACCCCGGCGTCGTAGGTGCCGGCGAGCATGTGGCCGTCGGTCTCGGGCAGGAGCGCGGTGACCCAGTCGCCGGGCAGGGTGCCGCGCGCGCGATCGAACCGCACCGTCGCGTCGGTCCCGAACCGCAGGGCGCCGCCGATCGTGCCGGCCCACACCGCGCCGTCCGACGCGACCGCGATCGCGTAGACCACCCGGGCGTCGCCGGTGCCGAGCGTGCGCACCCGTGTGCCGTCCCAGCCTGCGACGCCGCGGCTGGTCGCGAGCCATAGCGTGTCACCCGCCTTCGCGAGGTCGTTGATGTGGCTCGACGCCAGGCCGAGCTCGAGCCGCTCGAAGCCGGCCGCGCTCGTCATCCGGTACAGGCCGGTGGCCGACGCGGCGTACAGCGTGTCGCCGTCGACCAGCAGCGCGTCGATCATCCGGGGCGACGGCAGTCGCCGGAAGCCGTCGGCGCTGCGCTCCCACACGCCGTCGTCGAACGTGCCGACCACGACGCGGCTGTGGTAGGAGGCGAGCGCGGTGACGTGGATCGGGACCTCGGGCGTTCCGCGCGCGCAACCGCCGGGTGGGCGCGGCGCGCTGCCGAGGTAGCAGCCGATCAGCGCCCGTCGATCGATCCGCTCGACGCCGCCCGCGGTGAGCCGCCACTCGCCGCGCGGATCGACGCCGATGCGCAGCGCAGCGCCGTCGGCGGCGAGCGCAGTGATCGCTGCGTGGCCGAGCGTCCGGTGGGCGAGCCGGACGGCCGGCTCGTCGAGCCCGGCGACCGACCACAGGCCCTCGGTGGTGCCGACCCACAGCGTGTCGCCGCGCGCAGCGAGCGCGCGGACCGGCGCCGCCGGCAGGCCGTGCAGCGCGGTGAACGCCGCACCGTCCCAGGCCCACACGCCGCCATCGCGAAACCCGATGGCGAGCCGGTCGTGCCAGGCGGCGATCGCGGTCGGGTGGGCCGCGGGCAGGGTGTCGCACGCCGTGGCGGTGTGGTCGCCGAGTCGCACCGCGTTCGGCGTGAGCGTGGCGGCCGCGTCGCCGACCTTCGCGGTCGCGAGCACCGGCGCGCTCGCGATCACGCAGTGCACCACGGCGAGCAAGGCCATCATCGCCGCGCTCCTGGTCCGGTCGTCACCGGGCTCGCCATCGCGCTCACCGGCCGAGCCCGAGGTCAGGGCCGAGGTCGAGCTGCTTGCTGACGGTCGCAGCGTTGCCGGCGTAGTCGGTGGTGACCAGCGACAGCGAGAGCGTGCCGGTCAGCGCGAGTGTGACATCGGCCGTCCACACATCGCCGTCGCGGACCAGCTCGACGTCGCGGCCACCGACGCGGACCACCGCGCGCCTCAGGTCGACCTTGTCGTCGCGGATCGAGTCGCCGTTCTTGCCGTCGAACACCGCCTCGACCGGCGTCGCGCGCAGCTGGAGCACGCCGCGCTCGTAGCGCGCGTCGAGCGAGAACTTCGGCGCCTGATCGTCGACCCGGTAGCGCAGCGTGTTGCGCAGCGCGACGGTGCCCTGGTCGTTGGTGTACACGCGGACGCGGTACGTGCCGTCGCGCGCGCCGCGCGGGACCAGGAACCGGCCGAGCCACAGCCCCTCGTCGGGCAGCCACTCGCAGCGCACCTGCTCGCCCCACGGCAGCACGGCGAACACCTCCTGCATCGAGCGCGACGCGCGCACCCGGATCTCGGGATCGCCGGGCCGGATCCGGTCCGGGCTCAGCGAGTCGTCGCCGCCGCCCGCCGCCGCGACGGGGTCGGCGATGAAGCTGGTGAACCGGGTGGCCAGCCGGTAGTCGGTGCCGAGCTTCTTGATCTCGGCCGACAGCGACGAATCGCCGGCGCGGAACTTGCGCTCGAGGTCGGCGATCCGCAGCCTCGCCCACTCGACGGCGAGCCCGGTGTCGCCACCGGGCGCCGCGGTGGCCGGCACCGCGATCGCCTGGGACAGGGTGACCGGGTGGCCGCGCAGCTCGCCGGTGACGCGCAGCGTGACGGGCTTGTCGGCGCGCGCCGCGAGCCGGACGTCCTCGCCCATCGCGAGCACCTCGGGCACCGCGCCCTGGACGTCGCCGAGCGCGCCGTCGAGCGTGACCTTGAGGTGCTCGATCGATGGTGCGGCGGTGAGCCTGACCAGCTGCTTGACCACCGCGTCGCCGGCGCGGCCGTCGGGCACGTAGTGCAGCGCCGCGCCGGGAAACAGGTGCTCGAGAGCGTCGTGCCGGCTCGGGTAGTTGAAGTGGGCGATCACGACGCGCGCCCTGGCGACGTCCGCGGCCTTGGCGGCCGGCAGGTCGTCATCGACGCCATCGCCCGCGGTCGGCTGGCCGTCGGTCATCAGCACGACGACGCCACCGGGCGAGCCCGCGAGCATCGCCGTCGCGGCATCGAGCGCCGCCGCCAGGTTGGACGCGCCGCTCGCCACGGTCGAGGCCAGCTCGGCGGCGAGCTTGGCGCGCTGCTGGATCGTCGCCGGGGCAGGCGTGATGCTCTGCACGTCGGACGCGAACGTCACCAGCCCGACCGCGTCGCGCGGATCGAGCAGGTCGAGCACGCCGGTCGCGAGGTCGCGGGCGTGGCCGATCGGCTCACCCGCCATCGACAGCGAGCGATCGAGCACCAGCACGACGCGCATCGGCGCGCGGGTCGCCGCGTCGGGGTCGCGCTCGAACGCGAACCGCGCCGAGACATAGGCCGGCTCGCCCGCGGCGCGGCGCTCGGCGCGGCCCGCGAGGTCGAAGTCCGCCGTTGGCTCGGTCCAGCGCACGACCACGTCGCGCTCGAGAGCGCGGCGGCTGCGCGCGAGCAGCACCGTGGCGCGGTTGGCCGCGGCACGTACCACGCGCGAGTCGTCGTGGTTGAGCTCGCGCGCAAGCGTGATCTCGCGTGCTGCGGTGAGCTCGACCGCGACGTCGAGGTGGGTCGGGATCTGATCGGTGTAGTGCTTCGCGGGCAACGCCCACGTGCGCTCGCCGCCCAGCGAGTGGATGGTCTGGGTGTAGACCAGCTCGACGCGGCGCTGACCCTTGCCGGGGAGCGCGGCGAGCTTGAGCTCGAACTTCTTGCCGTCGGCCTCGGCGAGCGAGGCGACCTTGCCGGCTGCCGCCGCCTGCTCGAACCGGGCGTGCGCCTCGTCCTTGCCGGTGAGCGACGCCGCGACGCGCTTGCCGTCGCGCCAGTCCGCGAAGTCGGTCACCGTGGCGTCGTCGGGCAGCGGGAACGAGAACGTCGCCTCGAGCGGCGCGGGCTGGTCGTTGACCATCACCTCGTCGATCGTGGTGCGCGCGACGCCGCCGTCGATGGCGACCCGCACGCTGGCGTACGCGATCCGCAGCGTGGACGCCGCGCCCGACGGCGCAGCCGCGGGAGGCTCGAGCGCGACGAACGACGACGTCGCGGTGATCGCCTGGGCCTGGGCAGGCGGTGGCGCCGCGGTGGCGCCGGGCACGGTCGCGGCGGCGGCGGTGTCGGACGCATCGCCGCTGCACGCGGCGGCGCCGAGTGATGCGCCGAGCGCGAC
>Ga0302299_10001655_pt1 | contig 13449 bp, 9 predicted proteins | sample III_Fen_N3_4_FD_198795 | JGI IMG/M metagenome (GOLD analysis project Ga0302299, IMG submission 198795) | Peat permafrost microbial communities from Stordalen Mire near Abisko, Sweden - III_Fen_N3_4 | ecosystem: Environmental > Terrestrial > Soil > Wetlands > Permafrost | place: Sweden: Abisko... | reverse complement strand
CACGTCGTCCTGCGTGCTCAGCGGGTTGCTGGCGCAGAGGACCACGTCGGCGCCGCCGGCGACGAGCGTGCGCATGAGGCCGGCGGTCTCGGTGGTGACGTGCAAACAGGCGCCGATGCGCACACCCTTGAGCGGCTTCTCCTTCTCGAAGCGCTCGCGGATGGCTTTGAGCACGGGCATGTGCATGTCGGCCCACTCGATGCGCAGCACGCCCTCCGGGGCAAGCCCGATGTCCTTGATGTCGTAGTCGTTGCTCAACGCGAGCCTCACTCTCTGTCGTATCGGGGCGCCTGCACGAGGGCGCAGGCGGCCAGTCTCAAACCGTAGTACGCGGCGACGATGGCGACGGGGACCAGGGAGTCGGACACGATGGGCCACCCCCCCTCCCGGACCGCCCGCGTCTCGAACCGCGTGAGGCGCCGGGCGTCGGCGACACCCGCCGCCGCGACGCCGGACGAGTATACCCGAGCCCCATCGCACGAACGAACGTCGGAGGGTTGATATATGTCGGTCATGCTGGGGAACTCGCGCGGCGCGCCGGCAGGCCACCGGCCGGTGAGCGGGCCGCGCCCCTCCAGGCCGACGTGGTCGGCGATCGGCACGAGGTCGCCCAAGGCGGCCCTCTCCCCCCCTTTGCCCACCCAGACCGCGGGGACGACGAGGCCGACGGTCTCGCCCCGCCCCCGCTCGGCCAACAGATCGAAGAGCGGGCCTTCGAACGGCGCGCGCGGGCGCAGGTCCGTGCGCGCGAGGCTCTCGAGCGGGACGCCGGGCCACAGCGCCGCGCCGGCGACGCGACAGGCCGGGTCCCCGGCGGTCAGGACGAACGCGACGCCGTCGCCGGCCACCCGGCGTCAGCCGGCGTCGCCGGCGAGGTTCGCCTTGAACGCCTGGATGGCGTCGACCGGGGTCGGGTCGACGCCGTACAGCAGCGCGAGGTAGCAGCTGGCGTAGTCGCCGAGTTGCACCAGCGAGAAGAGCCGCGCGAGCCGCGACTCGCCGCGCGCGGCGACCAGTTCGGTGGCGACGCCAAGCGCCTCGTACTCGCGCGCCGTGAGCTCGGCGCGCCGGGTGAGGCGCGCTTCAGCCGACTCATCATGCAGGAAGAGCGCGACTGTGGACGCGGTGACGTGGGGCAGGCTCGTCCAGCCCATAAGCTCGTTGTGATCGAGCTCCGGCAGCTCGTTGAAGAAGGCCGGAGCCTTGGCGTTCTCGTTGATCTGCCCCTTCCAGCGCCGGGCGACCGGACCGGTGGGCCCGGCGCCGTAGACGACCGCAAGGCGCTTCTCGAGGCGTCGCGCCAGCGTCTTGGCCGGGTTTTCACCGTCCGGACACTCCGGACAGAGGATGGCGTTGTCGGCCTCGAGCTGGGCCGCGGCGGCGGCGACGTCGCTCGCGTGCTCGTGGCAGAGCCCGGACGCCTCGAGCGTGGCCAGCAGCGGCATCGACAGCGAGCCGACGGCGGCGCGAGGCTGGCCGCCGCCGGGGACGATGACGAGCGGCAGGCCTTCGGCCTCGGCGAAGGCGGCGAGGCTGCCGCCGGAGGACACACAGACGGGGGCGCAGCCACGCGCACGCGCCTGCGCCGCACACGCGAGGGACTCCTCGGTCTGGCCGGAGTAGCTCACGACGATCACCAGCGTCTCGGGGCCCACCCACTCGGGAAGCGCATAGCCGCGCACCACGGCCGCGGGGACCGCAAGGGCGGGCAGGCACGCCAGCACCAGGTCGGCGCCGATGGCCGAGCCTCCCATCCCGCACACGACGACCGCGGTCGGCTCGGCCGGCGGGATGGCCGGGAACGTGCCGAAGAACGCGCCCGCGAGCCGGCTGCGCGCGGACTCGTAGCCTTCGCGCAACTGCCGCGGGAGACCGGCGACCTCCGCGAACATGCCGCCGGTGTCGATCTCGTCCGCGCGCCCGGGGCCGAGGTCGGTGAGCGCCTCCACGTCAGCCCTCGCGGATGAGGGAGAGGACGAGGTCGCGCTTCTCCTCCATGAGCGCCTGCGAGTCGGCGCCGAGGTTGAGGCGCATGAGTGGCTCGGTGTTGGACGCGCGCACGTTGAAGTGCCAGTCGTCGTAGTCCACTGAGATGCCGTCCAGATGGCCCTGCTCGCCGTCGGAGAACTGCTCCTCGATCCGCGCCAGCGCGGCCGGGACGTCGTCGACGACCGAGTTGATCTCGCCGCTGATGAAGTACTTCGTGCGCAGCGGCTCCAGCAGCTCCGCCATCGTCGCCTTCTTCTGCGAGAGGAGCTCGAGGATGAGCAGCGCCGGGATGAAGCCGGAGTCGGCGTTGTAGTTGTCGGCGAAGTAGTAGTGGCCCGACACTTCGCCGCCGAACAGCCCGCCCTCGCGGCGCATGCGCTGCTTGAAGAAGGCGTGCCCGACGCGGTTGAGCAGGGGCACGCCGCCGTTCGCGGTGATCACGTCGGGCACGGCGCGGCTGGCGCGCAGGTCGTAGAGGATCTTCGCGCCGGGGTTCTTGAGCAGCAGGGCCTCGGCGAGCAGCGCGGTGACGAAGTCGCCGGGCACGAACTCGCCGTCCTCGTCGATGAAGAAGCAGCGGTCGGCGTCGCCGTCCCAGGCGATGCCGAGGTCGGCCTTCTCGGCCACGACGCGCGCGCGGATCTCGCGGCTGTTCTCCTCGAGCAACGGGTTCGGCGAGTGGTTCGGGAACGTGCCGTCCACCTCGAAGTACATCTCGACGCACTCTAGCGGCGTGCCCTCGAACACCAGCGGCGCCAGCTTGCCGGCGACGCCGTTGGCGGCGTCCATCACGACCTTGTACGGACGGAACGCGGAGACGTCGACCATGTCGTGCAGGTGCGCGACGTAGTCCGGGTAGAGGTCGAGGCGCTCGATGCCCGTGCCGGCGACCTTCGCCGGCAACTCCTCGAGCGCCTGGCTCCGCTCCCGGAGCTCCGGGATCCCGGAGTCGCCGCTCAGCGGCAGCGCCCCTTCTTCCACCAGCTTCATGCCGTTGTACTGCGGCGGATTGTGCGAGGCGGTGACCATGACGCCGCCGTCGAGGCCCCGGGAGGCCACGCCGAAGTAGAGCATCTCGGTGGGCACGAGGCCGAAGTCGACGGTAGAGGCGCCGCCCGCGGCGGCTCCGGCGGCGAAGGCCTCAAGCAGACCGATGGACGACGGGCGCGGGTCCATGCCCGCGCCGAGCCGGGACGCGCCCAGGTGCTGCGCCAAAGCGCAGCCGATGCGCTCAGCGGCCGCCTCGTCAAGCTCCTGTGGGTACAGCCCGCGGATGTCGTAGGCCTTGAAGATGCCGTCGGGGATCGTCATTTGCCCTCCCTGCCGCGCAGCTGCTCGTAGAACTGGATGGAGTTGTCGGGAAGCTCCGTCTCGGGGTAGACGCAGATGCCGCCGGCGAGCCGGTTGCCGGCGCCGACCACGCACCCCTCGCCGAGCACGGCGCCGTTGAGTTGCGTCCCGGCGCCGACGCTCGCCCCGCGGACGATGATGCTGCCCTCGACCTGGGCGTGGGCGCCGATGACGGCGCCGGCCTGGACGACGGCCTCGACGACCGTGGCGCCCTCGCCGACCACGGCGCCCGCCCCGAGGACGGCCAGCGGGCCCACGCGCGCGCCGGCGCCGATGCGCACGCCGTCCGCGACGTAGCAGGGCGGCACGATACGGGCGGTGGGCGTGACCTCGGCCGACCGTGAGATGTACAGGTACTGTTCGCCGAGCACGTCGGCCACGGAGGTGTTGACCTGCCGCTCGAGGATGTCGAAGTGCGCCTGCAGGTAGCTGTCGGGCGTGCCGATGTCGCGCCAGTAGCCGTGGTCGACGTAGCCGTACAGCGAGCCGGCGGCGGCGAGCTTGGGGAACACGCCCCGCTCGATCGAGAACAGCCGGCCGCGCGGGATCATCTCGAGGACCTCGGGCTCGAGGACGTACACGCCGGCGTTGATGAGGGCGGTGCCCTGCCACTCCCCGGGCTTCTCGAGGAAGCTGGCCACGGCGCCGTCCTCGCGCAACTCGACCAGCCCGTAGCGGCGCGGGTCTTCGACCGGCGTGAGGAAGATGGTGCCCATGCCGCCCTTGGCCGCGTGCGTGGCGGCCAGGGCGCTGAGGTCGACGTCGCTGAGCACGTCGCCGTTGAAGACGTAGAAGCTGCCGTCGTCCAGTACCGCCTCGCAGTTGGCGATCGCGCCGGCGGTGCCCAGCGGCTCCTGCTCGACCGCGTAGGCCACCTCGAGGCCGTAGTCCGCGCCGTCACCGATGACCGCCTCGATGGCCTCGGCGAGGAAGCCGGTCGAGAAGACCGCACGCTCGACGCCGTGCCGGGCCAGGTTGTCGAGGATGTAGGCGACGAACGGCCGCTCCACCACCGGCGCGACCGGCTTGGGCACGCGGGACGTGACGGGACGCAGCCGCGTGCCCTCGCCGCCGACGAGGATGACGGCTTGCCGCGGGATCCCTCGAGAAGTGCTCATCGACGGCTCAGGGGGTGACGGGCGCGGGGACCTCGTCGCCCAGGCCGATGCCCTCGTACTCGAGCCCCGCCTCAGCGGCCGCGGCGGGATCGACGAAGTTGCGGCCGTCGATGAGGAGCGGCCGCGCCATGGTGCTGGCGGCGGCCTTCCAGTCGAGGCGCGCGAACTCCTGCCACTCCGTCACGAGCACGGCGGCGTCAGCGCCCGCAAGCGCGTCGAGCGGCTCCTCGCAGATCACGACGCCGGGGAACAGCGGGTGTTCGCCGGCGTCGAGCATGGGGTCGTAGGCCTTGACCAGGGCGCCTTCGTGGATGAGGCGGCCGGCGAGGACGATGGAGGCCGCCTCGCGCAGGTCGTCGGTATTGGGCTTGAAGGTGAGGCCGAGCAGCGCGACGGTGGCGCCGCGCAGGGTGCCCAGCCGGTCCTTGAGCTTGCCGACCACACGCCGCTTCTGGAGCGCATTGACCTCGATGACGGCGTTGAGCAGCTGGAAGTGATACCCCGTGTTGCCCGCCAGCTGCTTGAGCGCCTGGACGTCCTTGGGAAAGCACGAGCCGCCGTAGCCGATGCCGGCCCGCAGAAAGTGCGGCCCGATACGGTGGTCGAGGCCCATGCCGTGCGCGACCGTGCGCACGTCGGCGCCGACCTGCTCGCACACGTTGGCGATCTCGTTGATGAACGAGATCTTGGTGGCGAGGAACGCATTGGAGGCGTACTTGACCATCTCAGCCGTGGGAACGCTGGTGCGCACGACGTCGGTGTCGATGCCGCGGTACAGGGCCTCGACCGCCGCGCCGTCCTCGTCCCGGAAGCTGCCGATGACGATGCGGTCCGGCTCCAGGAAGTCCTGGATGGCGGCGCCCTCGCGCAGGAACTCCGGGTTGGAGGCATACGTGATGCCGGAGACACCCATGGCGTCGAGGTCGGCCATGACCTTCTCGCCGGTGCCGACCGGCACGGTGCTCTTCATGACCAAGAGGCGCTCTCCCCCACGCGCCGCGATCTCGCGCACGGCGTGCTGCACGCGTGAGAGGTCGGCGTCGCCGGAGGGCGAGGGCGGCGTATCCACGGCGATGAAGAGGAGGTTGCAGCACTCGAGCAGGACGTCGTAGGACGTCGTGAACGAGAGCCGGTCGGCGTTGTCGCCGACGAGCTTCTCCAGCCCGGGCTCGTAGATAGGGATCTCACCACGCTCCAGCCGGCCTATCTTCTTCACGTCGAGGTCCATGCACACGACGTCGTGGCCCAGGTGGGCGAAACAGACGGCCGAGACGAGGCCGACGTACCCGGTACCGACGACCCCGATCGGTGCGGTATCCATGCGCAAAGTACCTCCGTTGCAGGTGAGAACAGCGCCCCTCTTCGCCGGGAAGTCTACCACCCGAGGGAGGGTTTGACGCCCGGCCGACGACCTACGCCGGCGGCGTCACTGGGCGAGCGATTCGAGCTCGTAGCGGCTGGCCGCGTCGGCAGGGTTGAGGGCCAGGGCGCGTGTGAGGGCGGCCCGAGCCGCCTTGTCGCGCCCCATGGCCCCGTGCAACAGGACGCCGAGCGCGTACCAGACCTCGTAGTTCTGCGGTTGCAGCTTGGCAGCGTCCTGCAGCTGGGCGAGCGCCTCGCGGTTGCGGCCCAGCTGCTGCAGCAGGGTCGCCTGCGTCAGCAGCGGGCTGACGGCCAGGGGATCGAGCGAGGCCGCACGCCGGGCGTGGCCCAGCGCCCCGGCCACGTTGCCGTTGCTCGCGGCGGCCAGAGCCGCGTTCTCGGCGCGCTCGGCGAAGAACGGCGGCAGCCAGCTGACGGCCAGCAGCAGCAGCGCGACGCAGGCCGCCACCCGAGGCGCCCAGCGCAGGCGGCGCGTTTGCGGCGCGCGCTTCGAGCCCCGTTCCTCTGCGGGTGACTCCTGATCGTCGATTCCCCGCTCTCCGTCGCCGGGCAACTCAACCACGGCGACCTCGGCACGCCCCGCCGGCGCCGCGATGAGCGCCTCGCTCGACGCCGTCCCGGGCCCTCCGGCCGTGGCCGCCGCAACCGCCGCTTCGGCCGGCGGCGGCGGCGCCGGCGATCCGTCGCGCGACGCTGCCGGCGATGCTTCAGGCGGCGGATAGTCGGGCTCCCCGTCCGAGACATCATCGCCCCCCCCTCGCGCACGGCGGTGCTCGTCGCCGGCCCGCGTCGACCGGTAGGAGACGCAGACGGCGACGAAGACGAAGACCAGCGTCCCGATCGCGGCCATGTCCCAGTCCCAGTCCGCCGACATGTGCACCAGGAAGGCGATGACGCCGGCCTGGAGCGCGACGAGCAGCGGATGCAAGGGATCGCGGCGGCAGGAGAACGGATTGCCGACCGCCGAGGCCACGAACAGGATCATGGCGGCCACGAACAGCACCAGGCCAACGACGCCAAGTTCGCTGAGCACGTTGAACCACTGGCTGTGCGCATGCTTGACGACGCCGCCGGTCGTGCGGAAGCGATAGTGGGTGAAGGGGAACGTGCCGGCGCCCGTGCCGGCCACGCGATCGTAGTGGGACTGGCGCGCCGCCTCCCGCCACAGGCTGACGCGGCCGTTGGTGGACACGACGAAGAGGCGGCCGGGACCATTGCTGCCGCCTCCGCCGGAGTCGGTGACCAGCGCATGCGCCCGAGCCTTGACCCACGAGACACCCCCGTGCGTCTGGAGCTCACGAGCGGACCCGCCAACGGCGACGACCGCGATGATGGCCAGCACCGCCGCTCCGGTGGCGATGACCGACCAGCGCGGCCAGCGCACGGCTCTCTGCACCAGGGCGGCGGCGAGCTGGACGCCGGCCGCGACCAGCAGCGCCGCGATCGCCCAACGGAGGAGGACGCCGCCCTGCGACGTGCGAAGCGCGTCGTCCATGGTCTCCGTGAACAGCGTGCTCAGGCCGCGCAGCCGCCACAGCGTCAGCGCCACCGGCGCGGCCACCGCGACCAGCGTCACGAGACTCGCCAGACGGGTGGTGGTGAAGGCGAAGTAGAGCAGCAGGAGCACCGCGAGCGCGATCCAGCCCCCGCGCGAGAACGTGAAGAAGAAGGTGAAGCACATCGGGACCGCACACGCAGCGGCGACGACGCGCAGGGCCACGTGCGTCCGCCGGTCTCCGGCGATCGCGAGCGCCACACCCAGGCCCATGACCATCATCAGCGCGAGCACGTTCCAGTAGCCGACAGGGCTGTCGAGGCGGGCGAAGGTGTGTGCGTGGGTGACCACGGCCGGGAGTCCCTTGCCCAGAAACGCGTAGATGCCGACTGCGGTCGCCACGGCCAGGTACCCATAGGCGACGGTCCAGAGCTGCAGCGCACGCGCGGACGTCAGCCCGAGCACGACCACCACGGCCAGGTAGAACGCGGACAGGTTGAACGAGACCCACGTGAGGTCGGGGCCGAACGACCACAGCACCGAGAGCCCGGCCCACGCGACGAAAGCGGCGAAGAAGCCGACGGCCGCCACGAACAGCAGCGGCGGCCGCGTGCTGCGGCGAAGGAACCAGACCCACGCGGCAGCGGCGCAGAGCAGGGCCACGACGACCGGCGTGCTGCGCCCGAGCACATACCCGCCGGAGAGGAACGAGAACGCCGCCACCGCCGCGAGTGACAGCGCGAACGGAACCGTGTTCCGGGCCCTGAACGTCGCCCTTGCAACGCGGGCGGTGTTTACGGGCGTCTCCATCGACGGGATTATACTGTCATCCTCTCAGGAGGCGCGTGGAAGCTGGGCAGAACAGCCTGTTGTGTTTCAGGTATGGTCATCTACGCGGGCAAGTGGTACAAGTGAAGATGCTTTGCTGAGAAGAAGTGCTCGAGGGGGGGTGAAGATATGAGGGTAAAGTTCTTGGGCGCCATCGCCATCGCCCTCCTGATCATCCTGATGTTCGCCGTCGTCGCGCAGGCTGCCGTTCCGCAGTCGACGATCGACGCGATCATCAAGGACGCGCAGGACGGCACGATCGACGGCAACTGGTCGGCCGCGGAGATCCGCGCCACCCTGGCGTACATCCAGGACAACCCCATCTACCAGCAGTACTCTGACCTCGAGGGAGTCCTCCAGGACTATCTCGCGAGCCTACAGGCACCCGGCACGCAGGGCGGTCAGCTCGCGTTCACTGGTAGTGAGGTGTTCGTCATCCTCGCAGCAGGCGCCGCGCTCATCGGCGGCGGCGTGCTGCTCCGACGCGTTCACGCCTGACGGGACCGCGAAGGAAGTCGCACCGACGGCGCTCCACCCGATGGGTGGGGCGCCGTCGGTGTCTTGGGACACGTTCCGGCGCTCCCCGCCGGCCGCCGGCGCCCGTGATCACGGCGCCGGCCGGCGCGACCAGACCGTTTGGTCGGGTGCCCGGCGTTGAGCGCCGCCCCGGCCGGGCACGTCACCGCCCCGTCGTGATCATCACTTTGCGCGGGCTGTCGCCAGTCTTGACGACACTTTTCTGCGGCAGCCCGAGATCGCCCGCCAGGGCGAGAGCAGCCGCCAGCGAGCCAGGCCGGTAGGCGATCGTCGGCCGGCCGTCAGGCAGGCCGGCCGCGGCCGCCGGCGCCGTCAGCCGGCTCGCCGGGAAGCCCCAGAGCCGCAGCCGGGCCAACAGACTCGCGGCCGCGGCGTCGGACGAGCTCGCGACGCCGACGGCGGTGTGCCGCGCCTCTACAAAGGCGAAGCGGAGGCGCGTCGAGCTCAGGCCGGGCGCGAGCGCGCCCGGCCAGCACGCCCGCACCAGCGTCTGGACGTTGTCACGGGCGGCGACGGCCAGGGCACGGCTTCCGGCGCCGGCGGCCGCTCCGGCCGTGGCCGGCGCCGGGAGCCACGACACGGGCAGACGCCCGGCCACGACGGCGGCCACGAGCGCGTCCCTGGCGGCCGCCGACGGCGTCGCCCCGGCATCGCCGGCGGCCGACGCCGGGAGCGGCCCGGAGACGACCGCCTCCTGGCCGCGGTTCCTCAGCATCTCGGCCACCCTGGTGACGGCGGTCGCCGCCGAGTCGCCCGGGGTGGCCGGCGCCACCAGCGCGGCGAGCGCCGGCCGCCGGTCCAGCTCGCGTGCGGCGCGGAACGCCAGCCGCTCGTCGACGCCCGACACCAGCGTCACGTCGACGGCCACGCCGGCCGACTGTGCCAGCCGCCGGCGCACCTCGGCCGCGTAGCGCTGCCCCGCCGGCCGCGACATCGGCGCGATGACCAGCACCCGCGGTACGCGAACACGCATCGTGACGAGCTTCACCGGCTCCGGCGGCACGATGCCCAGCGCCAGCGACTGGCGCAGGGGCTCCACACGGCTCGTGTCGGCGTGCCACACCTCCCCGCCCAAGGACCGTTCCACGACGACGGGCGCGGCCCGCACGACGACCTGCCCAGGGTCGACCGCCTTCAGGGCGGTGGCCAGTGAGGTCGCGGCCTGCAGTGTGAGGTCGCTGCGCACGAAGCCGAACCCGAGGACGTAGTTGGAGAACGCGACCACCCCGAGCTGGTCGAACGACACCTGCGGGAGGGCGGCGCTCAGGCTCCCGTACTGCGTCGCCCACGCTTTCTCGTCGCCACCGTGGCCGCGCCACGCGACGCGCGCCTCGCGGTACCGCGCTCGCGCGGGGCGCAGGTCGTTCATGGGGAACATCGCCTGGATCGCGAGGTCCGACGCCGCGCGGTCGAGCGCGACCCAGGCGTCCATGCTCACGCCCAGCGCGCCGCCCAGCGCCGCCGCCGCGGCGCCGGGACCTGCGCTGTCGGCGATGGCCGCCACGGGCGAGTAGCCGTCGGTCGGCGAGAACCCGGAGATGCGCGGCGCCACCACGACGGCCGCGAGACCGTTACTGGCGGCGTCGAGGTGAAGCCAGAGGATGCCGGTGCAGGAGCCGCCGTGGCCACCCATCACGAAGACGGCGACGTTGACGGGGACGGGCGCCTCCAGCCTCACGGGCGGCTGCGTGTGAACGACCTTCTGCCACGGGCCCGGAGTGGCGAGGAGGATGACGACGCCCATGGCGAGGAGGCCACCGAGCACGATGGCCGCCCACGGGTCCAGCCGGCGCATCACTGCGCGCAGCCAGTTCACTTCACGGGTTTACAGGACGCCGCCAGACCCAGCAAGAGATCGTTCGAGAGCTGGTTGTCGAGGGTGTTGATCACCCAGTAGAGCGTCCCGTGCTCCTTCCAGGCGACCATGTGCAGGTTGTCGCTCTGGTAGAAAAGCATGAACTTGCGCCCGTCGATGATCTGCGTGGCGTTGGGATGTGCGATCGCCGGCGGGTCCAGCCAGCGCATCGCCTGGATGCTCCAGTAGCCGTACTGCGGCGTCTCGACGACGGCGACCGAAGCGGCGAGGTGCTTGCCGTCGGTCGTCTCGATGGAGTAGTTGCGCCACTCGTCGTACGTGAACCCCGCTGACCACGCCGTGGGAGCCTCGAGCTTGAGCGGCGTCTTCTTGTCGTACTGCTGCCAGGTGGCCCAATCGACCTTCTGGTTCTTCTCCAGCGTCTGCTGCGGCTGGGCGGTCGTCGTCGGGACCGCGATCTGTCCATTGAAGGACGAGGCCACGAACACGCTGATGCCGTCCTGGGTGCCCGGCGCACGCTTGACGATGCGCACGTCCGACGGCCACATCATCGCGCCGATGGCGTTGGCCTGCGCCTGCAGGCTCTTGGGCGCGTACACCGCCGTGACCTTGTCGGGGTACTCGAGCGCGTCGGCGACGGCCGTGGTGTTGTAGCCCTGCGCGGCGAGCTGCGAAGCCGCGGTGGTCGCGAGCCCGGCAATGCCGCTGCCGTTGTACACCCGCACCTGGAACATCTTCTTGCCGACCTTGGTGCCGGTCGTCTTGACCGGAGGCTGGGTCGGGTTGGTGAACTGATGGACGACGTCGGCGATCTCGGTGTCGGTGGCGGTGACGTAGTCGATGCCGTTGAGCATCAGCTCGGCGCCCTCGAGGTGCGCCTGGTAGACCTTGGACGTGTTGACCTGGAAGGCGAGCTCGACGAGCGGCTGGATCTTCTTGAGCGAGCTCAGGCTGGACTTGGTCTCCCCGGTGATTGCCTTGATGAGCTTGATGACCTTGGTCCAGTCGCCGCTCCAGCGGCCGGACTGACGCTGCAACTCCTTTATGAAGAGCTGCTGGCGCTGCATGCGCGTGAAGTCGCCCTTCTGGTCGTGGCGGAAGCGCACGTAGTTGAGCGCCTGCTTGCCGCGCACGAGCTGGTACCCGGCGTCGAGGTTGATGGACTTGTAGTCGGCGCTGGCCGGCACGAAGTACTTGTGGTCCACCGGGAGATACACGCCGCCGAGGATGTTGACCACGTGCCAGAACCCGGCGAAGTTGACCTCGATCCAGCCATTGATCGGAAGACCCGTGAGCTGTTTGAAGGTCTCGATCACGAGTTTCGGCCCACCGTAGGAGTAGGCGGCGTTCATCTTATCGAGGCCGTGGTCGGGAATGTCCACGCGCAGATCGCGCGGCAGCGAGAGCATGGAGATGCTCTTGGTCTCCGGGTCCAGGCGCACCAGCATCTGCGTGTCCGAGCGTCCGGGGTCGCCCGGGACGGTGCTCTTGTCCGAGCCGATGAGCAGGATGTTCAACGGCTTGTGGGGTATGGGGCGGTCGACCACGCTGTCTGCCGCGTTGATGGCATCCTGGTCGGCCTGCGTGGTGGCCGCGCTGCCGGTGGATCCGACGGCGGACACGAGACCGTTGGCGTAGCCGACGGCCAGGCCGGGTGTAGCCAGCACGACGACGACCACGGCCACGCCGATCAATTTGACAGCGAGGTGGCGGCCGAAGGCCATGTAGGCGGTGACGAGCGCGATTGCGGCGACCATGACGATCGGCGCCAGGTACACCGCCCAGTCAGGCACCTTGCCGGAAAGGTTGGCCATGTCGAACGCGGCCTTGGAGTTGCCGACCGCGTCGCGGCCGTAGAACCAGTAGAGGGCGATAGCGGCGACGGCGGCCGCGGCGACGAGCGCCCAGAGCCACCAGCGCCGCGGCGCGGCCGAGCCGGCCCGGTCGCGGCGGGACGCGCGCGAGCCGGCGCCGTCCAGCGGCGTCGGCACGGCGGCGCTCGCCGTGCGCACGTGCTCTTCTTCTCCGACTTTGTAGACCCGGTAGTCGCTCATGCTCCTCCGTCGCGCAGCGCCTAGGCGCTGCGTACGGCCTTGTCCTCGCATGACTGGAGAGACGCGTGCGTCTCGGGCTCGGTTCGCGGCGCCTCGCCGGTGCGGCTGACGTCGGCCCCGAGAAGCCGCAGCTTGCCGGTGAGGTCCTCGTACCCCCGGTCCACATGGTACACGCTCCGGACCTCCGTGAGCCCGTCGGCGACGAGGCCGGCCGTGACCAGCGCGGCGCCGCCACGCAGGTCCGGCGCCTCGACGACCGTGCCGCTCAGCGTCCGTGGCCCGGCGATCACGGCGTGATGGCCGCTGGTCTCGATGCCGGCGCCGAGGCGGTTGAGCTCGTCGACCACGACGAAGCGGTTCTCGAAGACGTTCTCGGTGATGATGGACGTCCCTTCGGCGAGCGACAGCAGGACCATCGTCTGCGCCTGCAGGTCGGTGGCGAACCCGGGGTGCGGGAGCGTGGAGATGTCCACGGGGGCGAGCGGTCCGTCACGGCTCACCGTGATGCGCTCCTCGCCCTCCTCCACCTGCACGCCCATCGCGCGGAGCTTGGTGAGGAACAGCTCGAGATGAGCCGGGTCCAGGCCCACGGTCGTGACCCGGCCGCTCGTGGCCGCGCCCATGAGCAGGTAGGTGCCCGCCTCGATGCGGTCGGCGATCACGGCGTGGTCGACGCCGTGCAGCGGCCGGCCGCCGGCGATGTGGATGGTGCTGGAGCCGGCCCCCTCGATCTCGGCGCCCATGCCGCGCAGGAAGTCGCAGAGGTCCATGATCTCGGGCTCACGTGCGGCGTTCTCGATGACCGTCTCGCCCTCAGCGGCGGTCGCCGCCATGACGAGGTTCTCGGTGGCGCCCACGCTGGGATAGTCGAGCGGGACC
>Ga0302299_10001654_pt1 | contig 13450 bp, 11 predicted proteins | sample III_Fen_N3_4_FD_198795 | JGI IMG/M metagenome (GOLD analysis project Ga0302299, IMG submission 198795) | Peat permafrost microbial communities from Stordalen Mire near Abisko, Sweden - III_Fen_N3_4 | ecosystem: Environmental > Terrestrial > Soil > Wetlands > Permafrost | place: Sweden: Abisko... | reverse complement strand
GTCGTTCCGCGATGACATCGCACATACCGGTCAGGTGGGGATTCCTCGGTGCCGGTTTCGTGGCGTCGCGGGGGGTCGCACCGGCGGTCCACGACGCAACCGGCGCCGTGCTGCAGGTCGTCGCAGCACGCGAGTCGACCCGCGCTTTGCTGCTCGAGCCGGTCCGGGCCGTCGACTCCTACGCGGCGGTCTGCGAGGCCGATGACGTCGACGTCGTCTACCTCTCGCTGCCCAACGACGACCACCTCCCGTGGGTGCTCACCGCGCTCGAGGCCGGCAAGCACGTCCTGTGCGAGAAGCCCCTGGGCCTCGATGCCGCGCAAGTGGTGGAGATGACGGCAGCCGCCGTTCGATCCGGAACGATGCTCGTCGAGGGATCGTGGAACAGGTGGCACCCGCGGACAAGGCGAGCAAAGGCACTCCTGGACTCGGTCGGCGGCCCCACCGATGCGCGAGCATGGTTCACCTTCCCGGGCGTTCCTCCAGACAACTACCGGCTCGATCCTCGCCGTGGCGGCGGTGCGCTCCTCGACGTCGGCTGCTATGCGATCGCGGCCGCGTTGATGACGCTGGGTGACGACGCGACCGTGTCGGTCGCGGAGCAGCACACCGGCCCGACCGGCGTTGACCTCACCACGTCAGCGACGTTGATCTCCTCCCGCGGCAGGGCAGAGATCACCGCGTCCTTCGAGCGGCCGGAATCGCAGGGCTGGACCGTCACGGCGCCAGGCTTCGAGCTCGAACTGCCGCATCCGGCGTTCACATCGTGGCGCGATGGCTCGACGCTGCGCGTCGTCGAGAACGGGGTCGAGCGGGTCGAGTCCTTCGACCCGTGCGATGCCTACCGACTCATGGTCGAGGCGGTCTCCGCGCGCGCGGTCGGGGACGCCGCCTGGGTTCTGCCGCTGGTCACGTCCCTCGCGGTGGCGCGCACCATCGACGGGGTCGCGCAGGTAGCACGCACGGCCTGAGCACAGGCGATTCGCCGACGGAGCGCGGCGACGTACCGGCCCGTCTCCGCCTCCAGCTACCCGTTCACGTCGAACCCGGGCAGCAGCTCGCTCAGGACGGGGCGCACCGGCAGGGTGACGTCGAGGCGGCAGAGCACGCCGATCACCCCCAGCCAGACTCGTTGGGTCATCAGGTGCTCGGCCGGCAGGGTGAGGCCCATCGCCGCGGTGTAGTCGGGGTCGCGTGCCGCCTCGTCGCGGGCGAAGCACGAGCGCAACCACGACGGCGAGAACGCGAACACCTCGTGGCGGGCGGGCTCGCTGAACGGTGACATGACCGCGCGCAGGCTCTTGATGTCGACCCTCCGCCCGGGCCTGATCAACCCGGCCGCGACCAGGGCCGCCTGCGCGTCAGCGGCGGTGGACTCGTCGGCGAACGCGCGCACCAGCCGACCGAACGCCGGGGGCAGGCCGTCGGGCATCGCGACGACGGCGCCGAAGTCGAGCACGCCGAGCCGACCGTCCGGGGTGACCCGAAAGTTCCCCGGGTGCGGGTCGGCGTGCAACCAGCCCGCACGCGCGGGAGCCAGCAGCGCGAAGCCCTGATACAGCGAGGCGACCCGACGCCTCTCGACCTCAGTGTCGCCGGCGACCGTCACGAGCGGGCGGCCCGGTAGCCACTCGCTGACCAGGACCCCGTCCGCGGCCGCGACCACGTCGGGGACGGCGTACTCACTGGACCCCGCGAACGCTGCCGCGACCTCGCGCTGTGCCCGCGCCTCGTGCACGTAGTCGAGCTCCTCCCCGGACCTCAGCCGCAGCTCGTCCACGACGGGTGCGGCGAGCAGACCCGGCAGGACGACTCCGGCGAGGCGCAGCGACACCGACAGGGCGCGCAGGTCGGCGAGCAGGACGTCTTTCGCGAAGGGGTACTGCACCTTCACGGCGACCTGCCGGCCGTCCCGCCAGGTCCCACGGTGCACCTGGCCGAGCGACGCCGCAGCCACCGCTACGGTGTCGATCTCGACGAGCGAGTCACGCCATCGGTCGCCGAGACCTCGCCGCAGGACCGGCTCCACCTCGGCCCAGCCCAGGGGTGGGTTGGTTTCCTGCAGTGTGGTCAGGGCCTCGGTCCAGGTGCGGTCCGGGTCCGGTGGGAACAGCGAGTCGACCGTCGAGAGCAGCTGCCCGGCCTTGAGCGCACCGCCCTTCATCCCGCCCAGCGTGGCGCGCAGCGAATCGGCGTTACGGGCACGGGACCGGCGACGTAACCCGGCCGGGTCGCCGTCGAACCTGGCACGGACGGCGGTCAGCGACGACCGGGCGGCCAGCCCCGCCACCAGGGAGGCGATCCGGGCGGACCGGAACGCGGCGCCTGATCCTCCTCGAGATCCGACCCCGCCGAGGATGTCGAGCACTAGTTCCCGCCGGAGGTTGGTGGGGTCCAGCCCTCGGACGAGTCGGTCGGTGCCCGGGTGCCACGGCCGCACGCGGCGCGTCCGGTCAGCGCCATCGCGCGCGCGTGGGTCAACTCGGCAGGGAGCACGTCAAGGACCGCGCCGAACGAGGCGGCGGCCCAGTCGAGCGGTTGGGAACGTGCTTGCAGAGTCGATTCGAGCCAGGTGACGTGTTCGGTGGCCACGGCTGGATCGCTGACGATGGTGGCTGAGGCGACGATACGCAGGATGGCCTCGAGGCGGTCCCGGGTCGCGCGGCGCGTGGCGTCGGTCACCGCCAGGCTCGGCACTGCCGTGAACGCGGTCTCGAGGGCGTGCACGAGCAGTTGGTCACGCTCACGTAGCAGCACGTTCAACTCCGCGACGGTGTCCGGCGCGCCGACGGGTCCCCGGGGGGGCCGAGCTGGGCCGTCGACGGCCGCCAGGATCCGGTCCGCGCCACGGGTGAGGTCGGGAGCCCACTGATCTACGCCGAGCGCCCACCCCCATCGCCCATCGCTGCCGAACCCACGCCCACCGCACACCACCGTCATGCCGCCCGAGCGCAGCGCGCTGATCGTGCGCCAGGCGCCAGCGAGGTTCATCGGGGCGGAACAGGCGACTGCCACCGCGGTCGGGCCGTCATGGATGAGGTACTCCACCAGGTCGTCGGCCGGCAAGGAGGGTGCGACGTAGGTGACGTGAGCTCCGCGCAGGCGCAGAACAGCTGTGGCCATCAGCGCGGGCAACGCGTGCCATTCGTCTTCACCACAGACCACAGCGGTTTGGCCCCGCGACCCCGGCACCGGGCTCCCCGACCCCTGCATCGCGACCCGGGTCACGTCGTGCAGGACCGACTCGGTGATCGAGGTGGCCAAGTGCTCGCCCGCGATGCTCCACCCGCCCTGCTGCCACGCCCGACCCACCAGTGACTGGGCCTCCGCGAGCAGGTTGCAGATGATCAACTCGCCCGACACACCACCAGCCAGGAGATCCAGCGCGATGTTGGTCGCAGTGGACCTTTCCCCAAGCCACACCGCGTTTAGATACTGCCGCCGGGCATCCACCCACTCGCTAGGACCCAGCTCAGCCGAGGCCAAAGACAGCCCGGCTCGGACGTCGGCCGAGCGGTTCGTGATCGTGCCGCTATCGCTCGCCGCGGCAGCCAGGGTCGGGTCGTCCTCCGGAGCGCTGCCGAGGAAGGCGCGCTGCGCGGGCACACCGGACGTGCGCACCACGGCGAAGTCGCTCGCGACGTGCGCCCCGGTGAGTGCTGCGGTCACCGGACCGTTGTCATCCAGCACGATCAACGGTCGACCCATGGAGTGCGATCGGTGGTTCGCCCCGATGAGCAGCGCGATGCCGGTCCGGTCGATGAACGTCACAAGGCGGACGTCGAGCTGCACGCCCACAAGATGCGCGTCCATCGCATCGAAGAGGCTCTCCCGCAGGTCCGCCACCTCACGCCAGGTGACCTCGCCAACCCACACCACCACGGGAACGGGCCCACCACCTAAACCTCGGGGATCACCGGGATCGGCGAACGTGCCGTCGGCACCTGGCGTGTTCTTAACTTGCATCGCTTGACCTCCCGTTTGCCGCGTCGCCCTGGAGCGGTTGGGGTACGAGCACAGCCCGCGCCTTCGCGGCCCGAAGTCCTGGCACGACGCCCACGGCCGACCGCCACGAGTGCCGGTGCGCCGCGACGATGCGCTCGAACCCGACCACAGGGACCCCGAGTAGCCGGAAACTCGCAGCGAACACCGCGCCGACGAGGATGAGGACGCCCCAGAGGGTCCAGAGCGCAGCGAGACCGAGGGCGTAGAAGACCAGCCCCGCGAGTCTCAGTGTGGCCGACAATCGCCACATCGGCGTCCCCCTCTCTCTTGCCGGAGCCGCCAGCACCAGCGTAAGAGCGGCACCGGCCGGGAGTCGCCGCGGCCGGAGCGGACGCGCCGGCGCCGACGAACAGGTCAGCCGCGGCGGCGCGACGTGCGGTCGCGAACCGAGAGGACCGCACCGTCGCGGGCGAGGACGACCCGGAGGGTCCCGCGCCGCAGGCGCATCCGGCCACCGCCGGTGGGGTCTGGCTCGATCTCGTCCGGCTGAGCGATGGCGGTACGGATCGCATCGAGGCTCACGTTGTCCGCCGTTGCCGCTGTCCGTGCGCTCTTGGTCATCCGCAGGGGCGTGGGGCTGTCCGGATCCGCAAGGTCAGGCGGGTCTTGCGGATGTGCCTCGAACTCGGCGACTTCGGCGTCGAAGGCCGCAGCCGTCTCTGCCTCAGTCAACTCGCGGAGGGGTGGAGCCTGGAACGGGAGAGCGAACGCTGCGGTCATCCGTGTCCTTGCGTGGGCTGGCGTTCCCAGGGGGCGCGCACCCTCGATCTGGCCGAGGTGCCTCAAGCGGCACTCGGCGGTGGGGCACAGGCCCGGTGTAGCGGGCTGCGGTGTGGTCCTCACACTAGGCGTAGCCCAGCCACGAGCGTCATCGACACGCGCCGCGGAAGCCGCTGCGGCGAGGCGTAGGAGTACGCCGAGCCGCGGGAGGAGTCTGCATCAACTCCTCCTGAGCGAACCAGCAATTCCGGTCTTGGCGCTGCGCGCTGCGCTGCTTCTTGCGCAAGGCGTCGGACATCCGATCCGTTCGCCCATCGCCCCCGGCGCCGTGGGCATGCCTGCCCTGCGGCTCGCGAGGCATCGGTTCGCGGAGCACCGAGTCGGGCGTGGTCAGGGTCGAGGTGGCCGCCAGGCGTCGGTTCGCGGAGTCCACCGGGTGGGCGACACCTAGTACCGCGGCCGAGACGGCGACGACGACGAGGATCCATCCGGCGGTCTGCGTGGTGAGCCGTGGTGAGTCGATCGCCACGGTCGGGACGCCCTGGCGAGATGGTGATCGGACGACGACATGGCGGTCGATGTCGCAGGCTCGGGCCGGACGCGTCGGGTGGACGCCCATCACTCACGTCGGCTACTGGCTGCGTTCAGGTCCGGGTTCGGTAGCCACCCATGCTGGGGGTCCATGCACAGGACCTGGCCGCTGTCGGGGTCCACTACCTGGAGCGAGATCCACCCGCCGAGGACCAGCCTGGCCACCTGGGGCTGTCGGGTCAGGATGTCGTCGACGACCTCGATCGATGCGCAGATGACCGCCAGGAGCCGGACGGGGTCGTGGTGCGGGAGCTCGGTCCAGCGCCCGTCGATCGGTGCCGAACAGGCGACCGCTTGCCAGGGCAGCCCGACGCGCAGGTCCCCGTGCGCTCCGGTGAGTACCCCGGACAGTGCGTGCTCGGCGCCGTCGGCGCCGACGACGACATTGTGTGTGGTCTTGTCACCGGCGCCGAACCGGTCGGGGTCGATCGTGGAGCACCAGTACTGCATGTTGATCCACTGCCCGACGACGAGGGGTCCGGCCATGAGCGATTCGAGCAGGGCGCCGTCGGGGTCGATGTCGGGTCGGTAGGACTGCAGGAAGACCCGGCCGCCGAGGTCGGAGCCGGTGGTGAGCGAGCGTGGTCCGATGACCATGGCGGCGTTGCCGGCCAGGCCCCACTCGGGGCGGACCTGCGCCCAGTCGGCCGCGCGACGGTCGAGGTGGCGACGAAGCCGCGTCGTGTCGGCCGCCATCGGGGCCTGAGGCAGGGTGTCGCTCCGCTCCTGCGCGACTGCGTCGGTGGCACGGGCCAGGTCCGCGACGAGACGGGCGAGGAGCGGCGAGGGTGCGTCGTCGACGTCGAGGAGGGTGACGCGGTCCCGTGTCGTGTCGTGCAGCGCGGCGACGAACACCGTGCCGGACACATCGATGCCGCGCTCGAGCAGGCCCGCGGCGACCTGCGGGTCGGAGAGGACCTGGACCATCGCGCGCGCGCTGACGTCGCCGGCCTGACCGCCGCAGGCCCCGCAGTCGTAGGCGGCGAGGTGCGGGTTGTTCGTCGCCGCGCCAGCGTGTCCGCACAGCACCACGACGGGCGCGAGATCGACGAGCCCGGTGCTGCGCAGGAACGCGGCGGCGAGGTCCACCAGCTCGGCGGTCGCGAACCCGATGCCCGTGGCGTCAGCGGCGGCCGAGACGGCCAGGCGGCCGTGGGTCGGGGCGCCCGCCAAGGCCCGCACCGCGGTCGATGCGCGTGACCACCATCGCGGTGCTGCCGTACGCACCGCCGCGAGAGGACCGAGGAACCAGCCGGAGGCTTCCGCGAGCGCGTAGGGAGTGAAGGGGCGGGCCTCCACCGCATGAAGGGCGTCATCGCTCTCGGTCGTGGACCAGCTCCACCCGGTGGTCGCTGCGGTTTCGGTGACGGTGTGCGCGGGTCGGATGAGGACGGGGCAGCGTTCGGTGACCACTCCGGTGGGCGAGACGTGGCGCAGCGGGAGGCCGAAGAACCCGGCAGCGCCGTAGGTCTCCCACGGTCCGACCTCCTCTAGCCGGCGCCGCAGGCGTTCGGAGCGCACGTCGATGCAGGTGACGAGCTGCACGTCGGGCCCACCGGGGGTGTGCCACGACGGGGAGACCATGCCGACCTCGGCGAGATCTGCCGCGCGCGAGGCGATCCCAGCCACGATGGGTCGGCGTACGGCGTGCTCCCAGGTCTCGAGGCGAAGGCGCTCGAGGCCCGCGCGCCGCACGTCGGTGACGACGTCGACGACCTCCTCGCGCGCGATCGACGGGTCGAGCCCGAGAGCGACCGAAACCGCGTCAGCCACCTCGCGCGCGGGAACCTCGGCCACCGTCGCCGCGGCCGCGCGCGCCTGCAGCAGCGCGTCGAACAGGTGGAGGACGACGAGGTCGGCGTAGGCCGCCACCCGCTGCTCGTCCGGGTCCGTCGCTGCCACGCTGGGCACCGGCACCCCCTGGCGCAGCCGCCACGCGAGGTGGGCCGCCCAGCCCGCGCTCGAGGTGAGCAGCTGCCCCACCACCCGGACCCGGTCGACGTTCGGGACGTCGAGCAGGCGCAGCAGGACGGCCACGGCACGATCCGGCTCGGCCGGCAGAGCGAGCGCGAGGTCGCGGGCGCCGCGTACCCGCAGCACTCGGTCGAGACGGTGGTTCCCGCGCACGGATGCCCAGGTACCGCCCGGCGCCGGCGGCCACGCGGTCGCGGCGTACACCCGGCCGTGCATGAGGTCGACGAAGGCCGACCGCGCCCGACGCACCGGTGTGGCTGCCCCGACGTCGTCCACCAGGATCTCGCGCACGACGTCGACCCGACGCACGCCGGCGACGAGGTCCTCCGGGCCCTCGACGAGGTCCGCAGCCGCGCGTGCGAACGCGTGGTCGTCGATGCGCCCCGCGGCCACCGCGCGGCGCAGCAGGTCGGCACCGGGACCGGTGGGGCTCCCCCAGAGTCGTGAGGCCACCGCCAGTGCGTCGTGGAACTCGAGGGACTCCAAGGACGCCAACGGATTCGAGGCGACGAACGACTCCAACGGCCACAGTGGCGCGACTGCGTCAGCGGCGACGAGGAGCACAGTGCGGGCTTGCCCGACCTCGGCGTCGTCCGGTCGTCGCTGAGCTGCAGTGATGAGATCGACGTCGATCACCGGCCGTGGGCGCATCGCATCTCGGAGCGGGGCGGGTGGCAGGGAGGTGCAGGCCACGGCCTCGACGACCCGGCGAGCCTGCCCCGAGCGCGCGCGGCCGTCGAACCACCAGAACGCCGCACCGGTTGCGGCGAGCATCGCGACGAGGACCCCCACCGCCCACGCACCCGGCTCGCCCCACCCGGGAGTCGCTGGTGCGAGCACCGAGTCCGTGGCCGTCGTGAGCGCACGCAGGCCGAGCAGGTACGCCACGACCGCGATCACGCTCGCCGTCACCGCGACCGCGTGCGCCCGGGTGCCCAGCCGCCATCCGCCCCACAGCGCAGCGGCCAACGACACGGCGGCGAGCAGGGCGGGCAACGCCGACGCCGGACCCTGCACGAGCGGTGGCCCCCAGGGACCCGGCACCGAGCTCGTGGCCAGCACCACGACGAGCGCGGCGAGGCTCAAGCGCACGGCCCGCAGGGCGCCTCCCGGGCGCGGGTGGCCCACCGCGCGCCGGGCGCGCTCGACGGCACCGCCGGCACCCAGGAACAGCGACGCCTTCCACATCCCGTGGCCGACCAGGTGCGCGAGCACCGCCGCCGGCAGGCCCAGCGTCACTTGCAGACCGAGGTAGCCCATCTGCGCCGTGGTCGAGGCGGCCAGCCTGCCCTTCACGTCCGGACGGGTGCGCACCTGGGCCGTCCCGAGAACGGCCGTCGTCACGGCCGCCACGAGCAGCACCGCCCGGGCCGGCACCGACGCAGCGAGCACCGGCCACATCAGCAGGGACAGGACACCGACACCGTTGACCAGACCGGCGTGCAGCAGCGCACTCACCGGCGACGGGGCCTCCGCGGTCTCGGGCAGCCACCGGTGCATCGGCACGAGCGCGCTGCGCGCGATCCCGGCCACCACGACGAGGAGCGCGACCGCCGTGACAGCCTCGCCGGACGCCGTAGCCACCGCGCGAGCCAGCGACCCCAGCTCCAACGTGCCGAGGGTGAGGCCCGCCACGACCACCGCGACCCAGAGAGCAGCATCACCCACGACCAGCCGGGCCACCATCAACCGGGACGACGCGCGCGACTGCACGGTGCCGGCATGACCCACCAGGGCCGCGACGGCAAGGCCACCCACCGTCCAGCCGAGAGCCAGCTGCACGAGGCTGGGCGCCACCACCGCCGAGGCCAACCCGAGCACCGCGGCCACCTCGAGCGCCGCGAACCGGCGCAGCCGGTGCTGCCCCACCAGGTTGCGGGCGGCGTAGGAGCCCACCACCGCACCGATCCCGGCCACCAGCAGCAGCAGGAACAACGGGACCAGACCGCCGACCACCCCGAACTCGGCCGGACCCAGCCGACCGAGATCGACGACGCCCAGGGTGAGCTGGAAGCCGCTCATCAGGGCCACGGGCACCGCCACGAGAGCGCCGAACGCGAGCAAGATCAGAACGGTGCGGGCCACCCGCAGACTCAACATGCGACGGACAATACAGGAAACAGGTTTCCTGTATATGTTTTCTCTCGTTACTGCGGCACCATGCTGGTGTGACCGACGACGACGGAGCCACCTCCGAGCCCCCGGCCCGCACGTGGACACTCCTCACCAACCACGGGCGAGTCCTCCTGCTCATCGCGTCCCACCCCGACGCGCGCCTACGGGACCTGGCCGAGCAGGCCGGGATCACCGAGCGAGCCGCCGGGTCGATCGTGGGCGACCTCGAGGAAGCCGGCTACGTCACCCGCAACCGCACCGGCCGCCGCAACAGCTACCAGGTCCACCCCGAACGCCCCTTCCGACACCCAGCCGAGGCAGGACACCCCGTCGGCGAACTACTGGCCGTCTTCAGCTGACGTCCACACCGGCCACCGTTGACCTTCACCGCATCGCGACGTTCGCTGACGCCGAGCGGACCGGGTTCACCGCCTCGCCGATGGTCCGGGTCAACGGGGTTGATCCCGTCACCTCGCCGGGGCAGTCGGTGGCCTTCGCCTGTCGGCTGTTGTAGGACGGTGACGACGTCGTCAGCGGTCCCACCGTCGCGCAACTCCTCGACGCAATCCGCGCAGCAGCTCGCCATGCTGCGGCTCAGGAGCTGCGGCAGTCGTTGTCCTCGAGACGATGGATGCGCGCCGACCCTGTTCGACGGCGGCGTGTGTCCTGGCGTTCGTCGCCTCGTTCGGGCCGGCTTGAATGAACTCGCCTTGGGCCGTTAGGTCGCGATCGTGCCCCGCACTGCGCTGTGGCTGCTGTGCGCGGGCGAGCCGTTCATCGGCTGCAGGGACACGTCGACCGCGTTGTACTTCGCGAGGTCGAGTCCGGAGGGTACAACGTAGGCGCCCCGACCATTGCTGCTGAGGCCGCCGAGCGACACCAGGCCGTTCGTGGTCGGGTCCATCAGCCACACCTCGTAAAACGGGTTATCGGGTGTCCCGCGTCCTGCTTATCGGGCGGGCAGCGTTGCGCGGCGTGTCCAAGCAGCGGGTGATCGTCGAGGCAGTGCTGTCCGGGAAGTCCCAGCGTGAGGTCGCTGCCCTCTACGGGGTGTCGCAGCCTCGGGTCAGCCAGCTTGTCGCAGCGTGGCGCGCCGGGGGCTGGGAGGCGCTCGAGCCACGCTCGAGCAGGCCGCGGTCCAACCCCAACGCCACCGCGCAGGCGTCCATCGAGCGGGTCCTCGCGCGGCGCGCCGAGCTGATCGCCGATGGCGCCGATGCCGGCCCGCACACGATCGCTGCGCTGCTGGCCCGCGAGACACCGGCACCGCCGTCGGTGACCGCGATCTGGCGGATCCTGACCCGCGCCGGCGCGATCACCCCCGAGCCCCGCAAGCGCCCGAAACGGTCCTGGGTCCGGTTCGCCGCCGACCTGCCTAACGAGTGCTGGCAGGCCGACTTCACCCACTGGACCCTCGCCGACGGCCGCGACACGGAGATCCTGATCTGGCTCGACGACCACTCCCGGTTCATCATCGCCGCCACCGCACACGCCCCCGTCACCGGAGCCATCGTGGTCGCCACCTTCCGGGCCGCCGGCACCGCCACGGCACCCCTCAGTCCACCCTGACCGACAACGGGATGGTCTTCACCACCCGCTTCCGTGGCGGCCCCAACGGATTCGAGACCGAGCTCGCCGACCTGGGCATCGCCCAGAAGAACGGCAGCCCGAACCACCCCCAGACCCAGGGCAAGGTCGAACGACTCAACCAGACCCTCAAACGCTGGCTCACCGCACGGCCCCGCGCTGCCACCCTGAGCACCCTGCAGACCCAGCTCGACGCGTTTACCGACTACTACAACACCAACCGCCCGCACCGCTCCCTCGACCGCGCCACCCCGGCGAGCGCCTACACCGCCCGAGCCAAGGCCACCCCCGAGCACAACCACGGCGGCCACTTCCGGATCCGCGAGGACAAGATCCACGCCAACGGGACCGTCACCCTGCGCCGGGCCGGTCGCCTGCACCACATCGGCGTCGGCAGCGAGCTCGCCGGCACACCGGTCCGGCTGCTCATCCACGACCGCCACATCATCGTCGTGGACCCCACCACCGGCGAGATCCTCCGAGAACTCACCCCCGACCCCGACCGCGACTACCAGCCCCGCGGACTCCCACCGGGGCCCAAGAAGGGAACCCCACGCCAAGGCGGCATGGAACCCGGCTACCGCTACCCCCGGACATAAGGAAGTCCCGGGACATCCGATAAGGACGTCCCGGGACTTCACAATGGTCGGGGTGGCGGGATTCGAACCCACGACCTCTTCGTCCCGAACGAAGCGCGCTACCAAGCTGCGCCACACCCCGGTGGAGCGGAGGCGAGTCTACGGGTGGCTCCGGGCACCGACCAAAACGGGTCGGTCAGGCGGTCGGCGTCAGCGTCAGCAGGGTCGCCTCGGGGCGGCAGGCGAACCGTACGGGGGCGTGGGGGGAGGTGCCGAGGCCGGCGGACACGTGCAGCACGGCACCACGTCCGTCGACGCCGCCAAGTCCCGGGTCACCCGTGCCGTCCCAGGGGCGGCCGTGGCGCGAGAGGCCGCGCGCCTGGGCGGGCGGCAGGTCGCAGTTGCTGATGATCGCGCCGTACCCGGGGATGCACAGCTGCCCGCCGTGGGTGTGCCCGGCGAGGATCAGGCCCGCGCCGTCGGCGGTCATGGCGTCGAGCACCCGCCGGTACGGCGCGTGCGTCACGCCGAGGGCGAGGTCGGCCCCGCGGTCGAAGGGTCCGGCCACCGCGGCGTAGCGGTCGCGTCGGATGTGAGGGTCGTCGACTCCCCGGACGTCGATCTCCCGACCGTCGGCGACGACCCGGGCGCGGGCGTTGGACAGGTCGATCCACCCGGCCTCGCCGAGGCCCTTCACGAGGTCGCCCCACGGCAGCAGCGGCCGCTGCTCGTCGAGCTCGGAGGGGGCCATCAGGTAGCGCCACGGCTTCACAGGACCTGGCGCGTAGTAGTCGTTCGAGCCGAGCACGAAGAGGCCGGGTCGGTCGAGGAGCCGACCGAGCGCGGAGAGCACCGTGGGGACGGCGTCGGGATGGCCGAGGAAGTCGCCCGTGACGACGACGAGGTCCGGGTCGAGTGCGTCGAGGGCAGACACCCACGCCGACCGACCGGTGTGCCGCGGTGTCAGGTGCAGGTCGGACAGGTGCAGGACGCGCAGCGTCGGCTGCCCGACGGGGAGCACCGGTGCCTCGACACGGCGCAGCGTGTAGCGGTGCGCCTCGGCGACCGAGTAGGCCAGACCGGCCGCGCCGATCCCGGCGACGGTGAGCAGGCTGGTGGTGAGTCGGGGCACGGGGTCCACGATCCCATGCGCCCGGCGCGGCGGGCGACCGGCTGTCCGCCGCGAGGCGCTGCCGGGAGGCCGGCGTACCGGGCCGTTGGCGTCGCCTGCCGGCTCCGGGGACGTGCGATGGGGGAGGATCGGCACATGGACGCCCTGGAGCACCGCTTGCACGAGGACCTGACCACCGCCATCCGCGCGCGCGACCAGGTGACCTCGGCGACCCTGCGGATGGCGCTGACCGCCATGAAGAACGAGTCCGTGTCCGGGTCCGAGGCACGCGAGCTGAGCGACGCCGACGTCGTCCTCGTGCTCGGCCGAGAGGCCAAGAAGCGGCGTGAGTCGGCCACGGCGTACGACGACGCCCAGCGCCCGGAGCTCGCCGCGCGCGAGCGCGCCGAGCTGGCGGTGCTCGAGGGCTACCTGCCCGCGCAGCTCGACGACGACGAGCTCGCGGCCCTGGTCGCCGCGGCCGTCGACGAGACCGGTGCCGACTCCCCGAAGCAGATCGGCATCGTGATGAAGGTCCTCACACCCCGCGTGGCCGGCCGCGCCGACGGCGGTCGGGTCGCCGCCGCGGTGCGTGCCGCACTGGGGGCCTAGCGGACCGCAGCGCATGACGGAAGACCGACGCCCGAACCGCGATCGCGCCGCCGGACCGATGGAGCCCCCATGAGCACGCCCACGAAGTCCGGTGCGCCGTCACCCGGGCCGCACGCCGCTGACAGCCACGACCTGATCCGCGTGCACGGTGCCCGCG
>Ga0302299_10001651_pt1 | contig 13466 bp, 11 predicted proteins | sample III_Fen_N3_4_FD_198795 | JGI IMG/M metagenome (GOLD analysis project Ga0302299, IMG submission 198795) | Peat permafrost microbial communities from Stordalen Mire near Abisko, Sweden - III_Fen_N3_4 | ecosystem: Environmental > Terrestrial > Soil > Wetlands > Permafrost | place: Sweden: Abisko... | reverse complement strand
GTCGACCTCGAGCACCTGGCACCGCACCGCGGATCCGGCCTGGTTGCCGAGCGATGTCACCCTCCACTGCGCGGTGTCCCCCGGAGCGATGTCGCTGACGAGGTCGGAGGACGTGTCGATCACGGCACCGGTCTGCTGGTTGCGGAACTCGGCCTTGATCGAGAAGTTCTTGCTCGACGAGGTGGTGTTCTTGATCGTGCCGCTGAACGTGGCGGTGCCGAGGAGATCGACCCCACATGCCCCCGTGGCGATCGTGAAGGTCGACGGGTCGGCCTCACCACCGAAGTTGTTCAGGTTGTGGGTGGCGGTGGCGCCGAGGGTCACGAGCAAGATGATGGCGATGATCGACCCGACCATGCCCACCGATCCGAGCACGATGCCGGCGATGCTCATGCCCTGACCGTCGCCGATCTCCTTCGCCCGCTTGAGCCCCAGGGCGCCGAAGACGATGGCCAGGATCGCTCCGATCGGGCCGAGGCAGACGAAGGTGAGGATGCCCAACACCAGCGCGGCGACGGCGAGGCCATTCGATCCACGGGTGGCCGGAGGCATCGGCTGATAGGCCGCCGGTCCGGGCGCGCCATACCCGGGCGGCGGGCCTGCCCCATACCCGGGCGGCGGGCCTGCCCCATACCCGGGCGGCGGGCCTGCCCCATACCCGGGCGGTGGTCCGGCCCCATAGGGAGGCGGCGCGGGGGTGTACGGCGCAGGTGTGGACTCGCCCGGCGGTGGGATGGGCGGTGGGATTGGTGGGTCGGACATGTGGGCCCCCGCCTCAGGACCTCAGCCCAGGTTGCGGACGATGTCGACCATCAGGGCGCCGGCTTCGGTGGGATTGCGACCCACCTGAACACCGGCCGCCGCGAGGGCCTCCATCTTGGCCGCCGCGGTGCCCTTGCCGCCCGACACGATGGCGCCGGCGTGGCCCATCTTCTTGCCGGCCGGAGCGGTGACACCGGCGATGTAGGCCGACATCGGCTTGGTCATCTTCTCGGCGATGAACTCCGCCGCCTCTTCCTCGGCCGAGCCACCGATCTCGCCGATCATCATGACGGCCAAGGTGTCGGGATCGGCCTCGAAGCGCTCGAGGCAATCGATGAAGGTCGTGCCGGGAACCGGGTCGCCGCCGATGCCGACGCACGTGGTGACGCCGATGTCCTGCAGCTTCAGCTCGTAGAGCGCCTGGTAGGTGAGCGTGCCGGAGCGGCTGACAATGCCCACCGGACCACCCGGCTTGGCGATCTCACCGGCGGTGATGCCGATGTTGCACTTGCCGGGGCTGATGATGCCGGGGCAGTTCGGGCCGAGCAGCTGCACCTGCGGGAAGTTGCGCTTGAGCTCGTTGTAGAACCACGCCTCGTCCTGGGCCGGCACGCCCTCGGTGATGACGACGATGAACTCGACGCCGCCCTCGGCGGCCTCCATGACCGCGGCCTTCACACCCGGAGCGGGGATGAAGATGCACGAGGCGGTGGCGCCGGTCTCGGCCACCGCGTCGGCGACCGACGCGAAGATCGGGATGCCATCGACGTCCTCGCCGGCCTTCTTGGGGTTGGTGCCGGCCACGACCTGCGTGCCGTAGTCACGGTTGCGCAGGCCGTAGAAGCGGCCCTGGCTGCCGGTCAGGCCCTGGTAGACGACCTTGGTGTTCTCGTCGACGAAGATGCTCACGGGATCCCTTACTTCGCGAGCTCGACGGCGGCCTTGGCGGCCTCGAGCATGGTCGGCTTCGATTGGAGCTTGTCTGAGAGGTGCGGCTCGAGGATCGCTCGGCCCTCCTCGGCGTTGGTGCCGTCGAGGCGGATCACGATGGGGGCCTCGATGGTGACCCGGCTCAGGGCCTCGACGATGCCGTTGGCGACCTCTTCACCGCGGGTGATGCCCCCGAAGATGTTGATGAAGATCGACTTGACCCGCTCGTCGTTGTTGATGACCTCGAGGGCCCCGGCCATCACGTCGGCGTTGGCGCCGCCACCGATGTCGAGGAAGTTGGCGGCCTCGCCGCCGGCCTGGTTGACGACGTCGAGCGTGCTCATGGCCAGCCCGGCGCCGTTGGCGATGATGCCGACCGACCCGTCGAGCCCGACGTACTGGAGGCCCTTCTGGTGAGCGGCCTCCTCACGCTCGTCGCGCACCTGGGTGAGGGCGTAGTCGCCCCACTCGTGGCGGAACTCGGCGTTGTCGTCGAGGGTGACCTTGGCGTCGAGCGCGTGCACCCGACCGTCCGGGGTGAGGATCAACGGGTTGATCTCGCACAGGTCAGCGTCACCCTCGACATAGGCCGTGTAGAGCTTGGTGAGGATGTCGATCGCACCCTCGGTGGCCCGGGGATCGAGGTTGGCGGCCAGCACCCACGCACGGGCGACCTCGGGGGTCAGTCCGTCGACCGGGTCGATCCAGATCTTGGCGATGGCGTCGGGGTTCTCGACGGCCACGGTCTCGATCTCGACCCCGCCCTCGGCCGACAGCATGCCGAGGTGCTTCTTGGCGCCACGGTCGAGCGTGAAGCTCGCGTAGTACTCCTGGTCGATGTCGGAGGCGTGCTCGATCCACACCACGTTGACGCGATGGCCCTTGATGTCCATGCCGATGATGTTGCCGGCGTGCTCGCGCACCTCGTCGGCGTTGGTGGCCAGCTTGACGCCACCCGCCTTGCCCCGACCGCCGACGTGCACCTGGGCCTTGACCACCACCGGGTAGCCCACGGCCTCGGCGGCATCGACCGCTTCGGGCACCGTGTCGACCGCGCGACCGTCGGACACCGGGATGCCGAACGTGGCGAAGAACTGCTTGCCTTGGAATTCGAGAAGATCCACGACGGGAAACCTAGTCAGGAGTCCGCATCGACTCCCAAACCGCGCTCGAGCGAGGCCACCGACTCGACGGGTGCCGCCGCGGTGGAGAACACCAGCACGTCCTCGAGTCCCCGCGACGCCAGCGCCGCGGCGAGGTCCGTCAGCGAAGCCGACCCCGGTGCCGCGGGCCATCCGACCGCGGCGGCATCCTCCTGCAGGACGGCCTCGGCGACCCAGGGCACGAGCTGCCCGGCGGTCGAGCCCGCACCATCGAGCAGCGCGATGTAGACGACCTCGAAGCCGGCGTCGCGGAGCGCCCGGGCGACGGCGTCGGCATCGTGGTCGACGCCATCGGAGGCCGCTCGGGCCACGACGACTCGATGGGGGCGCACCACGCACGGGATACTAGGAGCCATGAGTCCCGTCGCCCCCCGCAAGGAACGCAACTCCCGCACGGTCGCGCTCGGCCTGGCCGGTGTGGTGGTCGGCATCATCTTGCTGTTGGTCGTGTTCGTCTTCGCCATCCCGTCGCTCACCGAGTCGGGCAACGTGAAGGTGCAGCTCGGCACCGACACCTTCGACGCCGGTCTCACCTCCAAGCGGGCCGAGTCGATCCGCCGTGACGGTCCCCTCCTGTTCTCCGACGTGGCCAGCGGGCAGAACGACATCTACCTGCAGCACCTCGGCGACGACGACGCCACCGGCTGGCTCGCCTTCGACGCCCGCCGCGCCGGCGCCACCCGGGACTGCACGCTGCACTGGGACGTCGACGCCAACCAGTTCACCGACCCGTGCGACGGCACCACCGTCACGGCCGACGGCCGAGGGCTCAAGCAGTACCAGGTCGTCGTGACCCAGGCCGGCACCGTGGTGATCAACCTCAACCCGGACAACCCGATCGAGAGCAGCTCCACGTCGAGCTCGTCGACCACCTCGACCATCCGCGTCACCGGCACGACCCCCGACGGCTGATCAGAAGAGGGCGAGGAGCTCCTGCTTCTGCACCTTGTTGGTGCCGGTGCGGGGCAGATCGTCGACAGCGACGAAGCGGCGCGGCACCTTGTAGCGCGAGAGGTGCTCGGAGGCCCAGGCCTCCAGGCCGAGCTCGGTGAGGTCGGCGCCGTCGACCAGGCGGACGACCGCCACCGGGATCTCGCCCTTGCGCTGATCGGGCAGCCCGATCACCGCGGCTTCGAGCACGGCCGGATGGCGCTCGAGCACCTCTTGCACCTCGAGCGCGTAGACCGAGTAGCCGGCGTGCTTGATCACGTCCTTCTGGCGGCCGACGAAGAGCACGGTGCCGAGCGGGCCCTTGCGCACGAGGTCGCCGGTGCGGAGCCAGCCGTCCTCGGTGACCGTCCGGGCACTGATCTCCGGCGCGTTCCAGTACCCCTTGATGACGCCGGGCCCCCGCACCCAGAGCTCACCGGTGAGCCCGGTGCGCACGTCGTGGCCGTCGTCGTCGACGACGCGGAACTTGTAGCTCGGCAGCTGGAACCCGATGGACTCGCCGAGTCCCAGGTCGAGCATGGGCGGCGACACCTTGGCCGCGACCCCACCGCCGACCTCGACCATGCCGTAGCCCTCGAGGAACGCGGCCTCACCGACGGGCCCGATGAGCGGAAGCGTCGCCGTCGCGCCCATCTTCTTGAACCGTCGGGCCAGGTCGGCGGGCATGGCATCGGCCCCCGAGCCCCAGATGCGGATCGACGTGAGATCCCGCTGATCGGCGCCCGCCTCCTCCATCATCCGGTACATGGCCGGCACCCCGATGAAGATGGTGGCCCGTCGCTCCTCGATGGCGTCGAGCACCTCGACCGGCCGGAAGCTCGCCAGTGCGAAGACCGGCACCCCGAGGCAGGCCAGTCCCATCAGCGTGCTGAAGCCCATGATGTGAGCGATCGGCAGGGCGAAGACGACCTCGTCCCGGTGCAGGATCGCCGGCCACACCACCCCGGCGGTGGCCTGACCCACGAGGGCCCGGTGGGTGAGTTCGGCCCCCTTGGGCTTGCCGGTCGTGCCCGAGGTGTAGAAGAGGGCGGCGATCGACCCGGCGTCGACGCCGTCCGGCGGGACCCGCGGCTCGAGCAGCGGATCGGCGCCATCGACCTGGTGGACGCTGCGCACCACGAGGTGCGCGCCCGAGTCCGCCACGACGTGGGTGACCTCGTCCCTGCGCATCTGCGGGTTGATCGGCACGGCGATGCACCCGGCCCGGGCCGTGGCCAGCACCAGCAGGAACAGGTCGTAGGTGTTCGGCAGGTGGAGCACCACGCGATCGCCCGGCTCGGTGACCGCGGCGATGCCCCCGGCCCAGCGCTCGACCCGCTTGGCGGCCTGGCGATAGCTGAGCGAGCGACCGTCGTCGTCGGTCACGAGCCGCCGGTTGCCGTGCACCTCGGCGAGGCTCTGCATCATCGTGCCGAGCGTCTCGGTGGAGCAGAACGTGAGCCGCGCCCGGGTCAGCACGTTCACCGGACCAACTCCTGACGGGTCGTCACCTCCACGATGTTGGCCGCCTTCGCTGCCCTGAGCCAACTCGTCGCCGATGCCGAGACCGCGTTCCGCGCGAGAATCCCGGCGTGGAGAGGATCGAAGATGATCGAAGCTGATCGAGATGTCGAAGGTTCGGCAAGGAATCGCTTAGTCCGTACGACCTAGGTGTCGAAGAAGTTCCCATGGCGAGTGAAACCCCGAATTGCCCGGATTGCAGCGGTCCCATCGGCGCAGACTGGGACTGGTGCATGCACTGCGGTTACGACCCCGATCACCTGAAGCCCTGGGACTGGCGGCCGACCTCCCGCGACGCGGCGCCGGGCTCGGTGCGAACCGCCACCGCTTCGGGCCAGGTCGGCCTCATCGACCTGACCGAGCGCAAGGGCCGCACCAAGCGAGCCGACAAGCCGAAGCGCAGGGCACGCGGTCGCAAGAACGACCACGTCGAACCGCCGGCGGCGACCATGGCCACCACCCACTCCCTCATCTCGCTGCCGACCCGTCCGAGGACGCCCTCCGCGGCCCCGATGGCTCCCGCCGCTCGGGTCAACCCGTCGGCCCCTTCGGCCCCGTCCGCTCCGTCCGCTCCCGGCGCACCGCCGGCCCCAGCCGCTCGGATGGCGCCGACTCCCGGTCCCGCTCCGGCTCCCGTCGCTCGGCCGGCCGATCCGATCGAGGCGCTACGCCCCGGCCAGGCCCCGGCGTCGGGGTTCAACATGGCGTCGCCGATCTCGGCCCAGGCCTACGCCCCGAGGCAGCCGGAGGCCGCGACCCGCACGATCGCCCTGCCCCGCACGGCGATGAGCCTGGTGCCGGTCTTCGTGCTGTTCGCCCTGGCCGCCCTGATGCTCTTCGTGGCCGTATCGAGCATGGCCAAGCTGGGCGACGGCAGCATCCTCAGCCGAGCCACCACGGTGCTGTTCGTGCTCGTGTGCCTGGCCCTGGCCTGTGGCATGGCGGCCCAGGCCTACACGTTCATGCAGGTCCGGGTGGAGGTCAGCGCCACCGAGATCACCGCGCACAACCGCTTCGGACGACCGTCCAACGCCAAGATCCGCGACATCTTCTCGGTCACCCTGGGGTCCCGGCGCTACGTCGACATCCCCCTGCTGGGCCGACCGGCGGAGACGCCCTACGTGCAGATGCAGGACGGCTCGGGCTTCTGGCTCGACGCCCTCGAGGGTCGCGCCGGCGAGCCGCCGACCCCCGAACAGCTCGCGGTGGTGGACGCCCTCGCCCGAAGCGTCGCCGCCAACCGCAGCGAGTCCCTCCAGGACGACGCCCCGTCCTCGCTCATCTGAGCCCTCGAGTCGGTCCCGGTCTGAGTCGTTCGGTCAGTCGGGTTCGGCGAGGGCCATGGCCGCGGCCGCCAGGCTGACGGCCCCAGTGTCGAGGCAGCCCTCGTCGAGGCGGAACGTCGGGCTGTGGTGCGCACCGCTCGGATGCTCCGAGCTTCCGGCACCGATGAAGAAGTAGGTGCCGGGGAGCTCGGCCAGGAACTCGGCCATGTCGTCGCTGGGTGACACCGGCGGCATCGGCACCACCCGACCTCCGCCGATGAGCTGCTCGGTGGCTCGGCGCACCCGGGCGGTGGCGGCGACGTCGTTGACGACCGGACCGGTGCCGAAGACCAGGTCGAGCTCGACTTCGACGTCGAACTCGTCGCGGACCGCCTGGCAGGCGTCCTCGATGGCGGCCTCGGCCGCCGCCGCCTGATCGGTGGTGTAGGTGCGCAGGGTGCCCTGCAGCTCGGCTTGCTGGGGCACCACGTTCGGGGCGGTGCCGGCGTGGATCATGCCCGTGCTGCAGGCGCAGGTGGCCTCCTCGTAGCGCATGCCATCGACCGTGCCGGGCAGGCGCCCGGCCAGGTCGGCGATGGCGAGCACCACGTTGCCGGCCCGTCCGGCGACGGCCCCGTGGCCGCCTGGGCCGCGCACCCGAACCCGCAGGGCGTGCGACCCCGACATGGCGGTCCCCGGCTTCATGCCGATGAGGCCGACCGGCAGCTCGGGTGTGACGTGCACCCCCACGCTCGCCTGGGCGCCGAGCCCGTCGAGCACCCCGCCGTCGATCATCCGACGGGCGCCACCGAGCTTCTCCTCCGCCGGTTGGAACAAGAAGACGTAGTTGCCGGGCAGGTCCTCGGCCCTCGCCGCCATGAGCCGGGCCACCGCCAGCAGGATCGAGGCGTGGGCGTCGTGGCCACAGGCGTGCATCTGCCCGTCGAACGTCGAACGGAAGTCGAGCTCGACGTCCTCGTGCACGGGCAGCGCATCGATGTCCGCCCGCACCAAGACCGTGCGGCCCGGCTTCCCCCCGGCCAGCGACGCCACCGCGCCGGTCGGCGTCGGGCAGGCCTCGATCTGCAGCCCGAGGGCCCGGAGGCGGTGGGTGATCAGGGCGCTCGAGTCGTGCTCCTCGAAGCTCAGCTCGGGGTGGGCGTGGAACCAGCGCCGGTCGTCCACCGACTCGTCGAACCCCTCGGCCACTGCTGCGGGCAACCAGTCCATCCGGCCAACCTAACGGGATCGCCACGGACGTGGCGGCGGCGGGTTCAGGTGACGGCGCGCTCGAGCACGATGAACTCGAGGTCGGTCACGGTGGGGATGCCGTATCGCTCGTCGCCGTAGGGGAAGGGCTCGGTGTCGCCGGTGGGCTCGAAGCCGAGCCGGTGGTACCAGGCCAACAGGTCGTGACGGGCGCTGATCACGGTCATGCGGATGCGCGCCGCACCCCAGGAGCGGCCGAGCCGGTCGGCCTCGGCGACGATCGCCCCACCCAGACCGGCGCCCTGACGGTCGGGCCGCACCGCGAACAGCCCGAGGTACACGATTCCCTCGCCTTCGCGGGCCAGGTGGCAGCAGGCGACGAGCTCACCGTCGACCGACAACAGCAGCACCTCGCTGCCCGCCGCCCCGACGAGGGCGGCGACGGCCGCGAGGTCGGTGCGCTGGCCTTCGAGGAGGTGGGCCTCGGTGGTCCAGCCCGCCCGACTGGACGCACCCCGATAGGCCGATTCGACCAGCGCGACGATGGCCGGACCATCGGCCGGCTCGGCGAATCGGAACGCACGCGTGGCCTCGTGGTCGGGCGCCGGCACGGCAGACTCAGAGCTTCTCGAGTGGGGCCCAGTTCAACAGCAGCTGCTTCTCGCCCGCACCGGAGAAGTGCACGACGGCGACCGCCTTCTCGCCGGTGCCCTCGATGCGCAGGATCACGCCCTCGCCGAAGGTGTTGTGGCGCACGTCGTCACCGGCCTTCAACCCGATCTGGTCGGCACCGCTGGGGGACGGTGGCGTCGGCTTCAGCGCGCTCTCGACCACACGCTCGCGATGCTCGTCCCACGCCCGACCGCGAGGGGTCTCGCCCGACGCCGGGCCGTTGCCCCCACCGAAGGTTCGGCCCGTCGGGGTGCCCGAACGATCGTCCGAGTCGGCCGAAGACCGACGCGAGCCGTAGCCCTCGGCCCGGAAGCGGCCGGCTCCGCCCGCTCCGGTGGACGAGCGGCGCGACCCCCGACGGGTGCCCTCGATGACCTCGACCAGGTTCGGGGGGAACTCGTCGAGGAAGCGGCTGGGCGGGTTGTACTGGGTGGAGCCGTAGAGCGTGCGGCTCCACGCGTGGGACAGGTAGAGCCGCTCGCGGGCCCGGGTGATGCCGACGTAGGCGAGTCGGCGCTCCTCCTCGAGCTGATCGGGCTCACCGATCGAGCGGAGGTGCGGGAAGACGCCGTCCTCCATGCCGATCAGGAACACCGCCGGGAACTCGAGCCCCTTGGCCGAGTGCAGGGTCATCAGCACGACCGACGAGTCGTCGTCCTCGAGCTGGTCGGTGTCGGCCACCAGGCTGATCTGCTCGAGGAAGGTGTCGACCGACTCGAAGTCGCGCGACGCGCCCACCAGCTCGGCCAGGTTCTCGATGCGGCCCTCGGCCTCGATGCTGTGCTCGGCCTCGAGCTCGGCCACGTAGCCCGACCGCTGCAGGATGGACTCGAGCAGCTCGGCCGGTCCGGCCCCGTCGGCCAGCTCGGCGGTGAGGACGTCGAGCAGGGTGGTGAAGGTCTGGAGCCCCTTGACCGCCCGCCCGGTGACGCCGGCTTCGTCGATGTGCCGCATGGCGTCGGTGAAGGGCACGCCGTGGCTGTTGGCCCAGGAGTCGAGCCGGCCGATCGTGCTGTCGCCGATGCCGCGCTTCGGCACGTTGATGACCCGCTTCACGCTGACCTCGTCGAGCGGGTTGGCCACCGCCTTCAGGTAGGCCAGCGCGTCCTTGACCTCGCGCCGGTCGTAGAACCGCGTGCCTCCGATGACCTTGTAGGGGATGCCCGAGCGCATGAGCTGCTCTTCCATGACCCGGCTCTGCGCGTTGGTGCGGTAGAAGATCGCCACGTCGCCCCAGCGGTACTCGCCGTCGTGGAGGTGCGAGATCTGATGGGCGACCCACTGGCTCTCGTCGCCCTCGTCGTCGGCGTGGTAGCGGACGATGGCCTGGCCGTGGCCCTGGTCGGTCCACAGCTCCTTGGGCTTGCGGCCGAGGTTGTTGGCGATGACCGCGTTGGCCGCGTCGAGGATGGTCTGGGTCGAGCGATAGTTCTGCTCGAGCACGATCACGGTGGCGTCGGGGAAGGCATCCTCGAACTCGAGGATGTTGCGCACGTCCGCCCCGCGGAACTGGTAGATCGACTGGTCCGAGTCACCGACGATGCAGATGTTGCGGTGCTCCGACGACAGCAGGGTGACGAGCTCGTTCTGGACGTGGTTGGTGTCCTGGTACTCGTCGACCAGCACGTGGCGGAACCGGCGCCGGTAGTGCTCGAGCACGTCGGGGTGCTCGTTGAACAGCCGCACCGCGTTGCCCAGCAGATCGTCGAAGTCCATCGCGCCGGCGCGGGCCAGGCGGGCCTGGTATTCGCGGTAGACGTCGGCGATCTTGCGCTCGAAGATCACCTGGGCCTTGGCCGTGTAGGCCTCGACGTCGATGCCGTCGTTCTTGGCCGCGCTGATGGTGGCGTGCACCGACCGGGGCGGGAAGCGCTTGGCGTCGAGGTTGAGGTCGCGCAGCACGTAGCCGGTCAGGCGCACCGCGTCGGCCTGGTCGTAGATGGTGAACGACGAAGGGAACCCCAGCGCCTTGCCGTCCCGACGCAGGATGCGGACGCAGGCCGAGTGGAACGTGGACACCCACATCTTCTCGGCGACCGAGCCCACCAGCGCGGCCACCCGCTGCTTCATCTCGTCGGCGGCCTTGTTGGTGAAGGTGATGGCGAGGATCTCGAACGGTGACACGCCCTCGTTGCGGATCAGGTGGGCGATGCGGTGCGTGAGCACGCGGGTCTTGCCCGACCCGGCCCCCGCGACGATGAGCAGCGGCCCGTCGGCGTGGGTGACGGCCTCGAGCTGCACCGGGTTGAGCCCCTCGAGCAGATCGGGCCGGGCCAGGTCACCGGAACCACCGCGCTCGTCGGCCAGGTCGGCGCCGAACGGGCCGTCGTCGTTGGGCGCGAGGCCGGGGAACGGGGACGCGGCAGGGTCGTCGGTCGGCGGGGTCATGAGCGCTCAACAGTACCCGGGAGCTATGACGCCCTTCCCCGCCTCAGCCGGGCGCAGCGACGATCAGCTTGTCCCGGAAGAAGGCCAGCACCTGCTCCAGCGCCTTGTAGGTGGGGTGGTCGGGCTCGTCGACGAAGTGCTCGGTGAGCACCGAGTGGGCCATCTTCGGGATCCCGAACTCGTTGCCCTTCGACGAGTCGATCTCGACGCCGATGAATGCGTCGCCCAGCTCCTCGCGCAGGCGGGCGAATCGATCGCCGGGTGAGAGGAAGTCGCCGGTGAACCGCAGGCCGAGGACGCAGACCCCATCGGCGGCCCGCTCCTTCACCCGGGTCAGATCGTCGGGTGCCAGCTGCAGCGATCGCTTCGAGGAGCGCATCGGGCCGATCGGCAGCGACGGCTGGCTCAGCACCGGGGCGAGCATGCGCTCGTCGACCATCATGCCGAGGGCGAAGCCACCGGTGAAGCACATCCCCACCGCACCGACGCCTGGGCCCCCGCACGACGCGTGGGCATCGGCCGCCAGCGCCCGCAGCCACAGGGTCACCGGCGCGGTGCGCTTGGTGGCGAACGCGGCGAACTCCTTGGAGATGCAGGCACCACTGATCACCTTGACCCCGGTGAGGGGCGAGACGTCGGCCCCGGGTGTGCCGAACAGCACCGGCATGAACACGGTGAAGCCGGCATCGACCACCCGTCGGGCGAACGCCGCCACCTTGGGCGTGATGCCGGGGATCTCGGCCATGACGATGACGGCCGGACCGTCACCCCGGCGATAGACCTGGTGGGCCGTCCCGTCGTGCTCGAAGGTGGTCTCGGTGAAGTCAGCAAGGGAGTCGGCCATCGGCGAAGGGTAGTTTTCGAACGATGTCCGCCACCACAGCCTTCCGATTCGCGATCCAGGCCGCATCTGCTCCGGCTGGATCCGAAGGGGCCGGATCTGGAGGGGCTGGCCCGGCGTGGGCCGCCCTGGCCCGCAAGGTGGAGGACCTGGGCTACGCGGCCCTCACCGTCTCGGACCACCTCGACGACCAGTACGCCATCACCCCCGCGCTCATGGCCGCGGCCGACGCCACCACCACGCTGCGGATCGGGTCGTTGACCTACGGGAACGACTACCACCACCCGGTCGTGCTGGCCAAGGAGGCCGCGACCATCGATGTGCTGTCGGGCGGCCGCTTCGAGTTCGGCCTCGGCGCCGGGTGGATGACCACCGACTACGACGAGATCGGCATCCCGCTCGACCGTCCCGGCATCCGCATCGCCCGCCTGGCCGAGGCCCTCGACGTGATCACCGGCCTCTGGGCCGACGACCCCTGCACGGTCGAGGGCGAGCACTACACGGTGCGGGGTCTCGACGGGTTCCCGAAGCCGGTGAGCTCTCACGGCACCCCGGCCCGACCGGGGCCACCGATCCTGATCGGCGGTGGTGGGCGCAAGATCCTCACGCTGGCCGCCCAGCGGGCCGACATCATCGGGCTCAACATCGCCCTCGCCGCGGGCCGCATCGACGAGGCCGCCGGTCCCAGCGCGACCCACGATGCCACCGTCGACAAGATCGGCTGGATCCGCGAGGCCGCCGGGGACCGCTTCGACCAGATCGAGCTCCAGGTGCGCGTGCACCTCGCCGCCGTCACCGACGACCGCCGGGGCCTGGCCGAAGCGGTGGGACCGTCGCTCGGCCTCAACGCCGACGAAGCCATGGCGTCCCCCCACGCCCTGGCCGGATCGGTGGAGGAGATCGTCGAGCAGTGCCTCGACCGGCGCGAGCGCTACGGCATCAGCTACATCGGCTTCGGGCTCGACGCCCTCGACGCCATGGCGCCGGTGGTCGAGCGCCTCGCCGGCACCTGATCGGCCCGACGGATCACCTCGACGAGGCGTCGTCACCCGAACGGAAGCTGGTCGTCCGGCATCTGCTCGGGGTCGGGGTCGATGTCGTCGGGGAGGTCGGTGAGGTCAAAGGGGTTGAGGTGCTCCCCGATAGAGGCCTTCCACGGGATCGAACCCGGGGACGGCGCCGGCTCACCCGGCTTGGGTCGGGGTGGGTACCAGTGCCATTCGGCGTCGGTGCGCACGATCCGCGCGCCGCGGTGGGTCTTCTCGTCGTGGTGCTTGGGGCACAGCATCTGCATGTTCGCCCCCGAGGTGGGCCCGAGTTTGGCGAAGTCGTGGCGGTGGTCGGCTTCGAGCCGTATCCGCCGTCGGCACCCAGGCACCACGCAGCGTCTGTCCCGCGCTTTGAGGGCTCTGTCGAGGGCTTTCTTCCGCTTGCGGGTGATGGTGGCGTAGGACCGGATGTCTTTGAGGTCGTGAACGAGGACATCGACCATGGCGTCGGGGAGGATCCGACTGACCCAGCGGGCATCGACGGGGCCGACCCCGGGGATCTCACACGTCTCGCTCGCTGTGGCGTAGCCCCGCTTCAGCGCAATCGCGTCGACCAGGATCGTGACGGTCCACTTCACCCGACCCGGACGCACCTGCAACAGGCGGTCGAGCTCGGAGGGCTCATCGGCAGCCGCTTCGGTGGTGGTCGGCACGGTGGCCGCAGTCGCATCGGACTCGGCGTCAGCATCGGGAGGCGCAGTCTGAGTGGGCTCAGCTGGCCGTGCAGTTTCGGTGG
>Ga0302299_10001649_pt1 | contig 13469 bp, 12 predicted proteins | sample III_Fen_N3_4_FD_198795 | JGI IMG/M metagenome (GOLD analysis project Ga0302299, IMG submission 198795) | Peat permafrost microbial communities from Stordalen Mire near Abisko, Sweden - III_Fen_N3_4 | ecosystem: Environmental > Terrestrial > Soil > Wetlands > Permafrost | place: Sweden: Abisko... | reverse complement strand
GGTGCTGCTGCACGCGTTCCCGGTGTCGTCGGTGATGTACGGGGAGGTCGCCGACGCGCTCTCGGACGGCGTCGACCTGGTGCTGCCCGAGTTCCGTGGCTTCGGCGGGACCGAGGCGCCGGACGAGTCGCCGTCGCTGGACGTGTACGCCGACGACGTGGCCGCGGTGCTCGACCGGCTCGGGGTCGAGCGTGCTGTGGTGGGGGGTTCCTCGATGGGCGGCTACGTGACGATGGCGTTCTGTCGGCGGCACCCTGAGCGGGTCGCGGGCTTGCTGCTCGTTGACACCAAGGCCAGCAGCGACACCGAGGCCGGGGCTGCCGGACGCGAGCGGTTGGCCGCGACGGTTCTGGCAGACGATTCGGTCGGGGTGCTTCTCGGCGACGTGTTCCCTTCCCTGCTGGGCGAGACGAGCTTCGCCGAGCGACCTGCGGTGGTCGCCCTGGTTCGCTCCTGGGTGGCCGCTGCCCGGCCGGAATCCGTGGCCTGGGCGCAACGAGCCATGGCGGGGCGGCCCGACTCGCTCGAAACCCTGAGCCGCATGAACGTGCCGGCCCTGGTCGCCCTCGGCGAGGAGGACCGGCTCGCGTCGCTGGCCGATGCTGAGGCGATGATGCAGGCGCTGCCGCAGGGAGCGCTAAGCCTGTTGCCGTCCGCAGGCCACTTCTCAGCGATCGAGACGCCGGACGCCTTCTCGGGAACCGTGCTCGCCTGGCTCGGCGAGGCCGGGTTGATCGACGGCTGAGGGGTCGACGGCTGAGGGTCGGCGAAGCCCGGACATCGTGCTGGGGGTCGTGCCAGGATGACCCAGCCCGGCCAGGCCGGCCGGGTCGTCCATCGAAGGAGCTGGCCACCGTGACCGAATCGGCGAAGAAGAGCCTCTTCTACGACTTCCTCGCCCGCTACGGCGGCAGCGACTTCGAGACGTACATGGCCGCCTCCGTGCCCGACGAGGACTACCTCAACTGGAACGGGTACACGCTGCCGTATGTCTTCGAGGACGAGGAGAAGGAGTACGCCGCGGTCCGCGAAGGCTGCGCCCTCTTCGACGCCACCCCGGCCAACAAGTACCGGATCACGGGTCCCGATGCCGGGGCGCTGCTCGACTACATGACGACGCGGGCGATGAGCCGGCTGCCGGAGATGCGCGCCACGTACGCGATCTGGTGCAACCCCGACGGCATGCTCAACGACGACGCGATGCTCTTCAAGCGGGCGCACGACGACTACCTGCTGATGGCGGCGGAGGTCGACCACCTCGAGTACCTGACCGAGCTGGCGGGGCGGTACGACGACGCCACGGTCGTCGACGAGTCCCCTGTCTGGGCCGGTCTCGCGGTGCAGGGCGCGAAGTCGTGCGCTGTCCTGGACGCTTTCGGCTTCAGCGGGATCGAGCAGCTCAAGCCGTACGACATCGCGGATTTCGACCTCGACGGAAAGCGCGTCATGGTCGCTCGGGTCGGGTTTACCGGTGACCTCGGCTACGAGATCTGGTTCGACCGCGGCCTGGCGCCGGCGATCGAGCAGGCGTTCCTCACCGCCGAGAAGGCCCTCGACCTGCAGATCGCCGGCTACGGCCTGACGACCATCCAGCTCTGCCGGATGGAGAGCGGGATGATCGTGCCCGGCTGGGACACCGCTCAGACGTTCGAGGACCCTGAGTTCGAGCGCAGCCCGTTCGAGCTCGGTCTGGCCTGGAACGTCGACCTCGAGCGGGACGACGACTTCGTGGGTCGGGCCGCCCTGCTTAAGGAGCGGGCGGACGGTTCCCGCTTCTTACTCAGGGGGTTCGAGATCGATGCCGAGTGCGAGCTGCTCGACGGCGCCGAACTGTTCGCCTCGCTCGACGGCGAGGATATCCAGGTCGGCACGTTGCCGTCGGTGTCGTGGTCGCACGACCCGGCCCGGTGGATCGGGCTGGCGTCGCTGCGGACCGAGCGCGCCGACGTGACGGACTGCTTCGTCTTCGTCGACGAGGAACGCCAGCCCTGTCGCATCGTCGGGCTCCCGTTCGTCCAAATCACCCGTCGCCGTCAGGTCCCCGCGCCGCGGTGACCGGCTGGTCGACGTCAGGCGGCTTCGAAGACCATCGCGTCGGCGCGCGCGCCGATCACCCGACGGGATGCTTCGAGGCTGACCAGACTGACGGCCGTGGTGAGCGCGACCGAGGCGGCGATGGCCACCGGGACGTCGCCAGCTAGGAGCGCGTAGGTGAGCCACGACACCTGCGACGTGACCTTGAGCGACCAGGTCGCGATGGAGACGCCAGACTCTGCGCCGGACCGCCAGCCGACCACCGAGTCGTACACCTGCGGCCAGGCGGAGACCAGCCCGACCCCGATCGCGAGGTAGCCGACCGAGCGGGCCGGAAGGGACAGCGCCACGGCGAGCAGGACTGCGGCCGCCAGCCCGAGGGCCAGCACCCGACGCGACCGGGACACCGGGCTCGGCACCAGCAGGACGATGGTCACGGCACCGGAGACGAGCAGGACGTTGCCCGGGATCTGCGGGACCTGGGCGGTGCGGATGCCGTACGTCAACCAGGTGGCGCAGGCCAGCGCGGTCAGCCCCCACGAGGCCGGCGAGACGCCGGTCAGGGTCGGGTGGCGCAGCGTGCGCAGGATCTGCGGCACCACCATGGTCACCCCGAGGGTGGCGCCGAGGTAGGCCAGGGACAGGGCGAGGTTGTGGACTGACACGTACGGCTCTTTCGCGGGGTGAGTGAATGGCGGTTCTGTATGGATACAGACTGGAACGATACAGTATCTCGGAGCAACCCGGAAGCAGGCGCACCCGAACGGAGGCCAGATGAGCACCGACCGACCGACCCTCGACACCGTCGCCCTGGCCGCGGGGGTCTCACGGATGACCGTCTCCAACGCCTACAACCGGCCCGACCAGCTCTCCGCCGCGACCCGTGAGCGCGTGCTCGCGGTCGCCCACGACCTGGGCTACGCGGGCCCGGACCCGGCCGGGCGCTCGCTGCGACGGCGGCGCGTCGGGGCCGTGGGGGTCCTGCTGACCGAACAGCTGGCGTACGCGTTCACCGACCCCGGGCTGACGTCGTTCCTCAGCGGGCTGGCCAGCGAGCTGGGCGCGGCGGGTCAGGCAGTGCTGCTGGTTCCGGCCGAGGCCGATCGCGACGGCGCGCTCGTCCGAGGCGCCATCGTCGATGCCTTCATCGTCTGCTCGATGGACGCCCGCGACCCGACCGTCGCCGCCGTCCAGGCGCGCCGCCTGCCCATGGTCACCGCCGGGCACCCGCGGCTGCCCGGCGTCCCGTTCGTCGGGATCGACAACCGACGCTCCGGAGCCCTTGCCGCGCAGCACCTGCTCGGGCTCGGGCACCAGCGGTTCGGGGTCGTGACGCTGCCTGGCCGCGAGCCGGCGGGGCCGACGGACCGCGCCGTGCCTGTCCGCATCGGCATCCGCGAGCGCACCGACGGGTTCCTTCAAGCCCTGCGATCGGCCGGGATCCCGGATTCTGCCGTGAGCTCGGCGCGCGCTGACGCCAACAGCAGCGAAGCGGGGGAGCGGGCGGCGAGGGCGCTGCTCGACCGGGCGGTGACCGAACGTCCCACGGCCGTCTTCGCAGTGACCGACGTGCTTGCTCTCGGGGTGTTCGCGGCTGCTGCCGCGCTGAAGGTGCTTGTGCCGCAACAGCTTTCGGTCGTGGGCTTCGACGACATCGCCGCGGCTCGACACAGCGATCCGGCGCTGACCACCGTCTCGCAGTCGCTGGCCGACCAGGGCCGGCAGGTGGCCCGCCTCGCGCTGGGCCTGATCGCCGGCGAGAAGGTGCGCTCACCCCGGATCGACGCCGACCTCGTGGTCCGGGACAGCACGGCCGCGCCGCCGGCTGCGGTCAGTGGTGGCTGAGGGTCGACAGCAGCTCGCGGTGCACGACCATCGAGACGTAGCCGCTCACGGCCCTCGAGTTCGCACCGCTGATCGCCTTGTTCAGTGTGGCGATCCAGCGATCGTGGTCGGTCTGGGTGATCTGTCCCAGTTCAAGGCGCGCGTCGATGTCAGCAGCGAGCTCGAGCACGCTGCCGTTCTGCCCAGGTGTGAACATCGTGCCTGCCTCTGAATCCAGCGCCGAGGGGATGCGTACGCAGTGGAGACGACGTTAGGCCGAACGTATGACGCGGATTCGACAGAGAAGTTTCAGGGGATCGATCGGCCGAAAGAGTGACCGACCTCAGACCTCACGGAACCGGTTGATCTCGGCCAGGTGCTTGGCTCGCAGCTCGGGGTTGGTGACACCGAGCCCGTCCTCGGGGGACAGGCACAGCACTCCGATCTTGCCCTGGTGCTTGTTGCGGTAGACGTCGTACGTGGCCTGGCCGGTCTCCGCCAGGGGGTACGTCGTCGACAGCGTCGGGTGGATCTTGCCGCGCTGGATCAGCCGGTTCGCCTCCCATGCCTCGCGGTAGTTCGCGAAGTGCGAGCCGACGATCCGCTTGAGGTTCATCCAGAGGTAACGATTGTCGTACTCGTGCATGTAGCCCGAGGTCGACGCGCACGTGACGATCGTGCCACCCTTGCGCGCCACGTAGACCGAGGCGCCGAAGGTCTCGCGGCCCGGGTGCTCGAAGACGATGTCGACGTCGTCGCCGCCGGTCAGCTGGCGGATCTTCTTGCCCAAGCGCTGCCACTCCCGGGGGTCCTGGGTGTGCTCGTCGGACCAGAATTTGTACCCCTCGGCGGAGCGGTCGATGATCAGCTCGGCTCCCATCCGGCGGCAGATGTCCGCCTTCTCGGGGCTGGAGACGACGCATACGGGGGTGGCCCCGCCGCCGAGCGCGAGCTGCGTGGCGTACGAGCCGAGCCCGCCGGACGCGCCCCAGATCAGCACGATGTCGCCCTGCTTCATACCGGCGCCGTTGCGGGAGACGAGCTGCCGGTAGGCCGTGGAGTTGACCAGGCCGGGCACGGCCGCTTCTTCCCAGGTCAGGTGGGCCGGCTTCTCCAGCAGCTGGTTGGCCTTGACCAGTGCGAGCTGGGCCAGGCCGCCGAAGTTCGTCTCGAAGCCCCAGATCCGCTGCTCGGGGTCGAGCATCGTGTCGTTGTGGCCAAGAGGCGACTCGAGCTCGACCGAGAGGCAGTGCGCGACCACCGTGTCGCCGGGCTGCCAGACATGGACGCCGGGACCGGTGCGGAGCACCACGCCGGACAGGTCGGAGCCGACCACGTGGTAGGGCAGGTCGTGCCGCTTGGCCAGCGGTGAGGTTCGGCCGTACCGCTCGAGGAAGCCGAACGTGGAGACCGGCTCGAAGATCGACGACCAGACGGTGTTGTAGTTGATCGAGCTCGCCATGACGGCGATCAACGCTTCGCCCGGGCCGATCTCCGGCGTCGGGACCTGCTCGACGTGGAGCGACAGGCGCGGGTCCTTGTCGCGGCTGGCGACGCCCTCGAACATCGACTGCTCGTCCTTGTGGACCGTCACGGCGGTGTAGGTGTCGGGCACAGCGAGGGCACCGAACGCCTCGGGCGTGGTCGTACCGGCCAGGATCGCGTCGAGAATCGGCTGCACGTCGGCCTCCAGGGCAGGGGATGGTCGCGTCATGCCGGAACCGTAGCGGGCGGCTGGACGAGCTCGATCAGGACCCCGCCGGCGTCCTTGGGGTGAACGAAGTTGATCAGCGAACCTGCGGTGCCGGGGCGCGGCTCGTCGTAGAGCAGCCGCAAACCCTTGGCCCGCAGCTCGTCGGCCACCTGCACGACGTCCTCGACGGTGCAGGCGAGCTGCTGGATCCCCGGCCCGTTGCGGTCGAGGAACTTGGCGATCGCGGACTCCGGGGTGAGCGGGGCGAGCAGCTGGATCAGGTCGCCGGACTCACCGAACGAGAGCATCGCCTCGCGGACGCCCTGCGCGTGGTTCGTCTCGATGTGGACGCAGGTCAGGCCGAAGGTCTGCTCGTAGAACTCGATCGCGGTGTCGAGGTCGGCTACGGCGATCCCGACGTGGTCGATCTTGGTGAACATGGGGTCCCTCGCTCAGCTGGTGGGTTGTCTCGCTATCGTGGCACCAGACGTATCCCGGTGTGACACTGGAGGCCCGATTATGTCCGGAACTGTCATTGTGGCTGGTGCTCGTACCCCGATGGGCCGGCTCCTCGGCTCGCTGAAGGGCTACAGCGCGACCGACCTCGGCGGGTTCGCGATCGCGGCGGCGCTCGAGCGTGCCCACGTCGCGCCCGACCAGGTCGACTACGTGATCATGGGCCAGGTGCTGCAGGCCGGCGCGGGTCAGATCACGGCGCGCCAGGCGGCCGTCAAGGGCGGCATCCCGATGACGGTCCCCGCGCTGACGATCAACAAGGTCTGCTTGTCCGGGCTCGACGCGATCGCCCTGGCCGACCAGCTGATCCGGGCCGGTGAGTTCGAGATCGTCGTCGCCGGCGGCATGGAGTCGATGACCAACGCGCCCCACCTGCTGCCCAAGTCCCGTGAGGGCATCAAGTACGGCGACACGAGCCTGGTCGACTCGATGGCGTACGACGGGCTGTTCTGCGCGTTCGACCAGGTGGCCATGGGGGTCTCGACCGAGCGGTACAACGGGCGGTACGACCTGACCCGGGCCGAGCAGGATGCCTTCGCCGCCCAGTCGCACCAGCGAGCGGCCGTCGCCGCCAAGAACGGCGTCTTCGAGGCCGAGATCGTCCCGATCGACATCCCCCAGCGGGGCGGCGACTCGCTGTCCTTCGCCTCCGACGAAGGGATTCGCGCCGACACGACCACCGAGTCCCTGGCCAAGCTGCGCCCAGCCTTCGCCAAGGACGGCACGATCACCGCCGGTACGTCGTCGCAGATCTCTGACGGTGCCGCCGCAGTCGTGGTGATGAGCAAGGCGAAGGCGCAGGAGCTCGGCCTTACCTGGCTCGCCGAGATCGGCGCCCACGGCGTGGTGGCCGGTCCGGACGCATCCCTGCAGGAGCAGCCCGCGAACGCGATCCTGGCGGCGCTCGCCAAGGAGGGCAAGACCGTGGCCGATCTCGACCTCGTCGAGATCAACGAGGCCTTCGCCGCCGTGGGCATCGTGTCGCAGCGCGCGCTCGGCCTCGGCGACGAGCAGGTCAACGTCAACGGTGGGGCCCTCGCCCTGGGTCACCCGATCGGCATGTCCGGCGCACGGTTGGTGCTGTCGCTGGCACTGGAGCTGCGGCGGCGTGGCGGCGGTACGGGTGCCGCGGCGCTCTGCGGCGGCGGCGGTCAGGGCGATGCGCTGATCCTTCACGTTCCTGCGTCGGCGTAGCAGCCAGGCCAGCGGTGCCGCGCAGCTCCAGCACGCCTGAGCTCGTCGCGGGTGCCCGCGCGGGCGATGCTCGAGCCGTCGCCCGACTCATCTCGCTGGTCGAGGACGGCTCGGAACGGCTGCGCGAGGTGATGGCGCAGCTCGCGCCGTACTCGGGTCGGGCTCGGGTGGTCGGACTGACCGGGTCGCCGGGCGTCGGCAAGTCGACGGCCACGTCTGCGCTGGTGGCCGCCTTCCGAGCGCGGGGCGAGCGGGTGGGCGTGCTCGCGGTCGACCCTTCGTCCCCGTTCTCAGGCGGAGCGCTGCTCGGGGACCGGGTTCGGATGCAGGAGCACGCGCTCGACCCGGGCGTGTTCATCCGGTCGATGGCCTCGCGCGGCCATCTGGGCGGACTGGCCTGGGCAACCCCCCAGGCGCTGCGCGTCCTGGACGCGGCCGGCTCGGACGTGGTGCTGATCGAGACGGTCGGCGTGGGCCAGTCCGAGGTCGAGGTGGCCGCGACGGCCGACACCGTCGTCGTCCTGCTGGCCCCAGGGATGGGCGACGGCGTGCAGGCGGCCAAAGCTGGCGTCCTCGAGATCGGCGACGTGTATGTCGTCAACAAGGCCGACCGCGACGGCGCGGACGCCACGGCGCGCGAGCTTCGGTACATGCTCAGCCTCGGCAATCGCGCGGGCGCGGCTGCCGGGTGGACCCCGCCGATCGTCAAGACGGTCGCGTCCCAGGGCGAGGGAATGGCCGAGGTCGTGGCGGCCCTGGACTCCCACCGGGAGTGGCTCGAGTCCAGCGGTCAGCTGGTCGTGCGCAGGCGAGCGCGTGCGGCGGCCGAGATCGAGGCCATCGCCCTGACCTCGCTCCGGGCCCGCATGGACGACCTGCGCGAGGGGCTGCGTCCCGGCGACCTGGCCGACGAGGTGGCGTCGGGCCGGCTCGACCCGTACGCGGCGGCGGACCAGCTGATCGCGGGCGTCACCGGCTGAGCGCGGACGACGCAGCGGTTTTTCATTGCGAACGGTCGTCTTCCGGTCGATAGGGGGACGTGAACCGGCGCGTCCTGATGGTCGACGACGAGCAGCGGATCCTCGATGCCGCCCGTCGAAATCTGCATGGCCAGTTCGAGCTGGCGACCGCCAGCTCCGGCGCGGACGCGTTGGAGCAGCTCGGTGACGGGCTCCGGATCGGGGCACCGTTCGCCGTCCTCGTCTCGGACATGAACATGCCCGTGATGAGCGGGGCGGTTCTGCTCGCCAAGGCGCACCAGCTGGATCCCAATCTGGTGGAGCTCGTGCTCAGCGGACAGGCCGATCTCGCGTCGACGATCTCGGCGGTCAACGACGGCAATCTCTTCCGCTTCCTGACCAAGCCCTGCGACACCGACGACCTCACCCGGGCGATCGAGGACGGGCTGCGCCAGTACCAGCTCGTGACGTCGGAGCACGAGCTTCTCGAGCAGACGCTGAACGGCGCCGTCGAGGTGCTGACCGAGCTGATCGCGACGGCCAGCCCGCTCGCGTTCCGACGCACGGCTCGGGTCCGCGTGCTGGCCGAGGCCCTCATCGAGTACGTGCCGGTCGCCGACCGGTGGGAGTTCAGGCTGGCGTCGATGGTCAGCCAGGTCGGGTGCGTGGGCGTGCCCGAGGAGATCCTGGCCTACGTCTCAACCGGACGCAGCCTGTCGACCCGTTCCTGGCAGATGTACAGCGGTCATCCGCAGCTTGCCCGGGCCATGCTCACCCGGATCCCCCGGCTGGAACGCGTCTCGGCCTGGGTGGGGGAGCAGGCGACGACGCTCGCCGAGGCGGCCGTGCCCGACACAGGGATCGCGCCCGCTCTGATGGCCCGCAACGGCTACCCGGGTGAGCTGGTCTTCGCCGCCATCACGGCGTTCATCGCCGGGCTCGAAGGCGGGATCACCCCGGCGAAAGTGGGGCACGAGCTCATCGCGACCGCGAAGTTTCCCGAGCCGGTCATCGAGGCGCTGCTCGGGGCCGCCACCCAGCTCGATGTCGGCCGGGTGATCCGCCAGGTGCGGGTAGGCGGGCTGACCGTGGGCATGGTGCTCAACCAGGACGTCCTCGCAGCCAACGGGACGACCCTGCTGCGGGCGGGTGACCCGGTGACCGAGACGCTCGCCGTCCGGTTGCGGCACTTCCACGGGACGGTCGGCGTTCAGGAACCCATCTCGGTCCTGGTGTAGCCAGCGGGCCGGGGCCGATACCTGGACTCAGGTCGACTCGCTGACCGACTCCTCCAGGTCTGCGCACAGCGCGTTCCACCGGGCCGTACGGATGGGGTCGAGCCAGGAGTCCGGGTCGGGTTCGGCCTCCACGATGCGCTGGTGCAGCCGGCGGTGTGCAAAACCGACCGCATGCGCGATCGGGCTGACCGGCGGGCCGGAGATCTGGGCAGGCTGGCAGGCCATCGCCTGGATGACCGGCTCGGCAAAGCCCCAGAGGCCCAGGAGGTAGGCGCTCGCCTCCGGGACCGTGCAGCCGAAGGCCGCGAGCTCAGCCTGGCTGACCGCCCAGATGTCCTCGGGTGGCACCCGCCGCACGAGGTCGTAGCCGTCGGGGTCGATGCCGGCAAGGACGAGCAGTCCGAGGTCGCGCAGCAGCGCGGTGAGGAACGTCTGGCTGACCGTCTCGCGGGGCCAGCCCTCCTTGGTGGCGATGGTGCGGGCCAGCCCGGCGATGCGCATGCTGTTGTTCCGCAGCGTCGTCACGTCGAGGTTGCGGGGGACCGGCGCACCGGCCCCGAACACCTTGCCGCTGATCGCCAGGGCGTGGATCGTGTCGAGGCCGAGCAGGCTGGCGGCCCGTTCGATGCTCTCGATCCGGGACGACAGACCGAAGAACGCCGAGTTGACCAGCCGGAGGATGTCAGCGCAGAGCGAGAGGTCGCTCTCGACCACGGCCACGACGTCGGAGATCCCGCAGTTCGGCCGTGAGGCGACCTCCATCATCTGCTCGTGGATGCCCGGCGGTTTCGGCAGCGTGTCGATGTCGCCCAGGATCGAACGCAGCCGCTCGTCCGACACCAGGTCGCGGACGGCCAGTACCCGCGAGATCGCCCCGACGAGCACCTCGGGTTCGCAGGGCTTGGTGAGGAACTGCTGGGTCGGCCCCACCGCCGAGATGATCGACTCGCGGTCGCCCTGCCCGGACAGGATCAGACGAGCGGTCGACGGGTGGAGCTGGCGCACCGCCGCAAGCAGCTGTGCACCATCCATGCCCGGCATGCGCATGTCGGTGATGATGACGTCGATCTCGGTCGTCTTCAGCAGTTCGAGGGCTTCGGCTCCGCTGCCTGCGTAGAACAGTTCCCAGTCCTGGATGTGCCCGCGCAGCATCCGACGGAACCCGGACAAGATGTTGGGCTCGTCGTCGACGAAGAGCACCCGGCAGGACCTCATGTGCGGCTCGTCTCGGTGTCGGACTGGTTGACGTTTTCCCACCGGGCGGGAAGCACCAGGACGAAGGTCGCCCCCTGCCCGGGTGCGGACTGCACCTCGATCTGACCGCCGTGCTTCTGGACGATGATGCTGTGAGCGAGGCTGAGTCCCTGGCCGGTGCCCTTGCCGACCTCCTTCGTCGTGAAGAAGGGGTCGAAGATCCGGCGTCGGGTGTCCTCATCCATGCCCGTGCCGTCGTCGCCGATCGAGATCCGGACGACGTCGTCGCACCGCTCGGTGCGCAGGGCGATCCGGCCGAGCTCGGTCTCGTCGGTCGCGAGCCGACGTGCGGTGATCGAGTGCGCCGCGTTCACGATGATGTTCAGGACGACCTGCTTGAGCTCGCCCTCGTAGCACGGGACGAGGCCCAGGTCCGGGTCGAGGTCCACGCTGAGCTCGGCGACGTACTTCCACTCGTTGCGCGAGACCTGCACCGTGCTCTCGACGGCGCGGTTGACGTCGGTCTCGACCCGACCCGAGCCGGGGTGCGAGAAGTCCTTCAGCGCCCGGACGATCTGGGTGACCCGGGTCAGGCCTTCCTGCGACTCCGCCAGCGCCTGCGGGATCTCGGCGGCAAGGAACGCCAGCTCGACGCCCGCGACCGCGCCGCGCAGTTCGGCGAGCTGCCGGGTCGGGTCTTCGTCGGGGCCCTCGCCTGCCCCCAGGATCGCTTCGATCTGACCGAGGATCGGGAGCTCGCCGAACGAGTGGGCCAGGAAGCGGGCGTTGTCGGAGACGAACTGGACCGGTGTGTTGATCTCGTGGGCGATGCCCGCCGCCAGCTGGCCGATCGACTCCAGCCGGTTCGCCTGGGCCAGCGCTCGCTCAAGCTCGGCGACGTGGGTCACGTCCGCTCCGACGCCGATCACCCCGACGAGCAGGCCCTCGGGACTGCGCTGCGGGAGAACGCTGAGGAGCAGGTTGCGAGCGGTTCCGTCGACACTGGTTACGGCGACCTGCTGGTCGATGACTGCGACCCCGCCGCGAGCGGTCGGCTCGGCGTGGCCCAGCGCCTCGGCGAACGCGTCCGCGGTGCCAAGCTCCTGCTCGGTCTGCCCGACGATCTCGTCCGGGTCGGTGAAGCCGCGGGCGGCCAGGAACGCCGCGTTGACCCCGCGGTAGCGACCGTCGAGGTCCTTCCAGAACACCAGGTGGGGGATGGACGAGATGACGCCGGCCAGCACGCTCTTCTCGGCCGACAGCTCCGCTGCCAGGTGCTCGGCTCGTCGGGTGGCTTCGAGGAGCTGGTGCTCGGCCACCTGGGTCGCCGACACGTCGCTCTCGAGCAGGATCAGCTGGGCGACCTCGCCCTGGTCGATGACCGGGCGGACCTCGATGTACGTCCAGTACGGATGGCCCTGTTTCGAGCGGGTCAGCAGCTCGAGCCGGGCCGGACGCTCGGTCGGCTCGCCGCCGAGCGCCGCTACGACGGTCGCGGAGACCGTGTGCGTGAACAGGCTGAGCCGGGTGACCCCGACTGCCTCGTGCCGTGCGTACCCGGTGAGCTCGCAGAAGGCGTCGTTGACCCACTCGATCACGCCGTGGGCGTCAGCGAGCACGACCGCATGGTCGGTGTGCACGGCCACCAGGGCCAGCCGAGCCGCCTCGGTGGGGGAGAGCGGCTCCACCGCGGCACGACGCTCGCGCGCGTACTGATCCGTCTGGAGTGCCAAGGCAGGGTCACGCTCCTCGAAGGCAGCGCGGCCGTCAGGGAACAGCCGCTCGAAGGCCCAGTCGGCACATGCACCGAGGATCTTCGAGGTTTTCGCTGATCCGTTCTGAGAGCGCGGCAGCGCGGCTCAGCGGCGCTGCCAGGCCGAGGGCTCGGCGTTGAGCGACTTGAGCGAGGCCGGGAGCTCCTGGCTGACGAGATCCTCCAGCGTGACGCCTTCGAGGACGCCTCGGACCGCTGACCTCAAGGCGACCCAGACCCCGGGGAGCTGGGCGGCCGCCCCTTCGTACGAGGTGTCTTCGGGTCGCAGCCCGCGCACGGCCGCCAGCGGGCCGTCGACGGCCCGGAGCACGTCGGCCACTGAGATCTCGTCCGCGGGTCGGGCCAGGCGGTAACCCCCGTCGGCGCCGCGCCGAGAGATCACCAGGCCCTCCTTGCGCAGCTCGGTGAAGATGGCTTCGAGGAACTTGACCGGCAGCTTCTGGGCCGTGGCGAGGCGTTCAACGGTGATGTTCTCGGGGGTCGTCGCGGACAACGCCGTCAGCTCGACGAGCGCTCGAACGGCGTAGTCCGCCTTCGCGGAGATGTGCATCCCGCCATCTTGCCGCCTCGACGCCCGAGCGGGCGGCACATCGTCCGTGCGGCGCATCCCGGTCATCCGTTCGGTCGGAATGGGCGGCGCGGTCTGCCGCTCCCGGAGTTCGTGGGCTAGTCTATTCCTACTAAACCAGTGGGAAAGGAAGCATTTAATGAATGTCCGACGCCATTTCGCCGCAGTAGCCGCAGCAACCGCGGGAGCCCTGCTTCTCGCCGCGTGCGGTTCGAGCTCGTCCGGTGGCGCCGCGGGGGGTTCCGGCGAGAAGGTCCAGCTGGCGCTGGTCGCCTACTCGACCCCGCAGGCCGCCTACGCGAAGATCATCAAGGCCTTCCAGGCGACCGACGCCGGCAAGAATGTCACGTTCACCCAGTCCTACGGCGCCTCCGGCGACCAGAGCCGTGCCGTGGTGTCCGGGCTGAATGCCGACGTCGTCAACTTCGCGCTCGAGCCCGACATCACCCGACTGGTCAAGGCCAACCTGGTCGCC
>Ga0302299_10001648_pt1 | contig 13472 bp, 9 predicted proteins | sample III_Fen_N3_4_FD_198795 | JGI IMG/M metagenome (GOLD analysis project Ga0302299, IMG submission 198795) | Peat permafrost microbial communities from Stordalen Mire near Abisko, Sweden - III_Fen_N3_4 | ecosystem: Environmental > Terrestrial > Soil > Wetlands > Permafrost | place: Sweden: Abisko... | reverse complement strand
CCGGGCACCCGGATCGACCACACCTCGCTGGAGCCGTCCAGGGTGCCGATGGTGACCAACGAGAACGATGCCCCCGACGTGGTGTTCCACAACGCCTCGGCCGACGCCATCTTCATCGGCTGCACGTCGGTCATCACCTTGGCCAGCAGGTCGCCGGTGATCAACACCGCGAGCGAGCCGATCAGCATGCCGACCAGACCGAGGCGCACCGACGGCCGGAACACCTCCACGTCGCGCTGCTTCATCAGGAAGTAGGCCGAGATCCCGGCGAACATCGCGGCCCCGCTGAGCACTGCGGCCGCGATCACATGGGAATAGGCCCAGAGGTTCAGCGGCTGGGTGAGGACCGCCCAGATGTCGTTCATCTCCGCGCGGTCGCGCACCGGGTCGACCGTGATGCCGACGGGGTGCTGCATGAAAGAGTTCGCGGACATGATGAAGAACGCCGACAGCATGGTGCCGATCGACACCAGCCAGATGCAGGTGGCGTGCAGCCGGGGGGACAGCTTGTCCCAGCCGAAGATCCAGAGGCCCAGGAACGTCGACTCCAGGAAGAACGCGAGCAGCGCCTCCATGGCCAGCGGCGCCCCGAAGACGTCACCGACGAAGCGGGAGTAACTCGACCAGTTCATCCCGAACTGGAACTCCTGGGTGATTCCGGTGACCACCCCGATCGCGAAGTTGATCAGGAAGATCTTGCCCCAGAACTTCGTCGCCCTAAGGTAAATCGATTTGCGGGTGTGCACCCACGCGGTCTCCATGATCGCGATGAAAAAGGCCATCCCGATCGTGATGGGGACGAACAGAAAGTGGTAGACGGTGGTGATACCGAATTGCCACCGGGCGATCCCCAACGGATCCATCGACGACTCCTTCAGGCATGCAGTGAAATCTGCGCGGAACGTCTGCGCGCGGGACCACCCCAGCGCCGACGACGTGGCCGACAGACCAATGTCACCCCGACTGTAGGCAGCGACCGGTCCGGAGAAAAGTGTTCCCGCCGAGTAGAACCTGGCGTCGGCCACGCCCGGCACGCACTGAGCTGCGCCGGTGGCGGAGCGCAGCATAGAGCCGGCCCGATGATCACGGTTTGCGGCCGATTCGCGTCGTGCCACGACCAGGGACGGCCTGAGGTTGTGATCATCCGGTACCGGGGAACGGCTGAACTGTCGGGGTGCGTACCCGCGCACAGGGCCTGAGGTGCCTTCGCAGAAAAGTTCGTAGGCGATGTCGATCCTGGCTCGAGCCGCTCGTAGAGGGGGTGACCAGGGCGGAGCGCGACAAGCCTCCGAGCCCCGACCAGTGCGAAGGAGACCGCAGTGACCACACCAGACACCACCACTCCGATCAGCCGGACAGTCCGGACCACTCCGGCAACCTCGGCAACCTCGGCAACCACCTCCACGACGCACCCGCCGACCGGTAGGGTCGAGTGCTCGCCTGCAGACCGCGTCACCAAGTCCTTGCTGGGCTACGGGGTCATCGCCGGGCCGATCTACGTCGTCGTCTCGCTGACACAGGCGTTCACGCGGGAGGGATTCGACGTGAGCCGGCACGCGTGGAGCCTGCTGGCCAACGGCGATCTCGGCTGGATCCAGGTGGCGAACCTGATCGGGTGCGGGCTGATGCTGGTCGCTTTCGCGGTCGGCCTGCGCCGGGCGCTGACCCCGGGCGCGGGTGCGAACTGGGCGCCTCGGCTGATCGCGGTGTACGGGCTGAGCCTGGTCGCTGCCGGGGTGTTCCGGGCCGATCCTGCCCTCGGTTTCCCGGTCGGCACACCGCAGGGGCCGGCCGCGGTTTCGTGGCATGGCGTGGTGCATTTCCTGGCGGGAGCGATCGGGTTCACCGGCCTGGCGATCGCCTGTTTCGTGCTGGCCCACCGCTACGCAACCGAGCGCAGGCCCGGCTGGGCATGGTTCTCCAGGATCACCGGTGTGCTGTTCCTGGCCGGCTTCGCGATGGTGGCGGCCAGCGGCGGTAGCCAGCTGTCCACCGTCGCCTTCATCGCCGCGGTGGTGCTGGTTTCCGGGTGGATCACCGCGGTGGCGATCGACCGGTACCGCCAAGTCGCATACCCGGCCGGCGCCCGCGTTCCCACCACCAGTTGAGTTCCTGGCACACTCCGCCAGGCCGTCCGCCAAACGACCCACCCCTCAGCCCGTTTGCCGCAGAACACCAACGAAGGAGCCACCACGATGCGATACATGATCCTGCTCAAGGGAACTCAACCGGCCGAGCCGCCGCCACCCGGCCTGATGGAGGCGATCATGAAGCTGGGCGATGAGGCGAACGCCGCCGGGGCGTTGCTGGACACCGCGGGCCTGGCGCCGAGCGTCGCCGGAGCCAGGGTGCAACTCAGCGGTGGACACCTCAGCGTCGTCGACGGCCCCTTCGCCGAGGCCAAGGAATTCATCAGCTACGCGCTCTACGAGGTCCGGTCGAGACAGGAGGCGGTGGAGTGGGCGAGCCGCTTCCTGCGGCTGCATCAGGAACTGTGGCCCGGCTGGGACGGCGACGCCGACGTGCTGAAAGTCTTTGGGCCCGAGGACTTTGCGCCGCCCGCCTGACTCTGGCCAACCGACCTACTTGCCGCGGCCCGGCCAACGCGAACGTCGCTGACGTTGGCCGGGCCGTGGTTTCATCGGTGGCGTGACAGTTTCCGGCCAGGGCTCGGCCGCCGGCGGACCCGAGGCAGCGCCCGGTAACGCGGCGCGGCGCGCGGTCGAGGCCGTCTGGCGTATCGAATCGGGCCGGCTCATCGCCGGCCTGGCCCGCATCACCGGGGACGTCGGGCTCGCCGAGGAACTCGCCCAGGACGCGCTGGTCGCCGCCCTCGAGCAATGGCCGCTTACCGGAACCCCACCCAATCCCGCGGGATGGCTGATGACGACCGCGAAGAACCGCGGCATCGACACGTTTCGCCGCCGGGCGGTGCATCAAGAGAAGCTGACCATGCTCTCCTGCCGGACACCGGACGGCCACGACCCGATCGCGGCACTGGTCGACGACAACACGCTTGACGACCACATCGGTGACGACCTGCTCCGGCTGATCTTCACCGCGGCGCACCCGGCACTGACCATGGACTCCCGCGTCGCGCTGACCCTGCGCTGCCTGGGTGGGTTGTCGACCGACGAGATCGCCCGGGCGTTCCTGGTGCCGGAATCGACTGCCGCGCAACGCATCGTGCGGGCCAAGCGCACCCTGGCCGGCCACTCCGTCGGGTTCGAACTACCGGGACCGGAGCAAATGGCGGACCGGCTGGCCACCGTCCTGCAGGTGGTTTTCCTGATCTTCAACGAGGGCTACTCGGCGACCACGGGCGAGGACTGGATGCGGCCGGCGTTGGCCGAAGAGGCGCTCCGGCTCGGCCGGCTGCTGGCGGTGCTGGTGCCCGACGAACCCGAGGTGCACGGGCTGCTCGCGCTCATGGAGATCCAGGCGTCACGGTCGGCCGCCCGGGTGAGCCCCGATGGCCTGCCGGTGCTGTTGCCCGACCAGGACCGCCGGCTCTGGGATCGGCTGCTGATCCGCCGCGGGTTGGAGTCGCTCCGCCGGGCTGAGGCGCTGCCGGCACCGATCGGCCCGTACACCCTGCAGGCGGCCATCGCCGCCTGCCATGCCAGAGCCGCCACCGTGCAGGACACTGATTGGGCGCGGATCGCCGCGCTCTACGAGGTTCTCGGTGGACTGTGGCCCTCGCCCGTAGTGCAGCTGAACCGGGCCGTCGCGGTCGGAAAGTCGGCCGGACCCGCGGCCGGGCTGGCGATCGTGGACGGCCTGATCGCGGCAGAAGAGTTGCCGCAGTACCCGCAGCTGCCTGCGGTGCGAGGCGACCTGCTCGCCGGGCTCGAACGATGGCAGGAGGCGCAGGCGGAGTTCGAGCGTGCCGCCGCGCTCACCCGCAACGCGCAGGAGCAGGCGATCTTCCTGTCCCGCGCGGCCGAGCTGTCATCCAGACATGCTCCCTGGGGACCGGCCCCCTGATCGGGTGCTGTCCGCCCGCGGAACGCGAAGCGACGGGCCGAATGGGCCTCCGCGGCGCAGGATATGGCGGTGATGTCGGCCTCGTCGGGACAGTCAGCTCGTCGGCGTCTGATGGCGGGGCTGATCGTGCTGGCCGCCCTTGCCGGGCTGGTCGTCGCGAGCCTGGCCGCCGTTGCCCCGCCGGCACCGGTTGCCGCCGACGCCCCCGCCGACACGTTCAGCGCGACCCGCGCGTACCAGCACGTGGAACGCATCGGCTCGCAGCAACACGTCACCGGCTCTCCTGCAGCGGCCGACGTGCGCGACTACCTCGTCTCCACGCTGACCGGCTTCGGGCTGCAGCCGCAGGTCCAGGACACCATCAGCGGAACGGGCCAGCTCAGCGGCCCGTACGGGATGGCCCGGGTCCGGAACGTCATCGCGGTGCTGCGCGGAGAGGACCCCACCGGGCGGGTCGTGATGTTCGCGCACTACGACTCGGTGCAGGTGTCCTACGGCGGCAACGACGACGGCGCCGGGGTCTCCACCTTGCTCGAGACGGCCCGGGTGCTGACCGCCGGGCCGCGGCCACGGAACGACATCGTCTTCCTGTTCACCGACGCCGAGGAGGCCTGCCTGTGTGGGGCGCAGGCCTTCGTCGATCAGAGCCCGCTGGCCGCGCAGGGCGGCGTTGCGATGAACTTCGAGTCTCGCGGCTCGTCCGGCCCGGTGGTGCTGTTCGAAACCTCCCGCGGAAACGCGAACGTGGTGGGCGTCTACGCCGACGCCGTGCCGTACCCGGTGGCCACCAGTTTCGCGGTGGAGATCTACCGGATCCTGCCCAACGACACGGATTTCACGCCGTTCCGCGACTCTGGCCGGTTCTCCGGACTGAATTCGGCGTACATCGACGGGTCCGCCGTCTACCACGCCCCGGAGGACCGTCCGTCGTACATGGACCAGGCGAGCCTGCAGCAGCACGGTGACAACGCGGTCGCGTTGGCGCGGTCGTTCGGTGCTGCCGACATTGCCGCGTTGACCGTCCCGGCGACGAACGATTCGACGTACTTCCCGGTGCTCAGTGTGCTGGCGCGGTATCCGGGCTGGTTGGTCTGGCCGCTGGCGATCCTGGCCGTGCTGGCCGTGCTGGGGCTGGCCTTCCTCGCCCGTCGCCGTGGGCTCACCAGCTGGCCCCGCACCGCCGTCGGACTCGGTCTGGCGGTCGTGCCCTTGATCCTGGCACCCGTTGCCGCGCAACTGCTGTGGGCGCTGCTGGTGGCGCTGCGCCCCGGGTACGCGAACATGATCGACCCGTGGTGGCCGGGGTGGTTCCGGGCGTGTGTGGTCGTGCTGGTGGTGACGATCGTGCTCGCCTGGTACGGCCTGCTGCGCCGGCCGATCGGCGCCTGGTCACTCGCGATAGGCGCGTTCGGGCTGCTGGCCGTGCTCGGTGTGGCGCTGGCCGCGGTGACGCCCGGCGGGTCGTACCTGGCGTCGCTGCCCGCGCTGGCCGGTGCGGCGGGATCGATCGTGGCGGTGTCGGTGCGGCCCTTCTGGTTGCGGGTCGTCGTGCTCGGGGTCGCCGCCGCAGTCGCTGTCGTCATCCTGGCGCCGACCGTCGCGCTGTTCTTCCCGGCGCTCGGGCTGGCGACGGGCGCGGCCGGCGCGTTCTTCGCGGTGCTGCTGGGATTGGCGCTCCTGCCGGTGTTCGAGCTGGTCTATCCGACTCCGCGTCCGGAAGTGCATGCGGCGCAAGGTGAGTTGGGCCTTTCCGGGTCCGGGACGGAACGTCACCGGCTGTGGGGGGCGATTCCCGCGCTGACCGCCGGCGTCCTCACGCTCGCGTGCCTCGGCACCGGGCTGGCCGTCGACCAATTCGATGCGGACCACCCCGCGCCGGCCCAGCTGTGCTACGCACTCGACGCCGACTCCGGCCAGGCCCGATGGCTCAGCACCGACTCCGACCCGGGGGAGTGGGTGAGCCAGTACGTCACCGGACCCGAGGATCTGCGCGATGCCTACGGGTTGCTCGGCACCGGCGTGCTGACCGGTCCCGCACAGCCGGCGGCGCTGCCCCCGCCCGCGCTGGAGGTCGTTTCCGACAGCACCAGCGGGGATGGTCGGAAGCTGAGTATCACCATCACCCCGCGGCGTGACGTCCGACTCATCTACCTGCTACTCCCGGGTGCCACCGTGGCGAGGGCATCGGTGGCCGGCCACGAGATCCCGACCCCGGTGTTCGACGACGGGACGGGCGTGGCGTTCAACGGACCGCCGGATCGCGACACGTCCACAGGGGTGACGTTCGACCTCGAATTGGACGCGGCGGGCGCGGTCACCGTCAGGGTGATGGACGGCAGCGACGGCCTCGACGCGCTGCCCGGCTTCACCCCCCGCCCACCCGGCGTGGGAGTGCAGGGTTCGCACACCTCGGAGCTGGTGCTGGTGGCCAAGACCTACACCGTGTGAGCCATTGGGGCTGCCGACAAAGCCGACCTGTGCTGATTGGCCTGGCCCTTGACGGTGATCACCGTGCGGGGACGGTGCGCGGTGCTGGAGACCCCCGACGGTCCCCCAGCAATGATCACCATCCCGGGGCCGCGCACGTCTGGCCGTGGCCGGTCTTCATGATCAAATCCTCCGGCCATCTGAGCGATGAACACCACTCAAGGCCGCGCCCCGGTCGTCATGATCAAACCGTCCGGCCACTTGAGGTTCTCGGGTTCAATCGGTGGTTGCAGCACGACTCGAAACGGCCGCAGACGTTGATCACCAGCGACGGGTCACGCACGCGCCAGCCTGGGGGCGAAGAGTCGGCCGGTCCTGGCCCCATGATGGCCGGTCCTGGCCCAAGATCACCGTCTGGGGTCCGCTGGCGACCCCGCACCGTCCCGAAGCGGGGATCACCACCGGCGGCTCCGGCGAGCGCGGCCCGGCCTGGATACTCACCTGGTCCCGAGCCAATCAGGACTCAGGACAGGCAGAGGTCCTGCGACACCTGCCCTGCGCTCGGCGGTGTGTCAGCGTCCGGCGCACACCCCGCCACGGTGAACCGATCCCCGCTCCACTGGTAGAGCATCCACACCGCGGCTCCATCACCCTGGTCCTGGACGGCCAGCCCCAGTTCGCCGCCGAGATCGATCACAGCGGCGCGCTCGGTGGCGGACGGGAAGGCGTCGTCCCCGGACACATCCCGCCAGGCGCCGGTTCCGGTCAGCTCGAACGCGGAAAGGATCGCCCGGCCATCGGTTTGGGTGCCCTGCACCGCGCACCGCGCCTGACCGTCGCACGGCAGCACCCCGTCGGCGGGCGCCGGGAACGATGCGCCGTACGGCACCCCGATCACCCCCTTGACCTGGCCGTCCGATCCCACCGACAGCAGGATCGCCCGGCCCGCCTGGGTGCCGACCAGGGCCGCCGACAGCTCGCCGGTGACAGCGCGGTGGGTGGCCAGCACCGAGCAGCCGTCGCAGTTCGCCAACGAGATCGGCAACTGGTCCCCGGCGGGAGCGGGCGGAGGTGCGGTGGCCGCCGGTGGCGCGGGTGCGGCCGTCGGCTCGGCGGCGGGCGCGGGCTCGGCGCTCGGCGCAGTTTCGGTGGATGGCTCGGGCTCGGGGACCTGGGCCGCTGTCGGGGTGTCGGCCGGGCTGTCGGAGGCCGCCGGAGCTACCGGCGACTCGGCGACGGTTGGCGCCGGAGCCTGGCCCGACGAGGCGAGCGTCAGTTCGGGCACCGTGACGATCAGCGTCGGCCCCGACGCGGAGGACTGCACGGACGTCGAGGCCGACCCGACAGGCGGTGTGGTGTCCGACGTCGCCAGCGTCCCGGTGCCGCAGCCGGCCAGCATGAGCAGCGCCGCGGCAGCGAGAAGGGCTCCGGTCCGCACACCAACACCTGAGCCGACCGCCGTACCGACTGGTCGCCGCGGAGCGGCGAGACGCGCACGGATCACCGACGCTCCGCCGCCAGGACCGTCGACCGCGCGGCCTCCAGGAAGGAATCGAAACCGGCCGGGTCGGCCAGCGCATCCCGAGACACCACAGTCTCCACGGCCGCGCCGGCCAGGATCCGCTTCACCGGCACCTCGCACTTCTTCCCGTTCAGCGTCCGCGGCACCACCGGCACGTCGATGACCGCACCGGGGACGTGCCGCGGCGACAACTCCGACCGGACCAGCGCCCGCAGCTTCGGGGTGACCTCGCCGAGGTCAGCCGCCGGATCCAGCACCACGAACAGCAGCAGATCCCCCTCACCGGCGGAGCTGGAGGTATCCACCACCATCGAATCCACCACCTCCGGCACCGACTCCACCACCCGGTAGAACTCGGACGTGCCCATCCGGACGCCGCCCCGATTCAGCGTGGCATCCGACCGGCCCTCGATCACGCACGACCCGCGGGAGGTGATCCGGATCCAGTCGCCATGCCGCCAGATTCCCGGGTAGTCGGCGAAGTACGCGTCGTGCAGGCGGGTGCCATCGTCGTCACCCCAGAAGAACACCGGCATCGACGGCATCGGCGCGGTGATCACCAACTCGCCGACCTCGTTGATCAGTGGGTCGCCGCCCGGGGAGTACGCCTCGACCCTGGCACCCAACGCCCGGCAGGAGATCTCGCCCATCCACACCGGCACGTTCGGCGCGGCTCCGACCACCGCCGTGCACAGGTCGGTGCCGCCGGACACCGAGGCGATCTGGATGCCCGAGCCGACCGCGTCGTGGATCCACCGGAATCCGTCAGTGCCCAGCGGCGATCCGGTCGAGCCGATGGTGCGCAGCGAGGTCAGGTCCAAGGTGACGGCCGGTGTCAGCTCGGCTTTGCGGCAGGACGCGACGAACGGCGCGGACGTGCCGAAGTAGCTGATCCGATGACGTTCGACCAGGCGCCAGAGGGTCATCAGGTCCGGGTAGCCGGGGCTGCCGTCGAACAGCACGATGGTCGCGCCCACCAGCAGTCCGCCGACGAGGTAGTTCCACATCATCCAGCCGGTCGTGGTGTACCAGAAGAAGCGGTCGCCGGGACCGAGATCTGCTTGCAGGCCAGCGGTTTTCAGGGTCTCCAGGAGGATCCCGCCGGCCGACTGGACGATCGGTTTGGGCAGCCCGGTGGTGCCGGAGGAATAGAGCACCCAGAGCGGTGCGGAGAACGGGACGGGGGTGAACGTCGCTTCGACAGAGTCTCCGGTCAGTTCGTCCCAGGTTTTCATGCCCTCCGGTGTCGGCGAGCCCAGCACCGGGATGTGCACCGTCCCGGAGAGCCCCGGCAGCGCGGCGCGCAGTTTCGAGACCGTCGCGCCGACGTCGAAAGTCTTGCCGCCGTATCGGTATCCGTCCACGGCGATCAGTACGGTCGGCGAGATCTGGGTGAACCGATCTATCACCGACCCTGGGCCGAAGTCGGGCGAGCACGAGGACCACACGGCACCCAGCGCCGAGGTCGCCAGGAATCCCACAAGCGCGTGAATCCCGTTGGGCGCCAGCGCCACCACCCGGTCGCCGGCGCTCACGCCCAATCGGCGGAGCCCGACCTGGGCTGCGCCGACCCGGCCGCGCAAATCGCCGAGGGCGATCAGCTCCTCGGTGCCGTCCTCCTGGACGTTGATCACGGCCAGCTCGCCGTCGGGACCGGCCAGCGCGTGCTCTGCGTAGTTCAGTGACCCGCCGGGAAACCAGTCGGCACCGGGCATGACCTCACTGGCCAGCGCCCGCTGCGGCCGCGAGTGCCAGCGCACGCCGAAGTACTCGGCCAGCGCGGACCAGAACTCGCCGACGTCAGCGGTCGAGTACTCCCAGAGCGCCTGGTAATCCGGCAGGTTCAGGCCGGTGCGAGCAGCGACGAACTGGGCGAAGTCGGTGATCCGGGCTCGGGCGATGCGATCGGGCCTGGGCTGCCAGAGCACCTCGGGGACGACATCGGCTGGGCTCATAAGTCGTTCCTACACCCCGGTCACCTCGATCCCGCGCTCGCCTCACGGGCCTGAGCGCGCGTCAACCGCGCCTGCCGAGCTGGTCCAGACCGCAATGGCGGCCGGCCCACCTGGCGGGATGCCGCCCGCCAGGTGCCGGCCTGCAGGTGCGGCGGTCAGGACCGCGAGTTGTCAGCGGGTCCGCCCGCCTCTCGCACTGCATGCGCACCACGCTGCTCGTGCCACTCCTTCGTCAACGGCAACGAGTCCAGGTCTCGATCGGGTTCGCCGAGCGGAAGCGGTCCCAGCTTTCGCCGGACCTCGCCGGACAGGGCGCTGCCGTACAGGGCCAGGCCGATCATCAGCACCACGCCGGCGCAGACCAGCACCCACTGCAGAACCCCGGTGAACCTCGACCCGACGAGGATCAGCGTCATCGCCACCACCGCGACACCGAGAATCCGTGCGACGAATTTGATCAACTGTGTGCGGAACTTCTTCCGATGACTGCTTTCCGCGGGCCGTTCCTTCGTTGCCATAATTGCGTGTTTCACAATTCTTCGCGCTCAGCTGGAATTTTTCCGCGCGGTGCCCGACGACTGCACTTCATTGCCCCTGCCGTCCGAGTCTGCACGAATGCCAATGTCGAACTGAGCAGGAAACAATCACCAAGAGTAGTGATCGGGTCAATTCGGACCGACGGCCGCGCCAATGCAGCAGACGATTCGCAACGAAAAGTAGTTCGTAGAACAATGCCGGAATCGTCCGTATCGGGAGGTTCGACGTCACCACTACCGCACCGCCTGGCCGCCACTGGCGACCCCACGGTGGCCGGATCCGGCTGCCAATCGTCGGCGCCGCCGTGAGCCGCCCTGACCGGCCTGGCGCCCCGCCGACGCTACAGTGCCGTGGGGCCGAGGTAGTCCGCCGGCAGCGCGTCGATTTGTCATGCTGCACCACCCCGCGCAACGCGACCAGCGGGCCCACGCCTTGGTTGCCGCGCCTGATGGCAACCCCAGCAAGTTCCGGCTGACAAAGGAGGTCACCCGTCATGACGGTCCGGACCCGAGCGGCGTTGGACTCGCTCCCGGCGTACGCGCCCGGCCGCAGCGTGCCGGGCGCAATCAAGTTGGCCTCGAACGAGCTGTCCTTCCCGACCCTGCCGGCGATCGCCGCGGCCATCGCGGAGGCCGTCGCCCACGAGACGGCGGGGATCAACCGCTATCCGGACATGGGCGCGCAGGCGCTGACCCGAGCCCTCGCCGAGCACACCGGAGCGCCGCCCGACCGGGTGATCGCCGGCAACGGGTCCGTCGCGCTGTGCCAGCAACTCGTGCAGGCGACGGCCGGCGACGGTGATGAGGTGGTATTCGGCTGGCGCTCGTTCGAGGCGTATCCGATCGTCACGCAGATCACCGGCGCCACCGCGGTCCGGGTTCCGGTGACCGCCGGGCATGAGCTCGACCTGGTCGCACTGTCGGCGGCCGTGAATTCGCGGACCCGGTTGATTTTCGTCTGCACACCGAACAATCCGACCGGGACGGCCATTCGCCACGACGCATTCACTGAATTTCTCGACACCGTTCCGGAGGACGTCTTGGTGGTGATCGACGAGGCCTATCGCGAATTCGACGTCAGCCCGAATTCACCCGACGGGCTGGATTTCGCGCTCAACCGGCCGAATGTGGTCTCGCTCCGCACGCTGTCGAAGGCGTACGGGCTGGCGGGCCTGCGGGTCGGGTACGCCGTCGGCGCCCCGGAGGTGATCACCGCCATGGCCAAGGTGGCCGTTCCGTTCTCGCTGAACACCCTGGCCCAGGCGGCGGCGCTCGCCGCGCTGGCCGCGAAGGACGACCTTGCCCCACGTTGGAAACAGGTCGTCGGCGAGCGTGACCGGGTCACCGCGGCCCTGCGGGAGCAGGGCTACGAGATCCCGCCGTCACAGGCGAACTTCGTCTGGCTGCCGCTGCAGGAACGCGCTGCCGACTTCGCCGCGCATTGTGAGTCGCACAAGGTGATCGTCCGGGCGTTCGCCGACGCCGCCGGGGGCGTGCGGGTGACCATCGGGTCACCGGAGGAGAACGACGTGTTCCTCACCGCGTCGGGCAGCTACCCCCGCTGATCCCGACCCGACTCGCGGCAAAGAGTCCGCGGGAGGTGTCGATCCCGGCGTCCACCGTTTGACGTCTTGGTGAGCACGCCGATCGGCGGCGCTGCCGGGGAAAGCTGCAAGGAGGAATCATGGAGTACCTGCTGTTCATCTGCACCGACGAACCGTTCACTCCTGACGACGACATGGAGAAGACGACCACCGCGTGGGTGGACGACGTCGACCGTCGTGGGGTCCGCAAGGTGGGAGACCGGTTGCGCCCGGCCAGCGACGCCACCACGGTGCGGGTTCGCCACGACGAAGTGCTGATCTCCGACGGCCCGTTCGCCGAGACGAAGGAACAGATCTGCGGTTACGACCTGCTGGAGTGCGAGAACCTTGACGAGGCCATCGAAGTCGCCGCGCGGCATCCGATGGCGAGGTACGGGCTGATCGAGGTACGGCCGGTGTGGAAGTTCTGACCGCACAACAGTCTCCAGGTCCGGATTCGGGCCGGAACACCGGTTCGCACCCAGGGGCGGACTCGGACTCGGAGATCCGTCCCGCCGTCGCGGAGGCGGTCTCGACGGCCATCTCCGCTCTCGTCACAGCGGCCGTCACGCAGGCCTTCCGCGAGGAGTGGGGGCGGGTGGTGGCCACCCTGATCCGGGTCACCGGCGACTGGGACCTCGCGGAGGAGTGCGCGCAGGAGGCTTTCGCCGTCGCCCTGACGCAATGGCAGAGCGACGGCATCCCCCGTCGGCCCGGCGCGTGGTTGACCACCGTCGCCCGGCGGACGGCGCTCAACCGGCTGCGCCGGTCGTCGACCGAAACGGTCAAGCTGCGGGAGGTCGCGGTGACGACGGAACCACCCGCCATCCAGCCATGGGGTGACGACGACATCCCCGACGACCGCTTGCGGCTGATCTTCACCTGCGCCCACCCCGCGCTGCCGCTCGAGGCCAGGGTCGCGCTGACCCTGCGCACGCTGGCCGGGCTGACGACCGCCGAGATCGCCCGCGCGTTCCTGGTTCCCGAACCCACCATGGCGCAGCGGCTGGTCCGCGCCAAGCGGAAGATCCGGCACGCCGGAATCCCCTACCGGGTGCCACCCGCGCACCTGCTGCCGGACCGCACGAATGGTGTGCGGGCGGTGCTGTACCTGCTGTTCAACGAGGGGTACTCGGCAACCGCGGGGCCGTCTTTGGTGCGCGCCTCGCTGTGCGACGAGGCGATCCGGCTGGCCGGATCGCTGACAGCCCTCATGCCCGACGAGCCGGAGGCATGGGGGCTGCTCGCGCTGATGCTGCTGCAGCACAGCAGGCGGGACGCCCGCGTCGGCGCCGATGGTGTGCCCATCACGCTGGAGGAGCAGGACCGGTCCCGATGGGATCGGGACGCGGTCGCGGAAGGGCTGGACGCTCTGGGCCGCGCCGCCCGCCGGAGGCCGGTCGGTTCCTATCAACTGCAGGCCGCGATCGCAGCCTGCCATGCGACCGCGCCCACCCCGGCC
>Ga0302299_10001647_pt1 | contig 13473 bp, 9 predicted proteins | sample III_Fen_N3_4_FD_198795 | JGI IMG/M metagenome (GOLD analysis project Ga0302299, IMG submission 198795) | Peat permafrost microbial communities from Stordalen Mire near Abisko, Sweden - III_Fen_N3_4 | ecosystem: Environmental > Terrestrial > Soil > Wetlands > Permafrost | place: Sweden: Abisko... | reverse complement strand
GAACGTGCCTGGCAGACGGCGCAGCATGAGGTGCTCGTCGACCTCCGACCACGCGATGCCGCCCGCGGTCGAGATCGCGCGGTCGATCGGCATCGTCCCCGTGATGACTACCGGTACCGCCTTGACGAGGGCGGCCATGGTGGCGGGGTCGTCTGGTAGTTTGCCGCCGCCTGCCTCCCGCAGCAGCCCTACGCCCACGGGGTCCAGGCCGATCGCACGACGCAGCCAGTTCGATGCCGAGTCCTTGGGCCGCCGATGGTGCAGCCGGTCGGCGAGCTGGCCGACGGCGAGGTCGGGACGGAGGTCGACCTCGAGGACGCATCGGGCGGCTTTCACGGAAGAAGCGGCATTGAGGGTGGCGGCGTCGAGGGCATCCCGGATGTCGGCGCCGCTCGCGTAGACGGGGCCACCCTCGATCCCCGTCGTGGTGAGCATGGCGTCGCCGCGGACGGGCGTGTTGAGCGCCGTGCCCCGCGGGCCGCGGACCGTGAGGGACACGTTCTTGAGGGGCGTTCCGGCGAACCTGGCGGCGAACACCTCGGACCAGTCGACGCGGACCCCGACGTTGGCCGCCCGAAGCGGCGTCACCTCGACACCCCGCGCGGCAAACGGGGCGACCCATCCGCCGTCCGAGCCGAGCGTCGGCCACGACGCCCCGCCCAAGGCGAAGATGGTGACGTCGGCTGTGACCTCGCTCGTCTGGCCGTCGGCGTCGGTGACGAGGAGGGTGCTGCCCCCCAAACCGCCCGCCCCACCGGCCCAACCCGACCAGAACGTCCGACGCTCGATCCGCACTCCCAGCTCGTCGAGTCGCGCGAGCCACGCGCGGAACAGCGGCGTCGCCCTGAACGCCGCGGGGAACACGCGCCCGCTCGACCCGACGAACGTCTGCTCGCCCAGGCCTGCGCACCATGCTCGCAAATCGTCGGGGCCGAAGACGTTGAGCATCGGCGCGATCCTGCCGGCGGAGGCGCCGTAGCGCGTGAGGAAGCGGTCGCGGTCCTCCGAATGCGTGATGTTCAGCCCGCCGTGGCCCGCCAGCAGAAACTTGCGACCGGGGGAGGGCATGCGCTCGTGGACCGTGACTGCCACGCCCGCTTGCGCCAAGACTTCAGCGGCCATGAGGCCTGCCGGGCCGCCGCCGATGATGCGTGCGGTGGTCATCGGGCCCGCCGGGCGGCATTGATGGCGCAGGAGAACATGGGGCAAACGTAGTCCACGGGTCGCCCACGAAGGCCGCCACGTCCTTGCGCGGGGAACCTACGTCCCGCGACTCGCGATCGCGGCGGCGTTTGCTGGTGCGATACCTGCGCGCGGGCGGGCTGCCGTTCCACCTGGGCTGGTGGGCGTTCACCTTCCCGCTCGGGGCGTTCACGGTGGCCACTCTGAATATCGCTCGTGCGTGGGATGTGCCCGTGCGCACGGCAGCGGCGACGCTCACGGGCAGGATCTGGCTGCGCTGACGGCGTCTCGCGCTGACGGCGTCTCGCGCTGGGCCGTCCTGCGGGGCGGTCTTGCGGGGCGGTCTTTCGCGTTTTTTGACGCACTCATTGCGCGGGTGGCACGCTCGACTCATGGAAACGACTGCATCCGACGCGGCTACCCCGGACTCGACTGGCGCCGACGCGACCGCCCACGTCACTCTTGCGCCGATGGACGAGCAGGGCGTCGCGCTCTTCGAGCGGGCCCTCCTTTCTCCGGCGGGCACCGGCGACTTCCAGTGGTTTGGGTTCACCAGCGCGACCCACCTGCGGGCGCGACTTGCCGAGGACGGCTTCCTATCGCCCGACGGCGGGATGCTCGCGATCCTGCTGGACGATCGCCATGTCGGAAGGGTGGAGTGGTTCGCCAGGAGTTGGGGCAGACCGGCGACGTCGTCGTGCTGGGAAATCGCGATCGGCGTCGGCGCCGAGCATCGAGGGCGGGGCATCGGCTCCGCCGCGCAGGACCTGCTGGCGCGATACCTGTTTGAGCACACGCGGGCCGAGAGGGTCCAGGCCAGCACCGACGTCGAGAATCTCGCGGAACGCCGCGCGCTGACAAAAGCGGGTTTCAGGGAAGAGGGGATCGCGCGCCGGGCGCAGTGGCGCGCGGGGGCGTGGCACGACATGGTGCTGTACTCGCGGCTTCGCGAGGCCGACTAGTTGCTCAGGCGGGACTGAGCGGCGACGCTTCGGCCGTTGGTGACGCCTGGTTGCGTCGATCGTTGCCCTGTGGGTGTCGTGCCCAGGTGGGGTTTCTGGTGGTCTTCCACAAGGTGTTATGCCTGGTAGATGGTTGTCAGAGGGTGGTGGTTGACTGTTGTTATGGCTGTCGATGTTGCGGAGATTTCCAGGGTGAGTGCCCTGGTGGGTGATCTTGCGCGTCGTGATGTTTCGGGTTTGTCGCAGGGGGATTTGTTGGTTGCGCACGATGCCGTGGCCAGGTTGGGGCGACTGAGCGGGGTGTTGGAGGCGCGGTTTGCGGGCGAGATTGCCCGACGCTCCACACCCGACCTTCCCGGGGGTGGTCTTGCACGCCTGCAGGGCTTTGGAAACGCGGCGGTGATGGTTGCCCACGCCACGGGCGGCTCTCACGCCAGTGCGATGCGCTCCATTGAGGCCGGGCTCGCGTTCACACCCCTGATGCCTTCGATCGCACCACACGGATCCGCGACAACCCCCATTGCCACCTCGCTTGCGGCGCGCTATCCCGCAGTGGCGGAGGCTGCGTTGGCGGGTGACCTGTCGGTGGATGCGGCGGGACTGATCACCGCAGGGTTGGAGACGATTGCGGACCGTGTGCCAGGCGAGCGGTTGCGTGAGTTGGAGCGGCGCCTAGTGGGTAAGGCGATGCTGTTGGCCGCTCATGAGGTGCGCCGCCTTGTCGCGACCGCTGTGGCACGCGCGGACCTTCCCGGTCTTGAACAACGCGAGCTGCGCCAACACGCGGACCGGTTCCTGGCATGGAAGGAAGACCACACCGGAATGGTCACCTTCACCGGCAAGCTCGACGCGGTCACCGCCGCCCCCATTCGCACCGTCATCGAACAGATCGTGACCCACGAGTTTCGTGCCAGACGCGATCAAGACCCGCTAGAGCGAGACCAACGTACGGTGGGTCAAATGCGGGCCGATGCCCTGTTCCAGATCTGTCGGCACGCGCTCGGGTGCCGAGAAACGAACCAGTCGGGGGTCCGCACCACGATCGTGGCGCGCATGAACCTCAGTGACCTCGGTACCGGGCGGGGGTTCGGAAGTATCGACGGCACCAACCAACCCATCTCCGTCACCCAGCTGCGCAGGCTTGCAGGCGATGCGGGCATCATCCCCGAAGTCCTTAGCCGTGAAGGCGAGGTCCTTGACCTAGGCCGTGAAGTCAGACTCTTCACCCGTGCGCAACGCCTCGCACTGCTTGAACGTGACGGGGGGTGCGCGAAGTGTCACGCCCCACCAGAACACTGCGAAGCCCACCACATCCGCTGGTGGGAAACAGGTGGCCGCACCGACCTCGCCAACGGCGTGATGCTCTGCACGAGATGCCACCACGACATCCACCGCCAAAACTGGCGAATCGAAGTCGAAGACGGGAAGGTCAACTTCATCCCACCTCCCACCATCGACCCCCACCAACAACCCAAACAAGGAGGACTCGCCGCCATCACCATCGGCGACATCGAGCCGCGCTCTCACGCACCGTGGGAGAACTCCGCCAGGGACGTGGCCGCCTGACACGTGGCCGCCCCCGATTCGTGGCCCCCTGGCGCCGCTACGTAGCGAATAGCAGCACCTCGGCGCGCCCTCACACGACGCGAGGCAACCAGTCCTCAATCGCGTCCAATACGCGCACCCGCACGTCGCGCTCAGAAAGCACGACGTCGTGCAGCGCGCCATCGAACCTGCGGATTGTGACGTCGGAGCCCAGATCCACCGCCTTATGCGCCGTGGCATCCACGTCGATCACGACATCGGCGCGGAGCATCTTTGGCGTCCACGTCGGCTGGATGATGCTGCGCTGCGAGAGCATCACGAGCACAGGCATCGGGAGCCCCAACCCTTCGCCCACGCGTGCCTGGCCGCGGAAGATTGCACTCAGCCAACCGCGATTCGCACGGAACCCCAGGTCAGGCTTCCAGCGCGCGTCAACCTCCCACTCGCCTTCGAACCTGGAGGAGATTGTCCTGCTGTAGAAGCCGTGGTCAAACTGCGGGTACTGCGCAAGCGGAAGCAGGCGCTTACCCAGCTCGACCACGGGCTCAAGGAGCGCCCTCGCCGCCGGACCCATCTGGAACTCGAGCCACGGAGAGTTGAGGACTAGACCCGCGGCCTCGCCCGGATGCCGCGCCGCCCACAGGCTGAGCGTGAGCCCTCCCGTCGAGTGCCCCATGAGCACCAGCGGGCGGCGATGGTCGACGCGGATCACGGCGAGCGCCGCGGCGATGTCCTCGTCGTAGGTTTGAAGGTCGTCGATGTAGCCGGGCGTTTGGTGGGAGCGCAGTGAGCGCCCGTATTTGCGCAGGTCGAGCGCGTAGAACGTGGCGCCACGGGCGGTCCAGAACTCGGCGAGCTCGCGTTGGAAGAAGTAATCGGACCAGCCGTGCACATAGAGCACGTCGAAGCGAGCGTGGCGCCGCGGCGAGAAGTGCAGGCGTGACCATCGACGCGGCGACGCCTGCCGCAGCGACCAGCCCGGACGCCGATGCCTCACGAGCGTGGCGCAGACCTCGCCCTCGGCGTCGGGCTCAAGGGGGAGCTCCGTCGCCTCAAAGTCGCGACCAAGCACATCCTCGACCCACTGGCCGTCCGCGTTCGAGGGCACGGTGTCGCCCATCCGTCCTCCTTGGTGGTTTACCTGCCATTGTGCTCGTGGGCGCACGGTATCGCCGCACGTAAACTGGCTCGCGTGACTATTCGCATCGTCTCGATCGGCGACAGCTTCACCGAGGGCATGAACGACTACCTGCCCGACGGCACTGAAGTGGGTTGGGCCGACAGGGTCGCCGCCGGACTCGCCGCCGCCCATCCCGACCAAGACGTCTGGTACGCGAATCTCGCCATACGCGGCCGCAAGATCGAGTCCATCGTCGCGGAGCAACTCGACGCCGCGCTAGCGCTCGAGCCGCCGCCAACGCACCTCACGTTCAACGGCGGCGGCAACGACATGTTGCGCCCAGGGTTCTCCGACGCCCGCATGATCGAGTTCACCGCGCGGGTGCTCGATCGCTGCGCCGCCAAGGGGATCTTCGTGGTGATCCTGACAGGCGCGGATCCCTCGGACAGGCTGCCCGCGGGAAAGCGCATGCGCCGGTTGGGCACCAGCCTCACTCAAGTGCTCGATGACTTCATCGACGGTCGCGAGGGAGTCGTGTTCGTCGACAACCTCCGGTCGGCAGAGGGGCGAAGGGACGCCTACTGGTCGGAAGACCGGCTTCACCTCAGCAGTCTCGGCCACGAATGGATCGCGAGCCGCGTCCTCACCGCGATGGGCGTGCCGACCCCGGCCCCCGTCGTGACCGATGCGGACTCGCCCACGGGAGGCCTCGGCGGGGGACGTGTGATCAGCGAGGCGCGTTACTGGCGCTCGTACGTGCTGCCGTGGATAGGCCGCAGGCTCACCGGCCGCTCGTCGGGCGACGGGCGAGCGCCCAAGTTCGCGACGTGGACGCGACTCCAGCCGTAGGGACAGACGCGACGGCCTACCCCGGCTTAACGTCGCGGCGCGCGAACCGGTCGACGCCCGTCCACATCAAGCCGCCCGCGATGGCCGTCATGAGGATCAACGGCGTCCACGACATCGGCTCGAGCGGCATGTACGGCACCGCGGAAAAGGGGAGCGCGTCGAGCAGCCACTTGGGGAGGCCGAGGACCTCGCCAAGCATCGTCGCGAACCACATGGCCGCCATCGCGCCCCAGGTGACGGGAATCGCCACCGACGGCACCCACCCAAACAGCGCCACCGCCAGGCCGACGAGGACCATCACGGCCGGCCAGTACGCCAGCGCCGCGCCCGCCATCGCGACGGCCTGCGAGGAGTCGCCCGATATCGAGCCATACACGGCGCCGAGCAAGCCGCCCCCGACGAGCAGGAGTACCACGGACCCGACGACAGGGATGAGGAGTCGCTCGAGCGCCCACCTCGTGCGCGAGAGGGCCCCCGCGAGCTGGGTCTCGATGACCCCGGTCGCCTCGTCGGTTCGCAAGGACACCGCCGACTGCGTGGCGAAGGCCGCCGTGATGAGGGCCACCATCCCCGCGAGCATGGACAGAAGCGCATTGACGCCGATGCCGCGCACGAGGTTGGACATGGTGCCCCCCGCGTCGGCCATGAAGGTGTTCATGGCGTCGATGATCGATCCGAAAAGCAACGCGGCCAGCACGACGCCGATCGTCCAGCCGATCATCGGGCCGCGCTGGAGACGCAAGCCAAGCCCAAGTGGCGTGGCCATGCGAGGAGGGGCATCGGCGGCGCCGGAGCGCTCGGCGAGCACGCCGGAGCCGTGATCGCGCCTGGACTCGATGAGGGCCGCGACCGCCAGCAGAGCCGCCGCGAGCGCGACGAGCAGCGCGAGTGGCCACCACCTATTGCCCCCGTACGGCTGCATCTGCTGTCCCCAGCCGATCGGCGAGGCCCACGAGAGCACGCCGTTGCCGAGGTCGCCGACCATGCGCAGCACATAGAAGCCAATGATCACGGCCGAGGCGAGCGCATTTGCCCCGCGCGAAGTCACCGCCACCTGACCGGCGACGGCGCCAATGCCAAGGCCCACCAGGCCCACGCCCGCGACCGACGCCCCAAAGACGAGCGAACCGGCGATTCCCGTGCCCTGAGGGTCCAGGTGGTTGGAGGCGGAGGCGAGGGCGATTCCTGCGCCGACGGCGATACACAGCAACCCGTTCACGAGCCACGATGCGGTGGCGTAGGCGTGCACGCCCAGCATGCGAGAGCGCAGCAATTCGGTGCGACCCACCTCCTCGTCGGCCCTGCCGCTGCGGGTGATGAGGAAGGCGCCGCCGATTGCGAGGCTCAGCGCGATCGTCATCCAGCCCTTGGTCCAGACGGCGCCGCCAAGAGTGTTAGCGGCGGTAGAAAGTCCCGTCATGGCCTTGATACCAGGGGTGTTGGAGACCACGGCGAAGTCGTTGAGGGACTGCTGGTTGGGGAACAGCGTCTTGTAGTAGGAGGCGATGTAGGAGAACATCCCGACGAGCACCACGAACCAGACCGCCAGGCGCACCCGGTTGCGGCGCACGATGAGGCGCACCATGGTGGAGAGGCCGGCGAGGCCATCGGAGGGATGACGGGCGCCCACGGGCGCGTCGACCATCGTGGCAGGAAGGGTGGCGGTCATTGCTGGTCCCCTCCCGCGAGCGCGGCCAGCTCATTTCCGTAGTGGCGCAGGAACAGCGCCTCGAGCGACGGCGGGTTGGCCACGAGCGAGCGCGGACCCAATGCCGCGACCGCGGCGAGAACCGCCGGCATGGCCGCGTCGTCGACGGCGAAGGTCGCTCGCCCGTCGACCACGAAGAAGTCGTGGACGCCAGGAAGCGACGCGAGGCCCGCGGCCCCGCTGTCGAGCGTCACGGTCACCTCGGTGCGGGTGAGGTGGCGCAACTCGGCGATCGTGCCCGACTCGACGGTCGCGCCATCGCGGATGATCGTCACGCTGTCCGCCAGCTTCTCCACCTCGGCAAAGATGTGGCTGGACAGAAGCACCGACTTGCCATCGGCCTTGATCTCGCGGATCGACTCGGTGAACGCGGCCTCCATGAGCGGGTCGAGGCCGCTCGTCGGCTCGTCGAGGAGCAGCAGCTCGGCATCGGAAGCGAGCGCGGCCACGAGGGCCACCTTCTGCCTGTTGCCTTTGGAGTAGGTTCTTGCCTTCTTGGTCGGGTCGAGCTCGAACCGCTCGAGCATCAGCTTCTTGCGCTTGGGGTCGAGGGGGCCGGAGAGCCTCACGAGGATGTCGATGGCCTCGACTCCCGTGAGGTTTGGCCAGAGTGTCACGTCGCCGGGGACGTAGGCGATGCGCCGATGCAGCGCGACCGCATCGGCCCACGGGTCGCCTCCGAGGAGCGACGCGCGGCCGCCGTCGGCCCTGAGAAGGCCGAGCAGGACGCGGATCGTGGTGGTCTTTCCCGAGCCGTTGGGACCGAGGAATCCGGTCACCTGGCCCGTCGGGACCGTGAGGTCGAGCCCACGGAGGGCGTGAACCGATCCGAAGCTCTTGGTGAGACCCTCGATTTCGATGGCCATGGTGCTGCTCGAGAGATTGTGAGGCATGGTGTTCCTTCAGTGGCTTGGAGTGGGTGGAGGGGGCCTCGACGTCACGCGGTGGCGTCGTCGGCTGCGGCATCCGCCCCGGGCGGGTCTCCCACGTAGTCCAGGTAGTCGTCAAGCATCCGGCGCGTGGTGAGCACGCCCTCCGTGAAGACCTCGAGCATCGGCAGCATCTGGTTGCGCTGACTCGCGAGCGCGGCCGCCGCGAACGTGTCAGGAGTGGCCTCCGGCATCGTCAGCAACTCGACAAGCAGGCCACCGATGGCCTGGTAGATGAGGTAGCGCAGTCGCGCCTCCTCGTCGCGCGATGGGCGCACGAGGCCCGCGTCGACTGCAGGCTTCATGGCCTCTCTCGCCGTGTCCACGAGATGCTCAAGGAACGCGCGCGCGCCCGGGCCGCCCGCTTGGACGGCGCGAAGCATGTAGACGAGCAGCGGCGCCACAAAGCTCGGGTTGTCAATGAAGTTCAGAAGCGAGCCGCTGGGGTTCGCCACTCCGTCCGTTTTCATGGCCAAGTAGCGGCGCAGAACCTCGGCGTCGCACTCGGCACGTAGGGCCGCCTTGGACCCAAAGTGATGGGTGATGAGGCCGGGGGAGACGCCCGCGCTCTTCGCGATGGTCGCGAAGGACGCCCCAAAGCCCTCGGCCGCGAAGCAGTTGATCGCGGCCTCGCGAATCCGGGCGCGGGCGGTGAGGTCCGAGTCCGGGCGGGCGACTTCGGGTTTCGCGACTTCGGGTTTCGCGACTTCTGGGGCTATATGCACAACTAGTAGACTATATCCGCAACCAGTGGGCTGTCTATGAACGGCTGCCGTCGACCGGCGGCCTAGAACCGGCCGCGGCAAAGATGGCGTCGGCCGCCCGCTCCCACGCCACCACCAGGTCCACGTCTTCGGGGAATCGCAGCCACTGCAGCTGCGCCCCGTCCATGGCGGCGATGACGTCGTGCGCCAGGGCGTCGGCGTCGGCGTAATGGGGGTGCAGCAGCGCCCGCAGGCGCTCGAACGATTCCACATACCGGCGCGTGAAGTACTCGTGCGCGGGATGGTCGGGATTGAGGGACTCTGCGTTCAGCACCGTGTAGAGCCTCACAATCTCGCGCTGGCCCGCGTTGTGCGCCATGAGCGCGTCCAACACGGCGCGCGGCGACGCGATCTGTTCCGGGGGAGACGCCAGGCCCGCGACCTCGAGGTCCACCTCGTCGCGATGAGACAACACGGCCACGAGCAGGCCATCTTTGGTGCCGACATAGTGCAGAAGGCCCGGCACCGACATGCCGCACGCATCGGCGACCGCCTGCAGCGAGATTCCGTTGAACCCGCGTTCGGCGACGAGCCGGGTTGCCTCCGTGACGATCTCCGCGCGGCGCTGGTCGGGGGTAAGGCGTCGCCTACGTCGCGTCCCTTCAGAGCCCATGGTGACCATCGTGGCACTCGCCTTCGGTTGGGGGTACGCTCACCTTATCTACAAGGTAGTAGATAGCGCATTGGCGCGAGCGAGAAGCGGGTGACACGGATGGCAACCGAAACGAGCAGCGCCTTCGAGGCGGCGGTCGAGAGCGTGCGCGCGGGAGCGGCACTGGGGCATGAGGCCGGAGTCCTGTTCGCGCAGTTGACGGACGACGAGCGCCTGGCCTTGCTGGACGGAGACACGCCGTTCTGGGTCGGAATGGCCGGGATGACGGTCGCCGGCTACAACCTCACCCCGTATTCGATGGGTCGCATCGACCGCCTGGGCATCCCAGGCATCCAGTTCGCCGACGGGCCTCGCGGCGTGGTGGTGGGTCACGCCACCGCCTTCCCCGTGCCCACCGCCCGCGCGGCCACGTTCGACCCCGAGCTCGAGGCGAGCGTCGGCGACGTGATCGGGATCGAGGCCCGCGCCCAGGGAGCAAACTACTTTGGCGGAGTCTGCATCAACCTGCCACGCCACCCCGCGTGGGGCCGCAGCCAAGAAAGCTACGGTGAGGAGCCCGCAATGCTCGGCGAGATGGGTGCGGCGCTCGCGCGCGGCACCAGGCCGCACGTCATGCCGTGTGTCAAGCACTTTGCGCTCAACTCGATGGAGAACGCCCGCTTTAGCGTCGACGTGAGCATCTCCGATGCCGACCTTCACGAGTACTTCCTGCCACACTTCAAGCGCGTTGTTCTGGGAGGCGCCGATTCGGTGATGTCCTCCTACAACTCGGTCAACGGCGAGTGGGCGGGCCAAAACGCGGCGCTACTCACGCAGGTGTTGCGCGACGATTGGGGCTTCGAAGGGTTCGTCTTGAGCGACTTCCTGTGGGGATCGCGAGCGGCGGGACTGTCGCTCAGGGCGGGCCTCGACATCGAGGCGCCCTTCGCTCAAATCCGCGCTCGGGACCTGCGCGACGACCTTGCCGCGGGAGTGGCGGACGCCGCCGACGTCGAACGAGCGGGACTCAGAATTCTTGGGCGCCAGCTCGACCTCTATGCGCGCCGTTTCGGCCCCGAGCCCTCCATGGAGATGGTCGCGAGCGAGGCCCACCGCGCCCTGGCACGCGAGGTCGCGACCCGCGGCATCGTGCTCGTACGCAATGAACTCGTACGCAACGAAGACGTGGGCGAAGCCCCCGTGCTTCCGCTCGCTGCCGGTGCCACCGTGGCCGTCCTTGGCCGCCTGGCCGACCTGGCCAACACGGGTGACCACGGCTCGTCGGCCGTGCGGGCGCCCAGTGTGGTGACGGCGGTCGAAGGGCTGACCGCGGCGATCCCCGGTGCCCGGGTGGACGCCAGCGGAGACGTTACGAGTTCCGTTGCGCTTGCGAAGGAATGCGAGGTGGCCGTGGTCGTCGTGGGCTATACGGCTGCGGACGAGGGCGAGTTCGTCGGCGGCGACATCTTCTTGCGTCCCGAGCTGGCGGCGCTGTACCCCGAACCGGCGAACGATGCCGAGCGGGCGGTCGCCGAGGGAATGCGCGCGCAGGACCAAGGCGACAACTTGGTGGGCGGGCAGGACGCCGGGGGCGACCGGGTATCCGTGCGGCTGCTGCCGCGCGACGTGGAACTCATCCGCGCCGTGGCCGCCGCGAATCCGCGCACCGTCGTGGCAATCGTGGCAGGCGGGACCGTGGTGGTCGACGAATGGATCGAGTCGGTGCCCGCCGCATTGTTCCTCTGGTACCCGGGCATGGAGGGTGGTCACGCCTTGGCCGACGTCCTCACCGGCGTCCGCGACGCCACGGGACGCTTGCCCTTTGCCGTCCCCACCGACGAGTCTCACCTTCCCGATTTCGACATCGACGCCACCGCGATCACGTACGACGGCTCGTTTGGCCAGCGTCGGCTCGACGCCATGGGCGTGACCGCCCGCTTCCCGTTCGGCTTCGGGTTGTCGTACGGGAGGACGAGCGTGTTGTCGGCCAGCGCGGTGCGCGACGGCGACATCGCCACGGTCACGGTCACGGTGACGAACGACTCGGATCGGGACACGCGCCACGTGGCCCAGTTGTACGCCCGACGCGATGACGGACTGACGTTCCTCGTGGGGTTCGCCTCCATTCCCGTGACCGCCGGAGGCAGCGCGACGGCCGACATCGTGGCCAGGCTCGAATACGCGGGCAGGTGGGACGCGCAGCGCCGCACGGTGCTCGCGTCTCAAGGCGCCGTGGAGATCAGCGTGTCGAGCTATTGGGACGATCCGGATGCGGTGCGCGTGACTGCCTAGCGCGCCGTCTCGCCGGGTTGTTGGGAGCCATAATGGAGACGTGACGGAAGAGCATTGGTGGCAGCAGACCACCATCTACCAGGTCTATCCGCGCTCCTTCCAGGACTCGGACGGCGACGGCATCGGCGACCTGCGTGGAGTTATCGACCGCCTCGACTACCTCGTGGACCTGGGCGTCGGAGCTCTGTGGCTGAGCCCCATCTTCGCCAGCCCCCAGCGCGACTTCGGCTACGACGTCACGGACTACACGGGAGTCGCGCCGGAGTATGGCGACGACGCGACGGTGCGCGAGCTCATCGGCGCCGCTCACGCGCGCGGGCTCAAGGTGATCTTCGACCTGGTGCTCAATCACACGTCGGACGAGCACCCCTGGTTCGTCGAGTCTCGCGCGGGCCGCGACAACTCCAAGGCGGATTGGTACCTGTGGCACGACGGCCGACGCGGCCCCCTCACGTGGCTCACCGGGCGCCGCCGGCCGCCAAATAACTGGCGCGCAACCCTCGACCTGACCACCGCGTGGCAGTGGTGCGACGAGCGCGGGCAGTACTTCCTCGCGTCGTTCCTGCCGTTCCAGCCCGACCTCAATTGGCGCAACCCTCATGTCAAGGAGGCGATGTTTGACGCGGCGCGCTACTGGCTCGCCGCGGGCGTCGACGGCTTCAGGCTCGACGTGTTCGGCTGGATCATGAAGGACCCCGAGTTCCGTTCCAACCCGTTCCGCCCGCGCTTTGGTGGGGGAGACATCGTGCGGCTGTGGCGGCGCGACTTCACCGAGAACACCCCCGATAACGTCGCGCTCGCCAAGGAGCTGCGGGCCGTGTGCAGGGAGTTCGAGGGGCCCGGCAGGGGTGCGGGCGGCGGCACCGGGCCCGAGCGCCTGCTCGTGGGCGAGGTGTTCGGCGCTCCCGACGAGGTGCACGCGTACCTGGGCGACGACGACGGGCTGACCCTCACCTTCGCGTTCGACTTCTTGGCCTACAAGTATTCGGCGCGGTATTTCCGCGAACTCATCGCGTCCTACGAGGAACACTTCGCCGCGCCGATGCTTGCCGCCTACGTCCTCGAGAATCACGACCGTAGCAGGACGGTCGACCGTGTGGGCGGCGACGAACGCAAGGCCCGACTCTTGGCGACGATGCTGCTCACGCTGCGGGGTGTTCCCACCATCTACCAGGGACAAGAGATCGGCATGCGAAACACGTACCTGCCGCTCAAGAGCGCGCTGGACCCGCTGGGTCGCACGTTCCTGCCGTGGATGCCCGAGTGGATTTCGAAGCGCCTTGCCGAGCGCATCAACCGCGACGAGGTGCGCACTCCCATGCAGTGGGACGGCTCCGTCAACGCGCAGTTCGCTGCGCCCGAAGCCACGCCCTGGCTCCCGCTCAATGCCGATGCGGGCGAACGCAACGTCGCCGCCCAAGCTCGGGACTCGGAGTCGATGCTAACCCTCTACCGCGCGCTCCTGCACTTGCGGCGCGAGAGCCCCGCGCTCCACGCGGGTTCGCTCACGCTGCTCGACACGACTGCCGA
>Ga0302299_10001646_pt1 | contig 13477 bp, 9 predicted proteins | sample III_Fen_N3_4_FD_198795 | JGI IMG/M metagenome (GOLD analysis project Ga0302299, IMG submission 198795) | Peat permafrost microbial communities from Stordalen Mire near Abisko, Sweden - III_Fen_N3_4 | ecosystem: Environmental > Terrestrial > Soil > Wetlands > Permafrost | place: Sweden: Abisko... | reverse complement strand
TCGCCACGGACGACCAGCGGGAGGGGATGACCGCGTTCCTCGAGAAGCGGCCGGCCGCCTGGCGCGGCCGCTAGCGCCACGAGGACGTGCGTGGTCGCGCGGAGTTGGGACCGCGCCGGGTTCGCCTGGCGACCGCGCCGCGCCGCGCCGCGGGTTTCACGCGGCTGCCGCGCCGCGCGGCGTGATTGAACGAGCGGCCGCGCCGCCCCGGATCAGGGCAGGACGAGGTGGACCGGGTTGCCGCGGATCGTGACCTGCCAGGTCGTCACGTCGAACGCCGTGGTCGCCGAGGTGCCGCCCATCACGTAGCGGATCTTCCACCAGCCGGGCTCCGTCTCGCCGGGCGGGATCGGGGCCGTGTAGCTCGCCGGGACGGCGACGGAGATCGTCACCCAGCAGCCGTTGAACTGGGAGGAGGTCGTGTAGGTGGTGATGGAGGTGCCGGACCCACTCCGCCCGTTGCAGGCCGAAGCCAGGCTGTTGGTCGTCCCCTTCTTGGACGTCCAGGTGAGGGGGGCCGCGGTGAAGCCGGAGGTGCCGGGGATCAGGATCTGCAGGTTGGCGGTCAGGCCGTTGGTGTCGCCCGGGTCCCACAGGCTGATGACCACCGTCTTGCCGGCGTGGACCGCCTCGATCTGGGCGAGGTAGAACTCCGAGGAGGTGCCACCGGCGAGCGGCGAGAAGGACTCCATCGTCCCGATGCCGTTGACGGTAGGCGTGCCGCCGGTCGCACTGGCGAACAGGGCGAAGTTGTTCTGGCCGTCGGCGCCCAGCTGGGCGGCAGAGCTGTTCGGGTCCGTGCTCGTCGTGTTGACGCGGTAGGTCGTGCCGTCGGTGCCGCCCGAGAGGCCCGTCGCGAGCGGCCACCAGCGGTTGTGCCAGTACCGGCCGTCGGTCGGGTCGACCACGTCGCCCACCGCACAGCTGGAGACGCCCGTGGGCCCGTTGAGGTCCGTGTCCGAGGCCTGGATGTTCCTGAACAGCGTGCCGGACGACGCGACGAGCGTGTCGTCCGTCAGGTCGTAGGGGGTCCCCCGGGTGTCATAGATCGTGTAGAAGGCGGACACCGCCGCGGACCCTGTGAACCACCTGTCGCCGGTGCCGTACTGGCCGCTGCCGTCCGTGGCGCAGAAGACCGGGTCGAAGACCCAGATGGTGCCGTTGGCCGACCCGGCCGGCATGTCAACCGCGTAGTTGTAGTACTGCGTCGGCGCGTAGGCCGGGTTCGTGGCGGAGGTGCGCGTGTCGTAGTTCGCCAGGAACGCGTCGCCGTTCATGCTTATCGCACCCTGGGTCAGCATCGCGCCCCAGAAGCCGCGGGGGGTCAGGGTCTCGCCGTTCGGCCCGGCCAGGTTCGCGTCCGGCACCGTGGTGGTCGCCGTGCGGTTCCAGGAGACGCGGACGGCGATCGAGTCCACCGACGCGGTCGTGCACGCGCCCGAGCCCTGGTTGGACAGGCGCAACGCGAAGGCGTTGGCGTTCGTGAAGTCGGTCGTCACGTTCCAGCCCGCCAGGCCCCAGAGGTCGGCGCTGCCGCCGATGGAGTAGGGGGCGAGCGTGGTGCTGGTGATGGCCGCGGTCCGCGACACGGCCGACCACTGCAGGCCGGACTTGCGGTACACCGCCGCGTTGAGGGTGCATCCCGTGGCCGCGTTGCCCTTCGCCGAGACCTGGAGCTCGATGCCGGTGATGGCGATCGTCCCCGCCCCGGGCGCCGGGAAGGAGAACGCGGTCCAAGCCTGGGTCGTCGCGCCCGAGGACACCGCCAGCGCCCCGCCGTCGGCGGCGGTCCAGGCGTTGCCCGGGTTCGTCCAGCCTGCGCCGGAGTTGGCCGTGGGCCCCACCCAGACGGTGGTCTCGGCCACGGTCGACGTCGTCGACGTGCTCCCGGCGGGCGTGCGCATCTTGCCGAAGACGCCGTAGTAGCTCTCGGGGCTGCCCATCGGTACGGGCAGGACATATTCGGCCTCGGAGCTCGTCTTGGCCGACAGCGTGGTCATGCCGAACAGCCGCATGAAGAACGTCCCGACCGTGCCCTGGACCTTCACCTGGAGGCTGCGGGGGTTGACCGGGTCCTTGCCGGCCGTGACGGTGATGCCGCCCACCAGGTCCGTGAACCCGTTCTTGGCGGCCTCGGCCTTGGCGGCGGCGATCGCGGACGGCTCGTCGCCCGGCAGGTACACGACGCCGGCCAGCGCCGCCGCGTCCCCGGCCCGCTGCATCCGCAGGCTGTTGGCCCAGTACCAGGCCACGTCGAGGACCACGCCGCACAGGCCGACGAACATGATGATCGACATCGCGAAGATCACCAGGACCTGGCCGCGGCTCCGCATGGCGGTCACTGCGACGGGTTCATGGCCATCACGGCCTTGTCCGAGATGGCCAGGCCGGTGGGTCCCGTGCCGCCGACCAGCTTCAGGACCCCGCCGAGCGGCGTCGAGAAGGGATAGGTGTAGGCGATGGAGAGGCCGATCGACTGCGCGGGCAGCGTGTTGGTGCGCGAGCAGGCGTTCCAGGCCGCGCTGCTCTGCACGAAGTCGAGCGGATCGCCGTCGATCACGGGTCCGCCTGCCGGCGCGTACGTCCAGACGTTGACGCTGCCCGCGGTCTCGGCGCCGGTGGACGTGGCGAGGTAGATCCGGATCTGCGTCACGTTGGCGATGGAGACGAGCGAGCCGGGCGACGTCAGCACGCGCTCGACGGCGGCGATGATCTGGGGATCCACGCTGGCCGCGTTGGGCGACTGGCCCCCGCTGCAGCCGAGCGTGCCGCCGCCGTTCGTCAGCGCCGCACCCACGCGCGCCCCCTCGCGGCTCGCGTAGCTGATCGAGAGCAGGTGGTCGAACGCGAGGCCGAACTCGAGCATGCCGAGGAGCAGCATCAGGTAGACCGGCAGGAGCAGCGCCATCTCGACGACCGACTGGCCTCGCTCGCCGCGCCGCCTCACAGCACCGGCTCCATGCGGGTGGCGTTGGAGCGGTCGAAGGTCAGCCCGCCCGGGTTGCCGCCGACGAACGACCGCAGCGGCGTGATCCAGGCGTGGTGGTAGGTGATCATGACGCCCACGAGGTCGAGCGAGGTGTGGGTGCCGCCGCAGCCGGCGAGGATGTTGCAGCGGTCCGCCTCGGTGTACCCGTCTGCCATCAGGGCGTAGGGCACGGTGATCGTCGTGCCGCCCCCGTAATCGCAGGTCGTGCTGCCGCCGCGGGTGTAGATGGTCGCCGCGCCGATCATGTCCCCGTTCTTGTCGGCCTGGTAGATCTCGACCTGCGTGATCCGCGCCGGATCGGCGGGCGCCGTGATGTTCGTCTCGATCGAGCGGAGGACGATGCAGTCGGTGCCGATCTCGTTGCCGCCCTCGGCCGCCAGCAGCGCGGCGGTGCGACTCGCGAAGTTCACGGCGAGGACCGCGTGGAATGCGAACGAGAACTCGATCAGCGCCAGGGCGACCGTGAGGAACAGCGGGATGACGATCGAGAACTCGACCATGCCCTGGCCGCGGGTTCGTGCACGCGACGTCGTCCGCGACCGGCGCCCCGCGACGAGGCGCGGTTCGCCCCCTCCCGAAGTCGACGGATGTCGACGCAATCGACGCACGTGCAAAGCCCCCGTGGTGATCAACCTGGCCAGCCAAGAACGTACGTCCGGCACCTTTCAGAGAACCTCTCCCGGGACCAGCCGATGGTCCCGGACCCGCCGGGTACCTTGGGGTGATGCCCGGCGACCCCGGGCGGACGGGCCCGTCGCGGGTGTGCCGCAGCGGGTCCCGGTCCTTACAATCCCTCCATGTCTCGCACGCCCGACCGCCCCCACCGCGAAGCGTGGATCATCGACGCCGTCCGAACGCCCATCGGCCGCTACGGCGGTGCGCTCGCCTCCGTGCGCCCGGACGACCTGGCCGCGATCGTGATCCGCGCGATCGTGGACCGGACCGGGATCGACGCGTCCCTGGTCGAGGACGTCGTCTTCGGCTGTGCGAACCAGGCCGGCGAGGACAATCGCAACGTGGCGCGCATGGCGGCGCTGCTCGCCGGGCTCCCCGTTGAGGTCGCCGGCCAGACCGTCAACCGCCTCTGCGGGTCCGGCCTCCAGGCCGTCAACACCGCGGCCCACGCGATCGGCGCCGGGGACGGCGACGTGTTCATCGCGGGCGGCGTCGAGTCCATGACGCGAGCACCGTACGTGATGCTCAAGACCGAGGGCGCCTATGAGCGCGGCGCACGGGCGATGGAGGACACGACCCTCGGCTGGCGGTTCGTCAACCCGCGGATGCAGGACGCCTATCCGCCGATCTCCCTGGGCGAGACGGCCGAGCGCGTGGCGTCGCAGTGGACGGTCTCGCGCGAGCGGCAGGACGCCTTCGCCCTCGAGAGCCAGCGGCGCGTGGCCGCCGCGGTGGAGGCCGGACGCTTCGACGGCCAGCTGGTCCCGGTGAGCGTCCCCGGCCGGAAGGGCGCCGTGACCGTCGTGGATCGCGACGAGCACCCGCGCGCCGACACCACCTCCGCGGCGCTGGCGGCGCTTCGTCCTGCGTTCGCCGCCGGCGGTTCCGTGACGGCCGGCAACAGCTCCGGCATCAACGACGGGGCGGCGGCGCTGCTTCTCGTGGAGGCGGATCGCGCGCGGGCGCTTGGACTCCGGCCGATGGCGCGCGTGGTCGCGACCGCCGTCGCCGGCGTGCACCCGGACGTCATGGGCATCGGGCCAGTGCCGGCGGTGCGCAAGGCGCTGTCGCGGGCGGGGCTGTCCGTCGCGGACCTCGACGTCGTGGAGGTCAACGAGGCCTTCGCGAGCCAGTCGGTCGCCTGCATGGATGAGCTCGGCCTGGACCCGGCGCGCGTCAACCCCAACGGCGGGGCGATCGCGCTGGGGCATCCGCTGGGCGCCTCCGGGGCGCGCCTGATGACGATGCTGGTCCACGAGCTGGCGCGCACCGGCGGGCGCTACGGGCTGGCCACGATGTGCATCGGCGTGGGCCAGGGGATCGCGACCGTGGTGGAACGCGTCCAGGGCTGACGATCGGCTGACCGCGGGGAGCCTCAGCCGGGACCGAGGTGGGTCCCCCGGCGCGCCCGCTCTCGCCCAGCGGTTCTACCGTGCGGTCCGTGCGCGGAACGCGTCGCCAGGCGGCCGATTCGTGCGCTCCGGGGCCTCCCGCCGCACGGATGCACCGCCGGGCGACGCATCTGGAGCCGGGACCGCACCGTAGCGCCTCCCGGCGAGAACCCCGCAGTCCCGAGCAAGGCCGGAGCGGAACCTGTCCAGCAGGAGGCGTGGTCGAGTGGGCGCCGAAGCGCGTAGGCTGCTGTCGTGATAGGAGAGCCAGCGACCTTCGCCGTGGGCGATCGCGTGAAGGTCAGACGCGACCCGGACCACGGGCCCGGCCCCTGGCCGGATGAACCAACGGGCACGGTCGCGGACCACCCGCTCGCGCCGGAGGGCCAATCCTGGGTCGCGACGGCGATGCGATACCGAGCTCGCCGGACGTACTGGATTCGGTTCGATGAGCCGCAGCTGGACGCGGACGGCGATGGTCCGTATTCGGACAGCGAGGTCCTCGAGAGATACCTCGAGCCCTGGAGCGAGGTGTAGCCGGGGCACGTCAGAGGCTGGGCATCACCTCGGGTCGTTCCTCTGTTGCCTCAGTGTCTCCACGGCGGCCATCGACCGCGACCTGCCAACGCGCCCCGCCGGCCTTACTGGAGCCGGGACGGAGGTGCGCCACCAGGAAGGCGATGGTCGCGCGGATCAGGTCCGCGCTGGTGGCGTCGTCGTCGGCGATGTCGAACGCATGGTGCCCGGTCGGATGGACCAGGACCTCCGTGGGGCCGTGGCCGGCCACGGCGGCGACGTACGCATCGATCGAATCGTTGATCTCCGGGCGGTCGAGCGCGGCCTTGACGATCAGGGTCGGAGGCACGAGTCGAATGCCGAGCACGACGGCGGCGGCCGACACGGCGGCGAGGTCGGCCTCGTCGATCGGCGGGTCGCGGCGGTCGCGGATCTGCCGGACGTCGAGGAAGCCGTAGTAGCTCACCAGGCACGCGACGGGCGGGTCGGCGCGCAGCGCCGCGGTAGCGCCGAAGCTGCTGCCCGCCGAGCAGGTCCAGATCGCGAGCCGGTTGCCATCGACCCCGATGGTGGCGCCCTCCCGGCGCAGGTAGGCGAGCACAGCGCCGATCTCCGCGGCCACCTCGGCCGCCCGAAGCAGGCCCTCCGACGAACGATGTCGGAAGACGACGGCGGCGAGGCCGACCGAGGCGATCGCCTCGCCCCAGGAGCGGTATTGGCCCCAGTCGAGCACGCCGGCGAGATCGTCGGGGCTCGCATCCCCGTGCACGAAGACGACCACCGGCAGCAGCGTCTCCGGCGCGACATGCGCAGGTCGGTAGACGTCGGCGTCGACCACGTCGTGCCGTGGGAGGGCGAAGCGCCGCCGCTCACGGGTGACGTGGGCCCCGCGACCGATGTCGAGCACGATGCGAGCGGCCGTCCAGTCGATCATGGCGCCATTCTCGCGCATCGGCTTCGTCGAACCCCGGTACTTCGTCTCACGCACCAGGCGAGTGCTGCGCACGCCGCACCGGCCGTCCCCACCGTATCGGGCGCATCCGGGAGCGTGACCCCGGGCGCCGTGCAGCCGGCGGCGGGCCGACTGCCTGTTTACCACCACCGCGAGGCGCATGCCGCCGGTTCGGGCCGCGAACGGTCGATCTACGCCCCAGGTGGGTGCCGCGGGTCTCGCGGACGACGGTGGTTTCTCGCCCGGCGACCCTGTGGGACGGTGACCGCGCGTTCTTCTCGCGCGGCGACGGCGCTGTCACCTGCCCGAGGCTTTGACGCGCAATTCGGGTCGCCCGGCGACGCATGGCGCACGCTCACTGCACGACAGCGTCGCTGGGCGAGAACCAGGGGGCCCGGACCCGGCCCTGCAACGGCGCATCAATTTCGGCGGGGGAGTAGACGAAATCCATTGACCTGCGTACGATCCGTTCGATCCCGGCCGGGCGGCCCGGGACCCGCGACCCACAAAGGAGATACCACCGTGATCGACGCCCAGCCGACGATCGTTTCGCTGACCGACGCCGCGGCAGCCAAGCTCCGCGACCTGACGAAGGACGAGACGAGCCCCGAGATCGGGCTGCGCGTCTACGTGTACTCCGGCGGCTGCTCGGGCTACCGCTACGGGATGATGCTCGAGGACCAGCCCACGGCGGACGACAACGTCCTCGCCACCAACGGCATGCGCGTCTACATCGACGCGAACAGCGTGCCCCTCATCTCCGGCAGCTCGATCGACTATGTCGACACGCTGATGGGAGCCGGCTTCACCGTGGTCAACCCCAACGCCGTCTCCGGCTGCGGGTGCGGTTCCAGCTTCCGCACCTCCGACGACGGTGGCGCCCCGAAGGCCTGCTCCCACTGACCCGTCGCGCGGCCCGCGCCGCGCCCGCACCACGTCGCCCGACCCGAGCCGCCGGCACCCCGGCGGCTCGACCGTTTCCCGGACGTGCGCCGCGACGCTCGCGATCGCACCCCCGGAACGACCCGAGCGCCTTCCCGTACCATGCTGAGGCCGTGCGCCTGCCGCTCTTTCCCCTCCACACCGTCCTCGCACCCGGCATCGTCCTGCCGCTCCACGTCTTCGAGGAGCGCTACCGGGTGATGGTCCGGCGCTGCCTCGACGCGAAGGCGCCCTTCGGCATCGTCCTGATCCGGGCGGGGAGCGAGGTGGCGCCGCCGGACGGTGAGGCGGGCGAGCTGGCGATCGCCGGTGTGGGGACCTTCGCCGAGATCCGCGAGGCGAGCCGTTACGCGGACGGGCGCTGGGACCTGCTCGTAGTGGGGACCGGCCGGTTCAGCGTCCGGGAGATCGAGGCCGGCAGGGAGCCGTATCTCGTCGCCGAGGTGGACCCGCAGCTCGACGACGTGGGCGACCCGGCCGCGGCCGCCGAGCTGATGGGGCGCGTGGGGCGGCGGTTCGTCGAGTACCTGCACCTGCTCCAGCCGCGCGACGGCGAGGTGGGCGTGCCGGTGGACGTCCAGGTGGAGGTCGAGGACGACGACGACGCCTACGACGACGAGACGGTCGACGACGAGACGGTCGACGACGAGACGGACGACGCCGCCGACGAAGACGACGACGAGGGCGATTCGATCGACAGCCTCCGCATCCCCGACGACCCCTCGGCGCTCTCGTTCCTCCTGACCGGCATCGTCCAGGTGGAGCCCGACCGCAAGCAGGTGCTGCTCGAGGCGGCGACGGCCGAGGAGCGGCTCCGCGACCTGGACGACCTGCTGGCGCGCGAGATCGACCTGCTCGGCCGCCGGCTCGGGCTGTACGTGCCCGACCGCCGAGGGCTCGCGGACCGCCGCAACTAGGCGGCGGCGCCAACGCCGTGCGCGGTGCCAACGAAGCCACCGGCGTCGGGCAGAATGGCCGCGTGAGCGAGCGATGAGGATCCGGCCGTTCGGCGTCGAGATCTGGATGAACGCGTGGGAGCACCGCTGCCGGTACAACCTGGCGGAGACCTGCGTGTGGTCGCTGTCCATCGGCGAGCTGCTGGACATCGCGGGCCTCCGTGACGCAGACCTGGCGGCCGAGCTCCGGCCGATGCGCCTCACCTACGGCGACATCGAGGGGTCGGACAGGCTGCGGGCCGCCATCGCGCGGCTGTACGACACCGTCCCGCCGAGTCGCGTCACGGTCACGCACGGCGCGATCGGCGCCAACGCGCTCGTCCACCAGGCGCTCGTCGGCCCCGGCGACATCGTCGTGTCGGTGGTGCCCACCTACCAGCAGCACGTGTCCATCCCGGAGGCGCTCGGCGCCGAGGTCCGGCAGGTGCGGCTGCGCGAGGCGGACGGCTGGCGCCTGGATCTCGACGAGCTCCGGCGCGCCGTCGGGGGGCGCGCGACCCTGATCGCCCTGGCCAATCCGAACAACCCCACCGGCGCCCTGCTCGACGAGACCGCGCTCCACGAGATCGCCCGGATCGCGGAGGCGGCCGGCGCCTGGATCCTGGCCGACGAGGTCTACCGGGGCCTGGACCAGGAGGGCTCCGGCACCACGCCGTCCATCGCCGACATCACCGAGCGCGGCATCTCGGTCGGCAGCATGTCCAAGGCGTACTCCCTGGCGGGGCTGCGCCTCGGCTGGATCGCGGGTCCGGCGGACGTCCTGCGCGCCGTGTCCATCCACCGCGACTACACGACGATCAGCGTGGGCATGGTGGACGACCTGCTGGCGGGCATCGCCCTCGAGCACGCCTCCGCGATCCTGCGGCGCAACCGGGCGATCGTCCGCGGCAACCTCGCCACGCTCGACGCCTGGGTCGCCACCGAGCCGCGCGCGAGCTACGTCCGGCCCACGGGCGGGACCACCGCGCTGCTCCGCTTCGACTCCCGCCTCTCGTCCGAGGCGATGGCGATACGCCTCGTCGAGTCGGCGGGCGTGCTGTTCACGCCGGGATCCGCGCTCGACGCCGAGGGCACGCAGCGCATCGGCTACGCCAACGACCCGGCGGTCCTCGCCGACGGCCTCGCGCATACGTCGCTCGCCCTCTCGACGCTCGGGTAGGTCGGCGCGCGAGGCGGCGGGCGCCCCGGCCGGCGCCGCCGTCCGCGGGCAACCGGCCTTGAGCGCTACCCGGTCGCGACGGCCGCCGCGTGATCCGGCCGGGTCGCCCTCGCCGTCAGCGCGAGCGTCACCAGCAACGCCCCGCTGAGCCAGACCGCGAGCATTGCGACCGGGGGCGCGATCGACGCCGAGCCGCCGTCGACGGTCGTCCGGATCGCGTCCGCCGCCCAGGAGAGCGGGAGCAGCGGGTGGAGGAACGCCAGCGGGGCCGGGAGCGCGTCCGCCGGGTAGGGGAACCCGGCCGCCGCCTGGACCCCAGCCAGGAGCAGCGCCGCCAGGGCGCCCCGTGTGCCGAACGCCACGACCAGCGCCTGGACGATCGCGGCGAACGCGAGCGACGCCAGCAGGCTCACGGCGATGAGCCCGGGGAGGTGCGCCACCTCGAGGCCCACGCCGACCCGCAACACCACGACCATGAGCAACGAGGCCAGCGCGCCGAGACCGGCCGCGGCCCCGAACGTCGACGCCGGCCCCGCCCACCAGCCGCGCCCACCGGCCGCCCGGCGAGCGGGCAGCACCAGGAACGCGCCGAGCGCCCCGAGCCACAGCGCCACGGCCATCAGGAGCGCCGCGAGCCCGCCGTCGAGGCCGTTGACGGCGTTGATCGCCGCGCCCGTGGCGTCCACCGCGACCGGGTTCGCCACCCGGGCCGCGACCCTCGCGCGGGTGTCCGCGGTCCCGCTCCCCGCGGCCGACGCCGTCGCGCCGAGCGTCGAGGCCACTCCGGAGGCGTCCTTCGCGACCGTGCCGCCGTCGTCGGCGAGCCTGCCTGCCTCCGCCGAGACGATCCTCGCGCCGTCGACCGCCTGGCCCACGGCGTCGGAGAGCCGCGCGGCGCCCGTCGTGGCGGTCGCGGTGCCATCGGCCAGCGCGACCGCCCCGGACGCCGTCCTGCCGGCACCGGTCGCGAGCGCGGAGGCGCCCGAGGCGAGGTCGGCCACGCCGGCGGCGAGCGACGACGCCCCCGACGAGACCCCATGCGCGCCGGTCCCGAGCTTCGACACGCCCCCGGCCAGCGACGTCATGCCGGCGGCCAGCTGCTGCGTGCCCGCGGCGAGCGTCGAGGCGCCGGTCGACACGCCCGCGGTGCCGGTCGCCAGTCCCGCCGCGCCCGCCGCCGACCCGGCGATCCCCGCCTCGAGGGCCGGCGCGCCAGCCGCCAGCGTGGCGATCCCCGCGTGGACGCCGGTTGCCCCGGTCTTCACGCCCGCGGCCCCGGCCGCGAGGCCGGCGGTCGCCGACGCGAGCTGCGACGCACCCGTGGAGACGCCGTGGGTCGCGGTGGTGAGGGCGACGTTGTTCGTCGCGATCCCCGCCAGCGCGGCACAGACCTGCGGCGAGCCGCCGAGGCCGGCGCAGCCCGCGGCCAGGTTCGCGACCTGCGTCGTGTAACCGTCGACCGATGCGGCCACCTGGCTCGAGCCGGTCGCGAGGTCGGAGGCGGCCGCCGCGGCCTGGCCGGCGCCGGTGTCCAGCGAGGTCGCCCCCGCCAGGAGGCTCGAGGCGCCCGCGTCGAGAGCCTGGACCTGGGACCCCAGGCCCGTCGTCTGCGCGTGGAGCGTCGCCAGCCCGGACGAGAGCGACGCGGCACCGCTCGCCGCCTGGGTCGCCCCCGACGCGAGGGCCGCTGCCCCGGACGCGAGGGCGCCGGTCCTGGCCGGGAGGCCGGACGTGGACGCGTCGAGCGCGTCGACCCCGGATGCGAGCGACGCGGCGCCGGCGGACAGCTTCGCCGCGCCGGTGGACGCGGTAGCGGCGCCGGCCGCCAGCTTCGTCGCGCCGGCGGCGAGGGTCTTCGCGCCGTCGGCGAGCGACGCGGACCCGATCATCACCCTCGTCGCGCCGTCGAACGCGGTCGAGGTCCCGGACGCCAGCTTGTCGAGCCCGCTGACGAGCTCGCCGGCCACAGTGTTGATCCCCGAGGCGTCGGACGCGAGCGACGTCGTCCGGTCCGCGATGGCGCGGGCGTCGCCGGCCACCGTCGCCACGCCGGACCCGGCCGTCGACACCGCGAGCAGCACGTCCTCCACGTACGATGCCGTGGCCGTGCGCGTCGCGGACGACGTGATCGCCGCCGACACCTCGCGCGCCACCGCGACCGACGTGGACCCGCCGGACGAGGCCGTCTCGAGGTGGAGCGTCGCGGCCGGTTGCGTCCCGGTGGCGTCGGCGCGGATGGCGGCGATCGCCCGCGAGAACCCCGCGGGGATCGTCAGGACAGCGGCATACCGCCCGTTCACGAGCCCGTCCGCCGCCACGGCAGCATCGGCCGCCTTCCAGGTCACGGCGTCACCCGCGGCACCCGCCAGCAGGCCCGCAGCCAGCTCCTTCCCGAGCGCCAGCGTCGCGGTCGAGCCGTCACCGGCAGTCACGGTCGCACCCTCATCGGCGTCCACGACCGCCGCCTGTGCGACGGTGGCCCCGGCGGCCCCCCGCTGGGACCACGTGAGCAGCCCGGCGAAGGTGACCGGCACCAGCGCGGCGAGCACCAGCGCGACGGCGACCCGGCCGACGGAGCGGCGTTCGCGCGCACCGGCGCTCGGGGCCAGGACGGCAGCCGGGCCGGCGACACCGGGCCCACCCGCCACATCGGCCACGCCAACCACGCCCGCCACGCCGGCCGCGTTCGCACCACCCGCCGCCCCCGCGGGCACCGCCACGCGCCCGCCGAACCGGACCCCGGACGGCCACCAGGCCCGGTCGCCCACGAGCGTCGTGATCGCGGGAACCAGGATCGACCGGACGACGAAGGTATCGATGAGCACGCCGATCGCCACCGCGACGCCCACCTGGAACAGCACGACGAGCGGCGCGCTCGCCATCGACCCGAAGGTCCCGGCGAGGATCAGCCCCGCGGACGTGATGACCGCGCCGGTGTGCCCGGAGGCGATCCGGATCCCGTCGCGGATCGGCCGCGTCTCGCTCTCCTCGCGGACCCGGCTCATCAGGAAGATGTTGTAGTCGGAGCCCAGCGCCACCAGGAGCACGAACACCATCAGCGGCAGGTAGAAGCTGACGCCGGGCTGGCCGAGCGGGTTCTGGAACAGCCACGCGGACAGGCCCACGGCGGACCCGTATGAGACCAGCACCGTGCCCACGAGGTACAGCGGCGCCACCACCGCGCGCAGCAGGATGACGAGGACCACGAGGATCCCGAGAACGGTGACGATCCCCACCCGGGTGAAGTCGCCTGCGAGGACGGTCTGCACGTCGGAGAACTGCGCCGTCGGACCGCCGAGCCAGGCGCTCGCGCCGGCCCCGAAGCCGGGGGCCGCCGCGTTCAACGTGGCCTGTGCCGAGCGCACGGTCGCGAACGCGGCCTGGTTGTACGGGTCCTCCGTGGTGGTCACGTAGAAGCGCGTCGCCGTCCGGTCCGCGGAGACGAACGCGTTCACGGCGTCGGTCACCTTGGCCGCGTTGTCGCCGCCCAGCCCCACGGGCACGAAGATGTCGTCCGTGCGCGCCGCGAACACGTCCGCCAGCCCACGGAGGGCCGTCGGCAGCGCGGCGAAGGCGGCCTTGGCTTGGCGCTTGACCTCGAGCGCGCTCGCGGTGCCGGCGAGGCTCTTCGGGGAGAGCCGGGCGTCCGGCAGCGCGTCGAAATGGACCGCGAGCGCGTTCAGCGCGTTGGCGGCATCCACTGCGGCGCCGGCCGTCGCCTGGGCGCGCAGCCTCGCGGCCGCCGCGCCGGCATCGGCGAAAGCCGGGAGGCCCCGGATGTCCGGGAAGGCCGTGGCGAGCTCGGCGAGGTAGTCGGCGATCAGGCCCGAGCCGGACGCCGCGCCGGAACCCGAGCCGGCGGCCGCGGACGCCGGCGACACCAGCGCCCCCGACAGC
>Ga0302299_10001645_pt1 | contig 13478 bp, 7 predicted proteins | sample III_Fen_N3_4_FD_198795 | JGI IMG/M metagenome (GOLD analysis project Ga0302299, IMG submission 198795) | Peat permafrost microbial communities from Stordalen Mire near Abisko, Sweden - III_Fen_N3_4 | ecosystem: Environmental > Terrestrial > Soil > Wetlands > Permafrost | place: Sweden: Abisko... | reverse complement strand
CGAGATCGCCCGACAGCGCGATGCTGAGGGCGAGCTCGGACTCGACGTCGACATCGTCGCCCGCCTCGGGCGGCTCATCGGCCTCGATCTCGAAGTAGGTCTCGATCTCGGGCTCCGAAGGCGGGCGGCGGCCGCGGCGCTCGCTGGGCGCGCCGACCTCCGCTGCATCGACCGGTGCCGGCAACGGCAGCGGCGCGGACGGCCGGCGCTGCGGCCGCGGCGCGACGACCGGCGCGTGCACGGCGACCGGCTGGGTGATCGCATGCGCCAGGCTCGCCGCCGCGACGTCCGCCCGCGCGGCCTGGCCGGACGACACCGCAACCCCCGAGCCGGCCGACGCGCCATGGTCGACGCGCCCGCGCAGCCCGGGCGCGCTCGGCCGCTCGGTGGTACGCACCTCGCCGGCCCCCGCGGCCCCCGCGGCGCGCCGCGCGGCGGCGGTGCCCATGCTGATCACCTCGCTCGGCGACATCCCGCGCTCGTTGCCGATCGGCGGCGGCATCGTCGGCGCCGCGGGATCGATGGTCGATCGCCGGGCGCGCGGCGCCTCGGCGCGCTCCGGAGGCGGCGTTGTCGTCGCCCCAGACCGCGGTGCAGCGGCGCGCACCGCCGGCGCCGGCGTCGTCGACGTGGACCGCGGCGCCTGGGCGCGCACCGGCGGCGGCGTTGTCGTCGACCCAGACCGCGGTGCCACGACGCGCACCGCCGGCGCCGGTGTGGTCGACGCGGACCGCGGCGCCTCGGCGCGCACCGGCGGCGGCGTTGTCGTCGACCCGGACCGCCGTGCAACGACGTGCACCGCCGGCGCCGGTGTGGTCGACGCGGACCGTGGCGCCTCGGCGCGCACCGGGGGCGGCATCGTCGTCGACCCGGACCGCGGCGCCTCCCCGCGCACCGGGGGCGGCATCGTCGTCGACCCGGACCGCGGCGCCTCCCCACGCACCGGGGGCGGCATCGTCGTCGGCACCGCGCGCGGCGGCGTCGCAACCGCGCGGGCCGGCATGGGCAGCGGTGGGCTCGGCCGCGCGGGCGCGACCGCCAGGGGCGCGGCCGACGGACGCACGTCCACGGGGGCGATCACCGCGCTCTCGCCGGCCTGCCACCGTGCCGCCGGCGCCGGCGCCGGCCCGCGGCGCGTCGACTCGTCGTCCCGAGGCGCCGGCGCAGCGCCCTGCCGCGTTGCCACGTCCTCGCGCGCCACCGCCTTGGGCGCCGTGCCCCGCCGCGTCGTCTCCTCCCCGGACAACCTCGGCGCGACGCCCCGCCGCGTCGTCTCTTCCTCGAGCAGCGCCGGCGCCGGGCCGTGGCGCATCGACTCGTCCTCGAGCTCCGTCGTCCTGGGCGCCGGGTCCTGGCGCATCGGCTCGGCCTCGAGCACCATCGCCCGGGGCGCCGGGCCCTGCCGCGTCGGCTCGTCCTCGAGCACCATCGCCCGGGGCGCCGGGCCCTGCCGCGTCGGCTCGTCGTCGAGCACCACCGCCCTGGGCGCCGGGTCTCCGCGCATCGGCTCGGCCTCGAGCACGACCGCCTTGGGCGCGGTGCCCCGCCGCGTCGTCTCCTCCTCGGACAGCTTCGGCGCCGTGACCCGCAGCGCCGCCGCCTCGGACAGCGCCGCCGCCGTGCCCCGCCGCGTCGTCTCCTCCTCGAGCAGCGACGGCGCGCGCTCGCGATGCAGGCTCTCGGCAGCGACGCCCAGGTTCGGATCGGTCGGCCGGTACGCGTCGGCGACCTCGCCCGCGGGCACCGCGTGGAGCCCGGGAGCGGCCCCGACGCCCGCGCCGCTGCCGGGCGCGGTGTCGCGCGTCGGCGCGCGCGGCTTCTTGCGCGCCACGACCTGCGCGAGGCTCTCGAGCAGCGCCTCGCCGAGCTCGCCGTCATCGTCACACAGCTCGCGAAAATCGTCGGCCCGGATCGCCAGCGCGCGGACATCGGTGCGCGTGATCGCCATGGCGTCGCGGTCGGGCGGCGGCGCGGGCTCGCCGCCGAGCACCAGCGACTCGGGGTAGACCAACGCGCCGGGCCCGAGCGACTGGCCGTCCTGGACCAGCTCCCCGTCGACGATGATCCACGCCACGCGATCGCCGAGCGCGTGCGCCGGCAGCTTGTCGCCAAACCCATGATCGCGCGGGATCGCGATCCGCAGCGCGCGCAGCCGCTGCTGCGGCGTCACCCGCCGGCCCCACAGCGCGCACGCGCCGATCGCGGCGTCGTCCTTGCGGCGCTGCTCGGCGGGCAGCGGCGTCTCGCCCGCCTCGAGCACGCGCACCACGATCGCGGTCGCGTTATCGCCGCCGCCGCGCTCGAGCGCCAGATCGATCAGCCGCTGCGCCGCGCGCGCCGGGCTCTGCTGCTTGGTCAGCACCTCGCCGACCTCGTTCTCGGGCACGTACTCGCTGATCCCGTCGCTGCACAAAAGGATGCGGTCGCCATCGGCGAGCGGCACCACGAACGTCGAGACCTTGCACTGCTCGCCGATGCCGAGCGCGTTGGTCAGCATGCTGCGGAACCGCGAGCCCTCGCCCGTGACATCGACGTCGATCCCGGCGGCGAGCAGCCGGGCCAGCAGCGTGTGATCCTCGGTCAGCTGCATCGAGATGCCGTCCCGCACCAGGTACGCGCGCGAATCGCCGGCGTGCGCGAACACCAGCTCGCCGCCGACGATCATCGCGCCGACCAGCGTCGTGCCCATCCCCGACTTGGCGTCGTCGCGCTCGGCCTCGGCGACGATCGCGCGATGCGCCGCGATCACGCCGGCCCGCACGACCTCGATCAGCTGCTTGCGCGCCTCGGGCGTGCCACGCTCCAGCCACTCCTCGGACACCGTGCGCAGCCGGTCGCTGCGCCACGCCTGGCAGATCTCGCGGATCGCGAGCGCGCTCGCGACCTCACCGGCGGCGTGCCCGCCCATCCCGTCGCACACCAGAAAGATGCCGAGCTCGGGGTCGAAGAAGTGCGCGTCCTCATTGTGGTCGCGCACCTTCCCCACATGGGTCGCCGCAGCGCCGACGATCGAGGCTCGCCCCGCCACCGACACACTCTACACCCTCGGGCCCCCGATCCGACACGAGGCTGAGCCATCGTGATCAAAGCGATCGCCGGGCTTCACAATCGGCACGTAGCACACGGCGCGCCGTGCCGTGAAACGCCGTCGCTGGGGTCAGCCGTCCCCTGCGAGGCCTGCGCTCACGCGCGCATCTTGTAGCCAACGTTGCGTACTGTCTCGATAATCGACCCCACCTCTCCGAGCTTGGAGCGCACGCGCCGGACGTGGATATCGACCGTGCGCGTCCCGCCAACGTAACGGTACCCCCACGCGCGCTCCAGCAACGCCTCGCGCGTGAACACGCGTCCGCGGTGCTGGCCCAGGAACCGCAGCAGCTCGAACTCCTGGTGCGTCAGCTCGATCCGCCGGCCGGCCAGCCGGGCCTCGTACCCGGCGATGTCGATCACCAGGTCGTCGATCTTCAAGATCTCCTCGGAGCCGAACGTCGCGGTGCGCCAGTCGAGCTGCCGCATCCGGCCATACAGCTCCGCCGGCACCATCGGCATCAGCACGAAATCGTCGAATCCGATCGAAAAATCCAGCGACGGGAGTCGCGCGACCGTGACCGCGATCAGGATCGGCACCTCGATGAGCGGTCCCTCGTCGCGCATCCGCTTGATCGCCTTCTGGGCGCGCGCGACGTCGTCTCCTGCCTCGACGATCACGACCGTCGGCGGCTGTTCAGCAATTTCAGCGAGGTCGAGCCCCCCCAGGTCGAACCGGCCCAGGACCGCGCGGCAGCCGAGGTCGCCAAGCAACCCGGCGACCGTGCCGGCTTCATCCCCACGTTCAGGTTCGGCGCAGATGACGATGACGCGCACGGAGTGAAGTGATCTCCTTCTCGTTGTACCCAGGTCAAGTCGTCGCGGAGGTGTACTTCACGGTCCCACCCGTTTAGGGGGCGATCCGACCTGTTGCCCTCGCTCTCAAACATGTAAGACTTGGAACCGGATGGAAGAGTTTCACTGCTCCTTCTGCGGAAAGCAGCGGCGCGAGGTGAGAAAGCTCATAAGCGGCCCCCGCGTGTTCATCTGCGACCAGTGCGTGACTCTCTGCAACGACATCCTTGCGAAGGAAGAGGCGTCGGAGCGTCCCAAGTACCCGCCGCCGCGGGCGATCGTCGAGGAGCTCGATCGCTACGTGGTAGGTCAGAAGGACGCCAAGCGCGCCCTCTCGGTCGCAGTCTACAACCACTACAAACGGATCGGCCTGCGCGGCAAGCAGACCGAGGTCGAGCTCCAAAAAGGCAACATCCTCCTCATCGGCCCCACCGGTTCGGGCAAGACCCTGCTCGCCCAGACCCTGGCCAAGAAGCTGGACGTCCCGTTCGCCATCGCCGACGCCACCACCCTCACCGAGGCGGGTTACGTGGGCGAGGACGTCGAGAGCGTCGTCAAGGCCCTGTTCCGCGCCGCGGGCGGCGATGTCGAAAAGACCGCGCGCGGCATCATCTGCATCGACGAGATCGACAAGATCGCCCGCAAAGGCGGCACGCCCTCCCCCACCCGCGATGTCTCGGGCGAGGGCGTGCAGCAGGCGCTCCTCAAGATCCTCGAGGGCAAGACCGCGACGATCACCCCGGATGGCGCGCGCAATCGGCCCCAGCAGGAGCTGATCCAGATCGACACCACGGACATCCTCTTCATCTGCTGCGGCGCCTTCAACGGCCTCGAGGACATCGTCCGCCGCCGCACCGGTCAGCGCGGCCTGGGCTTCGGCGCCCAGGTCTCCACGGCCGAAGATGACAAGGACGCCCTGCGCCGCCAGGCCCGGACCGAGGATCTGATCAAGTTCGGCATGATCCCCGAGTTCATGGGTCGCCTCCCGGTCATCGTCTCGTGCGACGCGCTCGACGTCGAGGCGCTGACCGAGGTGCTCTGGAAGCCCAAGAACGCGCTGGCCAAGCAGTACCACCGGCTGTTCGAGCTCGAAGGCGTCAAGCTCAACTTCCGGCCCGACGCCCTCACGGCGATCGCCGAAGAAGCGTCCCGCCGCAACTCCGGCGCCCGCGGCCTGCGCGCGATCGTCGAAGAGGTCATGCTCGACGTGATGTACGAGATCCCGTCGCTCACCGGCGTCAAGGAGTGCGTCGTCACGCGCGAAGTCGTCGAGCGCCGCGCGCGCCCTGAGCTGGTCCTCGAGACCAAAGCCGCGGGCTGAACATGCGGTCAGGCGCCGCGGGATCGCCTGCGGTCAGAACGCGGCGATGCGCGACCACGACCAGTACGCCGCCACGATGCCGATCGCGTACAGCGCCGGCGTGCGCGCCCGCCCCAGCACGCGGTGCGAGATCGGAAGGCGCACCACCACGTACGCCGCGAGCACCGTCATCAGCTGGCCGATCTCCACCCCCACGTTGAAGGTGAGCAGCGCCAGCGGCAGGTGACTCGGCGGAAGGCCGATCTCCCGCAGCGCGCCCGCGAACCCCAGGCCGTGCACCAGGCCGAACAGAAACGACACCAGCGCCGGCGTGCGTCGCGCCAGGGTCTCGCGCTCGCGCAGCGCCTCGCACGCCACCAGCACGATCGACATCGCGATCACCGCCTCGACCGCGGCCGGCCGCAGCGCGATCCAGCCGAGCACGCTGCACGCGAGGGTCAGGCTGTGCGCCAGCGTGAACGCGCTGATCGTCCCGATCAGGCGACGCCGGAACCCGACCAGGAACAGCAAGCTGATCACGAACAGCAGGTGGTCGATGCCGCTCAGGATGTGCTCGATGCCAAGCACGACGTACGCCCGCGCGATCTCCGCCGTGCCGCGGTGATCGTCCGCGCTGCCGTACAGCTGCACCGACGGTTGCGCCGCGGTCAGCGTGTACACGTGGCTCGCGCCATCGAGCCAGATGATCCTCACCAGGGCCGCGGAGTAGCGCTTGCCGACGCCCTCCATCGTCAGCGCGCCCTTGAGCCCCTCGGCGCCGCAGCGCACCGCGCTGGCGGTCGACGAACAATGCGCGGGCCAGCCCGGGACGAGATCGTCGCCCATCGGGCGCTTGTCGCTGGAGGCCGACCACTGCCACAGAAAGTCGCCCGGCGCGATCTCGCGGACCTCCATCTCCGCCATGCTCATCTCGTGGGCGCGGGCCGGCGACGCCGCCAGCGCCAGCACGGCGACGATCCCGAACACCAGCTGCGCGCGCCGGCTCATTCGTCGCTGGCTCCGGCCGAGGTCTCGTACTTCACCTGGTACTTCTTCGCCAGCGCCCGGACGACCTGGGTCCGTTGCTCCGCCGCCGTGGCGTCGATCCAGTCGTGCAGCACCACGCCGCGCAGCGCCTCGAACACGCCCGGCTTCGCCGGGGTGACCGCGTTGACGCGCATCGCGCGCCAGCCGTCGCGCGTCCGCAGCGCCTGCCAGACCGAAGGTGGCGCCGAGGCCAGCTCCTTGGCCAGCTCCGCGCCATAGGTCTCGACGATGTTCGCCTCCGGGCGGGCCTTGAACACGCGAAGTCCCGCCTTGGCGTCGCCGGGCATGCCGTGGTTGAGCGCGGCCACGAACTCGCGCACGACCGCCTCCGAGCTGTCGCCCGACAGCGCGGCCTCCTCGAAGTCGTAGCGCGCGGGATCGTCGTACCGGTCGCGGTGCGCCTCGAACCAGGCGCGCAGCACCTGGTCGTCGGTGGCCGGGAGATGGACGTTGCTGTCGACCACGCTGAGCGCCTTGAAGATCACGCGCTCGCGGATCGCGGGGTCACCCTTGTCGACCTGGAGCGCGAGGCCCTCGCGGTACAGCACCTCGTTGTCGAGCCACACGCGCTGCAGGGCCGCCAGCTCCGAGGCGTTGGGCTCGTGCCCGCGGGCCGCCTTGAACGTCGCGCGCGCCTCCTTGTCCACGTCGGCACCGACCACGATGGTGTGCGCGTCATCGGTCGTCCGCACGACGACGTGGTCGACGACGAACAGCGCGGCGCCGATCACCACGAAGTGGAGCAGCGGCTCGCGCAGCCAGCCGGGCGCGCGCCGCGCCGGCGTTGACAAGCCGGCCGTCACTTCACGCCGGCGACGACCGAGGAGCCGCCGACCTCGATATAGACGGGGTTGCTGTAGAACCACAGATCCGACCACGCGGCGACGTCGAACGAGACCGCGCGCTGGCCGTTGATCGGGTTGGTCGCGCCGGTGGCCGTCGCCAGGTGATCCGGGCAACCGTCGAACTGGCTGGTCGCGCTGTGCGCCACGGCGCACGGGATGCGCAGCATCGTCGTGTCGGTCGTGTTGGTGAACAGATCGGCCAGCGGGTTGCCGTCGGCGTCGGTCTCGAACGGCACCGCGGGCGGCATGTTCGTGCCGCGCAGGCGGACGTACTGCGAGGCCGCGACCGCGGGGATGCGGAACGTCATCACGAGGAACGGCGTGCCGTCGAACGGCGAGGTCACCCGCGTCCACGGCGAGGCGCCGGCCCCGCTGAACGTCCGGATCACCGCCGCGCTGAGGTTCTTGGCCGCCGCCGGGACGGCCGCGAGCCCCGCGGTCGTGCCGTCGGCGCGGAGCCAGTCCTGATTGCGAGGCCACGCGCCGGCGTAGTCGGCCGCGCCCGGGGTCTTGTAGCCGGTGACCAGGCCGCGGATCAGGTCGATGTGATCGAGCACCGGCAGGTTGATCGGCTGCGTGATGCCCACCTGCGCCAGCGACGGGTTGGCGAACGTGTACGGCGAGAAGTTGGCCCCGGCCGGATCGCGCACGGCGATGCCGACGACGAGATCGGTGCCGGCGGGCACCACCAGCTTCTCCCCCATCGTGGCGCAGTCCGCCGACTCGACCGCCGTGTTCGCGGTCGCCGCGTTGGCCGCCAGCTCGGCGACCAGGCCTTCGGGACGACCGGAGCACACCACGAACCCGAGCCGGTCGATCAGCTGGCCGGCCGCCGAGAAGTTGTTGCCCGAGCGCAGGCCATCGACGATGGTCTGCGGCCTGGGCTTGTTGCCGCCGCTGCGCACCAGCGTGTACGTGCGCTGGTACTCGCCGGGGAAGAAGTCCTGCGACGAGCGGCGGTCGTCGGGACCGAACAGGCCGCGGTTGTGCCAGTCCGAGCTCGCGAAGAACCACCAGTTGCGGCCTTCGCCCAGGAGCGCGTCCCACACGCCGCCGACCTGCGCGCCGTAGACCCCGGTGCCGCCGTAGGTCGTCCCGCCCACGCTGTCGGTCGGCACGCCATTGATGGTGTTGCGGTTGCGCTGGTACTCGCCGCGCTCGGACGACGCGCCGTGGCCGGGCTGGGTCTCGAACCCGAACGCGATCCGCGGCGCCGTGTTGTTGAAGTCGCGCAGGTGCTCGATGTTGTAGCCGTTGTTGCCGTCGGGGTTGAACTGACCGGCGCGCTCGAGGTGCGCCGGCACGTAGTAGCTGGCGTCGGGATGGAACGCGGCCATCCACTTGAGCGCCTCGAGCGTCTTCAGGTGCCCCTTGGTGCCGTTGCCCCCACCGCTGGCGGGGATGAGCTTCTGCGCGGTCGCGTTCCAGCTCGGATCCAGCGCGTTCAGGCTATCGGGAACCGAGCAATCCCAGTGATTGGCCGCTTCGCCACGGCTGGTATCGGTGTCGTTGCGATCGAAGCAGTACTCCCACTGCGCGAGCGCGTTGGCGTTACCGAGCGGGGTGTACGGAGGCCCGGCCGGCAGGGTCTGCGCCTCGACCGACGCCGGCATCTGACCGGTGATGACCGACATCGACACGTGCTCGTGGCCGGGCGCCACGGTCTCGAGGCCCAGGAACAGCGGGAGATTCTTCAGCGCGCGCAGGTACTCGACCAGCGGGTACTGGAACTCCTGCACCGATTGCCATCGCCACATGTTGCGGTTCGGGCTGGTGCCCGACACATCGCCTTTGGGCGTCACGCCGAACGCTTCCCACGTCGTGGTCGGCCCGAGGCTGGCGACGAACGGATACGCCGGCGTCGACAAGCTCGCGTCTTCGACCAGCGTGCAGTTGCGATTGCCGTTGCCGCCGTGGCCGGCCTGCACGAACCAGTCGAGGCCCCAGGGCGTCTCGCCCCGGTCGGTCGCCTTCTTGATCAGCTTCTGCATCGAGATCGTGCCGTCGGAGCACGTCGTGTGGTTGTGGAAGTCGCCCGCGACGTACGTGCCCGGCGTCCTGGCCACGGCGTTGCATCGGACCTGCGCCGTCGAGGTATCGGCGCACGCCGCCGACGGATCGCCATCGCCGACGCTGAGGTGCAGGGTGACCAGGCCCTCGGTCGTGCAGGTGAACGTCGGGTTCTGCGCAGCGGGGTCGCTCAGCGTGCCGGCGCTCGACGTCCAGCCAAACGACAGCGGGCTGGGCCCGGCGTCCGAATCATGCGCCGCGCCCGACAGCGCGATCGAACCGCCGACCTCGATCTCGGACGGGTTCGCGCCGATCCCATCGATCGTCGGGCAGACGTTCAGCGTGCCGTTGACCAGGACGCTGCCCGAGCGCGACGGCTCGAGACAGGTCATCGGCACCGTGACCGTGGCCATCTGGCGCGCCACCACGTCGAAGGTCGCCGAGCCAGAGCAGCTGGCCGCGGTGGCGGTCGTGGCGGTCAGCGTCACCTGGTACCCCGTACCGGCGGGGACATCGGCGACGAGCACGGTCACGCCCGCGGTGATGGCGCCGGTGCGGTTGAACCCCAGGGGCCCGGTCATCGTGTAGCTCGCGGTCTGGATCGTGGTGCCGGCCGGGGCCTGCAGCGACAGGCCAACCTGGCCGGTGCCATCGGGATGGACCACCGCGCCATTGCCATCGTCGCCGCACGCGACGATCGAACTGGCCGTGCAGATTCCCAGCGCCACCATCGTCATCTTTTCGAGAATGCTCATGATCGCGAAGCTCCATTCGTGAGGGCGCCGACCGGCGAGTCGAACCAGTCAACGCTCGTCTGTGCGCTGACGTACACGTACAGTCGTCCGCGACGGCCGACGGTGACGGTGTCGCAACGTTTGCTGAACGGTTTCGGAAAATGCCGCCAGCGCCACACCCGATCCCGGGTCGTGCCCAAAGCTTTCATCCGCATGCGACGCCGCGTGGCGATCGGGTGACAATCCGGTGGCGCGCTGGCGCATGGACAATCCGCGGCGGCGTCGATGGACAACCCGCGGCGACCTCGGACATAAAGGCCGCGATGGACGAAGTGTTCGGCCTGTTCCCCACGCCGTTCATGCGCGCGCCGGCCACGCTCGGGCAACCGCTCGTCGCGCGATTGATCGCGCACTTCACCGCCCGCGCGCTCCACGACAACAACTCGTCGGGCCGCCTGTCTCACACCGAGATGTTGCGGCCGGACGACAGCCCGATGCTCGTCGAAGCGGCGGGCCTGATCGCCCCCAAGCTCGTCGAGTTCGGCACGACCTTGTTCGGCGAGCGCCTGCCGTGGCTGCTCAAGGAGATGTGGGTCAACGTGCTGGACGCCGGCGGGCGTCAAGCGATGCACAACCACGCCAACAGCTTCATCTCCGGGGTCGTCTACCTGACGCGCACGCACCCGGGCTCGCAGACGGTGTTCATGAAGTCGCCGGGCGGCACGGACTTTCTGTTCAAGAACGACCACAAAGCCATGACGCCGAACGAGTACTGCGCCGACAAGTGGGTCAGCCCCGCGCCCGACCCGGGCGACCTGGTGCTGTTTCCGAGCTTCCTCATGCACGCCGTCCCGCCGAACCAGGGCGAGCGCCGGATCACGCTCGCCTTCAACGCGATCCCCGCGCAGCTCAACTCGTGGGGATACGTCGTCAGGTTCACCGGTTGACAACCCCGCGCGAACCCGGGCGGCGCGCAGCGTCCAGCCTCCTCATGGTGGCCTCGGGCTTCGCCGCGATGGGCTACGAGATCGTGTGGACCCAGCAGAGCGCGCTGTGGCTCGGCCACGAGGCCGCCGCGGTGCTCGCCGTGGTCGCGGCGTTCTTCGGCGGGCTCGCCCTGGGCGGCGTCGTGCTCGGCCCGCGGATCGAGACCACCGTCCGGCCGGTGCGCTGGTACGCGGCCTGCGAGCTGGGCGTCGCGCTCTGGAGCCTGGCCTTGCTCGTCATCGCCTCGCCGTTCAGCGGCTGGATCCTGCGCGCGATCGGCGCCCAGCCATCGCCGGGCTGGCACTGGGCGCTGGCGTTCGGCAGCACCTTCCTGCTGCTGCTCCCGGCCACGGCCGCGATGGGCGCCACCCTCCCGGCGATGGAGCGCATCACCGTCGGGCTGCGCCACGAGGGGCGATCGATCGCGGCGCTCTACGCCAGCAACACCTTCGGCTCGGTGCTCGGCGTGCTGGCCGCGGCCTTCTGGCTGATCCCGCGCCTGGGCCTCGCGCGCAGCGCCGCGATCTGCGTCGCGTTGAACCTGCTGTGCGGCGGCCTCGCCCTGGCCGTGTTTCCACGAACCACGCCCCGCGCCCCCGCGCCGGCGTCGGCCGATCCCCGCCGCGCGCGGCCCGCGCTGACGCGGCTCGCGGTCACGGGCTTTCTCGGCATCAGCTACGAGGTCGTCGTCGTTCGCGTCCTGGGCCAGGTCACGGAGGACACCGTCTACACCTTCGCGATGCTCCTCGCGATCTACCTCGCAGGCAGCGCGGCCGGCGCCGCGGCCTACCATCGCTGGCTGCGGCGTCGCGAGATCACCGCGCAGGGCGATCGGCTGCTCGCCGCCCTCGCCGCCGCCTGCCTGCTGGGAACCGCGTCGCTGTGGGCGGCGGACCGCATCAAGGCGTGGGCGCTCCACGGCTTGGGTACCAGCTTCGCGGCCGCGCTCCTGGCCGAGGCCTCGCTCGCGGTGCTCGCCTTCGGCCTGCCGACGATCGCGATGGGCGCCGTGTTCAGCCACCTGATCCGCGCGGCGAGCCACGCCGGCCTGGGCATCGGACGAGCCATCGGCATCAACCTGCTCGCCGCCGCCGCCGCGCCGGCCGTCTGCGGCGTCCTCGCGGTCCCGGCGCTCGGGCCGAGGGCCACCCTGCTGCTGATCGCGGTGGGCTACCTCGCCGCGGCGGCCCGACGCGCCTGGACCCAGCCCGTGTTCTGGGCCCCGGCCATCGCCGCGCTGGCGCTCGCGGTCTTCGCGCCGCCGCTCCGGTTCGTCGACGTCCCCGCGGGCGGGCGCGTCGTCAGCTACCGCGACGGCGTGATGGCGGCGGTGAGCGTGGTCGAGGACGCCGACGGCGTCGCGCGCCTGCGCATCGACAACCGGCAACAAGAAGGCAGCAGCGCCACGGGCCGCGTCGACGGTCGACTCGCCTGGCTGCCCCTGCTCCTCCACCCCGCGCCCCACCACGCCCTCTTCCTCGGCCTGGGCACCGGCGTCACCGCGTCCTCTGCGGCCGACGATCCGACGCTCGAAGTCGACGCGGTCGAGCTCTTGCCCGAGGTGATCGCGGCGTCGGCCTACTTCGACCGCCGCCCCCCGCCGACCTCGTCCCGGCTGCACGTCCTGGCCGCCGACGCGCGCCGCTACGTGCGCGCCGCCGACCAGACCTACGACGTCATCGTCGCCGACAACTTCCATCCGGCGCGCAGCGGCTCCGCGGCGCTCTACACGATCGAGCACTTCGAGGCGGTTCGCCAACGGCTCACCCCCACGGGCATCTTCTGCCAGTGGCTCCCGGTCCACCAGCTCGACCTGGGCACCCTGCGGACCATCGTGCGCTCCTACCTGGCCGTCTACCCGACGAGCTGGGCGATCCTCGCGAGCAACAGCCTCGACACCCCGGTGCTGGGGCTCGTCGCGCGGCGCGACCAGCGTCGGCTCTCCATCGCCGACCTCCGCGATCGCCTCGCCCACCTCGCCCTGCCCGAGCGCCCGGCCGACCTCGGCCTGGAAGACGACCTCGCCATCCTCGGCACCGCCATCGCAGGCCCCGCCGCCCTGGCGCGCTTCGCCGGCAGCGCCACCCCCAACACCGACGATCATCCGATCGTCGCCTACACCGCCCCGCGCGCCACCTACGCCCCCGACGCGACCCCGCGCGACCGGCTGATCGCCCTGCTCCACGACCTCTCGGTCGCCCCGGACGACCTCGTCCTCCCCGACGCTGCTCCGGCCTGGCGCGCGCGCCTCGCCGCCTACGGGGCGGCGCGCAACCGCTTCATCGAATCGGGCCGCGGCGTCCGCCCCTCGCCCGAGGTCCGAGCCATGCTCGCCCAGGTGCGCGCGCCGCTGCTCGCCGTGCTGCGCATCAGCCCAGACTTCCGCCCCGCCTACGATCCACTGCTCGCGATGGCGATGGCCCTGGCGCGCTCGGACGCCGCCTCCGCCCGCGCGCTGCTCACCGAGTTGCAGCAGCTGCAGCCGGCGCGCCCCGAAGCCGGCCAGCTGCTCGCGCAGCTCGGCCCCGCGCCGCCGGCGCGTTGAGCCTCGCCAACGGACGCCGACGTCCGCAGCTCGGCCCCGGGCGCCGGTCGGCCGCATGCCGCGGCCCCGCTCGACCCCGCTTCCATGGGTGTCGTCGATGTTCGTCGACGGAGACGCGAGGACCCGCG
>Ga0302299_10001644_pt1 | contig 13480 bp, 10 predicted proteins | sample III_Fen_N3_4_FD_198795 | JGI IMG/M metagenome (GOLD analysis project Ga0302299, IMG submission 198795) | Peat permafrost microbial communities from Stordalen Mire near Abisko, Sweden - III_Fen_N3_4 | ecosystem: Environmental > Terrestrial > Soil > Wetlands > Permafrost | place: Sweden: Abisko... | reverse complement strand
TGCCCAGCACCCGGTCCAGGCGTGCTTCGCTGTTGGTGTCGAGGTGAAGTTACCTTCGAGCCGCAGTGTGGCGCGGATGCGCTGCATGCCGTGTGTGGTCACGTGTTCGAACCACTGGGGGTCAGCGCCGTCGGGGTCGGACATCCGCAGGGTCGCTTCACACAGCCCGAGCGGGTCGCCTTCGGTAGACTCGGGCTCCCTGTGGGCACAGGATCGCCACAGCACGCCACGGTGAGGAGAGATATGGCGGAATACCCGCTGATCGCGGACCACGGCCTTATCGGCGACCTGCAGACCGCCGCCCTCGTCGCGACCGACGGGTCCATCGACTGGTTCTGCAGCCCCCGCTTTGACTCCCCCAGTATATTCGGCGCGTTGCTCGACCGCACGCGTGGGGGGCACTTCCGGATCTGCACGGCCGCCGACACGTTCGACACCAAGCAGCTGTACTTCCCGGACACGGCGATCCTCATCACCCGGTTCCTGACCGAGGCCGGGGTGGGCGAGGTCGTCGACTTCATGCCCGCGACGAGCAGCACCGTGGCGACCGACAATCACCGGCTGGTCCGCCTGGTGCGCTGCGTCCGCGGGCGGATGAACTTCGAGGTGGAGATCGCGCCCCGGTTCGACTACGGGCGCCAGCTTCACCGGTTGCACCTGACCGGGAACGGCTGTGTCTTCGCCACCGACGAGATCACGCTCACCCTGCACGCCGTCCGCGAGCCCGAGGACGATCGGCTCATCCAGCTGAAGGCGAGCGAGGCGGGGGACCTGGGGTTCTCGCTGAGTCTGGAGGCCGGCCAGGTGCGCGGCATGGTGCTGGAGACCGCCGCCGCGGGGCCGCCGCGCGAGATCAGGGTCGAGGAGTCCCAGCGCCTCCATGACGAGACCGTCCGCTTCTGGCGGTCGTGGCTGGCCACCTCGACCTACACCGGCCGTTGGCGGGAGACCCTGGAGCGCTCGGCGATCACCCTGAAGCTGATGACCTACGCTCCAAGCGGCGGCCTCGTCGCCGCGCCGACCGCGGGCCTGCCCGAGCAGGTCGGCGGCGAGCGGAACTGGGACTACCGCTACACCTGGGTCCGGGACGCGTCCTTCTCCATCTACGCCCTGCTCGGCATGGGTTTCACCGAGGAGGCGGTCGCCTTCAGCCGGTGGCTGGGGAACCGGGTGAACGAGAGCCGTAGCGGTGACGGCACGGCGCCGCTGAACATCATGTACCGGGTCGACGGCTCCTCGGACCTGACCGAGGAGATCCTCGAGCACTGGGAAGGTTACCGCGGCTCCTCCCCGGTCCGCATCGGCAATGGCGCGTCCGACCAGCTGCAGCTGGACATCTACGGCGAAGCGATGGACAGCCTCTACTTCGCCGACCAGCGCGGGTTGCAGATCGGCCACCGCGGCTGGCGGGGGCTCTGCACGATGCTGGACTGGCTGTGCGAGAACTGGGACCGGCCCGAGGAGGGCATCTGGGAGACCCGCGGCGGCCAGAAGAACTTCACCTACGGCCGGCTGATGAGCTGGGTCGCCTTCGATCGGGGGGTGCGTCTCGCAACCTCTCGAGCCCGCCCGGCCCCGCTGGACCGTTGGATCGGCCAGCGGGACGCGATCTACGCGCAGATCATGGAACGGGGTTGGAACGCGGACCGGCAGGCGTTCGTCCAGCACTACGGCGACAAGGTGCTCGACTCCTCCCTGCTGCGCATGTCGAGTGTGGGGTTCGTGGCGCCGACGGACCCGATGTGGGCCTCGACGCTGCGGGCGATGGACTCTGAGCTGGTGACCGACAGCCTGGTCTACCGGTATGACCCTGGCGCCTCCCCGGACGGCCTGCAGGGATCAGAGGGCACCTTCTCGCTGTGCACGTTCAGCTACGTCGACGCGCTGGCCCGGGCGGGCCGGCTCGATGACGCCCGACTCACCTTCGAGAAGATGCTCACCTACGCCAATCACCTCGGCCTGTACTCCGAGGAGATCGCGCTCACCGGCGAGCAGATCGGCAACTTCCCGCAGGCGTTCACCCACCTCAGCCTCATCGACGCCGCGATCACCCTGGACGCCAGGTTGAACGCTGTCACAGGGCCGACGGGCCGGCCGACACGCGGGCGGGTTCCGGACGGGTGAGGCCGCTGGACCGGTGGCTGTTGCGCAGCACCGGGGCGATGCGTTGGCACCTCGCAGCGAGTGTCGGCCTCGGCGTGGTCGCGGCCGCGGCCGTCATCGTCCAGGCGGGCCTGCTGGCCCACGTGATCGCGGCGACCTTCCTCGGCACTGCGGACGTGGCCACCTTGCGCGGCCCGCTGCTGGCCCTACTGGTCGTCGTCGGCGTACGCGCCCTCGTGACGTGGGCGCAGGAGGCGACCGCGACCCGGGCCGCCGCGCGGGTCAAGCAGGAGCTCCGGACCCGGCTGCTCGACCACGTCCTCGACCTCGGGCCCGGCTGGCTGGCCGGTCGACGCAGCGGAGACCTGGCCCAGCTCGCGACCCGCGGGGTCGACGCGCTCGACGCCTACTTCGCGGGCTACCTGCCGCAGTTCGTCCTCGCCTGCGTGGTGCCCCCGCTGGTGGTCGTGCGGATGGGTCTGGCCGATGTCCTGTCGGCAGCGGTCATCGTGGTGACCCTGCCGCTCGTGCCAGTGTTCATGGCGCTCGTCGGCTGGACGACACGGCGCAGCATGGACCGGCGCTGGTCGGACCTGCGGCGGCTGTCGCACCACTTCCTCGACGTGCTGGACGGTTTGCCGGTGCTGCGGGCCTACGGCCGTGGGCGGGCACAGGCGGCGACGGTGCGCCGGGTCACCGACGACTACCGGCGCTCGACCCTGGCCGTGCTGCGGGTCTCCTTCCTGTCCTCGTTCGTCCTCGAGCTGACCGCGAGCCTGTCGGTAGCCCTGGTCGCCGTCGAGGTCGGGCTTCGGCTGTTGGACGGCCGGGTCGGGCTGGAAACAGCCCTGTTGGTGCTGATCCTCGCCCCGGAGGCCTACCTGCCGCTGCGGCAGCTCGGCGCCGGCTACCACGCGGCCGCCGAGGGACTGTCCGCGGCGGCGCAGGTGCGCGACGTCCTCGACGAACCCGCCCCCCTGCGGGGCAGCACCGACGTGCCGCACGTCGCCGAGACCGGCCTGTCGGTGGAGAACCTACAGGTTCGCTACCCGGGGCGGTCGCGGCCGGCACTTACCGGGGGGACGCTGCGGGTAGGACCCGGCGAGCTGGTCGCCCTGGTCGGCCCCTCCGGTGCCGGCAAGTCGAGCCTGATCGCCGCGGTGCTGGGCTTCGTCACCCCGGCGGCCGGGCGCATCCAGCTTGGTGACGTCGACCTCACCGACGTCGACGCGGCCGCCTGGCGTCAGCAGGTCGCGTGGGTCCCGCAACGTCCGCGGCTCGTCTCCGCCAGCATCGCGGACAACGTGCGGCTGGGTGTCCCCGACGCCTCCGATGAGGAGGTCCTCGGCGCCCTGCGCGCCGCTGCCGCCGAGGAACTCGACCCCGCGCTCTGGCTCGGCGAGGACGGGAGCGGGCTCTCCGCGGGACAGCGGCAACGCGTCGCGCTGGCCAGGGCGCTGCTCCGCTGCACCCGCGGCGGCGGGCTACTCCTCCTCGACGAGCCCACGGAGCACCTCGACCCGGCCACCGAGGAGCGCGTACTCCGCACACTGGCCCACCGCGCCCGCGAACCGGAACGGCCGCTGTGCGTCCTCCTCGTCGGTCACCGGGATGCGGTCGCCCGGGCGGCCGACCGGGTCGTACGGCTGGCTACGCCCGGGCCCCTGGTCATCGAGCTGGGCGTACCGGCGTGACCAGGCACCGGACCGGCCGCTCCGGCCGGCTCGGTGGCCCGCTCACCCGCGTCCTTGCCGTCGCGCCGTTGCCACGCGGGCGGCTGGTCGCCGGGGTGGCGCTGGGCACGCTCGCTCAGGGGAGCTCAGTCGGGCTGATGGCGATGTCCGCCTGGCTCATCTGCCGTGCCGCTCAGCATCCGCCCGTGTTCGCCCTGACGCTGGCGGTGGTGTCCGTCCGCGGGCTGGCCATCGGACGAGCGGTGTTTCGCTACCTCGAGCGACTCGTCTCCCACGACCTGGCGTTCCGCCAACTCGCCGACCTGCGCGTCGCGGTCATCGACCGGCTCGACCCGCTGGCTCCGGCCGGGCTGGCCGCGTTCCGGCATGGCGACCTGCTCTCCCGCGTGGTCGCCGACGTCGATGCCCAGCAGGACCTGCCGCTGCGGGTCGTCGAGCCGGCCGCCGTCGGCACGCTCGTCGGCGCCCTGTCGGTCGCTGTCACCGCGCTGCTGTTACCGGCAGCCGGACTGGTCCTGTTCGCGGCGTTCGCCGTCGCCGCAATTTTGGTGCCGCTTGTGACGGCAGTCGCCGCCCGTCAGGCGGACCGGCGGCTGGCGCCGGTCCGCGCCCGGCTGACGGCGCTCGTTGTCGAGACGCTACGGGCCGCTCCCGATCTGCTCGCCTTCGGAGCCGACCGGCGCTGGCTCGCCGGCGTGGAGGCGGCGGACGCGGAGTTGACCGGCGTCGCGCGGTCCGCCGGGCGGGCCGCCGGCTTGGGCGCAGGGTTGTCCGCCCTCACCGGCGGGCTGGCGGTATGGGGTGCACTGCTCGTCGGCATCCCGGCCGTCCGTTCGGGGGCACTGCCGGGCATCGAGCTCGCGGTCGTCGTGCTCCTACCGATCGCCACCTGGGAGGCCGTCTCCGCGATCGCCCCCGGACTGTCCGCATGGCATCGGGTCCGGAGCTGCGCGGGACGACTCGTCGACGTACTCGAGGCGCCGTTGCCGGTGACCGAGCCGCCGTCCCCACGACGCCTTCCCACCGGGTCGGGTCAGGTCCTCGCCCGCGGGCTCGCGGCACACTGGCCGGCGGCCGCCGACGCACCGGGGGCCGAGCTTCCGCGGGGGGTAGCCGGGGTCGATCTCGACCTGACCCCCGGACGGCGGGTGGCCGTTGTCGGGCGCACCGGCGCCGGCAAGACGACGCTGGTGGCAGCGCTCCTGCGTTTCGTCGACCTCGACGCGGGTCGCTATCTGCTCGACGGCGGGGACGCGCTGGCCAGCTCGTCGGAGGAGGTACGGAGCCGGCTCGGGCACGTCGCGGGGGGAGCCCACATCTTCGACTCCACGGTGCGCGAGAACCTGCGGCTGGCCCGCCCCGACGCCACCGACGACGAGCTGTGGGCGGCCTTGCGCGGCGCCCGACTGGAGCCGTGGGTCGCCAGCCTGCCGGAGGGCCTGGACACCGAGGTCGGCGAGGGGGGGGCGCGGATGTCCGGCGGCGAGCGGACCCGCCTTGCCCTCGGCCGGGCATTGCTCGCCCGCAGACCGGTCCTGCTGCTCGACGAGCCCACCCTCGGGGTCGACGGGGCGACGGCCGACGCGCTGACGGCGGACCTGCTCACCAGCTGCGACGACCGTGCGGTGCTTCTGGTGACGCACCATTTCGCTGACCTTGCACAGGTTGACGAGGTCGTGGTGCTCGACGACGGTCACGTCATCCGACGCGGGGCCGCTGTCCCCGGCGGGACCTAGGTCGGGGAAAAGACACAGACCGGCCACGCCGTCGCGCCCCGGTCCTTGACAAGCGCTAGCACGGCGCCATCCGGGCCGAAGACCCCCACCGGTCCCCCGCCCCGTCCTCCCCGCTCGCCGACCGCCGGCAGCGGCCGCCCGTGCAGCACGCCGCGGGCCTGCTCGGCATCCACGTCGCGCCGCGGGAACGCGACGGCGACCGCGTCCGCGAGGCTGAGAACCACCAACCGGTCGGCGAGCTGGTCCAGGGTTCGCGCGGCCGCGACACCGAAGGGGCCGACCCGGGTGCGCCGCAGCGCCGCCAGGTGTCCCCCGACACCCAGGTCCGCGCCCAGGTCCCGGGCGAGGGACCGGACATAGGTCCCGGCAGAACACACGACCCGTACGTCGAGGTCGTTCCCGCGTGCGTCGAGCAGGGCGAACTCCGACACCAGCACACGCCGGGACTCCAGGGTCAGCGGCTCCCCGGCCCGGGCGGCCGCGTACGCCCGGCGACCCGACACCTTGATCGCGCTGTAGCTGGGCGGAACCTGGTCGATCTCCCCGGTCAGTCGGCGCATCGCGGTCACCGCCGCCGGCATCGACCACGTGACCCGTGCGCGCTCGGGCCCGGCGGCGACGAGCGGCTCACCCTCGGCATCGTCGGTTGTGGTCGCGGCACCCAGTCTGATGGTGCCCACATACTCCTTGGTCTCGTGCGTGAGGTGCCCGAGGAGGCGGGTGGCCCGCCCGAGGCCGAGCACCAGCACGCCGGTGGCCATGGGGTCCAGCGTCCCGGCGTGACCGACTCGACGGGTGCCGGCGAGCCTACGAACCCGCGCGACCACGTCGTGCGACGTCCATCCCGCCGGCTTGTCCACGACCACGAGGCCCTCCACGACCGGGCCGTCTGCGGAGGCCGCGCCCTCGCCGGTCACGGCTGGCTCACTCCGGCAGGTGCGGGGCGACCGCCAGTAACGCGCGCAGCGCGTTCATCGTGTCCTCGACGCAGACCGTCGAGGTGAAGCCCGCAGCGAAGCGGTGCCCACCGCCACCGAGCTGGGCACAGACCGCACTCACGTCGATCCGACCCTTCGACCGCATCGAGACCTTGACGGTCCTGTCCGCGTCGCCCTTGCAGACAACGGCGACCTCGGCCGCGTCCGCGGTACGGATCACGTCGATGAAGCCTTCGATCTCCGGCATGGTCAGCCCGTGGCGGTCGAGCTCGTCGCGGTTCGTCCACGTCCAGACCAACCCCAGCCCACCCGCTGCGTCGGTCTCGATTGCCGCCCGGTCGAGGGCTCTGCCGAGCAAGCGCAGGTAGCTGAAGGGGTTGGTGTCCCAGATCTGTCGAGAGAGCACGTCGTGGCGGATGCCACAAGCCAGCAGCCGCCCGGCGAGCTCGTGCACGGCCGGCGTGGTCGAGGCGTACTTGAACGAACCCGTGTCGGTGGTCAATCCGGTGTAGAGGCAGGTGGCGATCTCCGCGTCCAGGGTCACGCCGAGGCGACGGAGCAGTTCGTCGATGAGCACCGCTGTTGCCGCGGCGGCCGGGTCGATCAGGTGATGGGTGCCGAAGCCGTCACCGACCACGTGGTGATCGATCACGAGCACGGTCCGGGCGCCGTCGAGCGCGCGCGCCAGCTCACCCAACCGTTCGGGGCTGCTCGTGTCCAGCGTGATCAGCAGGTCGGGCGCGACCGGGAACTCCTCGGGCGGGACCAGCACCTCGCGACCCGGCAGCATCCGGTAGGTCGGCGGCAGCTGGACCCCGCCGCCCCAGCTGCCCACGACGTTCTTGCCAGATCGTCGCAGGGCAATTCCCAACCCCAGCATCGACCCGAGCGCGTCGCCGTCTGGATGCAGGTGACACAGCAGCGCGATGGGATCGGATGTGTCGAGCGCGGAGAGCGCGCTCTCCCACTGCGTCTCGGGCAGGCTCGTGGCCGGACCGGCCTGCGGACGACGACCGTTGCCTCTCGTCCTGACCCTGGCGGGGACGGTCACGGCGCGGTCACGGAATTCTCATCACGGTCATCGCCCTCGAGATCGTCCTCGAGATCGTCCTGGTCCTCGCCGGTGCGGGCCGGCCGGTACGGGTCGGCGTCGCCGGCGGGACGAGCGCCCTCCGCGCTGCGGTGCACCTCCGCGTCGGCAGCCTGAGCCCGGGCCAGCAGGTCATCGATCACCCGGACGTGGTCCGGCACGACGTCGGCGACAAAGGTGACCGTCGGGGTGAACTTGATTCCGGTCTGTCGCCCCACCTCGGAGCGGATAACCCCGGTGGCGCTGCGGAGCGCGATGGCGGTGTTCTGGCGCGCCGTGTCGTCGCCGTAGACCGTGTAGTAGACGGTGGCGTCGCGCAGATCAGGGGTGATCCGAGCATCGGTCACGGTGATGAAGCCGAGGCGGGGATCCTTCACCTGACGCTCCAGCACGTCGGCGACGATCTCGTGGATCAGGTCTGCAAGACGCCGGGCCCGGGCTGCATCGCTCACCCGTCCTCCTCTCCCATCAGCCGTCGGTGCGCCGACAGCAGTTCTATCTCAGGCCGGGCCGCAACCAGTCGCTCACACCCGTCCAGGACATCGCGGCATCGACCCGCATCGGCGGCGACGACCGACACGGCGAGAAGTCCGCGGCGGTGCAGATCAAGATGCCCCACCTCCGCCGCGGAAACCCCATACCGACGCGTCAACTCGGCCAGAATCGGGCGAACGACGCCGCGCTTGGCTTTGCGCGAGTGCACGTCCCCGAGCAGCACGTCGAACGCCAGTGTGCCGGTGAACATCGCCGCCCCGCCCTACTGTCGAGTTGCTACGATCGCGGCTTCTCCCGGAGCTCGAAGGTCTCCACGACGTCGTCGACTTTGATGTCGTTGAACGAGCCTAGGCCGATGCCGCACTCGTAACCTTCCAGCACCTCGCGGACGTCGTCCTTGAATCGCCTGAGCGAGTCGACGGTGAGATTGTCGGCCACGACCGCGCCATCACGGATCAAGCGAGCTTTGGAATTACGCACGATGGAGCCGGACCGGACGAGCGAGCCAGCGACGTTACCGATCCGCGGCACGCGGAAGACCTCGCGGACCTCAGCCGTGCCCAACTGGACCTCTTCGTACTCCGGCTTGAGCATCCCCTTGAGCGCGGCCTCGACCTCGTCGATCGCCTGGTAGATCACCGAGTAGTACCGGACATCGACCTTCTCGCGCTCGGCGAGCTCACGCGCCTTGCCCTCGGGCCGGACGTTGAAGCCGATGACGACCGCGTCCGAGGCCTTGGCCAGGTTGATGTCGTTCTCGGTGACCGCACCCACGCCGCGGCCGATGATCCGCAGGCCGACCTCGCCCTCCTCGCCGACGTCGATCTGCACCAGGGCGTCCTCGAGGGCCTCCACCGAGCCGGAACCGTCACCCTTGAGGATGAGGTTGAGCTCGTTGAGCTCGCCCTGCTTGATCCGCTCGAGCACATCCTCCAGCGTCATCCGGCCGCGGCTCTTCGCCAGCTCGGCGTAGCGCTCCCGGGCCTGCCGCTGCTCGGCGATCTGCCGGGCCACCCGGTCCTCCGGCACGACAAGGAGGTTGTCGCCGGCCCCGGGCACGCTGGTGAAGCCGAGCACCTGGACCGGCCGCGACGGCCCGGCCTCGGTCACCGGCTTCCCCTTCTCATCCAGCATCGCCCGGACCCGGCCGAATGCCTCACCGGCCACGATCGAGTCGGAAACGTGCAGCGTGCCGCGCTGGATGAGCACCGTCGCAACCGGCCCGCGGCCGCGGTCGAGGTGGGCCTCGATCGCCACCCCTTCCGCGTGCCGACCGGCGTTGGCCCGCAGGTCGAGCGAGGCGTCCGCGGTCAGCACGACGGCTTCCAGCAGGGCGTCCAAGCCGAGCCGCGCCTTCGCCGAGACGTCGACGAACATCGTGTCACCGCCGTACTCCTCGGCGACGAGCCCGAACTCGGTCAACTGCTGACGGACCTTGGCCGGGTTGGCGTCCTCCTTGTCGACCTTGTTCACCGCGACAACAATCGGCACGTGCGCCGCCTGGGCGTGGTTAAGCGCCTCGATGGTCTGCGGCATCACACCGTCGTCGGCGGCCACCACCAGGATCACGATGTCCGTCACCTGAGCGCCGCGGGCCCGCATGGCCGTGAACGCCTCGTGACCGGGGGTGTCCACGAAGGTGATCGTGCGCTCGGTGCCGTCGACCTCCGTGCGCACCTGGTAGGCGCCGATCTGTTGGGTGATCCCGCCCGCCTCGCCACGGACGACGTCCGTTGAGCGGATGGCGTCCAGCAGCTTCGTCTTGCCGTGGTCGACGTGACCCATCACGGTCACGACAGGCGGACGGACGACAAGGGTGGTCTCGTCCTCCTCCTCGGCATCGAACTCGAGGTCGAACCGGGCCAGCAGCTCGGCGTCCTCTTCCTCCGGGGTGACGATGCGGACTTCCCAGCCGAGTTCGGTGCCCAGCAGCTGCAACGTCTCTTCCGGGCAGGACTGGGTAGCGGTGACCATCTCACCGAGCTGGGTGAAGACCACCTGGACCAGGGAGGCCGGATTTGCCGAGATCTTGTCCGCGAAATCAGCGAGCGACGCGCCCCGGGGCAACCGGATCATAGCGCCGTTGCCACGGGGAATCTGCACGCCGCCGATGGATGGCGCCTGCATGTTGTCGTACTCCTGGCGGCGCTGCTTCTTGGATTTCCGGGCCCGTCCAGGACGTCCGCCGGGGCGACCGAACGCGCCGGCGGTGCCGCCGCCGCGACCACGGCCGCCCGCGCCGGGACGACCTCCACCACCCGGCGGACCACCGGGTCGGCCGGCACCAGCGCCACCGCCCGGCCCGCCGCCAGCGCGGGTGCCGATACCGCCGCCGGCGCCGGGACGACCGGTTCCAGCACCGGGCCGTCCGGCGCTGCCGCCCATGCCGGGGCGGCCGGCGCCTGGGCGGCCCGCACCGCCGGGAGCGCCTGGCCGGCCCGCACTGGGCGCGCCGGCCCGGGGGGCGAACATGCCGGGGTTGGGTCGGGGAATGCCAGGGGCGCCGGTCCCGTCCGCGGACGGCGTTGCGGCGCTGGGATCAGCCGGCCGAGGCTCCGGACGAGCCGAGCCCATCCCAGAGCTACTGGAGGCGAAGGGGTTGTTGCCGGGGCGCGGGCCGGCCGCTGCAGGTCGCGGCGCGTTCGGGCGCGGCGGGGAGCCGCGACCGGGCGGAGCCGGGCTGACCGTTCCGCCGCGCGTATCGCCGGGGCGCACGCCTGGCACCGCGCGGGCAGCCGCCGGTAGACCGGGGGCGGCGGTCGGGGTCGCACGTGCAGGGCCGGGCCGCGGAGCCCCGGAGGGCGCGGGTCGCGACGGCACTGCAGGTCCCGGTCGCAGCGACGCCGCAGCGGCCGGTGCCATCGGCGCCGTCGTGGGGGGTGCGCTCACAGCGGGTGCCGTCGTGGCGGGCGCTCCCGGCGACGTCCCGGTGTCGGCGCGCTCCGGTGGCTCCACCGGTGTGGAGGGGCCCGGGGTGACACCCGCCGCCCGGCCCGGCTGAGGCCTGGGCGGTCCTGGCTGTGGACGGGCAGCGCCCGCACCGTTGCCGGCGGGAGCCACGACCGGAGCGCCATTGCCGGCTGTCGGCGAGGTCGCCGCACCAGCCGGGAACGCTTCCTTCAACTTGCGCACGACCGGCGCCTCGATGGTGGACGACGCGGACCGAACGAATTCGCCGAGCTCATTGAGCTTGGCAAGGACTACCTTGCTCTCGACGCCGAACTCTTTGGCGAGTTCATAGACGCGAACCTTGGCCACGAACCACTCCTTCTCGGTCCGCGGATTCAGCCGCGCGACCGGTTACTCCAGCTGACTGGTCATCGGTACGTGCTCATCGAGCGCTCATCGCGTCACTCGACCTGCTTTCGTTGTCGGCATCGGATGCTGCCTTGGGATGTGCTGCTCTCGATCGCTCGTCGCACAGCGGACGCCTCCAGTGGACCCGGCAGGTGCAGGGCCCGGGAAAACGCTCGGCGGCGCTCCGCTAGGTCGAGACAACCGGTGTCGGGATGCACGTGTGCTCCCCGGCCCGGTAGGCGGCCGCGCAGATCCGGAACCAACTCGTCCCCGACCGCGACGACACGCATCAACCCGGTTTTCGACGTCCGCGCCCGACAGCCTACGCATAGGCGCATCGGATGGGAACGGCGAGCCGCGACCAACTTTACTACTCCGGGCGATTCTACTACTGAGGGGTCGCTCTCGTCGCTACGGCCGAGCCCCGGACGTCCGGTCACGAGGCCCCGACAGGGGGCTCGCTGCTGTCCGGGGACCCCCTCCTTGCCGTGCTGGTCGTGCTGGTCCCCGTGCTGGTGCTGACTCCGTTGCTCTCCCCTGTGCTGTCCCCGGTGTCCGGCCGGATGTCGATGCGCCATCCGGTCAGCCTGGCGGCCAGCCGGGCATTCTGACCCTCCTTGCCGATGGCCAGCGATAGTTGGTAGTCCGGAACGATCACCCGGGCGGCTTGAGCCTCCGCATCGACGACATCCACCCTGGAGACGATCGCCGGCGACAGCGCGTTGCCGACGAACACCGCGGCGTCTTCTGACCAGTCGACGATGTCCACCTTCTCGCCGTGCAGTTCGGCCACCACGGCCCGGACCCGGCTACCCATGGGGCCGATGCAGGCGCCACGGGCTCGGACGGTAGGTGCAGTGGACCGAACGGCGATCTTCGACCGATGGCCCGCCTCGCGGGCCACAGCCATGATCTCCACCGTGCCGTCGGCAATCTCCGGGACCTCCAACGCGAAGAGCCGCCGGACCAGATTGGGATGGGTCCGGGAAACAGTGATCGCCGGACCGTGCATCCCCTTGGTCACATGCAGCACGTAGCCGCGCAGCCGGGTGCCGTGCTCGTACCGTTCGCCCGGGACCTGCTCGGCCGGCGGCAGTACGGCCTCGACGTCGCCGAGATGGACATACACCGCGCGGCGTTCCCCGGACCGGTCGGTCCGACCGTCGTGTTGCTGCACGACACCCATGACGATGTCGCCCTCGCGCCCCGCGTACTCCCCGAACGTCACGTCCTGTTCGGCCTCCCGAAGCCGCTGCAAGATGACCTGCTTGGCGGTCGTGGCGGCGATCCGGCCAAAGCCGTTCGGCGTGTCGTCCCACTCACGCAGCGTGTTGCCCTCGGCATCGAGATCCCGAGCCCACACCCGGACCTCACCAGTGGTGCGGTCAAGTTCCAGCCGCGCCTGCGGGGCAGCCCCCTCCGTGTGCTGGTAGGCAGTGAACAGGGCAACCTCAAGCGCTTCCACCACGGTAGGGAGGGAGATGTCTTTCTCGCGCACCAGGCTGCGCAGCGCAGTCATGTCAATATTCATGCTGCGCTCATCCGGCTCATCCGGCTCATCCGGCTCATCCGGCTCATCCGGCTCATCCGGCTCATCCCGCCGCAGACGGGGTGGCCCTCAGCCCGTCCGTCGCCGGCTCGACAAGGCGACCGAACTCGACCTGGACGGCGCCCGGTCCGAGATCGGAGTAGGGGTAGCGCCGGTTCTGTCCGCCGATGTCGAGCTCGACAGCGTCGTCGTCGGCGGACGTCACGCGCCCGGTCACTGCAGCCGCACCGAGGATCGACACGCTGACCAAGCGACTCGTGGCCCGTCGCCAGTGTCGCGGCAACCGCAGCGGCCGATCGATGCCGGGCGAGCTCACTTCCAACAAGTACGGCGTCTCGCCCATGGCTTCGATCTCATCCAGCGCGGCGGAGACGGAGGTGGACACCTCTGCCACGTCGTCCAGCGTCAGACCGCCGTCACGGTCCACGACGATGCGGACGACCCGCCGGCGCCCCGCCGGCGTCACGGCCAGATCCTCGAGGTCACAGCCCCGCTCACGAATCACCGGCTCCAGCAGCGCGCGCAACTGGCCTGCTGCGGCCGTCCGGTTCGCGGACACGGCGACCTCCCGGCGTCAC
>Ga0302299_10001641_pt1 | contig 13493 bp, 11 predicted proteins | sample III_Fen_N3_4_FD_198795 | JGI IMG/M metagenome (GOLD analysis project Ga0302299, IMG submission 198795) | Peat permafrost microbial communities from Stordalen Mire near Abisko, Sweden - III_Fen_N3_4 | ecosystem: Environmental > Terrestrial > Soil > Wetlands > Permafrost | place: Sweden: Abisko... | reverse complement strand
GACCCGCCGCCCGGTGCCCGACGCCAGCACGTTGGTGACCGCCGTCGTGCCGAGCCCGAAGCGCTCCACCGCGGCGAGCGTCGCCCGCAGCGAGTCACCCCGCCGCTCCGCGGCGAGCGCCACCGCCGCCACCACTCCCCCACCCAGGTCGTCCGGCGTCGTCGGTGACTTCGCCCGCCACGTGGTCACCCCGTCGCTCAGCACACAATCCGTGAACGTCCCCCCCACATCCACCCCGATGCACAACGCCACGTCGTCATCTTGTCCCATCCGCCGAAACCCCGCAGCAAGAGCACGAGCCGCGTCGAAGGGAACGACGCGACGAAGCAAGAACCGCGTACGGAGCGAAGCAATGGTCGGGAACGCGCCAGAGCCCGGCCAAAGGGGGGGAGGCCGGGCTCTGGGCTTGAACACCACTTGACGGGAAGGGGGGGGACCCGCCCGCGGTGCTACATCTTGGTGGGGTGGGGCCGCTCAGGCGGCGACCTTCTCCTCGGTGACGTCGGCCGGAGCCTCGGCCCGCAGCTTGTCGAGGGTGCGCTCCCAGCTCAGCTGGCGAACGATCCAGGCGAGGGCTCGCTGGCTCTCGATCGAAGTGGTCGTGCCCATGTCGGCTCCTTGAAAGGTTTCGCTTCCCGGCCCCCGGGGTGTGGGGTCCGGTGCATTGACAGTAAGAGTAATCACTCGTAGAGTCATAGTGCAAGTGCAAACGCTGTGACAGTCGTCACACCCAAGATTGTTTCGGACGTGTTTCGCGCGTCCCCGTGCCCCGGGCCTTCCCCCGGCCCGCATCCAGGAGCATGCTCGCACCGATGAACGCGACCGAACGCTGGCGGATCGACGATCTGGCCCACGAGACGGGGCTGACCGTCGACACCATCCGCTACTACCAGCGTCAGGGTCTCCTGCCCCCCGGCGAGCGCGAGGGGAGACACCGGATCTACGGCCCCGAGCACGTGCGGCGCATCCGCCGGATCAAGGAGCTCCAGGCCCGACGCTTCTCGATCGCCGCGATCCACGCCCTCGTGTCCGGTGACGGCGATCGGCTCGACGGTGTGTTCGCCGACGAAGGCGAGGACCTCAGGCTGTCGCTCGAGGAGCTGCTCGAGCGCTCCGGCGCCACCGCCGAGGTCGCGGCCGAGCTCCAGGAGGCGGGCATCCTGCGCGACCCGCAGGACTTCGGCCGCACCGCGTACGACGGCGACGACCTCGAGATGCTGCGGGGCATGGCCCGCATGGTCCAGGCCGGCGTCCCGCTCCACGCGCTGCGCGAGCTCGGGCAGATCTACGCGCGGGGCATCGAGGAGACGCAACGTCGCGTCGTCGAGCTCTTCGTGAGCGGCGGCGAGGTCGACTGGGACCCCGACGAGCTCGAGCGCCTGCGCGACGTCGTCGCCCGCGACGCCAAGGCCATCCTCCCCGCCATGCGACGGCTCGTCGACTACACCCACCACCGGACGCTGCAGCGCCTCACGCTCGACGCCGTCGCCACCGACATCACCGTCGACCCCGACGCGGTCGACCCCGACGCGACCGAGGAGCTCCCGGTCACGTCGGCCAGCGCCGACTACGCCTAAGGGCGGCGGAGCAGTTCCTCGGCGAAGCCCGCGCTACGTCGCGCAGCGCCCCATGAGCTAGACGTCGAGGTGCCAGAGGCGGGCGGCGTTGCCGCCGGTGATCAGCGCCCGCTCGTCGGCTGCGATGTGCCCCATCGTCTCCTGGATCACCTTGCGTGAGTAGGGCCAGTCGTTGCCGTGGTGGGGGTAGTCGCTCGACCACATCATGTTCTCGACGCCGACCGAGTGACGCAGCGCAACACCCGAGCGGTCCGTGATGTACGACGCCGCGTTGTTGCGGTACCAGTACGTGGACGGCGGCTCCTTGATCGGGAGGTCGCCCCACACGCGGTTGCGCCAGTAGCGGTCGTCGATCGACTCGATGAGGTGCGGGATCCAGCCCACCCCGGTCTCGATCCAGCAGATCCGCAGCTCGGGGAAGCGCTCGAACACCCCCGTGAACAGCATCGACGTCATCGCGCCGGCCGTCATCGCGAACACGTGGCTCATGCCGCCGATGGCCTTGGCCCGGGTGGCCTCGCTCGTCATGTCGTAGAGCGTGTTGCCCGCGGCCGCCGACGCCTTGCGGCCGGCGGCGCGCTGGCGGCGGCTGATGATGTTGATGTGGATGGAGATGGGGATGCCCTCGTCACACGCGGCGGCCCAGAACGGGTCGTCGTCGGCCGAGAGGCTCTCCCCGCCCGAGGGCCAGTTCGAGATGATCACGCCCTTGGCGCCGCGGGCCTTGGCCTTGCGCAACGCGTCGACCGCCTGGTCGATCCCGAGCGACGGCATCTGCGCGAGACCGATGAGCCGGGTGGGATCGGCCGCGCAGAACTCGTCGAACAAGAAGTTGTTGTAGGCGTCGACGCCGGCGAGCACGAAGTCCTCGTCGTCATCACCGAGGAAGTGGCTCATGGTGCGCTGGGGCGGGAACAGGATCTCGGCCCACACGCCGTCGGCGTCCATGTCGGCGAGGCGGGCCGCGCCGTTGTAGCAACCGGTGCGGGCCTCGTCGTAGGTGACCCCGAACCATCGGAACTGGTCGTAGGGCATGCCCGGCGTGGACACCAGACCGATCGGGTCGGGGTCGCCGCCCACCGCGGTGAGCCACGCGTCGCCTCCCGCGTGGTCCTTGACGAGCTTGGGCGCCTTGTCCTGGTACCGCTCGGGCAGCCAGTTGGTCCAGATGTCGGGCGGCTCCAGGATGTGGCAGTCGGCGTCGACGATGCGGTGCTCCATCGGGTTGTCCTCCAGGCCGGTGAGCGTCTCCGACCCGAGACTACGCTGACACGCGCGTCAGGGAAAGCGCTGCACACTGCCGATCGACACACCAGAACCGACACACAAGAACATTGGGGGACGTCTCGTGGCCACGCCGCTGCTCGATGGGATCCGGGTGGTCGACCTCGCCGGCGAACCGGCCGCCACCGCCGGCCGCGTCCTCGCCGACCTCGGGGCCGACGTGGTGCTGGTCGAGCCGCCCGAGGGTGTGGCCCTGCGCGCCCAGCCCCACCCGTGGGCGGCATGGGGCGCGGGCAAGCGCAGCGTGGTGATCGACGGTCCCGACGACGCCCGCCTCGACGCGCTGCTCGCCGACGCCGACATCGTCATCGACACGCCCGGCTTCCCCGGCGCGTGGACGCTGGATCCCGCGCGCGCACCCCGCGCGGCCTGGGTGAGCGTCACCCCGTTCGGGCTCGACGGCCCGCGCTCACACTGGCGCGCGGCCGACCTCGGCGTCATGGCGGCCAGCGGCAACATGTGGATGACCGGCGATCCCGACCGCTCGCCGATCAAGTGCACGCTGCCCTCCGGCTACGCGCACACCGGCGGCGAGGTCGCGTTCGCGGCGCTGTCCGCGCTGTGGGCGAGCCCCGGGGTCGCGCGCCGCGTCGACGTCTCGATGCAGGAGGTCGTCTTCGTCGCGAACATGTCGGGGATCACCGACAACTACGTCACCGGCAACCGGGGCCAGCGGATGGGCTCGAACATCGGCCGCACGCGTGAGATCTTCCGCACCAAGGACGGCTGGATCTCCTGCGGGATCCGGGCCGGCGCGGCCCGGGTGAAGCACTGGGCTTTGCTGCACCAGTTCCTGAGCGAGGAAGGCGTTCCCGGCGCCGAGGTGATCGGCGCCATCGACTGGACCACCTACAACCCGGCGCACGCGCCCGACGACGAGCTGGCGGCGATCCAGTCCGCGCTCGCGGAATGGCTGTCGCGTCACACCAACCAGGAGCTCTACGAGCTCGCGTGCGAGCACAACCTCCTGATCGCGCCCGCGATGACACCGCGCGAGATGTTCCAGAACGAGCAGCTGTACTTCCGTGAGTTCTACTCGTCGCTCGGCGGCTACGAGCACTTCCCCCACCGGTTCACGATCGTCACGAGCACCGACGGTGAGGCCGCGCCCGCGAGCGCGACGCGGCCCGCGCCCGCGCTCGGGAGCAGCGAGCCGAGCTGGTCGCGCCCGCCCGCCGTCATCCCCGCCCGCGACGGCGGCGCCGGCGCGTGGAGCGGCGTGAACGTCATCGAGTTCGGCTCCGGCGCGGCCGGCCCGATCTCCACCCGGTACTTCGTCGAGCACGGCGCGACGGTGCTGCGCATCGAGTCGGCGAGCCGCCCGGACTTCTTGCGGGTGATGGCCCTCGGGCCGAAGAACCCCCACGGGCTCGAGGGCTCACCGCTCTACGACGTCCTCAACGTCGGCAAGCGCAACGCCACCTTCAACCTGAAGGACCCGCGCGCGGTGGAGCTCGTGAAGCGGCTCATGCTCGACTGGGCCGACGTGGTCGTCGAGAACTTCGCGCCGCGCGCGATGAAGGGCTTCGGGCTCGACTACGAGTCGCTGGCCCCCGACCACCCGGGCCTCGTCATGGTGAGCGCGTGCCTCAACGGCCAGACCGGCCCGCACAAGGACTACCCCGGGTTCGGGTCGCAGGGCTCCGCGCTGGCGGGCTTCACCGATCTGACCGGCTGGCCCGATCGTGCACCGGTGGGCCCGTCGGGCACGATCACCGACTCGCTCGCGCCGCGCTACGTCGCCACCGCGGTCGCCGCCGGGCTGCACTACGCGCGCCGCACGGGTCGCGGCGTCTACCTCGACCTCGCGCAGGTGGAGGCCGGGATCTACACGCTGTCGCCGTGGCTGCTCGAGGCGGACGCCGACGGCGTCATTCTCGAACGGGCCGGCAACCGCTCGCCCCGCGCGGTGCCACACGGTGGGTTCGCGTGCGCCGACGAGACCCGAGCCGACGGCTCGGCCTCCACCGATCGCTGGGTGGCGATCGCATGCTGGACCGACGACGAGTGGGCCACCTTGGCCGGGATCATCGGCGTCGACGACCCGTCGCTCGCCAAGCTCGACGCGCGGCTGGCCCGGATCGACGACGTCGAAGCGGCCGTGACCGCGTGGACCTCGGCGCGCACCCGGCTCGAGGTCGCCGACCAGCTCCAGGCGGCCGGGATCGAGGCGGTACCCGTTGCCGACTTCTCCGACATCCACGACGACCCCCAGGTCGCGCACCGCGGCCACTTCCGCCACCTCACGCACGCCGCGATGGGGCCGCGGGAGTACGAGCTCAACGGGTTCCGCATCGACGGCTTCACCGTGGGCTACGAGCGGGGCGGACCGCTCCTGGGCGAGGACAACGACTGGGTGCAGGCCGACCTCCTGGGCCTCGCCGACGACGAGCGCGCCACCCTCGCCGAAGACGGGGTGTTCACGTAGCGCTTCAGTACTCCTCGACGGCCCGCTGGTACACGTTGGGATCGGAGTACTCGGTCCAACGGGCCACCTCGCCATCGCGGAACTCGACGAACATCACGTAGCGGTTCCGGTACCGGCGGTCGGTGTCGCGCACCTGGTTGTCACCCCGGACCGCGCAGATCACCAGGTCGGGGTCGACGGTCTCGAACGCCTCGGTGATCTCGTACGCCACCGACGTGAAGCGCGCGAACAACCCGTCGAACATCAGCGCGACCTCCGCGCGACTACGGCGCGGCGGCATCTCCGGGTAGTACGGCGCGACGTACTCGGCGTCGTCGGCCAGGTGCGCGAGGTAGCCGGCCGGGTCGCCCGCCGAGATGCTCGCGAGCATCGTGCGCACGGTCTCCAGGTTCCGTTCCCAAGGGGACCGGGCCTCGCTCACGCGACGCGCACCCCAGAGAAGAGGGACAGGTCCTGGGGCTCGCCGACGACGACGCGCCGGAGGGTGCGGGGAGCCTCGGTGCCCACGGCGGGGCGACCGTGCTGGATCGCGTGGTTGTCCCACACCACGAGGTCGCCGGGCGTCCAGTGGTGCACGTAGGTGTGCTCGGGGCGGTAGAGGTGGGCGAACAGGTCCTCGATCAGCGCCGTGCTCGGGTCGGGGTCGAGCGGGAGGATCGCGTCGGTGTGCTGCTCCCAGACCCCGAGGATCTCCCCGCCCGAGGTGCGGTGGGGCCACAGCACCGGACGCAGCGTGTGCGGGAAGGTCTCGTCGAGGCGTCCCTCGCGCACCCGCACGCCGGACTGGCCCGCGGGGCTGCGGACGTCCACCGCCTGACGGGCCACGCAGCCCTGCACGCGCTCGCGCAGATCGACAGGGAGCGTCGCCGCCGCGAGCACACCGTTGACGAACCAGGTCTCGGTACCCGCAGCAGGGATCTCCAGGCCGTAGAGCGAGATTGCCTCGTAGGGGTTCGGGAAGAACCCGAAGTCGATGTGGAACGACGCCGCCGACGATCCGAGCGAGCCGTCGGGCCGGTGGTTGGAGACGAACGTCGGCGTCCCCGCCGCCTCCGCCGCGACGGGCCCGAACCGTGCGACCGCCTCGACGTGCTGGGCGTCGGTGAGATCCTGGTCGGGGAACACCAGGAGGAACCGCTCGGCGAACGCGGCGTCGAGTCGCGACTGCTCGGCGGCGGAGAGCTCGCGACGCAGGTCGAGGCCCTCGACGACCACGCCCAGTGCCGGCGCCGCGTCCCGGATCTCCACCGCTCCCCCTCTCCCCCGCCCGAAGCCGTGATGGTAGGTTCCCCAAGGACCTTGGCGAAACCCCCAATCCGGAGACGGGATGGCGACGACCTACCTCGACCGCGACGAGCTGATCCGGGTCGCCGCCGACATCGCCGACCGAGACGGGTGGCTCCACCTCACGATGTCGAGCGTGGCCAAGCAGGTGAACCGGCACGTCACCTCGCTCTACGGGCACGTCGACGGGATCGACGGTCTGCGCGGCGAGGTGCAGCTCCTCGCCCTCGCCGAGCTCGGGGACCGGTGCTGGGAGGCCGCGCTCGGGCGTTCGGGTGCCGACGCGCTCGGCGCGCTCCTCGACGTGTACCGCGAGTACACCCGCGAGCACCCCGGCCGCAGCGCGGCGCTGTTCGACGTGGACATGCAGGACGAGGAGGTGCTCGAGCTCGGGCGTCGGCTCGCCGAGCCGTTCCTCGTCACGCTGCGGTCGTTCGGGGTGGACGAGGACCAGCTGCTCAGCACCCAGGCGATCATCAGCGTGAGCGTCCGCGGCTTCGGGGTCGCCGAGGGGAGCGGCCGCTTCGCCCGGCGGGTCGAGGCCGACAGCGCCTTCGCGCAGATGCGGGCGCTGTTCATCGGCGCCCTGCAGAGCGGTGCGTGGCCCATCCCGGTCGACTGAGCCGACGAGCGGTCAGTCGAGCAGGGCCACCGGGACGTCGACGAGCCGGCTGCGGAGGTACTCCCCCAGCCCCTTGGCCTGGGGATCGGGTCGCACGGACGACGCGACCCCCTCACCGAGGATCCCGACGAACACGAAGTTGAGCGCGCGCAGGTTGGCCAGGTCGTAGCGCCGGATCTCGAGCCCGGCCGCCTCGGGCACGAGCGCCCGGATGCGGTCGACCGTGAGCGCGCCGACCATCCACGCGTACGTGTCGTCGCGCCAGGTCCACAAGCCCACGTTGGCGTTCCCGCCCTTGTCCCCCGACCGCGCGCCGCACACCGCGCCCAGGGGCACCCGCACCGTGTCGCCCCCCTCCCACTCGGTCTTGGCGTCACTCGTGCCGGTCCCACCGGCATCAGAGACGCCGAAACCGGTCGGAGGTGGAGGGACGGGCTCGGTGGTGCCATCGGGGAGGACCACGACGTGCTCGACGGCGTCGGCGGGCACGACGCACGGCCAGTAGACGCCGAACGCGCTCGCGTCGGTGGGCGGCGTGGTGGTGAAGAAGCCCGCGTAGCCCGCGAGCGACAGCTCCACCACCGCGTTGGAGAAGCGCCGACCGACCTTCTCGCGGTCGGGGTCCTTCACGGTGACCCGCAGCTGCGCGGTGCTCGCCGCGTTGGTGTCGGCGTCGGAATGGTCCGTGCGCAGCAGCTGCACGTCGACCGCCGCGAAGTCGTCGCGTGATCCCAAGAGGTCGAACAGCAGCGTCTCGGCCCGCGCGGCCTTCGCCTCGACGTCGAGGCCGGTCAGCACCATCGTCATCGTGTTCCGGTAGCCACCGTCGCCGTTGAGCGCGACCTTGAGGGTCGCGGGCGGCGGAGAGCCGCGCGTGCCGACGATCTCGACCCGGTCGGGACCCACCACGGCCAGCGAACAGGCGTCGAAGTGCGCGATCACATCGGGGTTGACGTAGGCGGGATCGGCGATCTCGTACAGGAGCTGCGCGGTGACCGTCCCCACCGTGACCGAGCCGCCGGTGCCGGGCTGCTTCGTGATCACCGTGGTGCCGTCGGCGGCGACCTCCGCGATCGGGAAGCCGGGGGAGCCCGGCGCGATCTCGTCGAGGAAGGGGTAGTTGCCTCCGGTGCACTGGGGGCCGCACTCGATCACGTGCCCCGCGACCACCGCGCCGGCGAGCGCGTCCCAGTCGTCGCGGGCCCAGCCGTGCCACCAGGCCGCCGGGCCCACCACCACGGAGGCGTCGGTCACCCGCCCGCACACCACGATGTCGGCCCCGGCCCCCAGCGCCCGGGCGATCCCCCAGCCCCCGAGGTAGGCGTTGGCGGTGACGGGCACCAGGCCCGAATCGCCGAGCGGGACGCCGGTGTCGAGATGGGCGAGGTCGACTCCGGCTGCGGTGAGCGCGGGCAGCCGGTCGAGGAGGTCGTCCCCTTCGACGACGGCGACGCGGGGCGCGAGGCCGAGCGACTCCCCGAGCTGCGCGATCCGGGCGGCGAGCGCACGCGGATTGCACCCGCCGGCGTTGGTCACCACCCGGACGCCCCGGTCGAGGCAGTGGCCGAGCACCTGCTCCATCTGGTGGAGGAACGTGGTGGCGTACCCGGCATCGGGGTCCTTGCGCCGGGCCTTGCCCAGGATCAGCATCGTGAGCTCGGCCAGGTAGTCGCCGGAGAGCACGTCGACCGGGTCGGGACCCGCCAGCATCTCGGCCGGCGCGGCCAGCCGATCGCCGTAGAACCCCGAGACGTTCGCGATCCGGATCGGGCGCGACTCCGGCCCGCTCACGGTCCGGTGCCGCCCGTCGGGGCGCGCCCGGCGCCCGGTGGGCCGGCGAACGCCTGGGCGATGGTGAGCCACTCGGAGGCGACCGGTCCGTCGGCCACCAGCGCGGTGTCGTGAGGGTGACGCCGTTGCGTGGCGACCAGGCACAGGTCGCGCGCGGGTCCCGTCACCCGGTCGACCGCGTCCTCCGAACCCCACACCCAGAGATCACCCTCGGGGCCGGTCAGCTCGACCCGCACCTCCACGCCGGGATCGGGGCGCCCCTGCGCACGGAAGCTGTTGGGCAGCGCCCGCACACAGAGGTGCGCGACCTGACGCAACGCCGCGGTGACCGGCCACGGACGCCCGACCGCGTCGGCGATGTCGGTGCCGTGGGCCCAGGTCTCCATGATCCGGGCGGTGAGCGCGGCCGCCGCGCTCATGTCGGGTCCGTACCACGGGAGCCTCGCCGACGGGTCGAGCGCGGTACACCGCGTCGAGCTCGGCGCGCGCCCGAAGGAACCACTCGTGCAGGGCCGTCGGCTCCATCCCCCGGAACTGCTTCGCCACCCGCTCGGTGATGCGGTCGGCGTCGGGTGGGCCCTCGTCGCGCCTGCGCTCGAACTCCGCCCGGTCGACCGCGGCGAGCACCGCCATGTCGTCGAAGTACGCGAGGTGGGTCACCTGGTCGGACACCGACCAGCCCGGCGCGGGGCTGGCACGAGCCCAGTCGGCCTCGGTGAGCGCGTCGAGCAGCGTGACGAGCGACGCGGTCTCCCGCGCGAGGTCATCGGCCAGCACACCGATGTCGACGGGCACCGCTACCTCCCCTCCCAGCGCGGCGCGCGCTTCTCCCGGAACGCCCGCGGCCCCTCCTGCGCGTCCGCGCTCGTGTACACGGGCTCCCACAGCGCGTCGGCCACGGCCTGCTCCTCGGCCGAGCGTCCGACGGCGGCGCGGTACACCATCGCCTTCGCGGCCCGGACCGACAGGGGCGCGTTCGCCGCGACGTTCTCGGCCATCGCCTGCACCGTGTCCTGCAGGTCGACGAAGGCCACGACCCGGTTGACGAGCCCCACCTCGTGGGCCCGGGCCGCCGTGATCGGCTCCGCCGTGAGCAGGAGCTCCATGGCGACCCGCGGCGGGACGAGCCACGGCAGCGGCATCGCCCACGGTGCCCCCCGACCCACCCGTGCCTCGGTGATCGCGAAGCGGGCGTGGTCGGCCGCGACGCACAGGTCGCACATCTGTGCGAGCAGGAAGCCGCCGGCATAGGCGACCCCGTTCACTGCGGCGATCGTGGGCTTCTCGACCGTCACGTTGTGGCCGAACACCGGCACGAAGTCCGGCGGCGGCACCGCCAGGCCCGACTCGGCCATCTCCTTCAGGTCGCCCCCGGCACAGAACGCCTGCTCGCCCGCCCCGGTGAGCACGAGGACGCGGGCTGCGTCGTCGCCGTTGAACCGGTCGGTCGCCGAGAACAGGCCGGCGCGCACCTCGGCACTGAGCGCGTTGCGGGCCTCGGGGCGGTCGATCGTCACCCAGGCCACCGGGCCCCGGCGCTCGTAGCGCACGACGTCAGCCATCCCCCGCCGCTTCCCCCGACCCGTCGCCGCCGTCGTCCACGCCGTCCACGGCGAGCACCACGAGCACATCCCCCGTCTCGACCTGGTCGCCCACCGCGACCCGGACCTCGGCCACCACGCCGTCCGCCGGCGCCCGGACCGCGTGCTCCATCTTCATCGCCTCGAGCGTCACCAGCACGTCCCCACCCGCCACCGACACGCCCGGCGTCGCAGTCACGGCGACGACTGCACCTGGCATCGGCGCGACGAGCGAGCCCGACACCTTCTCGGCGACCGGCAGCGGGAACCGCGGCTCCTCAACCAGGACCAGGCCACCGGCCGGACCGTCGACGTACACGACGTCGTCGACCCGGTGGACCGCGTACGCCGCGCGCACACCCTGCCAGTCGAGGTCGACGCCCGTGGCGCAGCACTCGCGCACCACGATCGCGACGTCCTCCCCGTCGACCGTCGCGGTGCCCGGACCGGTCCGCGCGAGCACGTCCACGGTCACCGTGCGCGCCCCGTGGCGGAACTCGATCGGCTGCGCCGCGGGACCGACGCTGCGCCAGCCCGCCGGGATGCCCGCGGGGAGCGGCGACGCAGCCCGCGCCTCCGCCGCGCCCGCGAGCGCCGCCACGACGGCCGCCGCCCGCAGGACGCCGTCGTCGACGGTGCCGACGAGCTCGCCGGGCGGGTACCGGTCGAGGAAGTGCGTGTCGATGCGGCCCGCCCGGAACTCGGGGTGCTCGAGCACGCCGACGAGCAGCTCGCGGTTGGTCGTCACGCCGTGGATCCGCGCGGTGCGCACCACGGCCGCGAGGCGGGCCGCCGCCTCGTCGCGGGTCGGTGCCCACGCCATCACCTTCGCGAGCATGGCGTCGTAGTGCGGACTGACCGCCGTGCCGTCTGCGTAGCCGGCGTCGACCCGGATGCCCGCGGCGTCGTGGTCGAGCGCGAAGCGGTGGATCGGCCCGCTCACGGGCAGGAACCCCCCGGGGACGTCCTCGGCGTACAGGCGCGCCTCGATCGCGTGCCCGGTGATCACCGCCGTGTGCACCTCCGGTGGGAGGGCCTCGCCCTGGGCGATCCGCAGCTGCAGCGCCACGAGGTCGAGGCCCGTGACCAGCTCGGTGACCGGGTGCTCCACCTGGAGCCGGGTGTTGACCTCGAGGAAGAAGAACCGCTCCTCGGGGTCCAGCACGAACTCCACGGTGCCCGCGTTCTCGTACCCGATGGCGCGGGCCGCGCGGACCGCGGCGTCGCCCATCGCGGCCCGCAGGTCGGCATCGACCGCGGGTGAGGGCGCCTCCTCGACGATCTTCTGGTGGCGGCGCTGGATCGAGCACTCGCGCTCGAACAGCGAGACCACCGCCCCGTGGGCGTCGGCCAGGATCTGGATCTCGACGTGACGCGGCCGATCGACGTAGCGCTCGAGGAACACGGTGCCGTCGCCGAACGCAGCCGCGGCTTCGCGACTCGCCGACGCGACCGCATCGGCGAGGTCGGCGGAGTCGCGCACCACGCGCATCCCGCGCCCGCCCCCACCGAAGGCCGCCTTCACGAGCAGCGGGTAGCCGACCTCGTCGGCTTCCCGGAGCAGGACGTGGGGCCCGTCGGTCGCGCCGACGTGGGCCCCGGGGAGCACCGGCACCCCGGCCGCGGCCATCAGCTCCTTCGCCGCGATCTTCGAGCCCATCTGCTCGATCGCGTGCGGTGGGGGCCCGACGAACACCAGCCCGGCCGTCGCGCACGCGCGGGCGAAGTCGGCCCGCTCCGAGAGGAACCCGTAGCCGGGATGCACCGCGTCGGCCCCGGTGCGGCGCGCCGCCTCGATGATCAGGTCGGACCGCAGGTACGTGTCGGCGGGACTCGTCCCGGGGAGGTGCACGGCGACGTCGGCGGCGCGCACGTACGGAAGGTCCGCGTCGGCATCGGAGTACACGGCCACGGTGGCGATCCCGAGCGCGCGGGCGGAGCGCACGACCCGGCTCGCGATCTCGGCCCGGTTGGCGACGAGGAGCCGACGGATCGGCGTGGGTGCGTCCATCACGACCGCACTACATCCGGAAGACGCCGAAGCCGCGGCGTCCCTCGACGACGTTGGAGTGCACCGCCGACAGCGCCAGCCCGAGCACCGTGCGCGTGTCGCGCGGGTCGATCACGCCGTCGTCGTAGACCTTGCCCGAGTTGAAGAAGGCGTGCGACTCCCGCTCGATCTGCGCCTCCACCGCGGCACGCTGGACGGCGTCGGCGTCCTCATCGTACGGACGCCCCGCCGACTCGGCCGCCTGCCGGGCCACGATCGACATGACCCCCGCGAGCTGCTGAGGCCCCATCACCGCCATCTTCGAGCTCGGCCAGGCGAAGAGGAACCTCGGGTCGTAGGCGCGCCCACACATGCCGTAGTTCCCCGCCCCGTACGAAGCACCCATGATCACCGTGAGGTGCGGCACCGTGCTGTTGGTGACGGCATTGATCATCTTTGCGCCGTCCTTGATGATCCCCGCCTGCTCGTACTCGCGACCCACCATGTACCCGGTGGTGTTCTGGAGGAAGACGAGCGGCGTGTCGATTTGGTTCGCGAGGAGGATGAACTCGGTCGCCTTCTTGGCCTCCTCCATGAACAGCACACCCTGGGCGTTGGCGAGGATCCCGACGCGGTAGCCGTGGATCGCGGCCCACCCGGTGACCAGGCTGGTGCCGTAGGTCGCCTTGTACTCGTCGAACCGGGAGTCGTCGACGACGCGCGCGATCACCTCGCGCGGGTCGAAGGGCACCCGCAGGTCGACCGACGCGATGCCGAGGAGCTCGTCGGCGTCGGCGCGCGGTTCGGCCGCCGGACCGGGCGGCGGCCCCAGCTTGCGCCACCCGAGATCGCGCACGATGTCGCGCCCGATCCGGATGCAGTCGACCTCGTCACGCGCGAAGTAGTCCGACAGCCCCGACACGCGCGAGTGCATCGC
>Ga0302299_10001639_pt1 | contig 13495 bp, 12 predicted proteins | sample III_Fen_N3_4_FD_198795 | JGI IMG/M metagenome (GOLD analysis project Ga0302299, IMG submission 198795) | Peat permafrost microbial communities from Stordalen Mire near Abisko, Sweden - III_Fen_N3_4 | ecosystem: Environmental > Terrestrial > Soil > Wetlands > Permafrost | place: Sweden: Abisko... | reverse complement strand
GATAGGCGGCAGCCGTCCCCATCCGCCGTGCGTGCGCCGCCGCCTGTACGAAACCGTCGACGTCGACGTCGACCTCGGCCGCGAGGTGCAGCACGCCGTCCCGTGACTCGATCGCAGCGGGATCGAGCGCCCGTCGGGCCACGTGCACCGCCTGGTGCAGGTTGTTTGCAGCCGAGGCCGGGCTCCGCTCTCGCCAGAGCACGTCCATCGCCTGTTCGCGATGGAGCCGGTGCTCAGGGGCAACGGCGAGCAGCTTCACGAGCTCGCGCGCCTTCTTCAGCCTCCAGGCCGTGTCGGGCACCTCGATTCCATCGACGGAGGCCGCGAAACCACCGAGGAGCGTCAGGCGCACGTCCCTCATCCTGCCGCCCAATGTAACCCTCCAGGCGTGGAAACGGCTACCCCAGCTTCATCTCGGCACCTTCCAAGCGGTTGGCTTAGCGAGGTGCAAAGAGGGCGCAAAGGGGCCGCTCGTACCGTCTCGAGGGTCAGATAACTCCAACCCAGGGAGGGACAACATGAAGCTCAGGATGCTCGCACTCGCGCCGCTCGCCGTCCTCGCGTTCGCGGCACCGTCACTCGGAGGCGGCGCCCCGATCGTCGCCAAGCCGCTTGCCGTGGGGAAGATCCGCGCCACGACCGTGCACGTGACCTCAGGGGCGGTGATCCTGGACTCGATCAGGGTCAACCCCGGCGGCAGCTTCGGCTGGCACAAGCACGGCGCGGCGGTCGAGGTCGTGGTCACCGCCGGCACGCTCACCGTGCTCGACCCCACGGTCGGGAACTGCACCCCGTTCACCGTCACGAAGGGCCAGTCGTTCGTCGAGCCCGCGAACCACGTCCACCTCGCCCGCAACGACGGCAAGGCCCCGGTCACGCTCTACGCGCTCTACCTCGGGCTTCCGAATGCCGCCGCGTCGAACAGCGCGGAGACCGCCCCGGACGGCTGCAAGGCCTGAACCGAGGGAATGAGACGTCTCGGCCGGCGCCTCCCTCCCTCTCCACCCACAAACCCCGAAGGAGCCACCATGATCGTCACCGAAATCAGAGCTACTCCGCTCTTCCGCGACGCCCCCCGCTCACGCCAAAGAGAGCTCGCAAGCCTCGTCGACCGGATCACGCAACCCGCCGGCAAGGTACTGACTCGACAGGGGGAGCTCGCCCACGAGTTCTTCATCATCAACGACGGGACGGCCGAGGTGATCCGCGACGGACAGGTCGTCGCCGAGCTCGGCCCTGGCGACTTCTTCGGCGAAATCGCGCTCCTCGGCGACCCACACCGCACGGCAACGGTCGTCGCCGCCGCGGAGGTCGACCTCACAGTCCTCGCCCGCCGCGAGTTCCGCACCATGCTGTCACGGTTCCCCGAGATCGCCTCGACCATCCTCTCGACGGCGTCGCGAAGGCTCGTTACAAACATCAGACTCACCGAAGCGGCCTGACCATGCTCCGCTGCCAGGCACATCGCACTACGACCGGTTCGTGAAAGAGTTCGACCAGGCCACGGCCTACATCCAATCGCGGGTCGCCGTCCCCGCCTAGACAAAGCAACCCCCGGCGAAATCAGCAGCGGGTCGAGCGTGTCGCTCCAGTAGCCGCCGTAGTGAGCCTTGGAGTAGGGGCAGACGTGGCCGTACTTGTCTCTCCACTTCTTCGCCTTCCCCGTGCCGACGATTACCAGTGCTCGTCCGAACGGCCAGAAGGCGTAGACGCCGAGCTTCAAAGACGGCTTCGCGAACGGGATCCCAATGATCGTGATCGCGAGTAGGACGGTCGCGACCAGGTAGGCGAGAGCCGACCACGCCCTACAGCGCACTGATCGTGCCGTTCGTCCTCGCGGGCGTCGGGATGGCGTTGTTCTTCACGCCGATGGCGAACCTCGTGCTCTCGTCGGTCAGGCGTGAGCAGGAGGGCCAGGCGTCGGGCGCCAACAACGCCATCCGCGAGCTCGGCGGCGTGTTCGGCGTCGCGGTTCTGGCGTCGGTGTTCTCGCGCTACGGCGGCTACGGCACCGGCCAGACGTTCGTCGACGGGATGACCCCGGCACTCTGGATCGGAGCGGTCGCCGTCGGTCTCGGCGCCGTGGCAGCCTTCTCGATTCCCGCCCTGCGGCGGCGGAACGAGCAGGAGGCGGAGGTTCTCGTCCCGCTCGCGGACGCGGCCTGATCTCCTGACCGGCTGAGCCGGCGGCCTGGGGCCGGCGCGGAGTGCGCCGTGACCCGGGCCGCTGCTGCTTTGCTGGAGGGCGTGCTCCACCTGGTCACGACCCGCGCCCGCACGGTCACGCTCGTCTCGGCCGTCGTCTTCGCGGCCGCCTTCGCGATCGGAAGCACCGTGATCCCGCGCATGGAGGCGGGGGCGACGCAGTTCGCCGACCTCTCCTCGGAGAGCCGGCTCGCGAGCCTCGAGGTAGAGCGGCGCACGGGGATCGAGGCCGACCCCGGCATCCTGGCCCTCGTCCGCGGCGGTGCGCCTGCGATCGCGGCGGTGCGCGCCCGGATCGAGCAGGACCCGGGCGTCGCGCGCACGGTCGTCGACCGTGACGGCGTCGTCCTCGTCTTCCTGCGCGCACGGGGCGGCGAGGCGTCGAAGGGGGCGGCAGCCAGGCTCACCGCGGCCTTCGCCGACGACCCTCGCGTGCTGCTCGGCGGCGGCTGGATCGCCTCCCGCCAGGTGACCGAGGCGATCCAGCGTGACCTGCGCCGGGCCGAGCTGATCGCCTTCCCGCTCGTGCTGCTGCTCTCGTTCTGGGTCTTCCGGGGCCTCGTGGCCGCGTTCCTGCCGCCGCTCGTCGGCGCCGGGGCGATCGCGCTCACGTTCCTCGGCCTGCGCGTGGCGGTCGAGGTGCACCCGCTCTCCGTCTTCGCACTCAACCTCGTCACCGGCCTCGGGCTCGGCCTCGCGATCGACTACTCGCTCTTCATCGTCTCGCGCTGGCGCGAGGAGGCGGCGGTGCACGGGCACGGCCCCGAGGCGATGGGCGCGACGATGCGCAGCGCGGGCCGCACTGTCGTCTTCAGCGCCCTCACGGTGGCGGCGTCGATGGCCTGCCTGCTCGTGTTCCCGCAGCAGTTCCTCTACTCGATGGGCCTCGGCGGCGTCCTCGTCGCGCTCGCCGCCGGCCTCGTCGCGCTCGTGCCGCTGCCCGCCCTGCTCTACTGGCTCGGCCCCCGGATCGACGCACTCGCGCCGCGGCGTCTGCAGCAGCTTCCCGCCGGCGGGCGCTGGGGCAGGCTCGCGGCGTGGGTGATGAAGCGTCCCGGGCGCGTGGCGCTCGCCTCCGCGTCGGTTCTGATCCTCCTTGCCGTCCCCGCGCTGCGGGTGCACTTCGTCGGCGTCGACTCCACGACGCTCCCCTCCTCGGCGAGCGCGCGGCAGGTGGCCGACGCGCTCGACCGGGCGGGTGTCCGCGGGCGCTACGCGCCGATCACAGCGATCGCGGGCGCAAAGCCGGATGCCGCGGTGGCGGCGCGGCTTGCGGCGCTCCCGGCGGCGGCGTCCGTCCTGCCCTCCCAGCAGATCGCGCCCGGCCTCTGGCGCCTCGACGTCCTTCCCCGCGACAAGGGCCTCGCCGCGAGCACGCAGCGGCTTGTGCAGACGGTGCGGGCCGAGCTACCCGGCGCGCGGGTGACCGGCCAGACCGCCGCGTTCGTCGACCAGCAGGCGTCGCTCGGCGCGCACCTGCCGTGGGCGCTCGGGATCCTCGCCTTCACGACCTGCACGCTGATCTTCCTCTTCACCGGCTCGGTGGTGCTGCCCGTGAAGTCGCTCCTGATGAACGTGCTGACGCTCGGAGCCTCGTTCGGGATCCTCGTGCTCGTCTTCGAGTGGGGGCAGGGGCTCGCCGGGCTCGAGTCGACCCAGCCGATTCTCCTCTGCGCGACCGCGTTCGGCCTCTCGACCGACTACGCCATCTTCCTGTTCTCGCGGATCAAGGAGGGGCGCGACCGCGGGCTCGAGAACAGGGCCGCCGTGGCGGACGGGATGGAGCGCACGGGCCGCGTCGTGACGGCGGCGGCCCTGCTCTTCTGCGTCGCGATCGGGACGTTCGCGACCTCGGGGATCTCCTTCATCCAGGAGCTCGGGGTGGGCACAGCCGTCGCCGTCGCGCTCGACGCCACGATCATCAGGGCCCTGCTCGTCCCGAGCCTGATGGCGCTGCTCGGCCGCTGGAACTGGTGGGCCCCGGCGCCGCTGCGGCGCCTCCACCTGCGGCTGACCTCGTAGGGCCGGGTCGCAGGCGTTACGCTCCGCGTCCGATGTCCGACACGGAAGCTCCCCCGGCGCCCGAGCTGTCGGTCGTCGTCACGCTCTACAACGAGTCAGCCTCGCTCGACGAGCTGCACCGCCGCACGATCGCCGCGCTCGACGAGCTCGGGCGCCCCTTCGAGCTCGTCTACGTCGACGACGGCTCCACCGACGGCAGCTTCGCCACGCTGGAGCAGCTGCACGAGGCCGATCCCCGCGTACGGGCGGTGCGGTTCAAGCGGAACTTCGGGCAGCACCCGGCCATGCACGCCGGCCTCAGCCGCGCGCGCGGCGCGATCGTGATCACGATGGACGGCGACCTCCAGAACCTGCCGGAGGACATCCCGAAGCTCGTCGCGGGCATCGACGCGGGCTACGACGTCGCGAGCGGCCGCCGCGCCGCCCGTAACGACTCGTGGGGGCGCACGCTCCCCTCCCGGCTGATCAACGGGATGCTGAGGCGGTTCACGCAGGTCGACATCTCCGACTTCGGCTGCGCCTTCAACGCCTACCGGCGCGAGGTGGTGACGCCCATGCTCGGCTCGATCGGTCGGCAGAAGTTCACGAAGGCGCTGATCCTCTCCGGCGGAGCGACGGTGACGGAGGTCGAGATCGGCCACGCGGCCCGCGAGGGCTCGTCGCGCTACTCGCCGCTGCGCCTGACCCGCCTCGCGCTGCACGTCCTCGCCGGCTTCTGGCCGCAGCCGATCCAGTGGGCGGGCGTCGTGCTCGGGTTCGTGTGCACGCTCGCGGCCGTGATCCTCGGGATCTACGGGATCGCGTACTGGATCGGCGAGTCGAACTTCCCAGGCCCGCTGTTCCTCGGGATGGCCGTGATTTTCGTGCTCGGCGTGCAGGGATTCGTGCTCGCGCTCGTCGGCGAGTACCTCGGCCGCATCCAGCGCGAGGTCGAAGGCCGGCCCCTGTATGCGATCGACCGCGAGTTGTAGAGGCACCCTCCGCGGCGGCGCCCCGCTACCATCGGCCGTCCGTGAAACGTGTCCTCGTCACCGGCGGCGCCGGCTTCATCTCCTCGAACGTGATCCGCTACCTCCTCACGGAGACGGATCACCAGGTGATCTCGCTCGACTCGCTCACGTATGCGGGCAATCTCGAGAACCTCGCCGACGTGATGAGCCACGAGCGGCTCTCGTTCGTGCACGGCGACATCCGAAACGCCGCGCTCGTCGCCGACCTCGTCGAGGGCGTCGACGTGATCGTCAACGCGGCCGCCGAGTCGCACGTCGAGAAGTCGATCGAGGAGGGCGCGTCCGAGTTCGTGACGACGAACGTCGAGGGCACCCAGATCCTGCTCGACGCGATCCGCCGCACGCCCGTGGAGCGGTTCATCCTGATCTCCTCCAGCGAGGTCTACGGGACGGCGGAGACCGACCCGATGGACGAGCGCCACCCGCTCGAGCCGCGCAGCCCCTACGCCGCGACCAAGGCCGGCGGCGATCGGCTCGCCTACAGCTACTACGTCACCTACGGCCTACCGGTCGTGATCGTGCGGCCGTTCAACAACTACGGGCCGCGCCAGCATCCGGAGAAGGTCGTGCCGCGGTTCATCACGCAGGCGCTCTCGGGCGCGCCCCTGACGATCCACGGCGACGGTCATGCGAGCCGCGACTGGCTCTACGTCGACGACCACGCCGAGGCGATCGAGGCGCTGATCGAGACGCCGATCGACGACCTGGCAGGCGAGGTCGTGAACGTGGCCACGGGCGTCGACATCTCGGTCGCCGAGATCGCCGACCTCGTCCTGGAGGCGGTGGGCGAGACCGACTCCGAGAAGATCCACCTACCCGAGCGGCTCGGCCAGGTCGACCGCCACATCGGCTCCACGGACAAGATGGCGGCGCTCACCGGCTGGCAGGCCCGCACGGCATTCCAGGACGGCCTCGAGCAGACGGTCGCCTGGTACCTCGAGAACGAGGCCTGGTGGCGGAGCATCCTCGGACAGCACCGGCGCGTCTCCTCGTCCTAGGCGCCGGAGCGGCCCAGCTCGGGCTGCTCGAGGCGGCGGCCGCGCGTGACCTCGACGTGATCGCGGCCGACCGCAATCCGTCCGCGGCCGGGTTCGCGCTCGCCACGGAGCGGGCGGTGATCTCTTCCGAGGACGAGGCCGGGATCGAGCGTCTCGCGCGTGCCCGGAACGTCCAAGGGCTGATCTCGCCGGGCGCCGACTGGCCGGTCGGCGTCGCCGCCCGCGTGTCAGAGCGGCTCGGCCTGCCGCACCCGATCTCGGGCGCGACGGCGGTGCTCGCGACGACGAAGACCCGGCAGCGCGAGCGGCTCGCAGCCGCCGGCGTGCCGCAGCCCCGGGTCTTCTCCGCCTCCGACCCGGCTGTCCCCTTCCCCTGCGTCGTCAAGGCGCCCGACCGCCAGGGCCAGCGGGGCCTGACGCTGGTGCGCCGCCCGGAGGACTTCGCGGCGGCGGTCGCCGCCGCGGTGGCCGAGGCCCGCAACGGCGGCGTTCTCGTGGAGGAGCTGATCGAGGGCCCCGAGCTGACCGTGAACGCGGTCTCGTTCGACGGCCGCTTCGTGCCGCTCACGGTCACCGACCGCCTGCTCGCGGAGCCACCCGCCTTCGGCGTCGCGCTCGCGCACGAGTGGCCGAGCGCCCATCCCGTCGACGAGGTGGTCGAGGCGGCGGCCGCAGCGGTCGCCGCGGTCGGGATCGAGAACGGCCCGAGCTACACGCAGATCCGGATCGGGCCGGCCGGCCGGCCGTACGTGATGGAGGTGGCCGCGCGGCTCGGCGGCGGCCACGACGCCGAGCTCTGCCGCGCCGCCGTCGGCGTCGACCTCAACGACCTCGCCGTCTCGTCCGCGCTGGGCGAGCCGATCTCCCCACGTGGCTCAGAGCCACAAGCGTTGCCCGGCGTCGGCGGGGCGTGCATCCTCTTCCTCGTCGCGCCCGAGGGTGTGCTGCGCTCGACCGAGGGCGTCGAGGAGGCAGAGGCGCTCGACGGGATCGTGTGGGTGCGCACCTACCGTCAGCCCGGCTGGCGCTTCGGCCCGCTCCTGCGCGGCGCCGACCGCGCCGGCGCCGTCCTCGCCACCGGCGCCGACAGGGCGGAGGCCGTCTTCCGGGCTCGCCGTGCGGCGGAGGCCGTACGCTTCTGTGTCGATGCGAACCCGTCGTAGCACCCGCCTGGGCTTCCAGCCTCCCGCGATCGGGGAGGAGGAGATCGCGGCCGTCGTCGAGACCCTGCGCTCCGGGTGGCTGACCACCGGCCCGCGTGCAGCGCTGCTCGAGGAGCGGATGGCCGTCTACCTCGAGGCCGAGCACGTGCTCGCCGTCACCTCCGGCACCGCCGCACTCCACCTGGCGCTGCTCGCCCTCGGCGTCGGCCCGGGCGACGAGGTGATCACGAGCCCGATCACGTGGCCGGCGACCGCGAACGTGATCGAGCATTGCGGCGCCACCCCTGTGTTCTGCGACGTGCGCGAGGGCGACCTCAACATCGACCCGTCCCTGATCGCGCCCCTCATCACGGAGCGGACGAAGGCGATCATGCCGGTGCACTTCGCCGGAGCGCCGGCCGACCTCGACCCGATCCTCGCGCTCGGCCTGCCGGTGGTGGAGGACGCCGCCCACGCGGCCGAGAGCCGCTACCGCGGCCGCAAGGTCGGAGGCATCTCGGACGTCGCCTGCTTCTCGCTCTACGCCACGAAGAACATCGCCGCCGGCGAGGGCGGGCTCGTGGCCACGAACCGGGACGACGTCGCGGCGGCGATCGGCAACATGCGCCTGACGCGGCGCGGCGACGGCGCGCTCTACGACCAGGTCAGCCCCGGCTTCAAGGCGAACCTGTCTGACGTGCTCGCGGCGATCGCGCTCGTCCAGCTCGACCGCGTCGAGGAGCACGCGCGGATCCGTGAGAGGCAGTTCGCGCTCTACGACGAGGGTCTCGCGGGCCTCGAGGGGATCGCGCCGCTCCCACGCGACGACCGCGATGTCCACGCCCTCCACCTCTACGTCGTCCGGATCGACGCCGGCCTGGCGGGTGCGAGCCGGGACGCGTACCAGCACGCCCTCGGCGAGGAGCTGATCGGCACGAGCATCCACTTCCTGCCGGTGCACCGGCTGACGTGGTTCCGCGGGCGCTACCCGGCCCAGCCGCCGCTGCCGGTGGCCGAGCGCGCCGGGGACGAGGTGCTCTCGCTGCCGCTCTCGCCCGCGCACTCGGACGAGGACATCCTCGACGCGGTCGACGCCGTCCACCGGGCGCACGCGCGGTTCACCGGATGAGGACACCGCGCGTCCCGCGGCTGTCGCACGTCAAGCGGCCGCTGCGCATCCTCCTCGGCATCACGTTCACGACCCTCGCGGTCGCCTACATCGTCCTCAAGATCGACATCCACCAGACGTGGGAGGTGCTCAAGGCCGCCAACCTGTGGTGGTTCGGGCTTGCCGTGGTGATCATGATCGGGACGGCGCTGCCGATGGCGCTGCGCTGGAAGTGGCTGCTCGCGGCCCAGGGGATCATCGACCGGTTCTGGTGGCTGACCCGCGCGTACTTCGTCTCGTACACGGCGGGCCAGATCCTGCCGACCTCGATCGGCGGCGACGCGATCCGCATCTTCGAGACCGCGAAGCGCCATCCCGGCCGCTCGGGCGACCTCACCGCGATCGTCCTGATCGAGCGCGGGCTCGGGGGAGCGGCGACCGTGCTCCTCGGCGCGATCGGATTCGTGCTCGCGATCGGGCACTACGACGTCAATGCCTACCTGTGGCTGGAGGGGGCCTTCGTCTTCGGGACGATCCTGCTGATCGTCCTCTTCTTCGCGAAGTCTGCCCGGCCGCTGCTCGCGCGGGTGCGGCCGCTGCTCGTGCGGCTGCGGATCGAGCGCCCGCTGCGCTCCTTCTACGAGGGCGTCCACCACTATCGCTCCCACGGCCGCCTGATGCTGAAGGTCTTCCTGTTCACCACCGTGATCCAGGCCGTCCGGATCCTCGCCATCTGGGCCTCCTGCAAGGCGGTCGGGATCGAGCTCGGGCCGCGGATCTACTACGTGATGGGGCCGCTGTTCTTCCTCGTCCTGCTCGTGCCGTTCACGCTGAACGGCTTCGCGGTGCGCGAGGCGTTCTTCGTCAGCTTCCTCGGCAGCGTCGGGGTGGACGCCGACGCCGCGTTCGCAGGCGGCTTCCTCTTCTTCCTCGTCACCGTTTGCCTCGCGGCGCCGGGGGGCGTGATCCTCCTCTGGGAGTCGGTGCGCGGGGGTGCCCGGCCCGAGGTCGAGCATGGCTGACCCGGCCGGCGTAGCGGTCGTGATCACGACCCACAACGCGCTCCCCTGGATCGAGCAGTGCCTCGAGAGCGTCGCCGGGATGCCCACGGTCGTCGTCGACAACGACTCGACGGACGACACGGTGGCCTTCGTCCGGGAGCGCTTCCCCGAGGTGGAGGTGGTGGAGCAGGCGAATCTGGGGCTTGCGGCGGGCTGGCAGCGCGGGCTCGAGGAGGCTCCCGCCGCCCGCTGGGCGCTGATCCTCAACGCCGACGCCTGGCTCGTAGGTGACGCACTGGCCCGGATGGTCGCGATCGGCGACGCCCACCCGGACGTGGCCGTCGTGGCGCCGAAGCTGCTCAACACCGACGGCACGCTGCAACGGTCGGTGCGCGGCTTCCCGACCCGCTGGCGGCTCGCGACGGAGTACTTCTACCTGCGAAAGCTCGGCCCGCGGACGGAGCTCCTGAACGGGTTCTACGGGGCCGGCTTCGACCACGCCTCCGAGCGCCAGGTCGAGTGCGTGATGGGCGCGTGCATGCTCGTCCGCACGAGCGCGATCGGCGAGGTCGGCCCGCCCGACGCGAGCTTCTTCCTCTTCAGCGAGGAGGTCGACTGGTGCTACCGCTTCGCGGAGGCGGGCTGGAAGACGCTCTTCACGCCCGAGGCGCGGTGCATGCACGTCGGGGGCGCCTCGCACGGAGGCCGGCTCTACCGGGACAACCTCCGTGGCCACCTGCGCTTCTTCCTCAAGCATCACGGGCCCGAGGAGGCAGAGCGCGTGCGGGTACTGCTCCACCGGGCGCTCCGCCTGCGGGGCCGGATCGTGCGGGGCAAGAAGGGGGCGATGTACCGCGACGCCGCCGGCTGGATCGGCTCCGCCGACGTCGTCACGCTGATCGAGCGATGAGCTCCGTCCTCCTGCTCCTTCGGCTCGCGATCGCCACGGGGCTCGTGCTCGCGCCCGGCGCGATCGCCGCGCGCGCGGTGGGGGTGCGGAGCACCTCGGCGACGATGGCCTGGGGGCTCGGGATCGTCTTCGCCGCGATGGCGGTCGTCTTCGCGGTGCACGCCTCGCTCACGCTCGCCCTCACGCTGCTCGTCGTCGCCGCCGTCGTGGCGGCGCCGTTTGCGATCAGGCGCCAGGCGCTGCCGGAGCTCCCGGGGCGGCCCTGGGTCTGGGCCGGCGGCGCCGTGCTGGGGCTGCTTCTCTGGCGGGTCGCGGGCGAGATCGGGGGCGACGGCATCTTCCACCTCGCCCGCGTGCGCAAGCTGCTCGACTTCGGCGGCCTCTCGCTCTCGTCGGTGAACGAGTTCGCAGACGGCGGGCTCCACCCCGGCTACGCGTTCCCGCTCTGGCACGGCTTCCTGGCCCTTGTCGCGAAGGTGGCGTTCGTCGACCCGGCCGACGTGGTCCTGCACGAGCCGACCGTGCTGGCCCCGATCGCGGTGCTCGTCGCCTATGAGGCCGGCTACGCGATCTTCCGCCGGGCGACGCCGGCAGCGGCCTCGGCAGGAGCTGCGGTCGCCATCGCCGTGATGGCGCCTGGGCACGGCGGCGCCTACACCGCGCTCGCCCTGCCGGCCACCGCCTCGCGGCAGATCCTCGTGCCCGCCGCGCTCGCGCTCGCGCTCGCTGCGATGCGCACCCCCTCGCGCGGCCTGCTAGCAAGTGCCGCCCTCGCCTCGCTCGTGCTCGCGGCCGTCCACCCGACCTACGCGATCTTCCTCTGGATCCCGTTCGCCGGCTTCCTCGCGGTGCGCTTCGCGTGGCGGCGTGAGCCGGTGCGGCCGGGCGCGCTCGCGCTCGGGGCGCTCGTCGTCCCGGCCGGGCTCTTCCTCGCCTGGCTCCTGCCGGTGATCCGGAGCACCGCATCGGTGAGCCCGGGCGCGGCCGAGCGCGCGCGGGGGTTCCAGCACTACGCCGGCCAGCTGGACGGGTCGGCAGACCACTTCTCGCTCGCCCCCCAGGTGTTCGGGCGCTCCGGCGCCGTCGCCGTGGCGGCGTTGCTGCTGATCCCGCTGACGGCGCTCGCCTCCCGCCGCCTCTGGGCCGCCTACGTCGTCGGTGGGTCGCTCTCGATCTTCGCGATCACGCTCGTCCCGTGGCTGTTCACGCCGTTCGCCGACGTCGTCTCGCTCTCGCAGGCGCGGCGCCTCGCCGGGTTCATCCCCTTCTCGTTCGCCTTCGCGGGAGGAATGGAGGTGCTGGCGGCGCTGCTCGGGCCGATCGCGGCGCCGTTCGCGCTCCTCGCGGGGATCGTCCTGCAGTGGAGGTACCCCGGCGACTTCGGCTACACGGTCGAGCACGGTGGCCCTGCCTGGGCCACGTGGATCGCCGTCGTGGGCGCCCTCGTCGCGCTCGTGCTCGGCCTCCGGCGCGTACGGTCGAAGACGGCCGCCGCGGCGATCGCCTCGTCGCTGCTCCTGTTGCCGTCCTTCGTGCACGGCCTCGGCGACTGGTCGGCGTCGGCCGCCCGCGAGCCGAGCCCGCTGACGCCGGGGCTCGTGCACGCCCTGCGCACGATCGTGCCGAAGGCGGCGATCGTTTACTCCGATCCCGAGACGAGCTACCGGATCGCTGCCGCGGCGCCGGTCTACATCTGCAACGCGCCGCCCGGCCACGTCGCCGACACGACGAAGAACCGCCCCTACGAGCGGCGCGACCTGTGGCTTCGCTTCGACCGCACCGGCGACCTCGCGATCCCGCGTGCGTGCGGTGCAACCTGGCTCCTCATCGACCGGAGGCGCTCGGGCGGTCGCCCGTCCCTGCACGCCGCCTACCGCGACGGCCGGTACACCCTCTACACGATGTCCCGGTGAGCGGCGACGTCATTGCCACGCCCTCGCGTCGACGCAGCGGCGCGCTCCTCGGCATCGGGATCGCCTCCTCGGCGTTCTTCCTCTGGCTCGTCTTCCGCGACGCCGACCTGCACGCGGTCTGGGCCGCCCTCCGGGGCGCGAATCTCTTGCTCGTCCTGCTCGCTGCGGTCGTCGTCCAGGGCGTCTACGTCGCCCAGGCCGCCCGCTGGAGGCGGATCGCAGACACCCTCGCACTCACGGTCGCCAGGTTCTACGCGCTCGTGCTCGCCGGCATCGGCGCCAACAACGTCCTGCCGCTGCGGATCGGCGACCTTCTTCGTGCGCGCTGGCTGGCGACGTCGGCCGACATCCCGACGGGACGCTCGCTCGCGTCGGTCTTCCGCGACCGCGTCTGCGACGTGATCACGCTCGTGGTCGCGCTGGCGGCGTCGCTTCCGTTCGTCGGCGGCCAGGCCTGGGTGGCGCGGATCGCGGTCGGCGGCGTCGTGCTCCTCGCCGCGCTGGCTCTGTTCGGCGCCGGAGCCGTCTTCTACGCACGCACGAGGCCGCGGGCCCGCCGGGAGAAGCGGGGCCGTGTCCGGCGGCTCGTGCGCGACACGATCGACGAGCTGGCATCGCCGATCGGCCGTAGGCGGGCGGTGCTCGCGCTCGCCCTCAGCGTCGTCGCGTGGGGCGTGTGGGCGTGCGCCGCCGGGCTCGTCTGCCGGTCGCTCGGCTTCTCGCTGTCCCCGACCGAGCTCGTGTTCGTCACGGCAGTGATCAACCTCGGCGTCGTGATCCCGAGCTCCCCCGGCTTCATCGGCACGTACCAGTGGCTCGCGGTCTCGGCGCTCGGGGTGATCGGCGTCGATGGAGAGGTGGCGATCGCATTTTCGCTCCTGATGCAGGCGATCTGGTACATCCCGACGACGGTCGTCGGCGGAGCGATCGCGGTGCGCGAGGTGCACCGCGAGGCGACCCGGGCGCGGGTCGACGGCGACCCGCCAGTACCATCGCCCGAGTGAAGGTGCTGCTCGTCAGCTTCTACTTTCCCCCTGCCGGCGGGGGAGGGGTGCAGCGTCCCCTGAAGCTGGCGCAGTACTTGCCCCCGCTCGGGATCGAGACGCACGTCCTCGCGCCCGACGACCCGCGCTGGATTCACCGCGACGAGGGGCTGCGCGTCCCCACGCAGGCCTGGGTGCACCGC
>Ga0302299_10001637_pt1 | contig 13500 bp, 7 predicted proteins | sample III_Fen_N3_4_FD_198795 | JGI IMG/M metagenome (GOLD analysis project Ga0302299, IMG submission 198795) | Peat permafrost microbial communities from Stordalen Mire near Abisko, Sweden - III_Fen_N3_4 | ecosystem: Environmental > Terrestrial > Soil > Wetlands > Permafrost | place: Sweden: Abisko... | reverse complement strand
GACCGCCGGGAACAGCATCGGGATCGCCGCCGAGGCGAGCACGTGGCGCGGCCCGAGCCGCACCACCTGATGCCGGACGAACGGATCGCGGCTCCACTCGTGCGGCGGCGGCTCGGCGCTCGACAGAAACACGACGGTGTGGCCGGTGCCTACGTGGTTGGTCGAGACCGAGATCGCGCCGAGCCGGCCCGCGCGCAGGTTGCGATCGATCCCGCGCCACGGAATCGTACGCACCACGAACCGCTCGAGCCCGCTGGTCTCGAGCAGGCCGCCGTGGCGGAAGCTGCCCGGCGCCGGCGCCGGCGGGTCGGCGCCGAACAGCATGCGCGCCGAGCGCAGCATGTCGACCGGCCGCAGGCTGATCAGCTCCTCGAGGCGCAGCGCGCGCCACCCGCCGGCGATCTGCTCGCACTGCGCCACCGGATCTTCCATCGTCGCCGCCATGACCGCCGCGTTGATCGCGCCGACCGAGGTTCCGGACACGATATCGATCGGCACGTGGCGACCCAGTCGCTTGGCCAGGTTGGTGCGCAGGTAGTGAATGACCCCGACTTCGTACGCGCCGCGCGAGCCGCCGCCCGACAGCACGAAGCCAATCCTGGGTCGTCCCGGGGACCATCGCGGCGCCACCACCTCGTCAGTCTAAAGTAGATCGATCCGTCGCGCACTGAAATCGAGTCGTGCATGCCGCGGATTGCGGCCGCTGGCGCCGCAATCCGCGGCACGGCGCATGACTTCCATCTCAGATCATGGCGCGTCGACCACCACCATCGTCAGCGTCTGCGGCGGCACGCTCGGATCCGACGGAGTCGCGGTGACGGTGATCGCGTACGACCCGGCGCGCTGGTTCGGCGGGGCCGCAGGGTTCGCCGCGCAGCCCGCGACCGCGCCGAGGTACATCAGCACGGGCAGGAGCCGGCGCGCCGAGCCGGCGCGCCGCCGCAGCCCCGGCACCATCACCAGCAGGCACCACGCGGCGGCCAGGCCCGCGCCCGAGCTGCCGAGCAGGATCGAGCGCCGGAGCGAGGCGGTCTTGGCCGCCGTCAGGGTCAACATCGAGGTCACGGTCTGGCCGGGCGCCAGGGTGACGCTGGGCTGCGAGAACGCGCACGTCGTCGCGGCGGGCGCGCCGTCGCACGACAGCGTGACCGGCCCGCTGAACGCGTGATTGGCCGACAGCGAGATCGCGCTCGACGCCGAGCCCGCCGCCGACAGCGCGAGCTGCGCCGCATCGCTGGTCAGCTGGAACGCCGGTGTGGCCTTGCCCACCTTCAGGTCGACGGTGTTCGAGTGCAGGTTCACGTTGTAGTGGTCGTCTCCCTCGTAGCTGGCCGACACCACGTGGCTGCCGACCTCGAGCGCCGACAGCGTGAACGAGGCCGTGCCGTTGCTCCGCACCGCGCCGCGGTCCGCCACCGCGCCGTCGACGCGGACCGCCACGTAGCCGGTGGGCAGCGGCTGATCGGCGAACCCGGGAGTCACGCGCACGGTGACGCTGACCGGATCGGCCGAGCCCACGCTCGCCGCGCCGGCGGTGAGCGTCACGGTGGACCCGCCGTTATTGAGCAGCACCACGGTCGATCCGCCCGCCGATGCCAGGAGGCTCGCAGCGCCATCGTGGAACATGTCGATCGGCAGCACCGGCGCCGCGGCGCTGTAGATCGCGTAGTGCGCCGGTGGCGCAAAGCTGCCGTCGCCCGCGCCGAGCAAGACGACGAGCCCCATCAAGCCGTCGGCGGCGTCGGTCAGCACGCCCTCGGTCGTCGTGAAGTAGAGATCGGGAAGCGCGTCGCCGTTGAGGTCCGCGGTCCCGACGTAGGTCGGCACCACGCCGGTCACCACCGGGGCTCCCGCGTCGAACGTGCCATCGCCGTGCCCCCGGTACAGCATCAGGCCTTCGCTGGCGCCGTTCAGCACGCTCACGACGGCGTCGACGATCCCATCGCCGGTGACGTCCCTGGCGAGGATCGCGCCCCCCGGCAGCGTGTGCTGGAGCACCGCAGCGGTCGTCGCGAAGCCGCCGCTCCCCGTCGCGAGATACACCGCCGTGGTGGTCGTGGAGTACGAGCCATACGAGACGAACAGGTCGGCCTGGCCATCGCCGTTGACGTCCGCCGCGGCGATCGCGTAGAGCGCCACGCCGACGTTGATCCGGGGGGCCGCGGCGAGCCCGCCCTTGCCGTCGTTCACCATCGGCCAGATCGCGTAGCTCGGAGTCGCGTAGTCGTTGAGCGCGACCAGCAGATCCGGCGCGCCATCGCCGTTGATGTCGCCGATCGCGAGCCCGGGCGCATAGACCGAGCTGAACGGTAGCGGCTGCGCCACCGCGCGCACCGTGCCGTCGCCGTTGGACAGGCCGACGTAGAGGTGGACATGGCTGTTCTGGTCGGTGGACAGAAACACCACGTCGTCCTTGCCATCGCGATCGAAGTCCGCGGTCTGCGAGCTGATCGCCGCGATGCCCTGCAGCGGCGACAGGATCTGGTAGGTGAAGTCGCCCGCGCCGTTGCTGATGCCGCCGAGCAGCCCGAACGGAGAGCCGACGACGATGTCCTGATAGCCGTCGCCGTTCAGATCGCCGGCCGCGCGCAGCGCGAGGTTGTTGCTCTGAAACGCGCCGGTCGTGCTGACGAGCACCGGCGCGCCGATGAACGTGCCATCCGACCTGCCCCGGTAGAAGCACAGCGCGCGCTTGACCGTATCGAAGAACGCGACGTCGGCGATCCCGTCGCCGTCGAAGTCATCGATCACGTGGTTGGTGACCGGGAACGTCAGCCCCGAGTTGCCGTTGATCGCGTACCCGCCGTGGTAAGTGATCTTCGGCGCGCGAAACGTGCCGTCGCCGTTGCCGGTCACCGGGAGGCCGTACCGGAGCGCCCCGAAGCTCCCGTCGCTGGCGCCGGGGGCGGTATACAACATGCCGTCACCGTTGAGCAGCGTGAAGTCGTCGATGCCATCGCCGTCGAGATCGGCAAATTGCATGTACTTGTTGGGCGACACCGACAGCACGGGGAGCGGGGTGATCAGCGGATGATCGACATCGACGACGCCGGCGCTGCTGACCGCCCAGCGATACAGGACCTCGGAGCCGAACGCGGTGCCATTCACGCGCTGCGACTGCAGCAGCAGGCCGTAGAAGTAGAGCTGGTCGCCGATCTTGCGCAGCGCGGACCCGCCGTCGTAGGCGTAGCTCGGCTTGTACGGCAGCACACCGTCGGTCTCCACCAGCGTGGCGGTCCCGAAGCTGCCGTCGGCGTTGCCGAAGATGACCTCGAAGACACTGTTGCTGTTGGTCATCGTATCCACGGTCCCGATGCCAGCCACGATGACGTCCGCGTTGCCGTCGCCGTTGATGTCGTAGACGTTCATCGCCATCAGGCCCGAGTACAGCGAAGCTTTCCGTGAGATCACCGTCGCCGCGCCGAACGTTGCGTTCTGCCGGTTGAGCAGCGCGACCACGGTGCCGGCATAGCCAAACGGCGCCGTCATCGCCACGATGTCGGGATAGCCATCGTGATCGAGGTCGACCGCGACCGGGTGATACACGTTGAGCGGCGCGGCCTGCGATTGCAGCTTGGTGAAGCCGCCCTTGCAGTCGCCTCTCATGACCGTCAGGTTCGCCACCTGGAAGGTCACGATGTCCTGGCAGCCATCGCGGTCGAAGTCGGCCTCCGCGCTGGACAGATCGCGCGTGGCATCCCCTGCCGCGTGGGCGGGCGTGGAGGGCGCCGCACGGAGCCCACCGAAGCTGGGACCCGGCGACGCCGCCCGCGGCAAGCTCACGCCGGCCGGCGCCGCGGTCCACGGCGATGGCGGCTGGGCGGTTAGCGCGTCGAGCAGCGGATCCCACGTCGCGGCCACCGGCGCGGCGTCCTGAAGATTGGTGGACAACGTCCCCTGCGAGGCGACGGGCGCAGCCGCCACCGGGGCGGCGAGCGCGGCCAGCAGCGAGCAGCTCAGCGCGGCGAGCCGCGGGCGGGACAGCAGACGATGGATCATGGACTTCATGGATCTCATGGACCTCCTGAGCGACTGACGAAGAACGGCCGCCTGACGTGATGTGCGGGTCACTGGAGCGTGACTCCGAGCGGCACGACCACCGTGTAGCCGCGGGTGTCGGTCGCGTGGATCTGGAGCGTGGCGGCCACACTCACCATCACGGCGACCGCGCTCGACGTCGCCGCCGGGTACACGCCATCGCCGCCGAACGCCGCGGTGATCGAGTGGGTCCCCAGGCCCAGCGTGGTCATCGTCAGCGAGGCCGCGCCGTCGCCGTCGAGCGGCGCGCTGCCAAGCGATCGGACCTGCCCGCGGTAGGCATCGGTCAGGCTCACCGCGCCCTGCGCCGCGGCGCCGCCACCGGCGCGGGTGAGCGTCGATCGCAGCGTCAAGCTGCCGCCGAGCTCGATCGCGGTGCTCGAGGTCGAGAGCGCGAGGCTCGACGTCGGCGGGGCCGCGGCGGCGCCGGGCGAACCATCGCTGCAGCCGACCAGCGGGAACGTCGGGAGCGCGAGCAGCAGCGCGCCCGCCGCCAGCGACGCAGCCAGCCGCTTGCGGCGACTGAACAGCGTGGCCATGCCGGCAAGTCCGGCAAACCCCGTGATCGGCAGTTGCGAGCGACGCGCCGGCGTGACCGGCCCAAGGCTCGACGCCAGCGCCGGGTCGAAGCCGATGGTGACGGTCGCCGTGGTGCTCGGCTGATCCAGCACGCTGGTGCTCAGCTGGCACGACGCGCCGGCGGGCAGCGCGCCGGTGCAGCTCAGCGTGATGGGATACGCGAGCGACCCGCCGGGGGCGGGGGCCACGGTCAACGTCGAGGTCGCCGAGGTCGCGGCGGCCGCGGTGCCGAGCGCGACGCTCGTGGGCGACAGCTCCGCCGCGAGCGGCGCATCGAAGGTCAGCGACTGCGTGGCGGTCGAACCCTCGTAGTCGGGATCGCCCGCGTAGCGCAGGCTCAGGTTGTTGGCCCCCGCGATCAGCTGGAGGCCCGTGATATCGACGTCGAGCGTGGACACCGCGGCCGCGCTCGCCACGACCGCGTAGCTCCCGAGCACCGCGCCGGTCGTGGTGTTGGTGATGGTGACCGCGCCGGTCGGCGGGGCGCCCGCGCCGGGGGCCGCGATCGTCAGCGCCAGCAGCGAGGCCTGGGCCGCGCTGAGCTCGGTGCGCGACGCCACGACCCGCAACGTCGTCGGTGCCTTCGCCACGGTGATGGTCTGCGCGGCCGAATCCGACGCAGCAAAGCCGCCATCGCCGGCGTAGTGCGCCGCGATCGGATAGGTCCCGGCGGGCAACAGCGCCAGCGCGAGCGAGGCCTGCCCGGCCGCGAGCGTGCCCGGGAGGTCCGAGTCGGCGCGCCCCGACAGCCCGCGGGCGAGCACCGTGACGTCGCCCGTCGGGGTGCCTGCCGCCGACGCGACCACGACCGTGGCGACCGGTCCGCTGCCGTACGTCACCGCCGTGGCGTCGAGCGTCAGCGTGGTGGTGGTCGCGGACATCGCCGACGCCACCGTGGGCCAGCGATCGACCAGGTTCGCGATGTCGACCGAGCCGAGCCCGATCGCCGGGTCATACCCGCGGGTCGCCGCGTAGCCGTCGACGACGCCCCAGATGTTGGTGGCGACGCTCACGGTGCAATCCTTGGCGCCACCGTAGTGATAACAGGGCGTGGCATTGCCGCCGTGGTCGACGTCGTGAAACACGCAGTCCGGCGACGCCGCGGCGCTCTCCACCGAGCAGTCCAGCGCGCGCTGCGCGGCCGCCAGCTGATAGAACACCGGATTGGCATTGCCCTGGATCGCGGCGGTCTTCTGGTTGACGAGCGCCATGATGCCGGCGAACGCCGGCGAGGCGAACGACGTGCCACCCGCGCCTTGCAGATTGGTCGACACCGACAGATCGCACAGCCCGCTCAGCGTCAGCGACGAGACGCAGTATGGATAGAACGATCCCCAGAGGCCGTCGCCGGCGAACAAGCTGACATCCGGAACGTGCCGCGCGTTGTCGGCGGGCACGCCGGCGCCGGTCTGCCAGGCGGGGCTGGGATAGCCGCCCGTGCAGGTGCCGATCGTGCCATCGCTCGTGGTCAGGCAGTTGCTCGCGCCCCCGCCGCCCCCCACGAGGTTGCGAAAGTTCGCGGTCGTGACCTTGCTGTTATTGCACAGCTGCGCCGTGGTGGTATCGGTATAGCCCTTGTCGGTCTGCAGCACGGACAGCAGCACCGGGTTGCCGCAGCTGTCATTCCACGGGATCTCCGGCACGTAGGCGAGCGCCGACGCCAAGGTGACCGGATCGTTGGTCGTGCTCCAGTAGGTGGCGGGCGCCGCATAGCTGCCATAGAGGTCGGTGCCGCCGACCGAGACGTTGTAGGGAGTCGAGCCCAGGCCGTTCACCGACAGTCCCATGGTGGAGTACGCCCCGCCCTGATTGCAGGTCGTCGCGCCGGCGTCGCCCGACGAGACAAACACGGTCTGCCCCTGGGCGGCCGCCTGTTGCCACAGCCCTTCGTAGAACGCATTGCCATCGGGCCCGAGGCCGAACTCGCACAGGCCGTAGCTCATGCTGAGCACCGGCGCGACGTTGTTATTCACGATGTAGAGCGCCGAGAGATCGACGCCGTCCGTGGTCAGCGTGGAGCCGCCGATCACCAGATCGATCGTGGCGCCGGTGGCGATCGCGCCGGACCACTCGACGTCGAGCGCGGTCTCCGGCACGTCGGGGGTCACCCCCGGGTTGGCGTTCGCGAAGATCTTGGTCACCCGGGCGGCGGGGAGCCCGAAGTTGGCGCGGAACTTGTCGACGTCGACGAGGTCGAGGTCCGATCGACTGACGATCGCGATGTGCTGGCCGGTGCCGTCGATGCCCTGGCTCCACAGCGGCTTCAGGTTGTAGATGGTGGCGAAGTCGTAGGGCGCCACGATCCGGTAGGTCGAGGTCCCCACCGTCGTGGTGAACTGCGGCGCGGCGCCGGTCGCAGGGCCGGCCTGCGGCGCCGGCGCGGCCACGGTCAGCGGCGTGAGGCTCCCGTTCGCGCGGTCGAGCTGGAAGGTGCCCAGATCGCGGTGGGCGGCGAGCCGCGGCGCATCGTTGGCGGACACCAGACCGCGGATCACGGGAGCCAGCGCCGACGGCACCTGGGGCGCGCGCTGGTTGGCGATGCGGACCTGTCCGTCGACCTGGTAGCGGTGCAGCTCGGTGCCGAACGCCGCGCCGAGCTGCGCCGCGGTTCCGGAGAACACCACCGCGCGGCGGCCCGCGGGGACTTCATCGATGGTGAGGCCGTGGGCCTCGAGCCACGACGTGACGGCCTGCACATCCTCGTCGGCCACCCCGAACCGCGCGCCGAACTCGGCGGGCGACAGCCAGCGATGGTACAGCGGCGACGCCGGATCGACCTGCCCGGCGAGCAGGTCCGCGAGCGCCTGCGACTGCGCGGCGCTCGGCTGCAGCAGCAGGATCATGCGCGACAGCGGCGTCCCGCCGTCCAGCGCGCCCAGGTCCGACTGCGCGATGGCCGCAAACGGCGCGGTCCCCACGAGCGAGGTGCGGACCTCCTCCGACACCTCTCCGGTCACCCGACCTGCGCCGCGCGACACGCACGACACCGTCCCTCCTGCCGCGGCAGTCAGCGTGGCCAGGGCGGCGAGGTGGGCGGAGGCCTGCCGCCAACCCGCTCGTGAGCTACTTCGAATCTGACTCATCTACGGACTCCTCAAAGATCAGTTCGTGGGGGTCGAGCGCTCGTGTCGATCGCAGACCGCGGCGGCGCTGGCCGAAGCGCGGTTCTGCCCGGCGGTTCAAACCTTATCCAAGCGGCTTTCCCGGTCGCTCTAGAATTTATGTAGAATTAACCTCGCCTCCTTGATACCGTCATTGTTTCAGTAAGTTCCAAAGCTCGATGAAGACCGACAGCGCACCACGGTGCTATCGATTTGGGCCCTGCACCTACGCACCGGAGCTGCGCGAGCTGCGCTACGCCCAGGTGCGGGTGCTCCTGCCGCTGCAGGAATCCAAGGTGCTGACCGCGATGCTGGAGCGCCCGGGCGAGCTGGTCTCCAAGATCCAGCTGGGCGCGCTGCTGTGGCCGAACGAGCGCTACGGCGAATTCGATCGGGCGATCCACAACCTGATCTCCAAGCTGCGCCGGCTTCACCCCGAAGCGCCGGGCTGGATCGAGACGGTGCCCAAGGCCGGCTACAAGCTGAGCGTGGCGGTCGAGGCCGAGTGGGCCGCCGCGCCGCGCTTGCCACCGCCGCCTGCCGCCGAGCCAGCGGCGGATCCTGCCGAGCCCGCCGCCGCCCCCGCGCCGGGCCACGTCGCGCGGCCTGCCGTCGAACCGGCGCCGGATCTTGACCCGCGATCGACCGTGGATCCACGGCCGCGCCCTCCCGGCCCGGGCCGGCCGGCGCCACTCGCCGACGCAGCCGCGGCGCGGCCCGCGCGGTCGCGCCGCCTCCCGGGCCTGGTCGGCACGATCGCCCTCGCCGGCGCCGCCCTGGGCGCCATCGCCTGGCTGCTCGCCGGCTCGCTCCGCGCGGCGCCCCCGGCGGCGACCGTTCCACCCACCAGGATCGGCGTGCTCCCGTTCACCGGCTCGGGCGGCGAGCTCGGCGACTCCGACACGCTTCGCGAGCAGCTCGCCGACGCGCTGACCCGGATCCCCGGCGCCGAGGTCCGCGCGGCGCACTCGCTGACCCCTCGAATGACCGAGACCCCCGACCAGCTCCAGCACGCCGCGCAAAAGCTTCGACTCGATCTGCTGATCGCCGCCAAGCTCGACGTGCGCGACCAGGACTACGCGCTCAACCTCGAGGTGATTCGCGGATCCGACGGCACCCATCTCTCGTCCCTCCACTACCGCGGCAACCGCGCGGCGCTGGGCGCGCTTCCGGACAAGGTCGCCGACGACATGACCCCGTGGCTGCGCCACCACGCCCCCGGCGCCGAGCCCCAGCGCCTGCTCGGCAGCACCCCCAGCCAGGCGGCCTACGATCTCGCGTTTCGAGCCGGGGCCGCGCTCACCGGGCGCAGCAAGCCCGAGGTCACCCAGGCGATCGCGCTCTACCAGCGCGCGATCGAGGTCGATCCCAGCTTCGCCCGGGCGTGGTCCGGCCTGGCCGAGACGCAGCTGGTGATGGCGAACTTCGGCGACAGCGCACGGACCGGCCCGCAGTTCGAGGAGGCCCGGCACACCGCCGAGCACGCGCTGGCGCTCGATCCGTCCAGCTCGCAGGCCCACTCGACCCTGGGCCTCATCCTGCTCCAGCACGACTGCAAGCTGAAGGCGGCCGAACAGCAGCTCCGCTCCGCGATCCTCAGCAATCCAGGCTCGGCAGCCAATCGCCTGCGCATGGCGGTGCTGTTGACCGACACCGGCCAGTTCGCCGAGGCCGGCGCCGAGATCGACCGGGCGCACGACGCCGATCCCGACTGGCCGGTCATCGACGGCACGGCGATGTACGTCCACATCATGGCGCGCGACTACGAACGAGCCATCGCCGACGCCAGATCCCTCGTCCGCTCCAGACCGGACTGGAGCCGCGCCCACCAGCACCTCGGCTGGGCGCTGTGGTACGCCGGCCGCCACGACGCCGCGATCCAGGAGTGGCAGCGCGCCGCGCTGATCGACAAGGATGCCGCCGCGGCCGCGCTCCAGGACCGAGGTGCCCGGCTGCTCGATCAGCACGGCGTCCGCGCCTACGCCGAGCTCCGCATCGCGTCGCACCAGCGCCAGCCCCCGCCCGACGACGACGACTTCGTGCTCGCCGAGTGGTACGCCTTCGCCGGCGATCCGGGCCATACGCTCGACGAGCTCGAGCAGCTGGTCGCTTCGCGAAGCCCGGAGAGCCTGAAGATTCCGTGGAACCCGGCCTACGACTTCATCCGCAGCCAGCCGCGGTTCCAGCGCCTCGTGGAAGCGCTGCGCGCCCGCTGCGCATGATCACCAGTCCACCGCCGGCCGCGACGTCAGCGCGGGCGCGGATTCGTCCATCGCTCGTCCAGCCCCCGATACCCTGCCGACGTTAAATTAGCTCGGTAGGCGTCGCTGGTGAGCGCCCGAAGAAATGCGACCAGCTCCTCGCGCTCCACGGGAGTCAAGAGGAGCGGCCGATCGCCGCGATCTCCTCGGTTGTAGACCTCGAGGTCTACTGCTTCGCGCAACGTCGCGACGCTGCCGTCATGCATATAGGGCGCCGTCAGCGCAATGTTGCGCAGCCCGGGCGTCTTGAACGCCCCCACATCGTGCGGGTCGAGCGTCACGACGAAGCGGCCCAGCTCGGCGAACTCGGCGTCCCTCAGCACCTCGCGGCCGAGCGGGCGACCATCTCGGCGCACTGCGACCAACCGTGCCGACAATTGCGGCAGCTTGCGCTCCACCTTGCCGAACCCCACTGCAAGTGAATGGAACAGGTCGTCAGTGAACAGCCGCGGTTGACCGTCGTGGGTCGACACGACATGACACCGCGTGCAGCGCGCCAGCCGGTCGAACACCACCCAGCCTTGGCGTGCGGCTTCCGGCAAGGCATCGCGCTGCCCGGCAAAAAAACGATCGAACGGCGACGGCCCGGATACGAGTGTGCGCTCGAACGCTGCGAGCGCACGCGCTACGTGCGTCGTCGTGATCTGGCCGGCAGGCATCGCCGGCGGCAGTGATGCGGTTCATCACCTGCCGATCCGGAACGGGCCGCATCGGCTCCGAGAGCACGTTGGTAGCGAGGACGTATCGCAGCGCCGCGTCAGTCGAGCGCGATGTCGCGACCGGGCGAGGGATCACGAACGTCTCCCCATGGGTCAGGGCCGCGCAGATCGTCCGCGTTCAGACGCGACCGGGTCCGCTCGATCACCTCGGCGAGCGTTTCGGTCCGCGCGTGTTCGAGCGCGTGGAGTTGCTCGATCGAGATCACGGCCGCGATGGGCTGTCCGTTGCTCGTCACGCCAACGGCGTCCCGTCGCTCGCCGTGCGCAGCACCTTCGCCCAGTCTCGTCGTGCCTGCGCCGTCGTGATCTGACGTGCCATGTTGGAGCCTCGTGTACATGCGATGTACACCCGCACGACGTGGCCCGTAACACGCAGGCCCACGGTGGGGGAAGTCGGCGCGGCCGAATCTGCGCGAGCCGTCAGGGCCGCCCGGATCCTGCCAGCATCGCTTCGAGGCCGCGCGCGAGCTCGAGCGTCTCCTCGGGTGAGAGGTTCGCCTCGGGGTGCGCCATGCGGTACTTGACCGTCGGCATGTTGCCGGTGCGGACCGACTGGCCGGAGTAGGGCGCGAGGTCGTACGTGCGGTTCCACTCCGAGAAGTTGATCACGCTGCGCGCGACGTCGACATCGAACTGAACGACCCACGAGACCGGTGCGAGATTTGCGTACCACGGCCATCGCGTCTCGTTGCTGTGGCAGTTGAAGCACGCGCGGACGGCGAGCTCGCGCGTGCGCGGCGAGTCCCAGGCGGGCTCCTTGATGATCGGTGGATTCGAGTGCGTGCGCCCGTAGGGGACGAGCTGCATGACCGCGAACAGCCCGATGAGGCAGGCCAGCGCCACGAAGAAGATCTTGAACAAGCGTCGCACGGGGTCCTTGATACCGCGTTTGATGCGATGGCGACGGCTCCCGGCCCGTACCAGGTTGCCGCAGGGGGCGGATGGATCGGCGGCAGCCGCCGGCGCCTACCGGAGGCGCCTCGCCACCATGCGCTGAACGACGAGTCGCGGTGGGCTGGGAGCGCGCACGCGCTCGCCATGAGACGCGCGGAGAGCTCCCGGAGGCGGCGAAGGTGGCGCCGCAAGATGCCGCAGCGGATCGAGTTCGCGCATCACGAGCCGATGGATCGAGCGCGCCGCGTGTTACGACGCATACGCCGAGCCGGCGCCGGAGACGATGCTGCATCTGGAATTCACCGATCTGACGATCGTTCTCGCGCAGATCGCGGCGATCGTCCTGGTGTCGCGCGGGCTGGGCCTCGTCGCGCGGTGGGTCGGCCAGCCGCTCGTGGTCGCCGAGATCGTCGCCGGCATCGTGCTCGGGCCGTCGGTGCTGGGCTGGGTGTGGCCGGCGGCGATGGCGGCGGTGTTCCCGGTGGCGTCGCTGGCGGTCCTGAAGATGCTCAGCCAGATCGGCCTGGTGCTGTTCATGTTCCTCGTCGGCCTCGAGCTCGATCCGGCGCTGCTGCGCGGCCGCGCGCGCGCGTCGGTCGCGATCAGCCACACCAGCATCGTCGTGCCGTTCGGCCTGGGCGTGGTGGCCGCGTATTGCCTGCGCCCGGCGTACGCGTCCCCCGGCGTGGCCGCGCTGCCGTTCGTGCTGTTCCTCGGCGTGTCGCTGAGCGTCACGGCGTTCCCCGTGCTCGCGCGGATCCTGACCGAGCGCAACTTGCTCGGCTCGCGCGTGGGGGCCCTCGCGCTGACCTGCGCCGCGGTCGACGACGTCACCGCGTGGTGTCTGCTCGCGCTGGTCGTCGCGGTCGCCCGCGCCCAGAGCCTGGCCGGCGCGGCGTGGACCACCGCGGCCGCGATCGCGTTCATCGCGGGCATGGTGTTCATCGTACGGCCGCTGCTGCGCCGGCTCGGCGCCGGCATCGCGCACCGCGAACAGCTCACGCAGAGCGTGGTCGCGATCATCTTCCTGCTACTGATCGGCTCGAGCCTCGCGACCGAGCTGATCGGCATCCACGCGCTGTTCGGGGCGTTCCTGTTCGGGGCGATGTTGCCCAAGGACAACGTGGCCGTGGCGCCGCTGGTCGAGAAGCTCGAGACCGTCGCGGTCGTGCTGCTCTTGCCGCTGTTCTTCGCGTACAGCGGGCTGCGCACCCAGATCGGCCTGGTCCGTCAGCCGGCCGAGTGGCTCGCCACCGGCGGCATCATCCTGGTCGCCACGCTCGGCAAGTTCGGCGGCAGCGCCATCGCGGCCCGCTGGACCGGCCTTGGCTGGCGCGAGGCCAGCGCGCTCGGCATCCTCATGAATACCCGCGGCCTCATGGAGCTCATCGTGCTCAACATCGGCCTCGATCTCGGGGTCATCTCGCCCACCGTGTTCACGATGCTCGTCCTCATGGCGCTGGTCACCACGTTCGCGACGGCGCCGGTGCTGCGCTGGGTCTACCCCGACCGCGAGCTGCTCGTCGATGCGCCCGGCCCGGCCGTCGTTCGCCGCTGACCATGGCGCGGCGGTGACGCATCGCGCGAAGGTCCGATGAATGCGCTGGTTCGCATACTGGTAGTCTCACTACCACCGCGCCGTTCGAGGGAGTTCTAGCCACTCGATTGCGCGGCGCGCCAAATGCGGTGTCCGCACGACCTGGGTGAATTTGGCCACCGGAACGCGATGGAATGGCCGAAAGGTCCAGGAGCCAGGCGCGGTCTTGCCGCACGCTTGGCATCGAGCGCGAGGCGTCGTTGGGCCCTCGTCGGGCCGTCGTTGGGCCCTCGTTACCCCTCGTTGCCCCTCGTCTCGATCGCCGCGCTCATCCCTCGTTGCCAGGAGAACTCCATGCTCCCGCGTTCGAT
>Ga0302299_10001635_pt1 | contig 13511 bp, 10 predicted proteins | sample III_Fen_N3_4_FD_198795 | JGI IMG/M metagenome (GOLD analysis project Ga0302299, IMG submission 198795) | Peat permafrost microbial communities from Stordalen Mire near Abisko, Sweden - III_Fen_N3_4 | ecosystem: Environmental > Terrestrial > Soil > Wetlands > Permafrost | place: Sweden: Abisko... | reverse complement strand
CGGGCGTCGGGCGTCGATCTGGTTCCAGCCCACCGAGGCCCACGACGTGCCCCGGCAGCGCTGGCACCTCGACCTGCGCATCCCGCCCGAGGTGGTCGAGGACCGCATCGCGGCCGCGATCGAGGCCGGCGGCGAGCTGGTCGACGACACCGCTGCGCCGGCGTTCTGGGTGCTCGCCGACCCGCAGGGGAATCGCGCGTGCTTGACCACCTGGCAGGGCCGCGAGCCGCAAGGAGCGTAAGACACGCGACTCGACACCATGACGCGCCGTGTCCGTGCGGAGGTTGGCGGCGCTGCGACACGGTCGCAGCGCGTTCCTGACCTACTCACTCACTGAGCGCGAATGCCGGGTCCCCCTCGAGAAGCGAACGAGAACGGCACGTGGCGCGGTTGGGTCCAGGGCTCGCGCACGCTCCCGTGCCCGGACCCGCGCACAACGCAACGGTCTCCGCGGATTCGGGCAGGGAAGCAACTGCGGGAAGCGGTCGCGCCTCCTGCCGGACATTGGGCGGTGAAGGGCGCTGTTGGATCGTCGGTCGGGAGGGCTGCCTGGCGAGCTCCCCCGTGATGGGTGCACTGCTGGTCACGACACGGCCTGCCTGTCGTCTCGGTAGCATGGCCGCGACCGGACGACCGGACGATCGGGCGGCCGGGCGTGGAGGTCGTGATGGACGGTGACGAGCTCGGTGCCGCGCGGGTCCCGGACGTGGCTGACTCACCTGGATCGGGCACGCCCTCATCGGTGTCGCAGGGCGCGGTGCTCCTGCTCGCGGCCGTCGTGGGCCTCGTGCTCGGCTGGGCCGGCGCGCGTCCGCTCTCCGGGCTGGCCGCCGGCAACATCCTGATCTGGGCCGTCGCCGTCGTCGCGCTCGGCGCGATCACGGGCACCGCACCGGGAAAGGCGCTGCGGCTCGGCGCCTTCGGCTTCGTGCTCGGCTTCGCCTTCATGTGCTTCGGCTACTCCGGTGACAGCGCCCTCTCGACGAGGCTCCTCCCCTTCGCGCTGATCGGCTTGTTCTGCGCCGTGTGCGCGATCGCGCTCGGCGCCCTCGTGCACGTGATCCGGTCGCGCATCGGTTCGCACGACTGACCGGTCACACGTTCAGCAGGTCCACAGCAACCCGTCGTGGCCCTCACATGCCCGTCCTCCACGCTGGCCGCACCGGACGATCCGGAGCGACGGGAGACGAGCATGAGCGACACCTCGGCACGGATCGGCACCGACCGCTCCGCGAGTCGCTGGAGCACCGGCGCGTCGGTGGCGGCCGGGCTGCTCGCCGGCGCGTTCCTCCTCGTGGGGATCACCATGCCGTCGCAGACCACGTCGAGCGGCACCGGTTCGACGGGCACGCGGACGGCGGCGAGCGCCATGGTCGATCCCGCCGCTCCGCACGCCGCCTCCTCAGCCGCCGCTTCCGGCACCACGTCGCCCGTCATCGTCACGCTGTCCACCGACGTCGACGTCGACGACTGAGCGATCTGTCGTGCGGGCCGACCTCGTCCGCTACCAGTCGTCGCCGGGGCGTGCGTCGCACGTGATCGGCCACGCGAGCTCGAGGTCCGGCGTGGCGGGTACGCGGAGCACCATCAGGCCGTCGTCCTCGTCGGGCGTGCGCACGAGGCCGCCGGCGCGGCGGACGAAGGACGGGCCCTGCCACGGCTCCCAGCCGAGCCGGGCGTAGAACGACCCGCGGCTCGTCGACAGCACGCCGACCTCGGAGCCGTCGCGCTCGAGGACCGTGTTGACGGCGCGCAGCAGCCGGCTGCCGAGACCGCGCGCCTGGGCGTCCGGGAGCACGGCGACTCCTTCGACGTAGCCCGCGCGGAGCGTGAGCTCGCCGAACCCGATGCTGCGCGGCACGACGGCGGCATGGCCGACGAGCAGCCCCGCGTCGAACAGGAGGAGGCGTACGCCGCCGCGCGTGTGGCGCCAGTCGTCAGCGGAGAAGCTGACGCCGAACGTCGTGTCGCAGATGCCCCGGGCGGCCACGAGCAGGCCCGGGTCGATCTCGTCGTCGGTGCCGACCGTCGTCGTGATGTCGTCGCCCACCGCGCCAGCATGCCTCAGCCGGTGGCCTGCAACGAGGCCCAGGTCCGCTTCTTCTCACCCTCGGTCGTCACGATGCGGACCCGCGTCGTGCGGGTGGGGACGTGCGCGATCCACACGACGTGGTTCGACACGGCGAACGGCGCGGGCGCCCACAGCTGCGAGCCCGCCTCGCAGGCCTCGATGTCGAGCAGGCCGGCTCCGTCGGTGAGCAGTCCCATGAGGTGCAGGCCCGGGTGCCCCGGCTCGGCGACGCGCAGGACCTCGTCGACCGGCCACGGCGCGTCGCGCCCGGTGGCGTCGCGCGACCAGTCGTAGGACCAGTCGGCGTAGCGCGCGTCGAGGCTGCGACGGTCGACCGGGACACGCACGTCTCCGCAGCGGACGACCCAGTCCGGTTCCGCCGTCGGCAGGTTCGGGTTCGACACGTCACCCCCCGTGGTCGAGCCGATGGATCTGGACGGGGCCAGCATGCCGACTGCAGGAGGTCCACGCACGGCATGTGACGCAACGTCGTGCACGCAACACTCGTCCGGCGTAACCGCTGGGCCGTTCGGGGTCCCCCGATCGGCGACCCGGTGGTGGGTGAACAGTCGCTACCAGGTCGGGGGAACCATCGGATCTCCGCCCTCGTCGTCGTACTGTGGACGTGACCCGGCGACAGGTGCTCGTCGTAGCGCTCTCCACCGGGTTGGTCGCCGCATGCTCGGACCGGACACTCGTGCCCCCGTCCGGCTCGACCTCGGCGGCTGCCGGGACGGGGGTAACCCCCACGACCCCCGTCCCGGCCCCGTCCGCCACCTCCGCGAGCGCGAGCCCCTCCCCCACGGCCACGCTGCCGAAGGCCGCGCCCTGGACCCCTCGCCGCGGCGAGGTCAGCCCCGCCGTGAAGGCGCAGGCGACCTCGCTGCTCGAGGCGGTCGGCACCTGGGCCTCCGGGGGCGGCGGCCTCGCCGCGGGCCGCCGGCGGGCGTCCGCGGCCGGCCATGCTCCCGCGCTCGTCGACGCGCTCGTGCCCCTCCTCGGCTCGGGCGACGCGGCGGTCACCGTCGTCCGCGACGCGCAGTACGGCGGCATCCTCAGCAGCTCCGCGAGCGTGCTGGTCGTCGTCGACCAGTGGCGCGCGATGCCCGACGGCTCCGTCGTGGCAGGCGGCACGACCGTCGACGTGCGCCTCGTCGCTGCGAGCCCGCGCTGGCGTGTGACCGAGGTGCTGCCCGCGCGCCCCGGCGCGGTGGCGGCGTCCCTGACGCCGTCGGCGAGACGCGTCCTCGCCGACGGCCGGATCCGCCTGCCGCACGCCGCGCGCTCCGACGTGCGCGCCGGCGCGATCCACGACTCGGTGCTCGCGCTGCTCGTGTCCCTGGCGCGCGAGCACGTCGTCGACGTCAGCGTCCTGCGTTCGGGCCACCCGCTCCACGTGTTCGGTACGTCGCGCACGAGCGACCATCCCCGCGGACGAGCCGTCGACGTCTGGGCGCTCGACCACCGCCCGCTCGTCCTCCCCGCGAACCACACCCTCGCGACGAGCGCGATGCGCTACGCCGTCGCGCACGGTGCCTACAACGTCGGCGGTCCGGTCCGGCCGTCCGGGTCGCAGTACTTCAGCGACCGCACCCACCAGGACCACATCCACCTCGGCCTCGACCACTGACCGCCCGAGACGTGCGCGCGGGGCTGCGTTCCCTGATGCGCCGCGCCCTCGCGCTCGACCGAGCGTCTGACCCGCCCGAGATGTGGCGTCAGCGCGCGTGACATCTCGCGGTGAGCCCACGTCTCGGGTCAGCGCGGCAGAGCGAGCTCGGTGGCGACGCCGTCGACGACGACCGTGGCGGCTGTCAGCGTGACGGCGTCGACGTCGTGCAGGTGGACCACCACGCCGGAGACCAGCGCCCAGTCGACGACGATGTCGGGAGTCGAGAGGTCGGCGAGCAGCAGCGCGAGCTCCTCGACCGCCGCGCGGCGCACCAGCTCGGTGACGGCAGGCAGGTCGGGGACCTCCCCTGTCCCGAGCACCCGCCGCAGCCGCTGCACGAGCAGGGACTCCTCGATGTCGTGCGGGTCGAGGACCACGCCCGAGACACCGGTGGCCAGCGCCGTGCGCGCGACGGACACCGCGCCGCACGCGGCCGTCGTGCCCGGCACGCCGGGACGGTGCACCGCGCCGATCCCGCCGTCGGCGCCGATGTGCGGGAACGCGAACACCACGAGCCGGTGCCGGCCGTCGTCGTCGGGCGCGTGCCCGAGCGCGGCCGCGAGACCCGTGCGGCCCATGAGCGGCAGCCCGGCGAGGCTCGAGAGGTCGAAGGCGTGCCCCCAGTGCGCGGTCACGGCGTCGACGAACCCGAACATCAGCTCGTCGCGGCACACCGACACCAGCGGCAGCGCGGTCTGCTCGTGGAAGCCGTACGCCGCGAGCGCGTCGCGCGTCCAGTCGAGCAGTGCCGGCACGGGCACGAGAGCACCGACCGCGTCCGTCCCGGGGGCGTCGCTCATCGGGCCAGCGCCGGTTCGCGCAGCACGCGGTCGAGCGTCGCGAGAAGCCGGTCGGCGTCGGCGTCGGTCCACACCAGCGGCGGCTTGATCTTCAGCACGTTGTGGAACGGTCCGTCCGTGCTGACGAGCACGCCGAGGTGTCGCATCCGCTCGATGACGTACGCCGCCTCCGTGTCCGCCGGCTCGAGCGTCGCGCGGTCGCGCACGAGCTCGATGCCGAGGTAGAGCCCGAGGCCGCGGGCGTCGCCGATCAGCTCGTGCTCGGCCGACAGCTCGATCGCGCCGGCGAGGATGCGGCTCCCGAGGCGGTCGGCGTTCTCCGGCAGACGTTCGTCCTCGATCACGTCGAGCACGGCGTTGCCGATCGCCGCCGACACGGGGTTGCCGCCGAAGGTGTTGAAGTACTCCATGCCGTTGGCGAACGCCTCGGCGATCTCCGGCGTCGTCACGACCGCCGCCAGGGGATGGCCGTCACCGGCCGGCTTCCCGATCGTCACGACGTCGGGGACGAGCCCCTGCGTCGCGAACCCCCAGAACGCCGGTCCCACCCGGCCGAAGCCCACCTGCACCTCGTCGGCGATCACGAGCCCGCCGCCGGCGCGGACGTGCTCGGCGGAGGCGACGAGGTAGCCGTCGGGCAGCACGACCTGGCCGCCGCAGCCGATCATCGACTCGACGATCATCCCGGCGAGACCGCGCCCCTGGCTCGCGGAGTCGCGCACGCAGCGGGCCACGTCGTCGGCGTAGGCCAGCCCGACCGACGGTGCGTAGCCGCGGTGCTCGCCGCGATACGGATCGGGCATCGCGGCGACGTGCACCCACGGAGGAGCGCCGCGCCCGCCGGGACCGGCGTGCTTGTAGGTGCTCACGTCGATGAGCGCCTGCGTGTGCCCGTGGTAGCCGTGCTCGACGCAGACCACGTCCTGGGACCCGGTGGCCGCCCGGATCATCCGCAGCGCGAGGTCGTTGGCCTCGCTGCCGGAGTTGACGAACACGCAGACCGAGAGCGGTTCCGGCAGCGTCGCGGTGAGGCGCTCGGCGTAGCGCAGGACCTCTTCGTGGAGGTAGCGGGTGTTCGTGTTGAGCACGGCCATCTGGCGCTGCCCGGCGCGCACGACGTGCGGGTGGGCGTGGCCGACGTGCGCGACGTTGTTGACCGAGTCGAGGTAGGAGCGGCCGAGGTCGTCGTAGAGGTGGGCGCCGATGCCGCGGGTGATGCGCAGCGGATCGACGTAGGAGACGCTGAGGTTGCGACCGAGCAGGCGCCGACGGTCGGCGAGCGTCTCGCTGATGCCGCGCGCGGCCGTCGCTGCTACCGAGTCCGGAAGCCCGAGCAGCAGAGCGGGATCCGGCGACAGACCGAGGAACGTCGAGGCCTGCGACGGCACCGCGACGCCGGGGTAGTCGACGCCGAGGCCGAGCAGGTCGAGGATCACCTGCACGTGCACGTGCGGCGCCCAGTCGCCGTTGCGAGGCGGCGAGCCGATCCACCCGATGACGTCGCCCGCTGCGACGTCGTCGCCCTCGCGCAGGTGGGTCAGCGTCGAGACGGCGAGGTGGCCGTAGAGCGAGAAGTAGGGCACGCCGTCGTCCGTCGCGTGCTCGAGGACCACCATCGGGCCGTAGTCGAGCGGCGCGCCGTTGTCGTGCACGTGCCGGACGCGGCCGGCCCGCGGCGCGTGCAGCGCGGTCCCGGCGTAGGTCCAGACGTCGGTGCCGAGGTGGACCGTGCGCCGCTCGGCGGCCGGGTCCGCCGCTGTCGCGAACTCGGGAGCCGTGTAGAGCAGCCGCGCCTCGGCGTAGCCACCGACCGCGATGGCGTCGGGGTCGCCGTCGACGTCGCGGCGGATCAGCGCGTCGAACCGCGCGGGCCCGGCGCCGACGTCCTGCGCGCCGAACAGGTCGCTGCCCACGGACAGGTCGAGCGGGAAGAGCGGGAGCTCGTCCCAGGGCCGACCCAGCAGCGGGGCGGCCGGCGACGCCGCCAGGTGGGCGCGCACGGCGGCGGCGTGCGGGTGAGGGTCGAACCCGCAGGCGTCGCGGAGCCGGCAGAGCGCGATCAGCGGGTCGATCGCGAGCAGGGTCTCGAGCGCGCGCCAGGCGGGTCCCTCGCTCACGACGAGGTAGGGGTCGTCGGGCCGCTGCGCGGACTGGGCCGCCGCGTGCACGCCCGACAGCGAGAGCCGCGCCAGCACGAGGGTCCAGAGCACGTCGAGCTCGTCCTCGGTGAGCGGGTGCTCGTGGTGGAACCCCGCGACGAGGTCCGCCACGGCACCGACCGGGTCGTCGCTCTGCATCACGACGTACGCCGATGCCACGGCCGCCTCGGCCACGACCACCGAGTGCACGAGGTCGCCGAAGTCGAGCAGGCCGCACACCCGCACGTAGCGGTCCTCGGGCCGGCTCCGCTCCCCCGGGTCGACGAGCACGTTGTGGTCGTTGGCGTCGCCGTGGATCACTGCCCGGCGCAGCCCGCCAAGGCGGGGCGCCACCGTCGTGCCGAAGCGCGCCAGGACCTCGTCGACGAGCGCGCGACGCGCGGGATCGGTGACGACGTCGCGCAGCCCCCGCACGACGACGTCGGCACGCGCGACGTCCCAGTGGAAGTCGCGGTGGGCCTCGGGGTGGTCGTAGCCGTCGAGCGCGGCCGCCAGCCGGCCGAGGACCCGGCCGAGGTCGCGGCGCAGCGCGGGGCTCGGCGGTGCGTCGGCGGTGAGGACGCCCGGCAGGTGCTCGAGCATCCGGACGAGGTGTCCCTCGACCTCGACGATCGCCTCGCCCGTCGTCGAGGGTCGCGACCGCTGCACCGGGACGCCGGCCGCGGCCGCGAGCGCCGCGGCCTGCGCCTGCACCTCGAGGACAGCTCGCGTCTCCAGGCTGTTGGACACCTTGAGCACCCAGGTCGTGCCGTCCGCGGCCTCGACCCGGACGTTGCGGTCGCGCTCGCTGGGCAGCCCGGCGCCGGTGCCGACGACCCCGAAGACCTCGCGGGCGAGACGCTCCGCATCCGCGACGGTGGTGGTCGGGGTGTGGTCGAGCAGCGCCATGCCAGCACCCTAGGGGCTGGCCCGCGGTCGGCGCCGCTGAGCGAGCGCTAGGCAGCCGACGGGACCGCGTCGCCGGGGAGGACCACCGGCTTGGAGTCGATGTCGCAGCGCCAGGCGGTGGACTTCCGCCAGTAGAGGTAGGTCACGAGCCCGATCGGGATCGGCACGAGGAACGTCGCGACGCGGTAGAGCAGGACGGCCGCGAGCACCGCCGCCTGGTCGGACTGCGGGAGCCCGAAGCCGAGGACCAGGGTGAGGACGACCTCGGCGATGCCGAGCCCACCCGGGGTCGGGACCAGGAGCGAGGCCATCACCACGGCGGAGTACGCCAGCACGATGACCGCCCAGCTGATCGTCGACTCGTCGAGCCCCTGCATCCGGCAGGCCACGCCCAGCACGAGGATGGCCGTCAGCTGCGACACGACCATCGCGACCGTGAGGCGGCCCCAGCAGTAGCGGAGCAGCCGCACCATCAGCAGGCGGAAGTCCGGGAGCTGCTTCTCCATGACGGGTGGGGTCCAGGCCTTCACCACCCTCGCACCGAGCCGGAACAGCGCGTCCGTCCAGCGGCCCAGCCGGGTGGCGAACGCGGTGCTGCGCAGGATCAGCGCGAGCAGGAGCGCCGCCACGAGGACGAGCGCGGTCCAGATGAGCGCCACCCAGCCGAGCCCCGGCTTGCCCCAGCCCTCGAGCCACGTGGCGCACAGGCCCACGGCGAGCAGGGTGTACTTCGTCATCTGCGACCAGGTGCCGGTGACGATCACCTCGGAGGTGATGTCGGAGAGGCGGAAGCCCCAGGACCGCAGCATGGCGAAGTTGAGCCCGGTCGCGATGGCACCGCCCTCGGGCACGGTGTTCGACAGGGCGGCCGACGCCGTGTTTGTCACCGCGGCCTCGCGGTAGCGCAGTCCGGGCAGGCAGATGGCCATCGGCGGCAGGTTCGTCGCGAGGTTGACCACGCCCAGCAGGCAGATGACGACGACCTGCGTCCCGGTGACGAGCGAGACGGCCGAGGTGAAGTCCTCGCCGTGGACCGACCGGATCAGGAACACGACGCAGAGCGCGACCACGCCGTAGGACAGGAGGCCGGAGAGGATGCGCCGGCCCACGCCGTGCGGGCGATCGGCCGGCAGGCCCTCGTCGTCGACGCCGTCGGCGGGGTCCGGTGTCCGCGCGTCGCTCCCGGTCGTCACCCGGGCATTCCACCAGAGATCCCGGTGGGAAGGGCGTACCCCAGGGGGGCACCGGGGCCGTCGGCGTGTGATCGTGCCCACGATGCGCCCTGCGGGGCGATATCTGGGCCACGCGGGCGCAGAATGTGCCCATGACGACCGAGGGTCAGGCGCAGGTACCGGAAGCCCCCAGCGACTCCGCAGTACCCGGCGGCCCTCCCGTCGCCTGTCTCGACGGGAACGAGGCCGCCGCGCTCATCGCCCACCGCCTGTCCGACGTCTGCGCCATCTACCCCATCACCCCCGCCTCGGCCATGGGCGAGCTCGCCGACGCCTGGAGCGCAGCCGGGAGGACGAACCTGTGGGGGTCGGTCCCCGAGGTCATCGAGATGCAGTCCGAGGGCGGCGCGGCCGCCGCCCTCCACGGCGCCGTGCAGAAGGGCGCGCTCGCGACCTCGTTCACCTCGTCGCAGGGCCTCCTGCTGATGATCCCGACGATGTTCAAGGTCGGCGGCGAGCTCACCCCGACCGTCCTGCACGTCGCCGCCCGCGCCATCGCCACCCACGCGCTGTCGATCTTCGGCGACCACTCCGACGTCATGGCCGTGCGGTCCACCGGCTGGGCGATGCTCTGCGCGTCCGACGTGCAGGAGGCGCACGACTTCGCGCTCGTCTCCCACGCCGCCACGCTGCGCTCGCGCGTCCCCTTCCTGCACTTCTTCGACGGCTTCCGCACCTCGCACGAGGAGTCGACGATCCGGCTGCTCGGCGACGACGACCTGCGCGCCGTGGTCCGCGAGGAGGACGTGCTCGCCCACCGCGCCTACGGCCTCACGCCCGAGGCGCCCGTGATGCGCGGGTCCGCGCAGAACCCCGACGTCTTCTTCCAGTCCCGCGAGGCGTCCAACCAGCACTACCTCGCGGTGCCCGGCACCGTCGCGGAGATCATGGCCGAGCTCGGTGCCCGCACTGGTCGCGACTACCACCTCGTCGACTACGTCGGACACCCCGAGGCCGAGCGCGTCATCGTCGCGATGGGCTCCGCCACCGGCACCATCCGCGAGACCGTCGACGTGCTGATCTCGCAGGGCGAGAAGGTCGGCCTCGCGATCATCCGGCTCTACCGCCCGTTCCCCGCCGCAGCGCTGCGTGCCGCGCTCCCCGCCACAGTCACCCGCATCGCGGTGCTCGACCGCTGCAAGGAGCCGGGCGCCCCCGCCGAGCCGCTGCACCTCGACGTCATGTCCGCGTTCCGCGGCGAGGGGGGCACCACGGTCATCGGGGGCCGCTACGGCCTCGGCTCCAAGGAGTTCACGCCGGCCGACGTCAAGGCGGTGTTCGACGAGCTGCTCGTCGACGAGCCGCTCTCCCAGTTCACGGTCGGCATCGTCGACGACGTCACGCACCTCTCGCTCGAGGTCGACCAGTCCTTCGTCGTACCCACCCGGGCCGTGCAGGCGATGTTCTTCGGCCTCGGCAGCGACGGCACGGTCGGGGCGAACAAGACCTCGATCAAGCTCATCGGCGAGCACACCGACCAGTTCGCTCAGGGCTACTTCGTCTACGACTCGAAGAAGTCCGGCTCGATGACCGTGTCTCACCTGCGCTTCGGTCCGGACCCGATCCGGTCGTCCTACCTGATCGACCAGGCCGACTTCGTGGCGTGCCACCAGTTCGGCCTGCTCTCCCGCGTCGACGTGCTCGACCACGCCCGCCACGGCGCCACGGTGCTGCTCAACAGCCCCTACCCCGCCGACGAGGTCTGGCAGCACCTGCCCGACGTCGTGCAGCACCACGTGATCGACAAGGAGCTCGACGTCTGGGTCATCGACGCGGCGTCGATCGCGAAGGCGGCGGGGCTCGGTCCGCGCATCAACACCGTGATGCAGCCGTGCTTCTTCGCGCTGGCCAAGGTGCTCCCGTCCGAGCAGGCCATCGCCCTGATCAAGGACAGCATCGAGAAGTCCTACGGCAAGCGCGGGTCGCAGGTCGTCGAGCGCAACCACAAGGCGATCGACATGGCGCTCGCGAGCCTCGCGAAGGTCACCGTCCCCGCCACCGCGACCAACGCGCGGACCGAGGCAGTGGCCCGCGTCGAGAGCGTGGTCGAGTCGCTCATCGGCGGCCGCGGCGACAGCCTCCCGGTCAGCGCCATGAGCATCGACGGCACGTTCGCCACCGGCACGGCCGCGCTCGAGAAGCGCGCGCTCGCCGACGAGATCCCGATCTGGGACGCGTCGCTGTGCATCGACTGCGGCAAGTGCGCGATCGTCTGCCCGCACGCCGCGATCCGGATGAAGGTCTTCGACCCCGAGACCGCAGCCACCCCGCCCGAGGGCTTCAAGTCGAAGAACTACAGCGGGCACGAGATGCCGAAGGGCACCCAGCTCACCATCCAGGTCGCACCCGACGACTGCACCGGCTGCGGCATCTGCGTCGCCGTCTGCCCGGTCCGCGACAAGGCGAACCCCGAGCACAAGGCCATCGACCTCCAGCCGGCGGTGGACCACCGCGACGTCGAACGCCCCTGGTACGAGTACTTCACCGAGCTGCCCGAGGTCGACCGCTCGCTCGTGCGCGCCGACACGGTGAAGGGCTCGCAGCTGCTGCAGCCGCTGTTCGAGTTCTCCGGCGCATGCTCGGGCTGCGGCGAGACGCCGTATCTCAAGCTCGTCACCCAGCTCATGGGCGACCGCATGGTGGTCGCCAACGCCACCGGCTGCTCCTCGATCTACGGCGGCAACCTGCCGACGACGCCGTGGACCAAGGACGACGACGGCCGCGGTCCGGCGTGGGCCAACTCGCTGTTCGAGGACAACGCGGAGTTCGGGCTCGGCATCCGGCTCGGCGTCGAGCGCCAGACCGCCGACGCGCTGCGGCTGCTCTCGGAGCTCGCTCCGCAGCTGCCGGCCGACGTCGTGGACCCGCTGCTCGCCGACCCGCCGGCCATCACCGACGAGCCCGGAATCGTCGAGCGGCGCGCGCACGTCGCCCTCCTGCGCGAGGCGCTCACCTCGCTCGACGAGCCCAAGGCGACGTCGCTCGCGTCACTGGCCGACGCCCTCGTGCCGACCGCTGTCTGGATCGTCGGCGGCGACGGCTGGGCCTACGACATCGACTTCGGCGGCCTCGACCACGTGCTCGCCTCGGGCCGCAACGTCAACATCCTGGTGCTCGACACCGAGGTCTACTCCAACACCGGCGGTCAGGCCTCCAAGGCCACGCCGCGCGGTGCCGCGGCGAAGTTCGCGAGCACCGGCAAGTCGACGAAGAAGAAGGATCTCGGACTGCTGGCCCAGGCCTACGGCGACGTCTATGTCGCTCAGATCGCCTTGGGCGCCAACGAGACCCAGACCGTCCGCGCCATCCTGGAGGCCGCTGCCTGGCCCGGGCCGTCGCTGATCCTGGCCTACTCCACCTGCATCGCCCACGGCATCGAGATGTCGACGTCGATGGGCCACCAGAAGGCAGCGGTGACCAGCGGCTACTGGCCGCTCTACCGCTTCCACCCGAGCCCGGCCGCGGGTGCGCACCCGTTCAGCCTCGACAGCAAGCGACCCTCGACGTCGCTGGCCGAGTTCAAGAGCGAGGAGACCCGCTACAGCGCGCTGGACCGGGCCGACCACGAGCGGTCGCAGTACCTGCTCGAGCTCTCCCAGGCCGACATCGACGAGCGCTGGCACTACTACGAGCAGCTCGCCGGCGTGGAGCGGTCGCTGTCCGCCGAGCCCGACATGGAGCTCGGCCACCCCGACCCGATCCACTACACCGCGCACGGCGACCAGACTCCCGAGACCGACTGAGGGCGCTCGCCCTGCCCGTCGTCGGCGCTCAGGCGACGGGGTGGGAGCGGGCTCGCACGTAGACGAGCGCCGCGGACACGCGCCGGTCGATCCGGGCCTGGTCGGTGAGACCCAGCTTGCGGAAGATGGACGTCACGTACTTCTCGATGGCCTTGACCGACAGGTGCAGGGCCTCGGCGATCGACCGGTTCGACAGGCCGTTCGCGAGCTGCTCCAGCACGTCCATCTCGCGCGGCGTGAGGTCGTCGATCGCCACGCTGTCGCGCCGGTGCACGAGCGCGTCGACGACCGACGGGTCGAGCACGACCTGGCCGGCGCGCACGTCGAGCAGCGCGCTCAGCACGGCGTCGATGCCCGGCAGGCGGTCGTCGATGAGGTAGGCGATGCGCGAGGCGCCCGCGCGCAGCAGCTCGAGCGCGAAGCCGTTGCCCTGGTCCGCGACGACCACGATGCCGAGGTCGGGATACTGCTGGCGCAGCGTCCGCGCCACGGCGACCGACGACAGGGCCGTGGCCGCGGTCGCGCGGAAGCACAGGATGAGCGCGTCAGGAGCGTGGTCCTCGACCATCGCCATGAGGTCCGAGGGTTGCGCGGCTCGACCGACCACGTCGACGTCGGACGCGGCGTCGAGGAGCAGCGCGAGGCCGTCCCCGAGCAGGACGCTGTCGCTGGCTAGCAGGACCCGCAGAACGGGACGGTCCCCGACCATGTCGTCATCTCCTCGCGCGCACGAGCGGCGATTCCCGGAGATGGCCGGTCGCACGGCAGGTTGCCGAGGCGAACCGCCGGACAGGTCAAGGACTGCTTGCCACTCTACGTCCCCGGTGGCACACACCACCTTTCCTCCATCCCACCCGCCGCAGGTGCGGTGCGACAGGCGGCAGCCCCGCCAGAACATGACGGGTAGGGACGCGGGTGAGCCCCCGCATCTACCCGCACGGGTGAG
>Ga0302299_10001634_pt1 | contig 13512 bp, 10 predicted proteins | sample III_Fen_N3_4_FD_198795 | JGI IMG/M metagenome (GOLD analysis project Ga0302299, IMG submission 198795) | Peat permafrost microbial communities from Stordalen Mire near Abisko, Sweden - III_Fen_N3_4 | ecosystem: Environmental > Terrestrial > Soil > Wetlands > Permafrost | place: Sweden: Abisko... | reverse complement strand
GCGATGCTGTATGACACCGCCAGCGAACGTGCGGGGAAGGGCGATCGCGAGGGGGCGCTGGCGGTGCTCGAGCGGCTCGACGCCCTCGGATGGTCGTATTGCCCGGCGGGGCGCGACATGCCAGGCCTCGGCGAGTTGCCGCGGTATCGCGCGCTGTGCACGCGGATGAAGGCGCGCGCGCCGCACGTACTTCGCGCAACCGTTGCATTGACGCTCGCCGATCCGGAGCTCGCACCCGAGGGCATCGCGTACGACGACGAGGCCGGCGCGGTGTATGTCGGCAGCACGGCGAAGCGCAAGATCGTGCGAGTCGGCGCCGACGGCGCGGTCAGCGACTTCGCGACGCGCGACAGCGGCCTGTACGGCGTGCTCGGCGTCCGGGTCGACGTCGCTCATCGCCTGCTGTGGGCCGCGAGTAGCGCGCTACCCAGCATGGCCGGCTACGAGCCGCGGGATGCGGGACACGCGGCGCTGTTCGCGTTCGACCTCGACACCGGCGTGCTGCGCGAGCGGTTGCCGATGAGTGACGGCCCCTCCCACTTGCTCAACGACGTCGCGATCGCACCCGATGGCACCGCTTACGTGACGGACACCGAGGCGGGTGCGGTGTGGCGCCACCGTCGGGACGATCGCGGGCTCTCGGCGTGGCTGCCGGCCGGATCGCTGCGGTATCCCAACGGGATTGCCTGCGACGGCACCCGCGTCCTGGTCGCGCACGCCAGCGGGATCGCCGTGGTGTCGGCCGCGACCGGCGAGCGCGCGGACCTGGAGGTACCTGCGGGCGCGACCCTGGGCGGTGTCGATGGACTCTATGTCGACGGTGACACCGTGTTCGCCGTCCAGAATGGCTTCGGGAGCTCTCGTGTCGTCCGGGCCGATCTCGATGCGCGGCACGGAAGGGCGCTGCGGATCGCCGTGCTCGAGTCGGCGCACCCCGCACTCGAGACTCCGACCACCGCGGCGCTCGTCCACCGCGATCGCCGCCTGCTCGTGGTGGTACCGGGAGATCACCAGCCCACGACGATCTTGTCGATCCCGATCGATCCGTGACCCGCGGGTCGCTGGCCTCAGTGGCCGCGCGTGACGCATGAATCGCACGGCGTGCGGCGACGCGCCGGTGAGCGCGAGGGCGCTGCGGCGTCCGCCGCGCGCTAGCCGATCACGATCACCGTGCAGGTCCGTGCGCCCTGCGCGCCGACCACGAGGACCTGCTCGATGTCGGCGGTCTTCGACGGTCCCGAGATGAACAGGCCGTAGCCCGGTGGCCGGCCCGCGAGCCGGTCGTAGGCCTCGTGCAGGTGGCTGACCACGTCGCGCGCGCGCACGACGAGCACGAGGTGGTCGGCGATGACGAACACCGCGCGGTGGTGGAGCGCGCTGCCATCGACCCAGACCGCAGCGTTCTCGGCCACGGCGAGCCGGCCCGGCAGGATCGCGAGATCGAGATCGTCGAGCTCGTGGGGATCGCCGACCGCGGCGAGCTCGAGGCTCGAGCGGCCGACGCCGGCGACCAGCGAGACGACCTTGCGCGCCGACGCGGCGACGGGGAGCGCTGCGACCGCGGCATCGGCGCTCGCTGTGTCCGGAACCCGGACGAACGCACCGCCGACGGCGGCGACCGAGCGGGCGAGCTCGGCGAGCGGATCGGCGAACGCCACACCGAGCCCGGTCAGCGCGGGCGCTGCGACCGGCGACGGCGCGTTGCGCCGCAGGGTCGCGAGGATGTCGTCACGGCTCGCCATGCGAGCGCCTCCGGTACTCGGCGGCAAAGCTCCGGCGCGGCAGGGGCGGCAGCTCGCGCTGGCGGCCCCAGGCGTTCCATCGCGCGTAGAGCAGGCGGCGCGGCAGCATGGGCAGCAGCCTGCGCGCCAGCCAGCCCACGACCCGGTACACGACGGGCGAGCGCAGCAAAGTCGCGGCGAACCGGATCGTGAAGCGCTTGCGCCACGGCACGAGCCGCTCGCGGACCAGCGCCTGGCGAAGCTCGAGCAGCTGGTGGTGGAGATCGATCCGGACCGGACACACGTCGGCGCACGAGCCGCACAGCGTCGACGCGAACGGCAGGCTGGCGTGGCGCTCGGGGTCGTGCTGCGGCGCGAGCACCGAGCCGATCGGGCCGGGTACGGTATAGCCGTAGCTGTGACCGCCGCTCCGGCGGTAGACCGGGCAGGTGTTCATGCACGCGCCGCATCGGATGCAGGCTAGCGACGCGCGCAGCGCCTCTCGGCCCAGGATCTCGGCGCGGCCGTTGTCGACGATGACGATGTGGAGCTCGCCGGCGGCGCGCGGCCCCAGGAAGTGGGTGGTGTAGGTGGTCACCGGCTGGCCCGTCGCCGAGCGCGCGAGCAGCCGGAGGAACACCCCGAGATCGCGCTCGCGCGGGATGATCTTCTCGATGCCCATGCACGCGATGTGGATCGGCGGCAGCGACGTGCCCATGTCGGCGTTGCCCTCGTTGGTGCATACGACGATCGCGCCGGTCTCGGCGACGGCGAAGTTGACGCCGGTGAGCCCGGCGCCGGCGGCGAGGAACTTGCCGCGCAGGTGCTGGCGGGCGGCCTCGGTCAGGTACGTCGGATCGGCTGCGCCGGGCCGCGTGCGCAGGTGGATCTGGAACAGCTCGCCGATCTCCTCCTTGCGGCGGTGGATCGCGGGCATGACGATGTGGCTCGGCGGCTCGCCCGCGAGCTGCACGATGCGCTCGCCCAGGTCGGTGTCGACGACCTCGACCCCGCGCGCCTCGAGGTAGGGGTTGAGCTTGCACTCCTCGGTCAGCATCGACTTGGACTTGACCAGCCGGGTCACGCCGCGCGCGGCGAGGATGCCGTGCACGATCGCGTTGTGCTCAGCGGCGTCGCGCGCCCAGTGGACGCGGGCGCCGTGTGCGGTGGCCCTGCGCTCGAAGTCCTCGAGATAGTCGGCCAATCGCGACAGCGTGTGCCGCTTGATCTGCGCGGCGGTCGTGCGCAGCGCCTCCCAGTCCGGAACGGCCGCCGCCGCGGTGTCTCGCTTCTGGCGGATCCACCACACGGCCTGGTCGTGCCAGCGCGTGCGCGCCTCGTCGGCGACGAACCGGGCCGCAGCTTCAGGGTGGCCTTGCGCCATGGCGTACGGTAGGCCAGCGCGCGCACATGTGCGACCCGAATTTGCCACTTGCGGTCGCGTGGTGGGACCGCGTGCGCCCCGAGACCGATGGGGGTCCGCGTGCCTGGCACCACCGTCGATCGCTGGGTGCGCGTGGCGAGGGCAACGGGCTCCCCGCTCGGCGCGGCTGTGTGGCTTTGCTGCGGGCGCGGCGCTATCGTCGTTCGCATGTCGTGGTTGCACGTGTGGGTGGTGCTCGTGCTGGTCGCGTGCGGGGCGAGACAGCCGGTGCCAGTATCGCGCGAGGCACTCGCGGCGGCCGATGCCGAGCTGCTCGCAGGTTGCTACGACTGCTTGCTCGCAGCGCGCGCGAGCTATCGCCGCTTGAGCGGCAGCGCCGAGCGGCCGGAGTTGCTGGCGCGCGTGTTCGAGGCCGATCTCCTCATCGCGCTGCGCGAGAACGAGCTCGTCTTGCCGCCATCCGACGCGCTCGCCGACGCTCGCCGACTCGCGCGCGAGCTACCGCCTGCCGTCGAGGCCGACCGCTACCTGGCGCTGGTCGAGGTCATCCCGCCCGACGAGCTCGGCGTCTCCGAGCGCGCTCGCCAGGCGTCGCTCACTGCGTTCACTACCTCGGTCTCGCGGCTCGGCGCGATGCGTCGGTGGCTGGCGGGCGGCGCGCTGCGCAAGCCGGTCCGCGACTACCTGGCGCTCGCCCTCGACTGTGCGTTTCCGCTGCCGGCTCCCCTGCGCGAGCGCGGCACCAGCCCTGCGCCGACCGACCGCACGCACGACGCGCCCCTCCTCGCCTACCGCGCCGCGAGCTGTGATCCCGCAGGCTCGCCCGCGCTCGTCGCCGTGCGCACCCGCGAGCCGAGGTTCATCGAGGCCGCGTTCGCGGTCGCGAAGCGCGAGGTGGACGACGCCGCGCTCGGCGCCCCGGAGCACGCCCGCGAGCACCTGGCCGAGCTGGTCGCGAAGTTCCCGCGCTCGCCGGCGATCAGCTACCTCGCCGGCAGCTACCACCAGCTGCTCGGCGAGTGGGCCGAGGCGCTGGCGCTCCACGATCGCACGCTCAGCGCCCAGCCTGCCCACGACCGCGCACAGCTCGGCCGCACGATCAGCCTGACCAACCTCGCCCGGCCACGCGAGGCGCTCGAGGCGGCGACCCAGCTGATCGCGCTGGGCGGCGATGGCCAGGTCGACGGCTACTACTGGCGCGCGTGGAACCACCACACGCTCGCCGAGCTCGCCGACGCGCGCGCCGACATCGACGCCGCCAAGGCGCTGCGCGGCGCCCCGCACGTGCTCAGCCTGGCGGGCATCATCGAGCACGACCAAGGCGAGCTCGAGCTCGCGAAGTCGGATCTGGAGGTCGCGATCGCCGCGCTCGATGGTGACTGCACTGCGCGCTGGTATCTCGGCCTGGTCCACCGCAAGCAGAAGCGCTGGGCCGACTCGGGGCACGTGTTCGAAGCCGCGATGGCGTGCTTCCGGGACCGCGCGGCGGGTCTCGGCCGCCGGAGTGCCGCGCTCGAGGCCCGGAGCGATCTCGATCCCGCGTACCGCGAGCGCGCGATCGCGAGCCTGCGGGCGTCGATCGATGCCGACGTGCGGCAACAGCACCAGGCCGCGCTCGTGGCGGCCGCCGGCCATGCCGCGAGCGGCGACCTCGCGACCGCCAGGACGCTGCTCGAGCTCGCGGCCGAGGAGCCCGCGCTCGCCGAGGAGGTCGCCAGGCTTCGCGCCGCGCTCGACAAGCCGCGACCGGCGCCACGCCGGTAGGCGGGCGAGCCCAGGCCGCGTCGAGGCTGCGCACCGATCGGCCGCGCGTCTCGAGCATGCGGGGGGCTCACGACCGCCGGGCAGGTCGCTGTCGGTGCGCGATCCGGCGCTCGCGCCCAGCGGCGCCAAGCTCGGCGTCTTGTGTTGCCCGGCGCCAACGGCGGCAAGCTCGCGCGCGGGCGGATCTGGGTGTCGAACAGGTCGACCGCGACCCTGCTGTCGGCGCCGACCGCGCACGACGGCGACCCGGGCGCGCTGACCCGGCGTTCGGCAACCTGTTCGGCCTGGATGACTTCGTGGTGACCCGCCGCGGCGAGGTCATCGCCGCGTTGAACGGCCAGAGCGAGGTGGTCGCGATCTCGCTGACGCGCGCGGCCCTGCCGCCCGCGCGGGTGACATGTCGCTCGCCGTGCGGAGACACCGCGGAGCAGCGCCTCGGCGACCCCGCGTGATTCCGCGAACCTCCGTGGCGAGGACTCCGGGCACGTGCAGTGCAATCGCGTCTCGCCGACATGCGATGCGAGTTGCAATCTCCAACCCGGATGGTGACCGATGACGGTGGCGTGTAGCGCGTGCGGACAGGCAGTGGCAGGTGGTGATGTACTCTATACCCAGAACGCGGAGATCGTGTGTCCGCGCTGCTTCGCGAGAGACGACCTCGTCGCGACCGCCGCGCGCAGGGATCACCGCGGGCTCGGGGCCGGGCTGGCGATCGGAGTGATCCCGTTCGCCTTCCACGTGAGCTGGTCGAGCTCCACGACAGTGAACGGCGAGGTCACGAGCTACACGTCGCGCGATGCGGTGGCGCTGGTGTGCGGCGCGCTCGCGCTGCTGATCGCGCTGTTCGCGGCGCCGGGCGCACTTCGTGGCAAGGCCAGGCGGCGGCGCGCGCTGTGTGGCGCGGTGCTGGCACTGGGAGCGTTCCAGCTCGCGCAGGGCTTCGGTGCGTTCAACTCGGTCGCGGAGGCGCACGAGGCGCCGGTGAGTGACGAGGCCCCGGCGATGCCGGCGATCGCGGTGACTGCCCTGCCTGGGGCGACCGGGGTCGCTGCCGGCTTGGCCACGAGGCTCCGGCGATCGACGTCGGACGCTCGGTCCGCGACGCGCAGCTGACCGCCGAGCTCCTCGAGCAGGACGACCGTGCACAGATCAGCGAACGCAGGAGCGAGCGCGGCTGCGACGTCGTGCATCGCCTGGGCCTCGTCGAGCGTGCCGCCGAGCACGCCGTTGAGCGCAGCCAGCCCGATGCTCTGCGCGACGAGGCGCTCGGCGCTCAGGCTGGTCCCGCCGCTGCCCGGCGTGTGGTCGTCGTGCGGCACGGCGCCCGCACCGGCCGCTTCGACCGGCGAGGCTGTGGTGACGCGCTCGCCAGCGAGGCGCGCGATGTGCTCCAGCCTTGAGCGGGCTGCGCACAGCCTGCGACGTCTGCCCGTGAGGCGCGGCGTTTGCGCGATCGCGGTGGCTCTGGCGCTGGCACCCGCGGCGTCGCGAGCGCTCGAGTGGCCCGCGCGATGCAAACACCACAGTGATGTTGCACGAGCTGTTGCGAGTGCAGATCGGCCTCGGTCGGAGCCTGCCGTGACCGACCTGTCCCGCCGCCGCTTCCTCCAGGTCACCGCAGCAGGTGCCGGCGTCGCGGCGGCGGCAGGTGGGCTCGGCGCCGCGCTGGGGGCGGTCAGGCCGGCGCGCGCCCGCGGCCTCCGCACCGTGCCGACGTTCTGCGACAGCTGCTTCTGGAAATGCAACGCGATCGCGAGCGTCGCGGACGGCGCGTTGTGGAAGCTCGAGGGCAACCCCGAGGATCCGCTGTCGCGCGGACGGCTGTGCCCGCGCGGTACAGGCGGCGTCGGCGCACACGCCGATCCGGATCGACTGCGCGCGCCGCTGCTGCGGGCGAACGTGCGCGGCGAGGCGCGGTGGACCGCGGTCACCTGGGACGAGGCGCTCGGCCACATCGCCGACAAGCTGCAGACCATCAAGGCGCGCTACGGCCCCGAGGCGGTCGCGCTGTTCAGCCATGGCCTGGGCGGCACATTCCTCAAGCACACGCTCAAGGCGTACGGCGCGGTCAACGTCGCCGCGCCGTCGTTCGCGCAGTGCCGCGGGCCGCGCGACGTCGGCTTCGAGCTGACGTTCGGAGAGGGTGTGGGCTCACCGGAGCGCACCGACATCGCGAACGCGCGCTGCCTGGTGCTGATCGGCTCGCACCTCGGCGAGAACATGCACAACACCCAGGTCCAGGAGTTCGCCGAGGCGGTGGGCGCCGGCGCTTCGATCATCGTGGTCGACCCACGGTTCTCGATCGCCGCGTCGAAGGCCAAGCACTACCTGCCGGTGCGCCCGGGGACCGATCTCGCGCTCGTGCTCGCGTGGATGAACGTGCTGGTCACCGAGGGGCTCTACGATCGCGAGTACATCGCGCAGCACGGCTTCGGGTTTGATGCGTTCGCTGCCGAGCTGGCGCCGTGGACGCCGGAGTGGGCGTTCCCCGAGACCGGCATCGAGCCCGAGGTGATCCGCGAGACCGCGCGCGAGATGGCGCGCCACCGCCCCGCCACGCTCGTGCACCCCGGGCGCCGCGCGTCGTGGTACGGCGACGACGCACAGCGCAGCCGGGCGATCGCGCTGCTCAACGCGCTGCTCGGGAGCTGGGGCCGGAAGGGCGGCTTCTACCAGCCGGCGAGCATGACGGTCCCGGCGTATCCGTATCCGCCGTATCCCGTATCGACCCGGGGCAAGGTCGACAGCCCGGGCAAGAAGTACCCGTTCGCCAGCGAGCCGCTCACCACCGGGATCCGCGACGCGACGATCACCGGCAAGCCGTACCCGATCAAGGGCTGGTTCGTGTACGCGACGAACCTCATCCAGGCGATGCCGAACCAGGCGGAGACCATCGCAGCGATCCAGAACCTCGACCTCCTGGTCGTGGTCGACGTCATCGGCAGCGAGATCGCGGGCTGGGCCGACGTCGTGCTGCCCGAGGCCACGTACCTGGAGCGCTATGACGAGCTCAACGTCGAGCTGTTCCGCGAGCCGTTCGTCGCGCTGCGCCAGCCCGTGGTCGAGCCGCCCGACGACCAGCAGCCGAACTGGTGGATCGCGCGCAAGCTGGCGGTGAAGCTCGGGCTCGAGCGCTACTACCCGTGGAAGACGATCGAGGAGTACCTCGATCACCGGCTGCGCGGTGCCGGGCTCAGCCTCGACGAGCTCAAGCAGAAGGGCGTCGTGCGCGGTCCGCGCCCGCCGATCTACTTCGAGGACGGCGTCACGCCGAGCTTCGCGACCCCGTCGCGCAAGATCGAGCTGTACTCGGTGCAGCTCAAGGACGCCGGCTTCGATCCGGTACCGAGCTACACGCGCCCCGAGCCCGGCCCGCCGGGAGCGTTCCGCCTGCTGTTCGGCCGCGCGCCGGTCCACTCGTTCAGCCGCACGCAGACCAACCCGGTGCTGTCGCAGGCGATGGCCGAGAACGAGCTGTGGCTCAACGCCGCCGTCGCCACGCGGATGGGCCTTCCGTCGGGCAAGCGGGTCCGCCTGCGCAACCAGGACGGCGTGGTCAGCGAGTTCTCGATCGCGGTGCGCGCCACCGAGGCGATCCGGCCCGACTGCGTCTACCTGGTGCACGGCTTCGGTCACAGCTCGAAGATGCTGCCCAGCGCGCGCGGCCGCGGCGCGAGCGACGCGCAGCTGGTGACCCGCTACAAGACCGATCCGGTGATGGGCGGCAGCGGGATGAACGTCAACTTCGTCACGCTCGAGCAGGAGGGCTGAGCGATGGCGCGCCTGGGCATGGTCATCGACACCCGCCGCTGCGTGGGCTGCCAGGACTGCGTGGTGGCGTGCAAGACCGAGAACCGCACGCCCCACGGCATGAACCGCGACTGGATCACCTACGCCTACCAGGGCACGTTCCCGGCGCTGTCGCTCACGATCCAGAGCGAGCGCTGCAACCATTGCGACGATCCGCCGTGCGTGAGCTGCTGCCCGACCGGCGCCAGCCACGTCCACGACTGGGGCGGCGTCGTGCTGATCGACCACGACGCGTGCATCGGTTGCAAGGCGTGCGTCGCGTCGTGCCCGTACGATGCGCGCTACATCCACCCCGACGGCTACGCCGACAAGTGCACGTTCTGCATCCACCGGGTCGAGCAGAGCAAGGATCCGGCGTGCGTCGCGGTGTGCCCGACGCGCTGCATGCACTTCGGCGATCTCGATGACCCGGAATCCGAGGTCAGCCGGCTGCTGGCGTCGCGCCGGCATCACGCGATCCTGCCCGAGGCCGGCACCGGGCCTCGCATCTTCTACCTGGAGTAGCCGATGTCGCCTCGAGAGCTCGTGTCCACCGTGCACGGCCCGCTCACCGAGCCGGCGCTCCACGCCTGGGGCTGGGAGATCGCGGTCTACCTGTTCCTCGGCGGGTTCACCGCGGGCCTGCTCGTGCTGTGCGGCACCGCGCTGTGGCGCGGCCGGCGCAACCCGGGTGGGCCCAGCTTCGCGCTGGCGTCGAGCGGCCTGCCCGCGCTCGGCCTCGTCACGATCTCGCTCGGCATGCTCGCGCTGTTCCTCGATCTCGCGCACAAGCCGTTCGTGTGGCGGCTGTACGTCACCTTCCAGCTGCGCTCGCCGATGTCGTGGGGCGCCTGGATCCTGTTGATGGTGTATCCCGTGCTGCTCGCCGGGGTCCTGCTCGACCCGCCGCGCTGGCTACGCGACCGCCTCCCGGGGCTCGTCCGGGGGTTCGGCGCGCGGTTCGACGGCGACGTCGCGCGGCGCAGGCTCGGCGTGGTGGCGATCGCGACCGGCGTGGCGCTCGGGGTCTACACCGGCGTGCTGTTGTCGTCGCTCGGCGCCCGGCCGCTGTGGTCGAGCGCGCTGCTCGGGCCGCTGTTCCTGGTCTCCGGCTTGTCGACCAGCGCGAGCGCGGCGCACTGGCTGTCGCCTGACCACGACGAGCGCACCCGGCTGCTGCGGCTCGACAACCTGCTGCTCGCGGTCGAGCTCGGGCTTCTCGGCCTGTTCCTCATCAACCTCTCGTCGTCGACCCAGGCCCACGTCGCCGCGGCGCGCCTGGTGCTCGGCGGGCCGTACACCGCAGTGTTCTGGGTCGGCGTCGTCGGGCTCGGCCTGGTGGCCCCGCTCGTGCTCCAGACCCTCGCCGTCGCGCGCCGGATCGCGGATACGCCGCTCGCGCCGATCCTCGTGCTGCTCGGCGGGCTCGCGCTGCGCTTCGTCCTCGTGTTCGCCGGCCAGGCCAGCCACTGGTCGCGGCTGTGAAAGGAGACGCCATGGAGTTACCCGCTTCACCGAAGCATCCACCCCAGCCCTACATGAACCCGTACCTCGCGGGCATCGGGATCGGCGTGGCGCTGCTCGCCGCGTTCGTTTTGGTCGGCCGCGGGCTCGGCGCGTCCGGTGCGTTCAACTCGACGATCGCGTGGCTGGTATCGAGCGTGGCGCCCGACTACGCGCACGGTAACCGGTTCCTCGCCGGCTACCTCGACGGCGACCACCCGCTCAAGTCCTGGCTGGTGTTCGAGGTCGCGGGCGTGTTCGCGGGCGCGTTGCTGTCGGGGCTGCTCGCCCACCGCGCCGCGCTCGTCGTCGAGCGTGGTCCGCGGATCTCGGTCGCCGGCCGGCTCGTGCTCGCGTTCATCGGCGGCGTGCTGATGGCGTTCGGCGCGGCGTTCGCGCGCGGCTGCACCAGCGGCCAGGCTCTGACCGGCGGCTCGCTGCTCAACCTGGGCAGCTGGGTGTTCATGCTCAGCGTGTTCGGCGGCGCCTACGCCGTCGCGTGGCTCGTCCGGAGGCAATGGCGATGATGGCCCCACTGGCAAAGCTCGGCTATTTCGGCGACGAGGTCGGCCTGGTGATCGCGTTCGCGATCGGGATCGGCTTCGGGTTCTTCCTCGAGCGCGCCGGGTTCGGTAGCGCGAAGAAGCTGGTCGCCCAGTTCTACCTGCGCGATCTCGCGGTGTTCAAGGTGATGTTCTCGGCGATCGTGACCGCGATGCTCGGCGTCACCTATCTGGCGTGGGCGGGCGTACTCGATCTGAGCCTGGTCTACCTGGTGCCGACGTACTGGGTCGCGCAGCTCGTCGGCGGCCTCGTCCTCGGCGTTGGCTTCGTGGTCGGCGGCTACTGCCCTGGCACGTCGATCGCGTCGACCGCCACCGGCCGGATCGACGGCATGGTCTACGTGCTCGGCTTCGCGTTCGGGACGCTGGGGTTCGCGGTGGCGTCGCCGGTGCTCGACGGCCTGCTCGGCGCCGGCGAGCTCGGGCCCACCACGCTACCCGACGCGCTCGGCGCGCCGCGCGGCGTCGTGGTGTTCCTGGTCGTCGTCCTCGCCGTCGTGGGCTTCGCGGGCGCGTCGTGGATCGAGCACAAGCTGGCCGCGCGCGACGCGGTCGCCCCCAAGTGAAAGGCGCCGTCATGTCCAGCTGGGCCGCGAACCTGACCCTCAACCACAAGCTCGGCCTGGTCGCGCTCGCGCTGGGCGGCGTCGCCGTGCTGTCCCGCGTCGCGCCCGAGCGGACGCTGACGCTCAACGCCAAGGAGCTGCTGACCCGCATCGAGCGCCAGGACGATCACGTGACGCCGGCCGAGCTCGCGACCTGGATCATCGAGGGCCGCACCGACTACCGGCTGATCGATATCCGCGACGCGGCCGCGTTCGCCGCGTACCACATCCCCACCGCCGAGCATGTCCCGCTGTCCGAGGTCGCCGACGGTGGCCTCGCGCGCACCGACAAGCTCGTGCTGTATGGCGACGGCGGCATCCATGCCGCGCAGGCCCAGATCGTGCTCGGCGGGATGGGCTACCGGCGCGTCTACACGCTGCGCGAGGGGCTCGACGCCTGGAAGGACGAGGTGCTGTATCCGAGCGGCCCCGAGCACCCCGACGCCGAGCACGCGGCCCGGTTTGAGCGCGCAGTGCGGGTCGCGCGGTTCTTCGGCGGTCAGCCGCGCGCGGCGACCCCGGCCGGGACCAGCGCTCCGGCGGCCCCCGTCGCGGCGCCTGAGCCCGTGCCACCTCCGCCGGTGTCCACCCCGGCGCTCCCCGCGGGCGGCGTGTTCGGCGCTCCGCCCGCGAAGAAGAAGGAAGGCTGCTGAGCGCAGCGCGTGCGGTTGGAGCGCGCCGTCCGGCTCACCAGTGCAGCGTGTACGGCCGCATCATCTCGTTGTCCTCGTGGTCGATGATGTGGCAGTGCCACACGTAGCCCGGACCGCCGGAGGTCGGGTCGAACGCGAACCGGTTGGTCCCCGGCGCGACGCCCCCGAACGGGACGGCCTGCGGCGCAAACCGGACCACCACGCGCGTGACCTCCTCGGGGTTCAGCTGGAACGTGTCCTTCCAGCCGGCCTCGTCAGGCCCGGGTCCGACGGGCGGCCAGCTGCGCCGGAAGTAGGGGGCCGGGTCGAGGTTGCCGCCGCACACCGCGCCAGCGCGGCAGCTGCCGTACGCACGTGGAGGCCCGGCGGCGGGAGCGTACACGCCACCGGGGAACGCGCTCTCGTACGCGGCGCTGTACCCCGCGGCATCGAAGTGCTGCCGATCGATCAGCTGGAACTGCACGAGGTGGAGGTGGATCGGGTGCGTGTCCGCGGTGAGGTTGACGATCTCCCAGATCTCGGTCGAGCCCACCTGGGGTGTCTCGGTCACTGCCGAGTCCCACTTCGTGTTGTTGACCAGGACCTGCAGCGGCCCGCCGGCCCCGAGGTCCTCGTTGAGCGTCAGGCGCCTCACAGGGACCCGCGAGCGCCGGGTAGCACGAAGGTCGACGAGGGGGTTGCGGGGGCGCAGGTCGAGATGCGCGGTCATCGCCACGGTCGTGTCGCGGCCGCGCAGCGGGACGACGCGGAGCTGCATGACCTGTCCGGTGGTGGCCGGATCGGGCGCGTCGCCCATCGGGAACGGCGCGTTGGCGGAGTTGGTCATCAGGAAGCGCGTGCCGGGCCGCACGCCGGTGAAGTCGACCACGACGTCGATCCGCTCGCCCGGCGCGAGCGTCAGGCGATCGCGCGCCACCGGCCGCGGCAAGTAGCCGCCATCGGACCCGATCTGCCAGAACGTCGGGCCCGGTGCACCGGTGCTCTGATCGGCGAGGGCGTAGAACCGGGCGTTCGAGCCGTTGAGCAGGTGGAACCGCATCCGCCGGGGCTGGACCTCGAGGTACGGCCATGACCGGCCGTTGACCACGATGACGTCGCCGAAGAACTCCGGCGCCCAGAACGGGTGGACGTCGGGATTCTCACCTGCGCGCGGGAAGTACCATTGACCGCGGGTGTCGAACGAGCGGTCCTGAAGCGCGAGTCCGACCTCCTGCGCTCCGGCGGGGAGGTTGGCGAGCTCGTTCGCCGGATCCTTGATGAGGTAGAAGCCAGCGAGCCCGGCGAACACGTTCAGCCGGGTCACGCCGAGTGCGTGGTCGTGATAGAACAGCGTCGTCGCCTCCTGCGCGTTTGGGTACGTGTAGACGTTCCCCAGGTAGCCGGGGCCGACGTGACCGTCGGCGGTGAACCAGCTATCCGGGCCGCCGTCGAACTGGGACGCGACCTCGCCTCCGTGCAGGTGGACCGCCGTCGGCACCGGCCCGGCGTAGGCCGCGCAACACGGATCGCTCGGGGCAGCGACGCAGTCGG
>Ga0302299_10001633_pt1 | contig 13513 bp, 7 predicted proteins | sample III_Fen_N3_4_FD_198795 | JGI IMG/M metagenome (GOLD analysis project Ga0302299, IMG submission 198795) | Peat permafrost microbial communities from Stordalen Mire near Abisko, Sweden - III_Fen_N3_4 | ecosystem: Environmental > Terrestrial > Soil > Wetlands > Permafrost | place: Sweden: Abisko... | reverse complement strand
CCCGGGCTCCTCGCCTCGCCAGGCCCGCTTCGGGCCGGCCGCTTCGGGCTCCTCTCCTTCGATCGCCGCGACTACCTCGGCGGCGACGACAGGGGCGACTTGGCCGACGCGGTGCGCGACAGGGTGCAGGTGGCCCTCGGGTTCCGCCCAGCGGGCCCGGTGCGGCTCCTGACCCAGGTCCGCTCGCTCGGCTACGTGTTCAACCCGGTCAGCTTCTACTACTGCTTCGCCGCCGACGGCCGGTCGCTGGAGGCGATCGTCGCCGAGATCTCCAACACGCCCTGGGGCGAGCGCCACGCCTACGTCGTCCGGGCCGGCCCCGACGGCGCCGCCCAGGTCTTCGCCAAGGCATTCCACGTCTCGCCCTTCTTCGGCATGGACCAGACCTACCGGTGGAGCTTCAACGTGCCTGGCGAGGACCTTCGGCTGGAGATGCGAAACGAGGAGAGCGGGCGTGAGGCGTTCCGGGCGGTCCTGGCGGTGCGGCGGCGCGCCTGGAGCGCGGGTGCGCTCTGGCGCGTGGCGCTGACCCTGCCGCTCATGGCCTGGAAGGTCCACGCCGCCATCTACTGGCAGGCACTGATTCTATGGGTGAAGCGAACGCCGTTTCATCCTCACCCCGGCCCGGCTCAGGCAGCAAAGGCACACAGGAGGGCGTCATGACGACCACGACCATACCCGCTCGGATGGAGGTCGGATCCCGTCTGCGCGGCTCACCCTGGCGGCGCGCCGCCCTCGCCAACCTCGCCGGGCTGCGCGGTGGCACCCTGGAGCTCGAGGACGGCGGTGTCCGTCACCGGCTCGGCGAGCCCGGCGACCTGGCGGCCCACGTCACCGTCCGTGACCCACGCTTCTGGCGTCGCGCCGCGCTGGGCGGATCGCTCGGCGCGGGGGAGGCGTATGCCGACGGGGACTGGGACGCCGACGACCTCACCGCGGTGGTGCGGCTCCTCGTCCGGAACGCCGCGGCCAAGGAGGGGCTCGACGGCGGCCTCTCGCTCCTCCGCCGCCCGCTCGACCTCGCCTACGCCCTGCTTCGGCGCAACAGCCGGCGCGGCGCCCGGCGCAACATCGCCGAGCACTACGACCTGGGGAACGACTTCTTCACCCTGATGCTCGACCCGACCCTCACCTACTCGTCTGCAGTCTGGGACCGCCCCGGCTGTACGCTGGAGGAGGCGCAGGTCCGCAAGCTCGACCTCCTCTGCACGCGGCTCAGGCTCCGGCCCGAGGACCACCTGCTCGAGATCGGCACCGGCTGGGGGTCGCTCGCCCTCCACGCCGCGCGCCGGTACGGATGCCGGGTCACCACCACCACGCTCTCCGCCGCGCAGCACGCGCTCGCCTCCGAGCGCGTCCGCGCCGCAGGCCTCCAGGACCGGATCACGCTGCTCCGCGAGGACTACCGGGAGCTCCGCGGCCAGTACGACAAGATCGTCTCCTGCGAGATGATCGAGGCCATCGGCGCCGCGCAGTACCCGACCTTCTTCGCCCAGTGCGCCGCGCTCCTCGCCCCCGGCGGCGTCCTCGCGCTCCAGGCGATCACCATCGCCGACCGCGCCTACGACCGGGCACGGCGTGAGGTGGACTTCATCAAGCGCCACGTCTTCCCCGGGAGCTGCATCCCGTCGATCACCGCGCTCACGACCGCCGCCGCCCGGAGCGACCTCGTCCTCCGCCAGCTCCAGGACCACGGGCGCGACTACGCCCGCACGCTCGCCGCCTGGCGCGAGAACCTGGCCGCCAACCGCGCCGCCGTGGAGCGGCTCACCGACGAGCGCTTCCGGCGGCTCTGGCACTTCTACCTCTGCTACTGCGAAGGCGGCTTCACCGAGGGGCACATCGGCGTGGCGCAGCTCACCTTCGCGCGGCCGCAGTGGAGGGCATGAGCCATGGCCAGTGAGCGGGATCGGCTGGGTGCAGTCTTGGGCGGCGTCGGCGTGCTCGGAAACGTCCTCGGCGTGGCGGCGCTGGGTCGGATCGAGGGCGCCTACAGGCCGGGCGGGCTCGGCGCGTGGGTGGAGAGCGTAACCGCGCAACCGGGGGCGACCGTGGCGAGCGCCGTCGCCTTCACCGTTGGGCTCCTCGCCCTGGCCGCCTGGGCCGTCGCCTTGGGCGAGCGCCTCTCCGGCGCGTCGGGGCGCCTGGCGGCGAGGGCCATGGCCGCCGGGGCGGCGATCAACGCGGCCGGCACGCTCGCCCCCGCCGTGCTCGTCCTCCATGTCGCGCCTACTTGCGCCGGGGCAGCCGCCTGCGCGCCGGTGGCACGCGCCCTCCTCGGCCTGACGCTCTCGCTCGACGCACTCTTCAACCTGACCTTTGGGGCCGGCTTGGCGCTGGCCGGCCTCCTCCTCTGGCGCCGGGGCCGCCGGCCGATGCTGGGCGGGCTGGGGATCGCGGCCGGGCTCGCCACCGTGCCGGTGGCCGGGCAGCTCGCCTGGGAACGCGCCGCCGACTGGCTGATCCTGGCAGGGCCCCTCTGGCTCGCCTTCGTCCTCTGGACCAGCGCGCTGCTCTGGACCGGGTTCGTGCCCGCCCGGGCAGCAGAGGCGAGGCCATGAGCAACGTCCTCCTCGCATCGGCCGTCGTCCCAGCGGCGATGATGGTCGCGCTCTGGGTGGCCAGCCTGCGCCTCCGCGACGTGTCGATCATCGACGTGTTCTGGGGCCCCGCGTTCACCGCCGTGGCCTGGACCGCGGCGGCAGTGGCCGGCCCGACCCCGCGCGGCCTTCTTGCCGCAGCCCTCACCACACTCTGGGGCGTTCGCCTCGGCGTCCACCTCGGACTCCGCAAGCGCGGTCGCGGCGAGGACCGCCGCTACGCCGCCCTGCGCGCTGGCAGCGGGGCGCGCTTCGCCGCGGAGAGCCTGGTCACCGTCTTTCTCCTCCAGGCCGGGCTCGTCTGGATCGTCTCGCTTCCACTCCAGGTCGCGGCCGCCCACCGGCCAGGCACGCCGCTCGGGCCGCTCGACGTGGCCGGTGCGCTCCTCGCGCTCGCCGGGGTCGCCGTCGAGGCGATCGCCGACGTCCAGCTGACGCGCTTCCTCTCCCGCCCGGAGAGCCGCGGTCAGGTGATGCAGGAGGGGCTCTGGCGCTGGTCGCGCCATCCCAACTACTTCGGCGACTTCGTCGTCTGGTGGGGCCTGGGGCTCCTCGGTGTCGCGGCCGGCGCGGCCTGGACACTGGTCGGCCCAGCGCTCATGAGCGCACTTTTACTGCGCGTCTCGGGCGTCACGCTGCTAGAGCGGACCATCGGCGAACGCCGCCCCAGCTACGCCGCGTACGCCAGGCGAACCAGCCCGTTCATCCCTTGGCCGCCGCGGAGGGAGCAACGGTGAACTGGGGCCCACGAGGACGAGGTCGTCCCGGACAGGGGCGTGCGCCCCTCAGAGCGTCCGCTTCGGCCCCGGCGTCGGCGCCTCGCTCGCCTCCGGCGCCTTCTCGGACGGTTGACCCGCCGGCTCCGGCCCGCGCGTGGCGCGCCTCAGGAGATCGAAGATCTGCTGGCCCGTCGCCTGGGCGCCGCTCGAGATCTCCTCGAAGGCAGACGCGATCGCCTCCTTGTAGCCGGCCGCTGCGGAGCGAGCGCTGTCCGTCAGGTCTCTGTCGGCCGCCTCTCCCCGGCGCTCGTAGGTGCCGTCCAGGATCCGCTGGTAATCGCCCGACTCGACCCACGCCGCGAGCTCTGCCACCCGAAGTGCGGGTAGGGGATGGGACTGATCGAGCAGGAGTGAGATCTTGAGGATGCCGTCGAGCAGGTCCCCGCCCTGGCGATACTCTTCCGCCTGCGCGAGGAACGCCTCGAGGTTCAGCTCCCCACCGCGCAGCCCGCCGGCCAGCTTCATGTCGACGCGATAGCAGACGCTCGGATCCTGCGCCACCAGGAGGCCGGCCCGATCGGCCGACAGCTCGGCCTTGCGGCTCCACTCCAGGAGCGCCATCCGGACGAGCTGGATCGCCAGCATTCCGCCCGGGATGCCGCTGAACGCGTACCAAGCGTTGAGGAGCAGCAGGACCAGCGTCGTGTAGCGGGCGTGGCCGCAGAGCACGTGGCCGAGCTCGTGCCCGAGGATGCACTGGAGCTCTCGGTCGTCGAGCATCTCCAGAAGGGGCCCGGTGAGGACCACGATCGGCTTGCCCAGCCCGATGGCGGCGGCGTTGACCGCCATGCGCTGAGTGACGAAGAGCTCGGGCGGCTCCCGGACATCGAGGACGCGGCAGGCCTCGAGGTAGGCGCGGTGAACGCGCGGGAACTGGCGATCGTCGACCCGGACCGCCGAGGCCAGGAAGTAGAGGCGCAGCCGCTTGTCTCCGACGGCGGCCACCACGTTCTTGATGAGCCAGTCGAGCCCGGGGACCTTTTGCAGCGCCATCAGAGCGGTGCGATCGAGCGGATGCTCAAATGCGTGCGGGCCGATGGATGGGAAGATCTTCTTCTCAGGGGCAGCGATCGCCTCTGCGCCCGCATCTGACGGAACCATGCGTGCCTCCGGGCGAAGTAGAGCACGTCTCCCGGTAAGCGGGAATCGAAAGCCCGTCTCGGGGGGTGCGGATCCGGATCGTCCTGCCCGCGCCTCTCCAGACGAGCCGCGAGACCTAGCGCTGCCCAGGCGCCAGTCTCTGGGGCCGAGGGATCGACCGGAAAGCGGGAATCGAAAGGCGGTCTCGGGGGTAAACTGGCGAGAATGCGGCTCGCTCTCTTCCTCGCTCTCCTCCCCGCGGTCACCCTGGCAGCGCCCGACGCCTCCCCGGTCTCTGCGCCCGGGCTCGGAGCCGGCCCCGACGCCGACCCGACCGCTCAGGCCTACTCCGATGCGGTCCAGGATCTACTCCGGGACCGGCAGACCGCCCGGGCTTTCGTCGATCTGATCCGGCTCGAGCAGCTCGAGGACCAGCTCGCGGACCTGACCCCGCTGGCCAAGGTCTACCGGCAGATCGCCGATGACCGGAAGACCTTGCCGGAGGTGCGCAATCACGCCCTGTACCTGCTGGCCAGGCTGGAGCAGAGCCGTGGGAACCGGCTCAAGGCCGCCGCCGACCTGCGCCAGCTCGGGTTCGTCGAGGACTGGCAAATCATCGGCCCCTTCGACGACGAGGGGAAGCACGGCTGGGAGAAGACCTATCCGCCCGAGCAGGCGCAGGACCTCTCCGCGCACTTTCCGGGCAAGGTCCGCACCGTGGCGTGGCGCCGGTTGCCGGCCGAGGCGCGCGTGGACGGGTTCGTCCACCTCGGCGCCGTGATCCGTCCGACCAAGGAGGTGGTGGTCTACGCCGTCACCACCGTGGACTCGCCCCGGGAGCAGCGCGCCTTCCTGCGCGTGGGCGCCAGCGGGGCGGTGCGCATCCTCCTGAACGGCGCCCAGGTGCTGGCCGACGCCGCCTACCACCCGGCCCGCCTCGACCAGGCGGGCGTGGCCGTGACGCTCCACCGCGGGCCCAATCGCCTGCTGGTGAAGCTCTGCCACGCGGAGGGGCGGATGGGCTTCCTCCTGCGGCTCACCGAGCCGGACGGCGATCCGCTGGTCGCCACGGTCTCGGCCGCCGCGCCCCTCCCGGCGCTCCACCGCGCGTCCGCGCGGCCAGAGCCGCTGGACGGCGTGGTGGCGATGCTGGAGCGGCGCGCCAGCGGCGCGCACGGCGAGGCCGAGGCCGCGGCCCGCGGCGATCTCGCCCTGGCCTTGGCCGCTCGGCGCAACTTCGAGCCACGCGACCGCCGCGCCAGCGTCGAGGCCCGGCGCGCCGCAGCGCTCCTGCCGTCCTGGTCCGAGGCGTTGCTCCTGGCCGCACGCCTGGAGGAAGAGGATCCGAACCGGCGCCGCAAGCTCCTGGAGGACGCGGTCGCCGCCGGTCCCAAGGACGCGGGCGCGCTGACCGCGCTCGGGCTCGACGAGCTCCTGCGCAGCCGGCCGGAGCGCGCGGCGCTGCTGTTCGAGCGCGCCGTGGCCGCCGCCCCCGGCTACCTGCCCGCGCGTGAAGGGCTGGCGCGAGCCCACGAGCAGGCCGGCCTGACCGCGCAGGGGCTCCTGGAGGAGCTCGCGCTGGAGCGCACCTTCCCCACCAAGCCGGGAGCGGTCCTGGCGGCAGCCCGCGCGGCGCGGCAGCTCGAGCGCTTCGGCGACGCCGGCCAGCTCATGCGCAAGGCGCTGGCCCTCCGCTACGACGACGAGGGGACCCGGGCCGGCCTGGCCCAAATCCTGGTGGACCAGGGCGACGTGGACGGCGCGGTGCTGCTGCTCGACGAGGCGCTCCGGCTCGACCCCTCGGAGCTCTCGACCTGGCTGCGCAAGGCGGAGCTCCTGGCGGCCAACGGGAGGACGGCCGAGGCCGAGGCGAGCTTCGCCGCGGCCGAGCGGCTGGCGCCCGAGGAGGCCGACGTCTTCGAGCACCGCGGCCGGGTGCGGCTCCGGGCCGGCAAGCGGTCCGAGGCCCTGGCCGACCTCCAGCGCGCGCTCGAGCTGCGCCCGCAGAACCCGCAGCTCAAGGAGCTGGTGCGCTCGGTGGCGCCGGAGCGGCAGCGCTTCGAGGCCCCGTACGTCCTGGACGCGCGCGCCCTGCTGCGCGCCGCACCCGCGCCCGGCCCGGACGACGACGCCCTGGTGCTGGGTGAGCTCAAGGTGACGCGCGTCTTCCCCTCCGGCCTCTCGGCCACCTTCAATCAGACGGTGGTGAAGGTGCTGACGCAGCGAGGCGCCGACGCCTTTCGCACCCAGACGATCGGGTACTCGCCGGACCGCCAGGAGATCCGCGTGGAGCGGGCGCGGGTGATCAAGCCGGACGGGACCACGGTCGAGACCTACCAGGAGCAGGAGCGGAGCGCGAGCGAGCCCTGGTACCGGCTCTACTACGACACCCGGGCCCGGAGCCTGACCTTCCCGGCGCTGGCCCCGGGCGACCTGCTCGAGCTCTCGTACCGGCAGGAGGACGTCGCCAGCGAGAACCTGCTCTCCGACTACTTCGGCGACATGACCTTCCTCGGGGACGGCACGCGCAAGGCCCGTCTCGACTACGTGCTGCTCATGCCAGAGGGGCGGAAGATCTGGTCCAGTTCACCGGACGTGCCCAACCTCACCCGGACCGAGAAGGCGGTCGGCGGCGGCGTGACCGAGTACCGCTGGTCCGCGCGCGACCTGCCGCGGATCGCGCCCGAGCCGGGCATGCCGGGCTGGAGCGAGGTCTCTCCGTACATCCACGTCTCGACCTACGCCGACTGGAACCAGGTGGCTTCGTTCTACTGGGGGCTGATCCGGGAGCAGCTCAAACCGAACGACGAGGTCCGCGCCACCGCGGCCCGGATCGCCGCCTCGGTCCGCGGGCGCCCAGCCACCGGCGGCGACCCGGAGGAGCTCCGGATCGTCAAGGCGGTCTACGACTTCGTGGTGACCAGCACCCGCTACGTCGGGCTGGAGTTCGGGATCCACGGCTTCAAGCCCTACCGCGTCGATCAGATCCTCACCCGCCGCTTCGGCGACTGCAAGGACAAGGCGAGCCTGACGCACGCACTGCTGGAGTCGCTGGGGATCGACTCGCGCATCGTCCTCCTGCGCATGAAGCGGCTGGGCCGCATCCCGGAGACCCCCGCCTCGCTGGCGGTCTTCAACCACGCCATCCTGTACGTCCCCAAGTACGACCTGTGGCTCGACGGGACCGCCTCCTACTCCGGCTCCGGCGACCTGCCCGGCGACGACCGGGGCGCGGCGGTGCTGGTGGTGAACCCCGGCGAGCCGGCCCACTTCGGCTACATCCCGTCGGCGCGGCCCGAGCAGAATCGGGTCCAGACCCGCTTCGAGGTCCAGCTCCAGCTCGACGGCAGCGCGCTCATCCGCGGCAGCTCGCGCGTCCTGGGCGTCTCGGCGCCCGGCTACCGCCAGGCCTACCAGGCGGAGAACGAGCGCCGGGCCGCGTTCGAGCAGGCCTTCAGCCGCACCTTCCCCGGCCTGGAGGTGCAGGAGGTCTCGCTCTCCGACCTCTCGCGGCTCGAGGATGACGTCGCGCTCCGCTTCACCCTCAAGGTGACGCGCTACTCTCAGCGCGATTCGAGCACCCTGTCTTTCACCCCGTTCAACAGCGGCCGGACCTACACCGAGTCCTACGCCCCGCTCTCGACGCGCCGGCACGACCTGGTGGCGGGGGAGCCCTTCGACAACCTGTTCCAGTACGCCTACCAGCTCCCACCCGGCGTCCAGCTCGCCGAGCTGCCCGAGCCGGTGGTCCGTGACGCGCCCTTCGCCTCCTTCGAGGTCCGTTACCAGCGGCAGGAGCACGGGTTCCTGGCCGAGGCGCATTTGACGTTGAAAGCGGGGAGGATCCGCGCCGCGGACTACCCGGCCTTCCGCGCCTTCCTGGGCCAGCTCGACCGGGCACTGGCGCGCAAGGTCCGGATCACCCTGCCCTCGAACACCTCACCCACCGTCATCCCAGCGCACGCCACGGGCGCTCTGTGACCCCCCTACCAGCGAGCCCGACCTCCATGCACCCGAGACACGCTCTCCTGGCCGCGCTGCTCCCGGCCGCGCTGGCCTGCGCTGGCGCCGGTGCCCCCGCGCGCTCCAGCGACTCCCGCGCTCCCTCCACCGGCGTCCCCGCCGGAAGGGGCGCCAAGGCCGCCTTCGAGGCCTGGCTGGAGACTGGCGACGCCCAGGCGGCATCCGAGCGCTTTCGCGCAGCCCTCACAGTGGCGCCCGCGGACGCCGCCGCGCTCCTGGGCCAGGCGCTGGTGGCGCGGCGCGGGCTCGACGGGGACGCCGAGGCGGCCGCCCTGCTCGACCTCCTCGACCGGGCGCCCGCCCATCCGCTGGCGGTGCCCGCGATCGGGCGGCTCTCCGATCTGGCGGAGCTCTCGCCCGGGCTGGCCCGCACCGTCGGAGCTCGGCTCACTGCGCTCCTCGGCCGTGGCCCCCTCCGCGGCATCGCCGCCAACCGGGCGCGCAACCTCCTGGCGGCGCTGGCCGAGACCGCCGGGGAGGCCGAAACCGCCGCGCGCCTGCGCTCCGAGAATGGGCTCGTCCAGGCCTGGGCCTTCGCCGGACCGTGTGGCGCGTACCACGCGCTCGACTTCGACCGCCGCTTTCCGCCGGAGGCAGGTCCGCTCCCGGCCCGCTTCCCCGGCCCGGCCGGGCTCCCGGACGTGGAGCCGCGGCCATTTCCGGTTCCGGACGGGCTGGTCACGTTCGAGGGGGAGCCGGCCTCGGGCGACATGTACTACCTCGCCAGCGACGTGCAGACCGCCCGCGGCGGGCCTCACGTGCTGGTGGTGAAGGCGACCGCGAGCGCCAAGGTCTGGCTCGACGGCGAGCCGATGGCCGAGCGACGCGGCTTCGCCGGGCATGCCCCCATGATCCTGGCGACCCCGGTCTCGCTGGCCCCCGGTCGCCATCGGCTGCTGGTGAAGGTCTCCCGCGGCGGGCTCCCGGCCGGCGTGGTCGCGTCCCTCTCCCGCGCCGACGGCTCGGCCGCGGACGTCACCAGCGCCGCCGCGATCCCGGGCGCGCCGGCGCCGGCCGTGCGCGAGGGCCCGCCCCGAGAGCCGGCCTGGAGCGCACAGCGAATCTCGGCGCAGCTCGAGCCCGAGCTGGGGCCGGTGCTGGCGCGCCTGATCGCGGCCCGCGACGGCCTCGACTGGGATCGCGAGGGGGCCAAGGCTCTCGTCGAGGAGGCGCTGACGCGCGCGCCGAGCTGGGCCCCGCTCCTGGCGACGTGGGGCGATCTGCTCCGGGACGATCCCACGCTGGGTGACAAGATCGCGCGGGCGCGCGCCGAGGCCGCTTACGACCAGGTTCTGGCTCGCGATCCCGGCTCGGCGGCCGAGCGGATGAAGCGGGCCGAGCTGATGCAGAACGGCGAGCGGTACGACGACGCGCTCGCGCTCCTGGCCGGCATGCCATCGGGGGCGGCGGCGTCACCGCGCGTTCTGACGCTCCGGGCCCGGATCGCCTGGGCCCGCGGCTTCGCCGAGGAGGCGGAGCAGCTCGCCGAGCAGGCCTGGACCACCGCCGGCCTCTGCCAGGCCGGCGAGCTCCTGCTGGCCTCCGCCACGCGGCGGGATGCGGTGGCGCGCGAGGACGAGCTGGCCGAGGCGCTCCTCCCCTGTCACGGCGGTGCCCAGCGGCTGGCCAACCACCGCCGGAGGCGGGGCGACCCGACGGGCGAGGCGGCGGCGCTGGAGCGGCTGCTGCGCACCGCACCCACGCGAATCGAGCCCCGGCTCGACAAGGCGCGCATCGCGCTCGCTCGGGCCGATGCCACCGGCGCAGCCAGCACCCTGGCCGAGCTGATCCGCTTCTGGCCTCGGGACCCGCGGCTGCAGAAGCGGCGCGCCGAGGCGCTGGAGCTGGCAGGCGATCGCGCCGGGGCCCGCGCCGCGCGTGAGCTGGCGCTCCGGCTCGACGGTTCGGACCTGAGGCTGCGCCGCGCCGTCGCCCTGACGGACGGCCGGGAGATCCTGGCGCAGCACGCCGAGGACGGCGACGCGGCCATCCGCGCCTACGAGGCGGCGAAGGTAAAGCCGGACACCTCGTCGGCGGTGGTCCTCGACGCAGCCGCCATCGAGTTCTACCCGGACGGCTCCAGCACCGAGCGGATTCACCAGATCATCCAGGTGCTCGACCAGCGCGGCATCGACCACCAGGGCGAGGTGAGCATCCCGAGCGGCTCCGAGGTGCTCTCGGTCCGGACCATCAAGAAGGACGGACGGCGCCTGGAGCCGGAGGACGTGGGCGACAAGGGGACGCTCTCGCTGCCCGGCCTGGAGCCGGGCGATTACGTGGAGTACGAGTACCTCCACCCGACGGCGGCGCGCGGCCCGAGCATCCCGGGCTTCACCGCGCCGGTCTTCTACTTCCAGGTCGCGGACGCGCCCCTGTTCCGCTCGACCTACGTGGTGATCGCGCCCAAGGGGAGCGGGCTGGTGGCCGAGGTGCACAACATGCCTCCTCCCGAGGTGAAGACCGAAGGGGACCGCGAGGTGCTGCGCGTGGAGCGGAGGGCGGTGCCGGCGCTGATCGACGAGCCGGAGAGCCCGGGGGGAACCGAGTTCCTCCCGCTGCTGGTGGCCGGCGCCGGGGCTGGCCGAGAGGCGATGCAGCGCGCGGTCGCCGACAGCATGGTGGAGCGGTTCCGGCCCACGGTCGAGATCGCCGCGCTGGCGCGCCAGATCGCGGCCGAGTCGGCCCATCCGACCGGGAAGCTGGCGCCGGCCGAGGCGCTGGTGCGGAACGCCTACGCCCGCGTGGCCGAGCTGGTGCTGGGGCAGGGCGGCTCGTGGGGCGAGTCGGCGGCCCAGGTGCTGGCGAGCGGCCGAGGCAACCGGACCGTCCTGCTGCGGTCGGTGCTCACGGCGCTGGGAGTGAAGGCCCGGCTGGCGCTGGTGCGGACCTTCGGCGCCGATCCGGGCGAGTTCCGGTTCTATCGGCCCGACCTGTACGGCTACGCCGTCCTCCGAGTCGAGCACGGCGGGAAGGTGTACTGGCTCGACCCGGGCACCCGCCTCAACCCGTTCGGGAACCTGCCCGAGGCCGCCCGCGGCTGCGAGGCGCTGGTCCTCCCGGATCCGGGAGAGGAGCCCGAGGTGGCGCGCACCCCGGTGGATGGCGTCGAGGACGGGCACGAGGTCGCGCTGAAACTCTCGGTGGACGAGGACGGCGGCGGGACGGTGGACGGAGTGGAGCAGTACCTCGGGTTCGAGGGCGCGGCGGCCAAGGCCTCGCTCGAGTCGCTCGACAAGGCCGCGCGCCGGCAGCTCCTGGAGCAGTCGCTGGCGCAGACGTTCCGGGGCGTGTCGCTGGAGAGCTTCGCGGTGGAGGGCGAGCAGAGCGCCGGAGAGCCGCTGACGATCCGATATCAGCTCCGGGTGCCCCAGCTGCTGCACGCCCAGGATGGGACCTGGATCCTCGACGGCCCCGTGTTTCCGGCTCGGCTTGGTGCGCGCTATCTGACGCGCGCCACGCGGAAGCTCCCCCTGTTCCTGGCAGCCAGCGAACGGGTCCACCTGCACCTGACCATCTCGGGACCAGGAGGGATGGCGCTGCGACCTGGTGGCAACGCCCAGGTGACGGGCGCGTTCGGGAGCTACGGCCGGACCGAGCGCCGAGAGGGCTCGGTCGCGGTGCGCGACGACCGCCTGCTGCTCCGCCGCGGGCGTCTGAATCCCGCGGAGTACCTGGACTTTGCGCGCTTCGCCGGGAACGTGGACGAGGCCCAGGCGCTGCCGATGGTCTTCGGCCCGTGACGGGCGGCGCGCGCGCTTCATATTGAGTCGAGTGCGTCGGTGTCCGCTACTCACCCAGGGGTTGGGCAGACCCTCCGATCCTGGGGGCTCAAGAGGGCGCAGGCATTGCTGGGCGCCAAGGCACGCCCCTTGCTCATGGACAGACCGTGCGCTTCGTCGTCCTCAGCAACGTGATCGACAGCATCGTCCGCAGCGGCAGAGCCGTCATACGCGGCGGACAAGAAATGTTCGGGTGGTCACCAGCACCTTTGCTCGTCCTGGTACCCCCTCCCAGGCTCACTCGCGACCTCCGCCCCGTTACGATTTCGCGCGTGAGAGCACCCTTGGAATAGTGATTCACCTGGGCAGGGTGGCGGGGCGCACACCAATTCCCCCCCCTGGTTCGAAGTTCGATGAGACCAGCGAGGCCCCTGACCGGGGCCTCGTTTCGTTTCTGGGGCGAGCGAAGGCGGGTCAGCTCCGGGACGCGGCCGGGAGTGCGTCCACGAAGCGTACTTCCTCGAACCCCAGCCCGGAGAGGAGCGCCCGGATGGCCCGCTCGGCCGAGGCGCGCGCGCGTGCCCGCAGCCCCGGATCGGCCTCGGTCTCGCGCTCGAAGGCGACCTTGGCCAGCTCCAGCAATCGGGCGGTCTCGGCCGAGTCGAGGTTGGAGCCGATGATCTCGGTCTCGCCCGGCCGCAGCTCGACCGTCGATCGGATCGGCGGCAGCACCAGATACACCTTCCGTCCCACCACCTCGACGCCGCCGGGCCCGAGCTTCTCGAGGTCGAGCCCCAGGTGGGCTTCGGCGAAGACGATCGCCTTGCCGTGCGGCTTGGCGAAGGTGTGCCGGACCCAGCCGCCCACGTCTCCCCAGAAGGAGTCCGCCGCGGAAGGGTCCGGACTGAACGTGACCTTCTTGTAGAGGGCGACGTCGAGCGCCTCGAGGCGCGCCACCTCCCGGACGCGGATCGCGACTGCGGGAGGATCGGGCAGTGCCTTCTCGCGGGCACCCCAGCGCAGCCCCAGGCCGACCCCGAGCCCGAGGGCGAGCGCGACCAGGACCATCAGGACGAGCCGCCGCATGGAGGGATGGTATCACGGCGCAAGCGGAGCTCAGGTGGCCCGGCGCTCAGGGCGCGAGGGACGCTCCTACCGCATCGAGTCGGCCAGGGCGCCCCGGTGTGCCTTCCTGGGATGCGAGGATGCCCGCCGCCTGCGAGGAGACCGAACCGTGCGGCCAAGTCGCTGCATGGCGTCCCAGAGATCCACCGCGACCTGGAGGGCAGATCGCTCTCGCCAAGTCCGAGAG